>Ga0256830_1002532_pt1 | contig 11970 bp, 10 predicted proteins | sample 128326metaG_FD_190537 | JGI IMG/M metagenome (GOLD analysis project Ga0256830, IMG submission 190537) | Hydrothermal vent microbial communities from Lau Basin, Pacific Ocean - 128-326 | ecosystem: Environmental > Aquatic > Marine > Hydrothermal vents | place: Pacific Ocean: Lau Basin | collected...
ACGTTATGGCAATGTTGCGATGGAGCATTTAATTAACACTATTCTTAAACAAGGTGGTAGAAGAGAGAATCTTGAAGCTAAAATTTTTGGTGGGGGTAAAATTATCGTTAATATGACGGATGTTGGTTCAAGAAATATTGAATTTGTCAGAGAATACTTGGATACTGAAAAAATTCGAGTTGAGAGTGAAGATGTAGGTGATTTATATCCCAGAAAAGTGGCTTATTTCCCGGCATCTGGCCGGGCGCAAATGAAACGCTTGCGTTCATTGCATAACGATACCGTTGTTCAGCGCGAACGTGACTATCAAAAACATATCAAAAAAGAACCCGATGGTGGTGATGTTGAACTTTTCTAAGGAAGGAAATCATGAGTAAGATAAAAGTTCTTATTGTTGATGATTCTGCGTTAATCCGACAGATTCTCACAGAAATATTTTCCAAGGCGTCTAATTTAGAGGTGGTGGGAACCGCGAGCGACCCGCTAATCGCACGAGAAAAAATTAAGCAGCTCAACCCCGATGTTTTAACCTTAGACGTTGAGATGCCTAAGATGGACGGCATTACTTTTTTAAGTAACTTAATGCGCTTGCGTCCTATGCCGGTTGTTATGGTTTCATCATTAACCGAGTCTGGTGCGGATATTACATTGCAAGCCTTGGAACTTGGTGCATTTGATTTTGTCACTAAACCAAAAATTGATGTTGCGCATGCATTAGCTAATTATAGTGTCGAGATTATTGAAAAAGTAACGGCTGCTGCAAAAGCAAATGTATCTGCATTAGAAAGGCGATCCACCGATAATGTGAGTACGGTCGCAGAAAAATTTTCAGCTGATGCCATTATCGCAAAAAAATCAATACCTAAAAATTTTCGTTCCACCGAAAAAATTATTGCTATCGGTGCATCAACTGGCGGCACTGAAGCGATTAAAGATGTATTGTTAGGCTTACCTGTCGACGGTCCAGGTATTGTGATAACCCAGCATATCCCCGAGCAGTTTAGCAAACCTTTTGCTGACCGAATGAATCGTACAGTTGCAATGCAAGTATGCGAAGCGACGGATGGCCAGCAAATTTTAGCTGGACACGCTTATATTGCTCCAGGAAGTCAGCATTTAATGGTTGAACGTGATGGGGCTCGATACATTTGTCGACTTAAAGGGGGTGAGCCGGTTAATCGCCATAAACCAGCAGTAGATGTATTGTTTCGCTCAGTCGCGCAACATGTTGCACATAATGCGGTTGGAGCGATTTTAACAGGTATGGGTGATGATGGTGCGAGAGGCTTGTTAGAAATGCATGAAGCAGGTGCTATCACCCTGGTTCAGGATGAAAAAACCTCAGTAGTATGGGGCATGCCCGGAGAGGCTGTAAAACTGGGGGGGGTTGACGATGTGGTGCCGTTAAATCGAATTGCAAAAAAGCTCATGGAAAATGTCTTTAAAAAACAAAAAGAATAAATGATGCAACAAGACTCAATCGATTATACGACTATTGAAATGCTGAAAGATATTTTAGAAGATGATTTTATTGAGCTTATTGAAACATTTTTAGCCGATGCCAGTTTGCGAATCAGTGAAATGCAAGGCATCCTAGAAGGTCATAATGGAATTGATCAGTTAGAGATGCCTGCACATACTTTGAAAGGCAGTAGTGGAAATATAGGTGCGGTTAAATTATCACAATACTGTGCTCAGCTTGTCGAAAACGTACGTGATGGCAAAACGGAGAGCTTAACGACGTTAGTAGATGATATCGCTGGGGAGTATAATGCAATAATACCGCAATTAAATAATATTGTTTAAAGTTTTGCCATTTTCCCCTGTCGAGCAAATTATTTGATCCCTCAACATGCATGCGCACCTGAGTTAAATGAGAAGGAAGAGCGCTGTTCTCGTTAGATTTCCGAGTTTGCAAGTAATATACTGTTCAATTATCAGGTTCAATACGTTCTTCATGTCGTTCAACGGCGGAATGTAGGTTTAAGTAAAATTGCGCTATGATGTCAGGTTAACGGATGATTTTAGAACAGTGCCCCATTCCGTGCTTAGCGGGAACAGCTGTTTTTCCACGATCGTAATACTAATAGGTTTATTATCAATGTTTTATAAAGGTTAATTTTTGGACTCTTCAACTTTGGGTAAAACCCATGTTCCCCGCCCTGAACATAATATTTCACGTGCTAATATCAGTGAACATGCTTTAAAAGTATTGTATCGACTGAAAAACTCTGGTTTCGAAGCTTGCCTTGTTGGCGGTGGAGTACGTGATTTATTACTTGAACGGGAACCCAAAGATTTTGACATAGCGACCAATGCGACGCCCGAGCAAGTGCGGAAATTATTTCGAAATTGTCGTCTTATAGGGCGTAGATTTCGGTTAGCGCATGTGCATTTCCCAGGTGCGATTATTGAAGTAGCAACCTACCGTGGGCAGCATGAAGGTAACCAGGGTGACGAAGGCCAAATAGTCAACGGCATGATCGTGCGCGATAACGTATATGGGACACTTGAAGAAGACGCAATGCGCCGCGATTTTACCGTGAATTCTCTGTATTACAATATTCAGGATTTTTCAGTCGTTGATTTTGTGGGGGGGCTCGAAGACCTGAAACAAATGCGTTTACGCCTCATTGGTGATCCTGAGTTGCGCTATAAGGAAGACCCCGTACGTATGTTACGCGCTATTAGGTTTGCGGGTAAGCTAGATTTTACGATAGAACCCGCATCGGAAGAACCCATACCTAGGTTAGCGCATTTACTCGAAGATGTCCCCCCCGCACGTTTATTTGAAGAAGTACTGAAATTATTTTTAGCGGGTAAAGCGCGTAGAAACTTTGATCTTTTACGTCAATATGACTTATTCCAAATCCTCTTTCCGCAAACAGATACGGCTATTAATGAGGCAGATTCTATAAATTTTATATCATTACTGGAAGCAGCCTTAGTCAATACAGATAAACGAATAGCAGAAAAGAAGTCAGTCACACCGGCTTTTATTCTTGCTATATTCTTATGGCAACCGGTGCGCTCTTTACGTAAACGCTACTTGGATCGAGGCATGAGTCCAAGTCAGGCTTTGATCGCAGCATCCGATTATGTGATCTCCGGTCAGAACCAAAGAGTTTCATTACCGCGTAGATTCCACACTCCTATTCGTGATATCTGGAATTTGCAGGAAAGGTTTCGCACCAGGGCACCTAAACGTAGCTTTGCATTGATCAAGCATCCGATGTTCCGAGCGGCATATGATTTCTTGCTGTTACGTGCTCAAGCAGGGGATGAGAATCCTGAGATGGCGGAATGGTGGACGCAATTCATCAACGCGGATGATGACGCGCGCGCGCAATTATTATCCAACGCGAATGAAGGAAAAGGTAAACGACGGCGCAAAAAACGAAAACCAAAAAATACTTCTGCTGACGATAGTTCAGAGAATAACTGAGTTGATTTTTGCCTTTCTCGAACCACTTCCAGGTGGTTGGTTACGGGGGTCTATTTATGAATACGATTTTTTCTAAGCGCTGCTGGTGAAGATGCAGACATACATTGGCCTAGGTAGCAATATGGGTGAATGCGTGAAAATTCTCGAGTCTGCATTTGCGCATATTTCCCAGATTCCCGATACAAAATTAGTATCTTCGTCATCATTTTATGCCAGTAAACCACTAGCTGCGATGCATCAAAATGACTACGTCAACGCCGTTGCTTTATTATCAACCTCTTTATCCGCGATTAAATTACTCGATGCATTGCAGTCCATCGAAAACCGTCATGGAAGGACGCGCAGTGGACAATATTGGGAATCCAGAACATTGGATTTAGATATACTGTTGTATAATAATAAGCAAATTAATAGTAAGCGCCTGATTGTTCCCCACTATGCTATCGCGCAACGAGATTTCGTTTTATTGCCGCTACAAGAAATTAATCCTGAGTTGGATATTGTGGGCTATGGGCATATTAAAAAACTCGTTTCGGCTTGTCCTATGCGTGAGATTAAAAAATTAGACCTTTGATAAGAGGAGTCATGTAATGGAAAGAAAGAAAAAAATGACTATTTCGACCTTAAAAAAAATGAAAAAAGATAAAAAAAAAATAGTTTGCTTAACCGCGTACGATGCGAGTTTTGCACAGATGATTGCGGCCGCAGGTGTTGATGTATTACTCGTGGGCGACTCCTTAGGTATGGTGATTCAGGGGCATGGAAGTACCACGCCAGTATCAATAGCGGAAATAGTTTATCATTCTCAATGTGTTCGGCGTGGCGCACCGAATGCGCTGATAATAGCAGATATGCCTTTTTTAAGTGCTGCAAATATTGATTTGGCAGTAACCAATGCGGGATTACTTATGCAGCAAGGCGGGGCCGAGATTGTGAAGGTAGAAGGTGCTGGCAAAATGATATCCGTGGTTGAAAGCTTATCCGAGCAAGGAATTCCCGTGTGTGGGCATCTTGGCTTGACGCCGCAATCTGTGCATAAACTAGGTGGGTATAAAGTACAAGGAAGAGATGAGCAATCTGCTGAAAAGATATTATTAGATGCGACGAAGTTAGAGGAGGCCGGTGCCGATCTTTTAGTTTTGGAATGCGTTCCTGAACAACTGGCGCAGGAAATAAGCTTAAATATTTCAATTCCAACTATTGGTATAGGTGCCGGTGTGTATTGCGATGGTCAAGTTTTGGTTACTTATGATTTATTAGGATTATCTCATGGTCTTAGGCCGCGTTTTGTAAAAGATTTTCTCGCTGAAACCGGTGATATATCGAGTGCAATGAGAAAATATGTGGAAGATGTGAGGAATGAAAAATTTCCTGCGTCAGAGCATAGTTTTTCCTGAATAAGATAGTCACTACGTAGGATGCTCGTATGTTGAGAATAGGAATCGTAGCGGGTGAGACGTCCGGGGATATTATTGCGAGCGGCCTGATTAAAGAAATACTTCGGCGTTACCCAGATGCAGTTGTTGAAGGAATAGCCGGGCCGCTTATGCAGAAAGCAGGATGTCGTGCAATATATGACGCTGAAAAATTAGCAGTCATGGGGTTTACTGAGTTGCTTTCTCAGCTGCCTGGTATTCTTAAAATTCGTCGTTTGTTAACGGCTTATTTTATCGCGAACCCGCCGGATGTGTTTATTGGAGTCGATGCGCCAGATTTTAATATAATACTAGAAAACAGACTTAAAAAAAACGGGATTAAAACAGTGCATTATGTCAGTCCATCGGTGTGGGCTTGGCGTGAGTATAGAATGAAAAAAATATCACGCTCTATCGATTTAATGCTGACGCTTTTTCCTTTTGAAGAGTCTTTTTACAAAAAACACAATATTCCGGTTAAGTTTGTTGGGCATCCATTAGCGAATGAAATACCTCTCTACTCGGATAAAAAAATCGCTAGAAAACCCTTAGGTCTTCCATTAGAAAAAAAAATAGTGGCGATTCTTCCGGGCAGTAGAATGAGTGAATTAAAACAACTCGCTGGCCTGATGATTGATTCGGCCCAGCAGTGTTTGGAGCATTTACCAAATTTACATTTTGTTACGCCGATGGTTAATGCTAAAACAAAAAAATATTTTGAAGAACAATTAACACTGAAATCAGTTAGTTTTCCGCTGACTATAATTGACGGACGCTCGCGTGAGGTGATGGCGGCAGCAGATGTTATTCTAATGGCTTCAGGTACCGCTGCATTAGAAGGTTTGTTAGTCAATCGACCAATGGTTGTGACTTATCGAGTTTCAAAACTGAGCTACCTCATTTATAACGCTTTAATAAAGCTTGATAATATTTCGTTGCCAAACCTGTTGGCGGAAAAAACATTGGTTCCAGAATTTATTCAGAATAAGGCCACGGTAAAAAACTTGGCAACAGCAGTTATTCAGCTGATTAAAAATGAACAACAATCGATGATGTTAGAAGAGAATTTTAGCAAAATACATATTCAGCTACAGCAAAATGCAAACGTAGTTGCTACTGAGGAAATTATGAAATTAGTTGGGAAAGCCGATGGTTTGGGAGTTTAACTTTGCATTGCCTCACGGATATACCGCCGGAGTAGATGAAGTAGGAAGAGGTCCACTTGCGGGACCGGTTGTAGCGGCGGCGGTTATCTTGGATCCACAAAATCCGATTCAAGGTCTGGCTGACTCGAAAGCACTGAGCGAAACAAAACGTGAGCAAATTTTTCCAGAAATTTGTGAAAAAGCCATAAGTTGGGCTTTGGGGCGAGCAGAAGTTGAAGAAATTGATGATATCAACATATTGCAGGCGAGCTTGCTTGCCATGCAGAGGGCGGTTGAGTCCTTATCTGTTCAGCCACAGCTTGCGTTAATCGATGGAAACCGCTGTCCTCAATTATTATGCAAAGCACAAGCAATTGTAAAAGGGGACAGTCGGGTTAAAGAAATCGCGGCGGCATCCATTATTGCAAAAGTTTCACGTGATAGAGAAATGCGTCAGTTACATGAAGCTTTTCCTCAGTATGGCTTAGATTCCCATAAAGGCTACCCGACCAAAAGACATATACAAGCCCTCGACGAGCACGGTGTTGCGGTTATTCATCGGCGTTCATTTGGGCCTGTGAAAAAAAGACTCCGACGCTAAGCCCTTAGCTCATTCATAAATTGGCTAAAAGTTTTCCCATCGATTACGATAACTATACCCAAGGGACGAACACGGAAGTTAGTCGTATTGCAGGTAGCGGAGAGATGAAAATTATGATTTATAAGATTAGCTTATGGTTGATATTAACCAGCTTTGTTGGCTTCTTAGTGGCTTGTGATAGTGCCGCAATAGATGGCAAAGAGCCGAATGGAAAGAGTCAGTTTATCAGCAAAAAATCAGCAGTCACAGGTGCTATCAATGAATCAACTAAAGCTGCTCGGCTGAGGCATGCGACTATTAGTATTCAACCATCACAATACTATTTAAATGGTGATAGACTATTTTTGAAATTAACCCGTCTCTAACCGAGCTATTGGATTGATATTTAGAAATTTGTTAAACTTCCGTCCCTATATGAAATGGAAACTTGAGGTGATGATGATGAAAAAGGGAATTAGAATATTTATATATGCGTTTATCGCTTTTTTAGCGATGTCGTGTTTGCACGAAGAAATCGTTAAAGACGCATTGAAAGATGACGAGATTGCTCCGGTTAACGATAAAAAGTTTGCAGAATCCGAAGAACCCGTGAACATGTCTGGAGAGGACGCTCGTTCATCTGCCCGAACGAGTTTCAAGACCTTAGCCAGCAATATGGATAGACTAGGAGATGAGTTCGCAAGAATGAATCCTTTTTTTTCAGGCGAAGCTAGTAGCTCAGAAAAAATATTGCAAGAAATGTTAAGCGGTCAGAATGCTGATTTAGTCGAGCAGCTAAATGTGCTTGCGAAATCAAAATTTTTTGCAGATTTCAGTACCCGGCTTAACAAGACTGGCTCGCTTAGCGCACGCGAAGGTCAAGGCTCATTATCTGATGAAGTCGATGAGTTTTTTGCAAAATATATGATCGTTGAAGATAAAACTGGAAATACAGTTAGCTATAAATTTGATCCCGCAATTTGTGATGATAGTGGTAATGTTGATGAGGTCCAGACCTGTAAGGATATCATTGAGAACATAACAATAGTGCAGACACTGGCTTCTGACAGTGCTGGAACTATCGTACTTAAATACGGTGATTTTACCCCGCTTATCCTCGGCTATAGTCCCGATGAGTGGTATCTAGAAACAAATCTCGCTGATTTAAAGTTTGCCATTTTAAAACTGCAAGTTGACATTGATGTTCCTGCAAACGAAAAGGTTGAATTTCCTGAGGTTTTTGAAGGTGTTGTTCGGGCGTCTATTTCTTTGCCAGCAGAGGATCAGCTGAGTCTGAGTTATGGTGTATTAACGGATGTAACGATTAATGGGCTTATGGATGAGCGAACGCTCGATATCTATGTCGCCAGAAGTCGTATTATTGTTATTACGGCTGATTTTGCGACAGAGAATCTCACGGTTGAAACGGGCTTGGCTGAATTTAGGTTCATCGCTGATAATCAAAATGACGCGTACTATAAAAATTACTTTGAGATTCGCCTTGCTGGCTTTGATTCAAAACTTGTTTTTGTAGAAGGAAAACTAGACATGGATTTTGATATCGGTGTCTTTAGTTTTATTTTTGATGAAGAAGATGTTGCTGAAGAACAGAAAACAAAAACAGAAATATCTATGGATGGCTTTACGGCTGATATTTCAATCACTGAAGAGCAATTAGTGGCGAAAAATTTTGGTATCAAGAATGATGATTTTTCGATTTTGCTCGACGATAAGAAACTGTTTTCCTTAGACTTTCCCAAAGTCGATTTCACTGTTGATTTAACTAATGACAACTTTAGTAGTCAATCCGATGTTGATATCAGTGTAGATGTTGTGAATGTGAATGGGGAGTTCGCAAAAGATATATTCAAAGATGAAGCTGATCCTACGGACGAAACATTGGCCGCGAATGTATCGGTGAGCCTACCTTCAGGCAGCTTAATATCCATTATAAAAAATGGGGATATATTAAAAGTTGTAGAAGGCGGCCCATTTCTGATACAAGGCTCTGGAGGTAATTTGGAAGGTGGTTTGACTGTGGAAGTTGGCGAATGTTTTACCAGCCCTGAGGATAACTTTCCTCAATTAGTGGATTGCCCCGCTAACTAATCATTTTGAGTTTTTGACTAAAAAGCCCTGGCTGATAAGCCAGGGCTTTTTTTTAGATAATTTATGGGTGAATCTATTCGAATTTTAGCGTGGAAATAATGCTGTTGTGAGAGAGTATTTGCGGGTTGTTTTATGTGTTTTATTATTAGTGCCACCGGGTGTTAACGCTGGACAAGACGGGCATTCACCATTGCTCGATTACCGTTTTTTTAAAAACCTAACATGGAATATAGGATCAGCATCTTCGGAAAACAGCGTAGATTCTTTTAATCGACCACTCTCTTTTTTACAAAAAAAAAGCCAAATTTCTATCCGTTATTTTAAAAATAATATTATCGATAGAGATGCAATTAATTTTAATTCTAGCTCAAGTCAATTATTGGGTGTTTATCGGCTCGGTAAATTGATTCCATTAGAGACTGTCGTTGCTTTTTCTGTGGACAAAGTCTTGGATAATTTTACAAGACAGGAAGCGCAAGATGAAGTTTATCGGATTGGACAAAACCGTGAGAGTTATAATTTTGCACTGAGTACAGATGTTTTGAGTTTCCTAAGCATCGGTTTAGGCTCAAGGTTGCTGGACAAAAATCTGCTGAGCTCATACGAAATAAAGCTGGAGACAACGCCATACTTTACGACATGGTATCGAGCTTTTACTGAGCAAAATCGTTATGTCATAAAATATCAATTATCAGATGATATAAGTTCCCTAGATTATCAGCCATTTACAAAATTGCATGAACTGGAGTTGCAAGTCCGAATACCAGGCATCATGCGCGCACGTTATATGTTTAATCCGCGAAAATCAAAAAATAGAGGATTTATCATTTATTCTGAATATTTTCAGAAAATGATATTTTCGTTTGCAAAAAGTCGGTTGTATTCTGCTGGTGAGAGTATTGTTTTTTTCAATAATCGGCCAGGAAATGAGATAGCGCATAATTCTGAGTACAGCACTACTCAATACACTATTCAATATTTTCCTGCGACTAAGAGGATGCTTAATTTTTCATTTAGCAAAAAGAGCTGGCTGGCTGATGCGCAAGGTGAGCTTGATTCAAGTCTTGTTCCATTTCTGACTTCCTTACTTGCTGTCGATGACCGAAGCTTCAATGCCAACCTCGCCTGGCAGGAAAAAAATTATCTGGTTGAATATAAAGTTAAAATGTCAAAACGCTATTCAATAAAAACATCTTTTGAATGGCTTAGATTGCAGCCATCCGCAAATCTAGTGCACTGGATTAGTCCGCCACTTTTCAATATTATTAAGTTCGATAAAAAAACTACAGAACTCATTATTCAGCAACTGGATATAGTGCGAATTAACATCGAAGCGGGTCTTCGCTACAAATCTATTATCACATCGTTTACTTTGGGACAAATGATCCCGCTACAATTAAAATATTTCGAATCTGAAGAACGTGATAGCTATAGTGTTGGGGCTGTCGATATAAAGTCAATAAGCAGTCGACTAAAAAAGAATATAGAAGGTTATAGGTTTGGCTTTCAGATTGATTATTTATTCTAATAGCTGTTCTCGGACAAGCGCTGTAGAATTAGCTTGCGGCGGTTTTTTTTGTTTTCTTAAAAATTCTTTGCCATAGATGCAGCAGATCCATGCCTATCGCAAATGCAGCGGGTATTGTAATCAAGGTGACTAAGGTCGCAAACATTAAACCGGAAGATAAGGCCAATGCCATGGGCGATACAAAGGGATCCATACCGCCCCAGCCATAGGCAGTGGGTAATAAGCCAATAACCGTGGTTGTCGCAGTTAGTAATACGGCGCGCAAACGTCGTCGACCTGCCAATATCAGTGCATCAATATAATGCATGCCATCCGCTATTGCGCGTTGCACAAATACTAGTAATATGAGTGAGCTATTAACCACAACCCCTGCGAGGGCAACCATCCCCATCATTGCAAAAAAGGATAATGGCATGGGCTTCCAAAATATGTCATGCAAATAAAAACTAAGAATAATACCGATGGCGCCAAAGGGTATTGCTAACATTACAAAAAGGGGATAACCGATATTGTTAAATTGTATGGCGAGAATAAAAAAGATACCGATTAATGCAAACAAAAATGAAAAACCTAAATCACGAAATGACTCATTATTTTTTTCTTCCTCACCGCCATAATTGATATCGACTTTTTTTGCATATTCGGCGACCCATTCGGGTTCTTTTTCTGCCGCAAGCGCATTAATTTCGCGGCTGGTAATAATACTTGAATCGATATTGCCAATAACACTAACGACACGAACTCCCGCCTTATGACGGATGGTGGTAAAGCCTTTGACTTCTTTAAAAGTTGCTAATTTCGACAGCGGAATGAGTCCGCCGCGTTGATTTGGGATATTAATATTTTTCAGAACCTCAATCTGGTCTGCTGTTTGCGGGTAGCGAATGGTTATATCAATTTCTTCAGTGCCGCGGCGCGTGGTGCCTATGACTAGGCCGTTGACTGCAGAGCGCACATGTGAAGATACAGTTGCAAGGTTTACCCCTGCATAGGCGGCTAGGTTTCTATCTAGGATGATATGTACTTCTTTGTCCCCTGGCTGTAAGCCACTTTCTACCGAAGTGACACCATTGGTTTGCAGCAAAAAATGCATAAGGTTTTTTGCGACTTGCTCGCTCGCATTTGAGTCATTGCCGGCGATTTCAATTTCCAATGCGCGGCCTGTGGGAGGGCCGGGGCGTATTTCGGTAAAAGCAATCGTAAGTTCTGGAAACAAAACCGGCAGTTCATGTTCTAGTTTGCGCATATCTGCTAATGCATCATGCTCTGGGCGAGAAACAGCAGGCGTATAGATGACCCTGGTTTGCGCAAACCTCGCGCCGCGCTGTTTGAGTGGGTCTCCGGAATCAATTTGCACTTGTCCAATGGATGCGAGCGTGGTTTCTAGATATTTTGGATCAAGGCGTTTGCGAATTTCAGTATCTACCAAACGCATTTTTTCACGCATTGTTTCTAGCGAGGTGCCAGGGTCAGCGGTAACGCGTACCAGGTATTGATCAACTCCGACGGGAGGGAATAATTGGAATGAGCTATTTTTGGCGATATTCAAACTTCCAGCAAATATTGCAAAAGAAACAATTAAGGTTAACCAGCGAAAGCGCAATGCTATTTTTAAAAAAAAACCATACACATTTTCTAGAATTACAATCCAGCGTCGTTCATGTGCTTTTGCTTTAGGGTTTGCAACGCCAGCAATATGGCTAGGCAAGATTAAAAACGATTCTAACCAAGAAAAGAACAATAACAAG
>Ga0256830_1002533_pt1 | contig 11967 bp, 6 predicted proteins | sample 128326metaG_FD_190537 | JGI IMG/M metagenome (GOLD analysis project Ga0256830, IMG submission 190537) | Hydrothermal vent microbial communities from Lau Basin, Pacific Ocean - 128-326 | ecosystem: Environmental > Aquatic > Marine > Hydrothermal vents | place: Pacific Ocean: Lau Basin | collected...
CGGTACCACCGAATGCATGACAGACTCCGCCAGTCTCTGCAGCCGTCGGCATGCGATCTCGTGTTCGCGCCGGTGCTTGTCACCGGGCTCCCGGTGACTGCAGGCACGCGACATCACATGCAACAGCGGCAGCCCTGAGTCTTTCAGCCCTACCTCGGCAACCAGCCCAAACCGGGTTTCAGTCAAGCACAGGCACTGGTGCAGGATCTCGTCGTATACCCCGGGTGCATCCTGCCCGGCGATAACCACCTGCTGTAACCGGTTGACGGCTTCGATAAAGCGATTCTTCTGCTGCAGCTCGGCACCGATGGCCCGCTCTTTTTCAGCCTCCAGCCTGAACACCAGCAACGCCTGTTCCAGGTCCTTGGCCAAGTCACGAAAACTGCCTGTCAGGATACCGACTTCGTCGCGGCGGTGGCAGTCGAACCGCGAGTTGAAATCGCCGCCGGCAACCTGCTTTGCCGACGCCAGCAGGCGCCGGATCGGCCTGACCACGATACGCTCCTGCATCACCACGGTACTGATCACAGCCAGCAACAGCACGGCCCAGAGAATATCGTTCAAGCCTTTGATATAGCCGGCATCACGCGCCAGCAACTGCTTTAGGTCGGCCACCAGCAGCATCCGCGCGAGCGGTTTTCCGCGGTGTTCGACCCTGGACAACACGCGAATGGTATCGCCAGTACGCGGTACCCGCACCGGCCGCCGCGGATAGATCCTCCTGCCATCACGGTCCTGCAGCACAAGACTTTTCCAGGAGCGTTTTTTCTGCAGCACCCTGTCTAACAGCCGGCGAACCTGCTTCAGGTTACCGTACTGTAATGGCCGGCGCAGTGCCATGCCAAGTACATGAATTTCGTGCTGGTAATAGTGCCGGTATTTTTCCCTTTGTACATCGAGGTAATTCGGCAGCCAGTACAGGTTCAGTACCAGCATAAAGAGCAGTAATGAAACGATGCTGGGCAACAGCAGTTTGATCCTGATTTTCACTCGTATAGTCCTTTAGTTCACCCGCAACCTGAGCCTGTCTGACTCATCATCGACCGTTAGCCTGCAGACTTAAGTGCGTACAACGCACCCTACTTTGGCGCATGACATTTTTTGACCGTAAATCCTTTGGTGTGCTGCGCACACCGTCACGACGAGGTAGGGTGCGTTGTACGCACCAACACCAAGGCAAATTGAATCGCATCACGTGGTCATTCTTCCACACACGATTCTTCCACACCGCATCCTTGCTCCGTCTCGCGACGAACGGTGGTGAGGAATGCGGGCTAAACCGTATTTTTTGCGAGCACGTCGTTGACCATCGTCCTGATTTCCGGCAACCGGAAAGGTTTTCGCAGGATCGACCCGGCGCCGATCAGCTTGGCGATCGGCAGATAGTCGAAACGCCCGGTGATGCCGCCACCGCCGGAAATCGCGATGACCCGCATCTGTGGATACTTGCTCCTGATTTCCAGGATCAAGTCGATACCGTTTTTCTCCGGCATCACCAGGTCGGTGATCAGCAGGTCGAACTGCTGCTGCTGAACCATCTCGATTGCCTCTTTCCCCGTGGCCGCCTCGCTTATTTCATGCTTGTCGATCTCCAGCGCATCGAACAGTATCTGCCGGATCGGCTGCTCGTCATCGACTATAAGAATCCTTGCCATTGTGGTCCCCTGTCAGTGATAGTGAGTACCCGCTTCCACGGCAAGCCGCCCCGGGATTAGAAAAGATCGATCTCCCCGGCGCTCATGTCTGTCTGGCTGACCGTCTTGTCCTGGTGTTGCCTGACTTCGCTCCTGCTTCGCTGCAGCGCGGCGTTCAATTCATCGATACGTCGTGCCAAGGATTCCGGCTGACTCAACCCGCTGCCGAGCAGCGCCTGCACCAGGCCGGTGTATTGGCTGATCACCTCGTTTGCTGCCTGCATCTTGCGCGTGATACAACCGACCAGCTGATTGGTCATGTCCTCGAACTGCAACGAACGTACCACCGTATTGACATCATTGGTGATTCGCACAGAGATCTCCGATGCGGTCTGCAGATCCTTTTTCGACAGTTCGTTCTGACGCCCGATTTCCGCCATCATCTCTTCCATCCTGCCTTTCGACTGCAGGCTCAGGTTGATATCCCGCGCGGCCATCCTGCCGACGATCACACTGGCGCGCTCCATCGTCGCCTGGGTGCCGCTATACTGGCTGCGGATCTCGTTGCTGAACTGCGCACTGCGTTGCGACAGGCTGCGCACCTCGTCGGCCACCACGGCGAAACCGCGCCCGGCTTCACCAGCCCTGGCCGCCTCGATCGCCGCGTTCAGTGCCAACAGGTTCGTCTGCGCACTGATCCCCTCGATCTCGCCAAGCAGGCCTTCGATCGTCGCAATCTGGTCGGACATTGAGTTCATTTCCTTGACCAGCTCCATGCTGCTTTCACTGGACTCCAGGATCGCATCGAAAAACGACTGCACCAGCTCCGCCGCTTCCGCGGTATAGCTGTTGGTGCCGTCCGTACCGCCTTCGAGACCAGTAATGCGGTCGATGATACTACAGACCAGGTCATCCTGCTGCCTGGCCTCGACCTCGAGTCCCTTGAAACTCTTCAACAGCTCAGCCACCGCGTCGGCCTGGATCCTCTGCAGTTGTGAAATCCCCGCAAGCACTTCCTGCTGTTCGGCTTTGACTCCGGCTTCAATCTCCTCTAACCGCCCGGCCAGCGCCGCAAACTGCGCCTCTGTCTCCTGCTGCAGCAGACGCTGCTTTGCCTGCAGCGTGTTTCGGCCATGACGCTCCGCGGCAAACCAGCTGCACGACAGCAACAGCATCAATACCGCGCTGAGCGGATCGAGCCAGACCGCCGCATAGCCTGTCAACAGGAGACTGATCACAAGACTCAGGTGATAGAGAGAAACCACGCTTGGCCTTATTTTTATTCCCAATTTCAATCTTCCATCCTCTTGCTGCCTCGTTGTCCTTTCGCTCCCGTTCGACTACTGCACACTTCCAGGTAAAACGCCTGTTGCCCACATCTAGCGCCAGTCCAGTACGCCTGTGCGGCGTATACTTTCGAAAATTCTACTGGCCTTGTCCTGTTGGAACTCGTCCGGCAACTGCAGATCCTGTGGCCGGTTGCGCACGATATCCAGGAACACCGCCATCAGTTCCGGATCGCGCCAGCCTTTTTTGACTTCCATTTCCATGATCCCTGTCACCTGCTCTATCCCCATCGCCTTTTTGTACGGCCGCTTGTGCGACAGCGCATCATAGATATCGGCGATCTGGAACACCCGGGCCAGGAAAGGGATCTGCTCTTTCGCCAACCCGTCCGGGTAACCGCTGCCGTCCCAGCGCTCGTGATGACTGCGGATGATCGGCAACGTCGCGCGCATGCTCTGCAGACCGCTGCAGATCTGCTCGCCAATCACCGTATGCTGGCGCATCACCACCCACTCGCGCTCATTCAACGGACCGGGTTTGAGCAGGATGCTCTCCGGTATCCCGAGCTTGCCGATGTCGTGCAGCACGCCGCCACGCTGCAGCGCAATCAGCTGGCTGCGATCCAGTCCCAGCGCGGTACCGAACACGACCGAGATATGTGCCAGGCGTGAACAATGATCGCCAGTGTTGGTGTCCTTGGCCTCGACCATGCGCGCGAGTGCGAACAACAATGACTCGGCATCATCCATCTGGTCGGTCAGGCGCTTGTGTGTCGCCGCGGAGTTGACCCTGGCCAGCAGCTCGGCGGTACTGAACGGTTTACGCACAAAGTCACTCGCACCGGCCTGCATACTCTTTTGCATTTCGTCGTCGGAGTCACTGCCGGTGACCATGATGATCGGCAGCAGTGTCAGGCCAAGCTCCTGGCGCACCTTCCTGCAGACCTGGTCACCATCGATACCCGGCATACACTTGTCGAGCAACACGACATCGAACTCTTCCCTGGCCAGGATCTGCAGTCCCTGGACTCCGTCTTCGACCTCGGTAATCCGGTAGGCGCCTGCCGAGAGTACCTCCTTTTCCAGCCTGCGCTGGCTGCCATCGTCATCAATGATCAGAATCCGGTACTCATCGCCACCTTCCCCCAACGTGCCCACCCGATGTCTGTCTGTAGCGATAGTATTCATCAAAACCGTCCTTTTGCTGCGGTAAACTCCACACGGGATAATAGTGCTATTATCGATATTATCGATAAACGAATAATCGACAGCTGGAACGGGAACTTTAAACGGCCGGGTTCAGACAGACCACGGCAAAAGAAAACAGGATGTGATCAGTTTTGGCGTGCAGGTCAGGGCATGTCGTCCGTAACGGCATCGGCAAGCTCGAGGGTCTGCAGCAACAGCTCGGTGTCAATCGGCTTGGCCAGGCATACCTCGGCACCAGCCTCGACGATCCTGTGCTTATGCTCGGCGGATGCATGCCCGGTCATCGCGATCACGCGGATATCACATGACAAAGGATTCTGCTTGATGATCCGGCAGACTTCGAATCCGTCCAGGCCGGGCATCATCAGGTCGAGCAGGACCACGTTCGGCGCAAACGCCATGACCTTCATCCCTGCGTCGAAGCCGTCATTGCTGACTTCGGTCACCACCCAGCGCTCGAACCTGGCAAACAGCGCTGACAGGTAACCGGTAAACTGCCGGTCGTCGTCGACGATCAATACACGCAGTTTATCGTCCGCCATCCAGGGCAGCTGCAGCTTGCGCTCACGTACGAAACGCTCGATCTCCTGGTACGCAAACCGGCGGTGCCCGCCGGGCGTGGTCACCGATTTCAACTCCCCCTTCAGTGCCAGTTGCCTGACCCGGATCGGAGAAATCATCAGCAGCTCGGCGACCTCACCCGGTGTCAGGTAGGATTTTTTTTTGATGTCTTTCCTGGGTTCTTTTGTCATTCAGTTTAAACCTGCTACTCCTCTGTCCTGGTAACCGGTGCCGTTGCCGCCTAACGCCTGCAAAAAAACCGGTTAGCGAAAACACACTCAACCTGTTTAGACAACAGTACTGATATATATTTAAAAGCGCTCGAATAAAATTCGATAATTTAGATAATATTGACTCTGTATTCTGTTTATTATTATCAGTAAGCCTGCATGCGTTTCAGTATTATAAACTATAAACTTGTTATGGATACAAAAAATATAGTTGAAGAATAAAGGAGTGCAAAGGTCAGGATTGCTACAGCAGTAATAGCAGGAATCAATCGGCCAGCAGGCCTGTGCCTGCCGGAACCTGCTTGCCCCAATAGAGCGAGTCGATCAACTCCAGCAGTTCGTCTTCGCTGTAGGGCTTGGTCAGGTATTCATTCACCCCTGCCTGTGTTGCGCGCTTGCGATGTTTGCGTGAGGTTCGTGAGGTAATCATGATGATTGGCAGTTCACCGAAATCCTTGTCGGCACGAATGTTCGACGCCAGCTCCAGCCCTGTCATCTTCGGCATTTCCATGTCAGAGAGAATGATGTCCGGATTGTTCTTGCGCATCACATCGATCGCCTCGACACCGTTACGCGCAACCAGTGCTTTGTAGCCGGCATCCTCGACCAGTTCGGACAGTGATTTGCGCACACTGATCGAGTCATCGACGATCAGTACCTTGGCTACCACGCCCCCACGGCTGTAGACGTTTTCCACTTCCGGACGCAGCGGCTCATCGCCGGTCTCGGTCTCGGCGTGGGCATGCATCAGTTCTCTTAGATTCAACACCGGCACGACATTGCCATCACCAAGAATAGACACCCCGGTAATGCCATAGATATTGGGCGCAAACTTGCCGGTGCCTTTCAACACCAGGTCGTCGCTGCTCACCACTTGGTCCACCAGCACCGCCGTAGTCTGTTCATCGTCGCCCTTGACCAGCAACGCGACTTTGGGTGTCTCACCGGACTCGTCCGCGCGCGGCCCGGACGCGGTGTTCCCGCCGGTCAGCGACGAGAGAAATACCGCGGGATACTCGTTGTCTCCTTCCTTGTAGACCAGCCCGCCGTCAGCAGGATAGTAGATGCCAAGCTGCGGCGGCACGATCTGTGACACCGTACTCGACGGCACTGCGAACAATTCTTCCGCGGCCTTGACCAGCAGGGTATGCGTGGTCACCAGGCTGATCGGCAGGCGCAGACAGATCCTGCAGCCGCATGGCTCATGGTCACCGATGGTGATTTCGCCGCCCTGGGACTGAATCACGTTATGCACTATGTCCATTCCCACACCACGGCCGGAGATCCTGGTCACCTTGTCGCGGGTCGTAAAACCAGGCGACAGGATCAGCTTGGCCAGCCTGGCCTTGTCGACCTTCTCACGCTTACGCAGGAGTTTTTTGCGAATCGCCGACTTGCGTATCTTCTCATAGTCGAGTCCACGCCCGTCATCGATACACTGTACTTCGATATGGCTTCCATGCTGCGAAAACTTCAGGTGAATGGTACCGACCAGTGGTTTGCCTGCGGCCTCACGCTCACGCGGCTCCTCGATGCCATGATCGACCGCGTTGCGCAGCATATGCAGGATCGGATCGGTCAGGCTGGTCAGCACATCGCAGTCGATAAACAGGTTCTCGCCTTCGATCACGAGCTGTACACGTTTACCGGTAACCCGGGCGGTCTGGCGTACGGCACGCTGCAGGCGGGCCGAAATCGTATTCACCGCCACCATCCTGGCATTCATTACCGTCTGCTGCAATTCAGTATTCAGCCGCTGCTGTTTGACTACCATGTCCTCGAGCTCGGTCAGACGGCTCTGGATCGAATGCTGAATTTCATTGCTGTCCATCACCGCTTCGATAAAGCAGTTGATCGAGCCGTACAATTCGTCGTACTGCTCCATCTCCAGTGCATCGAAATCCTCTTCCTGCACGATTCCGCTGACCGGGTCGCCGGCCTTCGCTTTGCCGGGCGCCTGGGTCGGATGAATCCGCTGGCGCTGCATACTGGTGATACGCTGTACGTTGACAAGGTCCTCCAGTTCCATCCGGTGCTGCTGAAAAATACGTTCCTGTAACTGTGCTTCCTGCCCCTGCAACTTGATGTTGCGCAGGTAGCTCTGGATCTGGTTGGTCATGGTGACCAGCTCGCCGATCATCTTGTACATGTTGTCGATCACCCGCGTCGGCACATACAGGGCTTCTTCGGTCGACACCTGTCTCGGCGCAGCCATCTCCGTGTCTGCTTCGTCTGCCGCCGTTTCCATCGGCTGCTCGTAGTCCGGCTCGGTCTCCTGTGGCCGTTGTGCCTGCTGCTGAAACGACAACACCTCGGCGTCGTCCTCCAGCATGTCGGCAAGCTGTCCCTGGTCGATGCAATTGGCCCAATCCAGTACGCTCTGCAATACCGCCTGTGCTGCTTCGGGCGGATCGTCACGGCCCTGCATCGCATCGAGCATCGACTCTACACAGTCTGTCGCCTCCTGCAGTACATTGACCAACTGGCGTGGGAAAGCATCCGCATTGGTACTCAGGTACTCGAGAATATCTTCAAGATGGTGGGTCAGGTTGGCAATGCCGTTGACACCGATCAGTCCGGCAGAACCCTTCAAGGTATGCGCACAGCGCTGCGCCACCACCACGTTGTCACGGACATCGACGCCATTGGCGATCTGGGTGATCGCGGCAGACAGCCTGGAGGCGATCACCGGCGACTCCTGGAAAAAAGCGTCGAGCATGCCCTGGCTGCTCTGTTCGGCAACCTCCAGCGTCACGTCCTCCGGCCTAGCCTCGGTGCTGCGCCGGCTGCCCGGCATCACCTCGTCCGGGAGCTCGATCTGCCTGGCCAGCTCCCGCAACAGTTCCCTGGCCTGCTCGTCTGCCAGTTGTTCCGGCCACAGGTCCTGCTGCAGAAAACCGATCAACGACAGGCAGCGGTCTTCATTCTCCGGATCCTCCAGGTAGTTCAACACCACGCCCGGCCAGTCCCTGAAAACCTGGTAGGCAGAGGCCTCCGGCTTGGTCTCCAGTGCCAGTGTCAGGTTGAAATTATGGGTGATAAATTCGCAGACCTTTTGCAGGCCGCGCAGCCCGAGCGCCTCACTGGTCTCCGCCAGCCGCTCGACCAGCGTCAGGTACTGCACTGCCGCCTGCCGCGACTCTTCGGTCTCGACCTCCTGGCTCAACGACTCGACCAGTTCTGTCATCTCGACCGACAACTCACCCAGCTCCTGGCTCAATATCAGCAGCAGATTGTCCGCCGCCAGTCCGCCCTGCACCGGGTTGTCTTGCGTACTCTCGTACTGATCGGCCTCCTGCGGGTCTTCGGCCCCTTGCGGACCAAACGCCTGCCGTGCCAGCGACACTTGGTCCTCTTCGTCCTCTTCCTCTTCGTTCTCTTCCTCTGCGGGCCAAGCCTCCTGCTGCTGTGCCACTTGTTGCTCGCCTGCGCCGTCTTCAGTCTCGTCTGCAGCCATCACCGCGGGGGCATCGGGCAATGACGTGTCTTCGGTCTGCTGCAGATGCCGGTACAGCGCCGCCAGCCATGCCAACGCCGCCTGTGCCTGTTCATTGTGCAGATTTCCCTGGGCCGCAAACGCTGTCTTCAACCGGCCGGCCGTACGTTCACAAAGGGCTTCCAACTCGGCATAGTCCAACATCTCGGCCGCCATGCTGATATTGTCGAGCACGACTGAAAAATCTTCAAAGAATTCGACCAGGGATTCCTTTTCGATCTGGCGTTCAAGTGTTTCGACCGCATCGGCAACGATCGGCAGCAACGCAGCGTATTTTGAGTCTGAATCCAGGTCCGGGTCTGAGCCTGTTTCCGGTTCGCCAAGCAGCGCCCGGAGTTCCTCCCTTTTGCTCTCCGGCACGGGCAGCAACAACCTGTCTGCCGGGACCGGCTCAGCCGTTCCGATCAGGGGGGTGATGTCATCGATCCACTCGACCAGCAGCTGGCAATACTGCTTGATCCGGTACACGGGCTCATCCTGCATCGCGCCGATCCGCTCTGCCACTTCAGCACAGACCAGGGCAAGTCCTTTTTCACCACCGGCCTGTGCCTGCTCCGCGTAAACCTCGAATTCCGTTTTCCAGACCGCCAGCGCGCCATAATACTGTTCATCACGGGCTTCCGCATTGTCCAACGCCCCAAGCATCGTCGCCAGCTTTTCACGGACGGCGACGAAGCAATCGGTCAGAAGTCGGGCCTGTTCAGGATACGTGCTCATCTGTCCCTACTATGCAGAAGGCAGCTTGAACTGGTTGACTTTCTTCAACATGTTTTCGGCAAAGACCACCAGGTTCTTGGTCTGCATGGCCTGTTCTTTCAATTCCTCCCGGGTTGCCTCGGTACTTTTCTGTACGACCACCGCACTGTGGCTGATCTCGTTGTTGATCTTGGCCTGGGCCACCGAGGCCTTAGCGATATCGGCGACCGCGGCGACCAGTTTCGACGTGGTTTCCTGCACGTCGACCATCTGCTTACCGGCGTCACCGGCCAGTTCCGAACCCTTGACCACCTGGCTGATCGCCTTGTTGATCGCCACGATCGCACCCGAGGTTTCCAACTGGATACTGTTGACCAGCTCGCTGATATGCGCGGTCTCACTTTGAGAACTCTCCGCAAGCCGCTGCACTTCATCGGCCACCACCGCAAAACCGCGTCCTGACTCGCCTGCCGCGGCCGCCTGCATACTCGCATTCAACGCCAGCACATGGGTACGCTCGGCGATATTGCTGATGATCTCCACGACCTTGGTGATTTCCTGCGAACGCTCACCAAGCCGCTTGATACGTTTTTCCGTTTCGCTGATCGTCTCGCGGATCTCAGCCATCCCGGTCACGGCGTTGTTTACCTTGCGCAGCGCCAGCTCGGTCGTCTCGGTGGTCTCGTCCGCCAGGCGGTTACAGTTCTGTGCATGACTGGCGATCGCATTCATTTTCTTCGCGGCATGCTCGAGCTTGGTTACCGTATGCCCAAGCACCTTACGTTCGTTCTCTGCCACCCCGGAAACCTTGTCACTCTGGCTGCGCACCATCGCCGCGGTCTGGTCGACCTTCTGCGCGACCTGGCGGATACTGCTGAGTACGTCAGCGGTTTCGTTCGCCAGCAGGTTGATCGCGTCCCCGACCGCCCCGGTGATATCCTCGGCCACTGGCACAGTCACTGTCAGGTCCTTGTTACTCAATGCCGACACCGTTTCCAGCAGCTCCACGATCGAGTTGTTCAACAGCTCGTTTTCCTGCTCCGCATGCGCCATCCTGGTCACCCGCTCATCGAGCATTTTGTCGAAGTTCCTGCCCAGTTCACCCAGCTCATCACGCCCCTTCATATTGGTACGCGCACTGTAATCGCCCATCGAGATGCGCTGAATCGTACCCCGCAACCGTTTCAACGACCGGGTAATGCTGCCGGTCAGGTTGATAAACAGTAACGACACGATCGTCGAGATACCGAGCACGATCGTCAGCGAGATCTTGTTGATATTTTTCACCCGCTGGTCCGACTTCTGCTTGTTGGCAGCGATACTGTCACTGATGCGCTGCAACATTTCGTTCAGGCGCAGCTCCATGTTGCGGGTATCCTGTGCAAGAACACGCGCATCCTCGTTACGGTCTTCGATGGCGAAACGGATCTCGGTCAAGCTGCTGCGATAACGCTTGATATTGTACAGCAGCTGCTTTTTCAACCCCGGCCTGATCTGGGATTTGCCGACGAGCTTGTACAGCGTCTCGCTGTTCCTGAACAGCTTGCGTAAATCGGCCTTGTTGGAATGCAGCAGAAAATTTTTCTCCAGCCGGCGTATCCCGAGTACCAGTTTAAGAAGCTGTACGTTTCCGGTTGAGCGGACAGCCTTTTCCACTTTGGACAAAGAATACTCCAGGCTGCCGAGCAGGCCGGCGCGGTCACTGAGCCCGATCTCGATGATCGCAACGACCTCCCGCTTGAACGCGGTTTCGTATTTTTTCAGTGCGTTGCGCAACGACAACAGCATACTGCGCTCGTGTGCCCCCGGCGCAAGCTGGCTCATCTGATCGAGAAGGCGGTAGATCTTCTTGACTTGTGCAAGATGTTGTTTGACCAGCGCAACATTCTTTCTAGCCTTGAACTCGGCCTCGATGCGCTGCGCAGAAACCAACAGCAGGTTTGCTTCCTTGGCCAGCAGCTGAAACTTGTTCAACGCTTTCGTCTGTGCCAGAATCTGTTCCTTGATCGTGATCGATTGATTATAGGTAAAACCAATCACCACGAAACCAAGCAAAAGCAGAACTGAAGCAAATACAAGCTTCCCTCCGATTGTCGAATTTCTACGCGACATGATGTTGTTGCCTCTAGGTTATTGTTTTTGCAAAGCCCTGAATACACCCGCTGCATTCCTGGCCTGCCAGTATTTCCACTACTGTCATGTACCAAACCACTACTGCCGGGCCTTCCCCGCCGCAGCCAAAGAAAACTACACGACTGCGTTTTTCTGCTCCGCAATCCACTGGAATATACCCCTGATGTCGCAGTCGAACCACAGGCTGTCCTGCTGGTAACAGCCGCTGACGAACGGCTGCAGCTGTTCCGGTACAGCCGGCATGTCCTCGAGCCGGTCCTCGGCCGAAATGCTGAGCAATTTAGGCAAGCCGTCCGAATAGATACCCACCCATTCGTCGTCGATCAGAAAGAACAACTGCTTTTGTTTTACATAGTGCGGCACATCGATGCCGAGCAAAAAAGCCAAATCCAGCAAAGGAACGATGTTGCCGCGCAGGTTCACCATGCCGATCACCCATCTCGGCGCGTTGGGAAGCCGGGTGACATGCAGCTCGTTTCTGACCTCACAGACGATTCCCTTGGGCAGCAGCAGGCCGGTGGTGCCGATAAAAAAACCGTGACGCCGGTTCTCACTGGCAACCGACTCCAGGGAGCTCCCCATGCTGGGCAGCGGCAATCCTTTATGGCTTATCTGCAGTTTCTGCATTTCGTCACGCATGACAGCTTGCCCCGGTTCCTCTAGCAGAATATTCTGATCTGCTCCAGTATCTGCTCTTCCGTATAGGGCTTGGAAACCAGCGC
>Ga0256830_1002534_pt1 | contig 11966 bp, 11 predicted proteins | sample 128326metaG_FD_190537 | JGI IMG/M metagenome (GOLD analysis project Ga0256830, IMG submission 190537) | Hydrothermal vent microbial communities from Lau Basin, Pacific Ocean - 128-326 | ecosystem: Environmental > Aquatic > Marine > Hydrothermal vents | place: Pacific Ocean: Lau Basin | collected...
TCCAGTTAGATATTCTTTTGGGAAAAGGGCCTTCGGCCAAGTCGCTTAAAGTTTCCTTGCCCTCTTACACTTTGATAGGCGCTTCCACGCGTATTGGTCTTTTAACTTCTCCCCTGAGAGCACGCTTTGGGATAAACTTCCGGATAAATTATTATTCCATTAAAGAAATGGAATCCATAATCATACGCTCAGCATCACTCTTAGATATTCCCATTGAGAAAGAAGGGGCAAAAGAAATTGCTAAACGGTCCCGTGGCACCCCCCGGGTGGGGAACAGGCTTCTCAAAAGAGTAAGAGACTTTGCACAGGTACGAGCAGAAGGCAGGATAACCGGGAAAGTAGCCAGAGACGCACTGGACCTTCTGGGAGTGGACGAACATGGGCTGGATGAACTGGACAAGATGATACTGGGCCTGTTGGTTAAAGAATTCGGGGGAGGCCCTGTAGGCTTGAAGACACTGGCAGTGGCAATCGGTGAAGAAGAGGACACCATAGAAGAGGTCTACGAGCCCTACCTGGTACAACAGGGGTATATAAAGAGAACATCTCGAGGCAGAGTTGCCACCTCAAAAGCCTTTGAATATATAGGGATAGAGATGGAGGAACAGCCCACCCTGTGGGACAAAAGGAGGTGAAGAATGAATAAGGTAAAGGTTTTTATGGGAGCGGCCACCAACGAGGGACTAAAGTTCCTGGAAGACAAGATAAATAACTGGATAGAGACAGAAAACATTAAAATCATACAGCTTTCCACCACCTACGGAAGCAAGAAAGCAGAGGGAATGGGAATAGAATCAACAGAAGAACTTTTTATCATTGTAACCTATGAGAAATAAGCAGTAAAATGGTTTTTTAATTGCACGTTATGGCAGCCACGGGCTGGAAGCCCGCGGAAGAGAAGAAGTTAGGAGTTTTTTAGTAAAACCGGAGCATAGAACATGGAAAAAAGATTCTACATAACCACGGCTATCGCTTATATCAATTCCCCTCCCCATATCGGGTTTGCCTACGAGGTGATAGGGGCAGACATAATGGCAAGGTTCCAGAAAATGCAAGGGAAAGAGGTGTTCTTTCTTACTGGCTCTGATGAACACTCGTTTAACGTGTATAAAAAAGCCCAGGAGGCAGGCCTTACTCCACACGAGTACTGCGACAAAATGGTAGAGAGATATAAAAGAATCTGGCAGTTGCTGGGAATAGATTACGACAGGTTCATTCGCACCAGTTCAGAAAAACATAAAAAAGTGGTATACCAGTTAATGGATAAACTCCTGCAGACAGATTTTGTTTACAGGGGTAAATATTCCGGCTGGTACTGCATCTCCTGCGAAGGTTTTTACAGGGAAAAAGAGCTAAAAGACGGACTGTGTCCTATACATGGCAGAGAGCCAGAATGGGTAGAAGAAGAAAACTACTTTTTTGCGCTCTCCCGCTTCGAAGATTTCTTAAAAAGCCACATAAAAGACCACCCGGAATTTATTCAGCCTGAGGAAAGGAGAAATGAAGTCCTGGGCATACTTAACAGCGGACTTCAGGATATAAGTATTTCCCGCAGGGGAAAAGGCTGGGGAATTCCCTTCCCGGGTACAAAAGAAGAAATAGTTTACGTATGGGTAGATGCTCTCATTAACTATATCTCAGGGTTAGGAGATAATTTTCCTGATTTCTGGCCTGCCGATTTCCACGTAATAGGAAAAGATATTATAAGGTTCCACTGTATTATCTGGCCCGCCCTGCTCAAAACCTTGCAGCTTCCTCTGCCCAGGAGAATTTTTTCGCACGGATTTATAAACTTGAAAGGTGAGAAAATTTCCTCCACGCGCGGAAATATACTTCAACCGGAAGAATTGCTGAAAGAATACCCTGCTGATGCTCTGCGCTTTTATCTGTTCAGGGAAATACCCTTCGGGCAAGACGGGGATTTCTCCCTGGAAGGCCTCAAGGAAAGGTATAACCAGGAATTGGCAAACGACTGGGGCAACTTCGTACGCCGGATAGAAGTAATGACCGACAAGTATTTCGCTTCCACCATTCCCTCCCCTTCTAAACTTTCTCCCCTGGAACAGGAATTAACAAGTTTTTCAAAAGAAATATGGAGAAATGCTAGTTCCTACATGGAAGAATTTCACTTTTCCTTAGCATTGCAGGAGACATGGAAATTGATTAAACGAGCCAATCAATACATAGAAGAATCATCCCCCTGGAACCTGCACAAAACTAATGATAAAGAAAGGCTTTCTACCGTAATTTATACCGCTCTTGAGTTAATCAGAAAAATTGCCCTTCTTCTCTTTCCATTTATCCCCTTCTCCTGCGCACGCGTGCTGGAAGACCTGGGGGTTAAAAAACAACTAAACTGGCAGGAGGCCGGGGAATGGAATAAACTTCCTCCCGGGAAGAAGATTACTCTCTCCCCTCCCCTGTTTGCAAAGAAATGAAAGGAAAACGAATTTTAGTGGCAGAAGATGATACTGAGCTTTTGAAAGTCATAATCCTGCTTCTTAAAAGCAGAGGTTACCACATCTACGCAGTTAAAAACGGGGAAAAAGCCTGGCAAATACTCTCCTCCAGGCCGGTTGACCTGGCTATCCTGGATATTAAGATGCCCGGCATGGATGGTTTAACCCTGGTAAAAAAGCTGAAAAGTACACCTTCTTTGAAAAGTATACCTGTGATTGTTATCACCGGGGTAAGCCGCAGCAGCGGAAAAACCGATGATTACTGGACCATCAGGATAGGTGCGGACGACTTTATCAGCAAACCATTCGATCCCCAAAACCTTCTCAACAGAATAGAGGACCAATTAAAAATTTATGAAGAATAAGATAATACTGGCCCTGGATGTGAAAAATTTGGGCGAAGCCGAAAAAATAATTGAACGATTTTCCGGTTCCATTAACATCTACAAAGTAGGCCCTTTTCTCTTCTATCGCTCTGGCTGGAAAATTATTGACAAGCTAAAAAAGCAAGGGAAGAGGGTATTTCTGGACCTGAAAATTCACGATATACCCAACGTAGTAAAAGAAGGAGTTAAAATTGCAGCAGAAAAGGGGATAGATTTCTTCACCCTGCATATTTCCGCAGGAAAGACCGCACTGCGTGAGGCAGTAAAGGAAAAGGGAAGAATGAAACTTCTGGGAGTAACAGTGCTTACCAGTCTCTCTCAGGAAGATTTGCAGGGGCTCGGATGGAAATACGGGGAAAAAGAGCTGATATTACGCCTTTCCGGGATTGCCAGAGAATCCGGCATTGATGGGGTGATTGCGGGAGGAAGAGAAGTTCAAATGATAAAACAGGCAACGGGGGGAAATTTCCTGGTCATCACACCGGGAATTCGCTGGAGCACTTCCCCTTTGGATGACCAGAAGCGCGTATCTACACCTCAGGAAGCCTTCTCTCAGGGTGCTGACTACATAGTTATGGGACGTTCTCTTATCCTGGATGCAAAAGCAACGGAAAAATTACAAAAATTAGAGAATTTATTTTAAATTTATGGTATACTCTGTTCTGTAGTAGCTTAAATGGCTGATTTAGATAAAAAACCAAGTAAAGTGATAAAAAGAAAGATGGTAAGTGGCGAGGCAGAAAGCAGGGTAGTAACTTTGCCGCCCCGTCGCCTATTTGCGGATATTTTTTAGGAAGGAGAGAGAAGAATGCCCTTAACAAAGGAAAAGAAAAAAGAGCTGGTAGACAATTTCAAGTTGCATGAGAAAGACACGGGTTCTCCTGAGGTTCAAATAGCTCTCCTCACGCAGAGGATTAACAATCTCTCAGAACACTTAAAAAAGTTTAAAAAAGATCGCTCTTCCCGCCGCGGTCTCCTCAAACTGGTGGGAGAAAGACGTTCCCTCCTTGATTATCTGAAAAGGAAAGACGCCTCCAGATATTCTAAATTAATAGAAGCGCTAAATCTCAGGAAGTAGTGAGTAGAAATCCCCGTTTCCATACCCAGCAATATAGAGTTAACGAGCGCATAAGAGTGCGTGAGGTTAGAGTGGTAGATCCGCAGGGGAGACAAATAGGGATAATGGGCAGGGACCAGGCTTTGAGGCTGGCAAGCGACTTAGGGTTAGACCTGGTGGAAGTCGCCTCACAGACATACCCGCCTGTTTGCCGCATAATGGATTACGGGAAATTTAAATACGAGCAGAAGAAAAGAGAGAAAGATGCAAAGAAAAAACAGAAATCCCAGGAGGTAAAAGAAGTTAAATTCCGTCCTTCCATAGATGAACACGACCTGGATAGAAAAGTGCAGTACATAAAGGATTTCCTGCAGGAAGGGCACAAAGTACGAGTTATTCTTTTCTTTCGGGGAAGAGAAATGGTGCATTTGGATAGAGGAAGAAAGCTTCTGGAGAAAATCAGGGTGGAAGTAGAAAAAGAAGCAGAGACAACCAAGTCTCCTACATTAATGGGGAGAATACTAATGATGGTGCTTTCTCCCAAGGGAAGGAGTTAAAAATGGGCAATCTTAAAGTTAAAAAATCGGCTGCAAAGAGATTCTGGGTAAGTGGTAGCGGAAAGATAATGCGAAGGAAAGCAGCTCATAGCCATCTATTGCGGAAGAAAACCAGCACGCAGAAGAGAAGGTTGAAAATGTCCACTCCATTAACCTCAGATAATGCCTCTCGAGTGAAAAAAATACTGAGAATTGGATAAGGAGGAAACATGCGAGTCAAAAGAGGTTTAATTAAGAGTAAAAAGCGAAGAAAGCTAAGAAAGCTGACCAAGGGGTTCTGGGGCGGGAGGAAACTGCATCGCACTGCTAAAGAAACAGTAATGCGAGCTCTTGCTTATGCCTATCGCGACAGGAAGGTAAGAAAGAGGGAATTTCGCAAACTATGGATAGAGAGAATAAATGCCGCAGCAAGGGCTTATGATCTCACCTACTCTCAATTTATCAATGGTTTGAAAAAGCATAATATAAAACTGGACAGAAAGGTGCTTGCCGACATGGCAGTCAACTATCCAGTAGATTTCAGGAATTTAGTGGAAACAGTAAAAAAAGAAGCAAGCAATTAGGCAATAATAAACGTGCGCAAGACAGTGCGGGCAGCGCGTAACAAAAAGATGGCAGTAAGGGAAAATAGATGATGTCAAGTTTAACCCTGAGCCTTGCCCCATGCATGCTGAAGTCCTTCAGAGGTCCAACCGCCTCTGTGTTTTCCCCTGCACATCCATTTTCCCACTTAATCCAGAGCAAGGTTAACTAAAATGTGGGAGAAACTTTCACAACTTAAAGAAAAATACCTGGCGCTTTTAGAAAAAGTAGAAACCCAGGAAGAGTTAGAGTCTCTGAAAATAGAAATTTTAGGAAGAAAGGGCGTTCTCACCTCGCTACTGAAGGGTATAAAAGACCTACCACTCGAGTTAAAACCAGAGGTGGGAAAACAGGCTAATCAATTCAAGGCATTTATAACTTCTCTTCTCTCCCAAAAACAGGAAGAGCTTAAAAGCAAAAAGGAGAAATCATTCGACTATACTCTCCCCGCTTTTCCCATATACAAAGGAAAACTTCATCCTCTCACCCGGGTTACAAAGGAGATACTGGACATTTTTCAACACCTGGGATTCCAGGTTTTTACCGGGCCGGAGATTGAAACAGACCACTACAATTTCCAGGCCCTTAATTTTCCCCCTGACCACCCAGCCAGAGATGTCCAGGATTCTTTCCACCTGGAAGGTGAATATCTTCTCCGCACTCAGACCTCGCCGGTACAAATCAGGGTAATGGAGAAATATCCCCCTCCCATACGCATGATTTCGCCCGGAAGATGCTTCAGAAGAGATACTCCCGATGCCACGCACCTCCCCATGTTTCACCAGATTGAAGGACTGGCAGTGGATAAAAACATACGTTTCACCGATTTAAAGGGAGTATTGGGTGAATTTGTGCATGCTTTCTTTGGAAAAGCAGTAAAAATGCGCTTTACTCCCTCCTACTTTCCCTTCACCGAACCCAGTGCGGAAGCTTCCATCTCCTGCATAATATGCGCCGGGAAAGGATGCAGAACCTGTTCCTATACGGGATGGCTGGAAATATTAGGGGCAGGGATGGTGCATCCCAACGTGCTAAAAGCTGTCCACTACGATACTGAAAAGTACACTGGCTTTGCTTTCGGTATGGGAGTAGAAAGAATTACTATGTTGAAATTCGGCATAAATGATATCCGGCTACTTTATGAGAACGATATAAGATTTTTACAGCAAATTTGAAAAGTAAGAGAGAATGAATAGCACTCCATTAAGAATCCAGTACGTAAAGGCAGGTAGAAAGTGAAGTTATGGGTCCTGGATCTGGACGGAGTAGTATACAAGGGAAATGCACCTATAGTGGGTGTCTCTATCTTCATCTCAAGAGTCAGGGAAAGAGGTGACGAGGTAGTCTTTTTAACCAACAATTCTGCCTATACCCGCACATACTATCGAGAAAAGCTCTGGAGAATGGATATTCCCGCCCAGGAGAAAGACATCTATACTTCAGCCGGGCTTCTTGCAGGCTACCTTAGCGAATTCCCCCGGATTCGCAGGGTGCTCACTATCGGGGAAGAAGGGCTGCATTTCTCTTTGCGAAAAAAAGGCTTTATGGTTACTACACAAAGTTCCTCAGTGGATGCAGTGGCAGCAGGGCTGGATAGACGGTTTAATTACCGGAAACTTTTTCTGGCACAAAAAGCCATTCTTTCCGGTGCCAAATTCATAGGTACTAACCGGGATGCAACACTTCCCACTGAAAATGGACTGCTGCCTGGTTCGGGGGCAATATTAAAGGCAATAGAGGAATGCACAGGGAAAGAGGCAGAGGTAGTAGGCAAACCAAATCCTCTGGGCCTGGAACTTATTATGAAGGAAAGAAACGTGAGCAAGGAAGATGTAACAGTTATAGGAGACAGAATTGAGACAGATATTTTACTGGGGAAAAAAGCAGGAGTTAAGACTATTTTAGTCCTTACCGGGGTAACCGGGAAAGAAGACCTGAAAAACATTTCCCCGGAGAATTTTCCTGACCAGGTAGCAGAAAAATTAACGAATCTTTTATGTGTGGAATGTGGTTAAACCTTATAAAAGGAGGGGTGATTTATGAAGGAACATGACCACCATACGGGTGAAAAAATGCCCGAGATGGAGCACGATATGGACATGCACGCAGGACACCAGATGCATGAGGGGATGGAACATGGGAAAGAGATGAAACACGAGAAAGGGATGGAACATCACACTATGCCCAATGGAGTTCACATGGCCCACGGAGACCACCATGCTCACATGGTAGCAGACTACAGGAAACGGTTCTGGATATGCCTGGCTATCACCATACCCATTCTCCTTCTCTCTCCCATGATTCAGGGATTACTGGGAATAAGGGAAACCCTCAAGTTTACGGGTGACTTATACCTCTTGTTCCTGCTTTCCTCCCTGGTTTTCTTCTATGGAGGCTATCCGTTCCTTAAGGGTATTTTTGTAGAAATAAAAACAAAAAAAATAGGCATGATGACCCTTATCGCAGTAGCCATCACCACTGCCTATGTATACAGCAGTGCAGTGGTATTTGGGCTGAAGGGTTCCATATTTTTCTGGGAGCTGGCAACTCTGGTGGACATCATGCTTTTGGGGCACTGGATAGAGATGAAATCAATTATGGGAGCCTCAAAGGCCCTGGAAGCATTGGCAAAGCTTATGCCTTCAGATGCCCACAAACTTATGCCTGATGGAAGTGTACAAGATGTACCCTTAAATGAACTAACCGTGGGAGACAAGGTTCTGGTAAAACCCGGGGAGAAAATCCCTGCTGACGGGATAGTAGTAGAAGGAGAGACCTCTGTTAATGAAGCCATGCTCACCGGTGAATCTAACCCGGTACCCAAGAAGAAAGGTGACCAGGTTACCGGAGGAGCCGTTAACGGGGAAGGTTCGATTACCATGGAGGTTAAGAAAACAGGGGAAGATTCTTTTATCTCACAGGTAATAAAACTGGTCAAAGAAGCCCAGGAAAGCAAATCAAGAACCCAGGACTTAGCAAACCGGGCTGCCTTCTGGCTTACTGTCATAGCCCTGGTAGGAGGGGTTGTAACACTTTTTGTCTGGTTGGCTGTGATGAGCAAAGATCTCGCCTTTGCCCTGGAGAGAACAGTAACCGTAATGGTTATTACCTGTCCCCATGCCCTTGGACTCGCCGTGCCCCTGGTAGTGGCTGTTTCCACAGCCCTTTCCGCCAGAAACGGCCTGCTCATCAGAAACCGTATAGCCTTTGAAAAGGCAAGAAATATCCAGGCAATAATTTTTGATAAGACGGGAACTTTAACCGAGGGTAAATTCGGTGTCACTGACACCATCATTTTTTCAGACGATATAGGTGAAAAAGACCTTTTAAAATATGCTGCATCAGTAGAAGCCCATTCCGAGCACCCCATTGCCAAAGGAATTGTTTCCTCCTCCCAGGAAACCTTCCCGGTTAAAGAATTCAAAGCCATTCCGGGCAAGGGAGCAGAAGGAGAAGTAAACGGGAAAGAGGTGAAAGTGGTAAGCCCGGGATACCTGAAAGAAAAGAAAATTTCACTTACCGAAGAACGCATCGAAAAAATTGCTTCCCAGGGCAAGACCATAGTATTTGTCATAATAGACGGTAAATTGAAAGGCGCCATTGCCCTGGCAGATATTATAAGGCCAGAATCCAAGAAGGCAATTTCATTACTTAAAAAAATGGGCATCCAGTGCATGATGCTTACCGGAGACAATAAGCAGGTGGCCAAGTGGGTATCGGATGAAATAGGCCTTGATGAGTATTTTGCGGAGGTTTTGCCGCAGGAAAAATCAGAAAAGGTAAAAGAGGTACAAGCAAGAGGCTTGACCGTAGCCATGACGGGTGATGGGGTAAACGATGCTCCTGCCCTTGTCCAGGCAGATGTAGGTATTGCTATCGGAGCAGGCACCGATGTGGCAGTGGAAAGTGCAGATATTATCCTGGTAAGAAGCAATCCCCTGGATGCCGTAGCCATTATAGGGCTTGCACGGGCTACATATAAAAAGATGATACAAAACCTTGCCTGGGCAACAGGCTATAACGCCTTTGCCATTCCTCTGGCGGCAGGTGTACTCTATAAAGCAGGCATACTCCTTACCCCTGCCATGGGAGCAGCATTGATGGCCTTAAGTACAGTGGTTGTAGCCATCAATGCCAGGTTCCTCAAGGTAGTTAAACAGGAAGTATAACATGGAGACCGTAGACCTTAGACTATAGACATTAACACCATGTGCAACTTTTAAAGTTAACTGTCCCTCCCCCGATTTTATCGGGGGAGAACGGGCAGGTCAGGACAACTCACTCTTTACTGTCTTCTCCTGGATGCCTGCTTTTGCAGGCATGATAGGTGAGGAGGATGTTTTGTATTGTGGTTTCACCCTGCGTTTATCCGGCTCCGTCATTCCTGCGCAAGCAGGTATCCATTTCCCCCGCTACTATCTACTCACTACCCACTACTTTCTCACCATTCACCGTTCACTGCTTACTATTGTCTTGTTCTTTCTCTTCCCAGTCTACAGTCTAAAGTCTATGGTCTATAGTCTTTCCTGTCCCCTTCACTACTCACTACTAACTACTCGCTACCCGCTACTTTCTCACCATTCACTGTTCACTGCTTACTATTATCTTGTCTGTTTCTCTTCCCAGTCTACAGTCTAAAGTCCAAGAGTTGTGAGTTATGAGTTTCCAGTTACCAGTTCCCTGTCCCGACGCATGTCGGGGCACCTGTTCCCCCGCCTGTGTTCTGTATCCTCTCTCCTCATCTAAAGTCTCAAGTCTATAGTCTAAAGTCTTGCGTGGATGCCTGCTTTCGCAGGCATGACAGGTAGGGCTGGTTGTTTGTTATTCCTGCAAAATCTATCCCCTTTACCGAGAAACCAGGATACCAGGGAAAAAATTCACTGTTCACTGCTTACTGTTCACTATTTTCCCAGTCTACAGTCTAAAGTCTATGGTCTAAGGTCTAAAATGTGCTACTCACTACTTTCAAAGTCACCAGCCCTGACTAATTATTCCCGGTAGAAAGGCTGCATTGAACAATTTATTTTGATTTATACCCATATATTGGTATAATAGAGGCCTCAGTTAAAATAAAAACAGAAAGGAAGGTAAGTGTATGAGAGAAGTAGAAATCCTTAAGGAAAGGTTAAAGCCCGGCCATTTTGAGCGATTGAGTTCTCTGGGAAACAAAGACATACTCGAGTTTGTAGCTAAATATACCGCGTTATGTAACCCTGCCTCGGTATTTGTAAGAACAGATTCCGCAGAAGATACCGAATACATAAGAAGCAAAGCTATTGAGTTAAAAGAAGAACATAAACTCAAAGTGCAGGGACATACGGCCCATTTTGACGGGTATTATGACCAGGCAAGAGACAAGAAAAACACCAAGTTTCTGGTTACTCCTGATATGACTCTCGGTCCACGTCTTAATTCGATAGAAAGAAACGAAGGGTTGGAAGAAATACATCTTCTTTTGAAAGACATAATGAAAGGCAGGGAGATGTTCGTTCTGTTTTTATGCCTGGGACCGGTAAACTCCGAGTTTTCCATATATGCAATGCAACTAACGGATTCTGCCTACGTAGCCCATTCTGAAGATATTCTTTACCGGCCTGCCTTCAGTGTCTTTGAAAAGAAGGGAGAGGATATAGAGTTTTTCCAATACGTCCACTCTGCGGGAGAAGTAGAGGAAGAGAGCAGGACAAGTAAAAACGTGGACAAAAGAAGGATATACGTGGATTTCCAGGAAAATACTGTTTACAGTGTAAACACTCAGTATGCAGGAAATACAGTAGGATTCAAAAAGCTTGCTCTCCGGCTGGCAATCAGAAAAGCTCTCAAAGAAAAATGGTTGGCGGAGCATATGTTCGTCATGGGGGTAAATGGGCCTAATCAGAGAAAATCCTACTTCTTAGGGGCATTTCCCAGCATGTGCGGAAAAACCTCCACCTGCATGGTAAAAGGAGAAAATATTGTTGGGGATGACCTTGCTTACCTGAGGAAAAGGGAAGGAAGCATTTTTGCGGTAAACGTGGAGAGAGGAATATTCGGTATCATTAAAGACGTTAACGCAAAAGACGATCCCCTGATATGGGAAGCGCTAACCACTCCCGGCGAAGTAATATTCTCCAATATACTGGTAAAGGACGGCATACCTTACTGGCAGGGAGACGGAAGAGAGATGCCCTCTGAAGGAATGAATTTCTCGGGGCACTGGTATAAGGGCAAAAAAGATGCGGAGGGAAAGGAGATCCCTCCTTCTCATCCCAATGCCCGCTATACTATAAGGCTTAGTTCCCTCAAGAACTGTGACCCTGCCCTGGAAGAACCGCAGGGTGTAAAAGTAAACGGCATAATCTACGGAGGAAGAGATTCCGACACCTGGCCGCCTGTTTTTGAAAGTTTTGACTGGAAACACGGAATTGTCACCATAGGAGCCTCCCTGGAATCAGAGACTACTGCTGCTACTTTGGGGGAGGAAGGAGTAAGGAAATTCAACATTATGGCTATTCTTGATTTCCTCTCGGTTCCCCTGGGCAAGTATCTCTCCAACTACCTGGAATTCGGCGATTCGCTCAGCTCACAGCCAACAATCTTCGGAGTAAATTACTTTCTCAAAGGTGCCAACGGGGAATTTCTAACTGATAAACAGGCTAAAAGAGTTTGGCTGAAGTGGATGGAATTAAGGACATATAGGGATATAGGAGCAGTAAAAACTCCTATCGGGTTTTTACCCCTGTATGAAGATTTGAAGAATTTATTCCGGACAGTTCTCTCCCAGGAGTACACGGAGAATGAATACACAGAACAGTTCAGCCTGCGTGTACCCCAAAATTTATCAAAGATAGAAAGAATTACCAGTATTTATAAAAACACCGAAAATATCCCCGGTACTGTCCTGGAAATCCTGCTCCAGCAGAAGAGAAGGCTACAGGAAGCGCAG
>Ga0256830_1002535_pt1 | contig 11965 bp, 13 predicted proteins | sample 128326metaG_FD_190537 | JGI IMG/M metagenome (GOLD analysis project Ga0256830, IMG submission 190537) | Hydrothermal vent microbial communities from Lau Basin, Pacific Ocean - 128-326 | ecosystem: Environmental > Aquatic > Marine > Hydrothermal vents | place: Pacific Ocean: Lau Basin | collected...
CGCGAGCGCGAGGCCGCCCGCGCGCGCGCCGCCGCCGAACGCCGCCGGCGCGAGGCGCGCTGCCGTCACGCGCGCCAGCGGCTCGCGCTCTACGAGCGCGTCAACGTGGTCTACGAGACCGACGCGGAAGGCCGGCGCCGGGCGCTGGACGAGGCCGAGCGCGCCGCGCGCATCCGCGCCCTGCGGGCCGAGATCGCCCGCTGGTGCGACGGCGGGTAGCAGGGGGCTGCCGGACGGCCGCCGGCTAGAGCGCGAGCAGCGCCCGGCGGAAGAACTCGGGCGCGGCGAGCGCGGCGCGGTGCACGGCCGCGTTGTAGTAGCGCGTCTCGAAGGGGCGCGCCGCGACCGCCGACTCGCGGAAGCCGTCGATGGCCATGTCCTTGCAGGCCATGGTGGCGGTCCACCAGCCGGAGGGGTAGGTCGGCTGCGGGAAGTGCAGCGTCGCCACGTCGAGGAAGCCGGCCGCCCGCATGGCCCGGTGCATCCCGGTGAGGATGTCCATGTGGTACATGGGCGACTCGCTCTGCTGCACCACCAGCCCGTGCGGGCCCAGGGCGCGGCGGCAGTCGCGGTAGAAGGGCTCGGAGAACAGGCCCTCGGCCGGCCCGATGGGGTCGGTCGAGTCGACGATGATGACGTCGTAGCTGCCGGGCTCGGCGTCCTTGACCCACTGGATCCCGTCGGCGAACTCGAGCCGCGCGCGCGGGTCGCCGTTGGAGGCGGTCAGCTCCGGGAAGAAGCGCTCGGCCAGGCGCGTGACGCGCTCGTCGATCTCGACCTGGGTGACGGACTCGATCTCCGGGTGCTTGAGCACCTCGCGCAGCGTCCCGCAGTCGCCGCCGCCGATGATGAGCACGCGCCGCGGGTCCGGGTGCGTGTAGAGCGCCGGGTGCGCGAGCATCTCGTGGTAGATGAAGTTGTCGCGGTCGGTGAGCATGACGAAGCCGTCGATCACCATCAGGGTGCCGAAGAACTCCGTCTCGTAGATCTCGATGCGCTGGTAGGGCGTCTGCTCCTCGTGGAGCTTCTCGGCCTGCGCGAGCTTGAGCGAGAGCGCCGAGCCGCCCTCCTCGCACACCTCCGTGAACCAGTGCCCCTCGAGCCGCGTCATGGGGGCGCAAGCCTACGGCCGCGGCGTCGCGGGCGCAAGCGCGCCGCCGGGGGCCCCGCGGGCGCGCGGCGGCCCCGCTCTGGTAGGCTTTCGGCTCCCATGGACGCCGAGCGCCTCTACAACGTGGCCCGCTGGGGCGAGGGCTATTTCGACGTGGGCCCCGGGGGCCGGCTGCGGGTGCGCCCGCGCCGCGCCGCGGGCCCCGCCCTCGAGCTCGCCGAGGTGGCGGCGGCCGCGCGCGCGGCGGGCCTCGGCTGGCCGGTGCTGCTGCGCTTCACGGACATCCTGCGCGACCGGGTCGCGGCGCTGGTGGCCGCCTTCGACCGCGCGCGCGCCGGCGACGGCTACCGCGGCGCCTACACCGCCGTCTATCCCATCAAGGTCAACCAGCAGCGCAGCGTGGTCGAGGCCATCGTCGGCGCCGACGCCGGGCGCGTGGGCCTCGAGGCCGGCAGCAAGCCCGAGCTGATGGCGGTGCTGGCGCTCGCCCCGCCCGGCGGCGTGATCGTCTGCAACGGCTACAAGGACCGCGAGTACGTCGAGCTCGCCCTCGCCGGCCGCGCCCTCGGCCACCGCCTCTACCTCGTGCTCGAGAAGGCCTCCGAGGTGCCGCGGGTGATCGAGGCCGCGCGCCGCCTCGGCGTCGAGCCGCTGCTCGGGGTGCGCGTGCGGCTCGCCTCCATCGGCGCCGGCAAGTGGCAGAACACCGGCGGCGAGAAGTCCAAGTTCGGCCTCGCCGCGCGCGAGCTGCCGGGCGTGGTGGAGGCCCTGCGCGGGGCGGGGCTGCTCGGGGGGCTGCGCATGCTGCACTTCCACCTCGGCTCGCAGGTCGCCAACATCCGCGACATCCAGCGCGGCGTGCGCGAGGCGGCGCGCTTCTACGCGGAGCTGCGCCGCCTCGGCGCCCCGCTCGACACCGTCGACGTCGGCGGCGGCCTCGGCGTGGACTACGAGGGCACGCGCTCGCGCAGCTTCTGCTCGATGAACTACACCCTCGACGAGTACGCCTTCAACATCGTCCACACCCTGTGGGAGGTCTGCGCCGAGGCGGGCCTGCCGCACCCCGACATCCTCAGCGAGTCCGGGCGCGCGCTCACCGCCCACCACGCCGTGCTGGTGACGAACGTCACCGACGTCGAGCCCGCCCCCGACGGCGAGCCGCCCTCGCCGCCGCCCGCGGACGCGCCGCACGTGCTGCGCGACCTGTGGCAGGCCTGGGAGCGCTTCGCCGAGCGCTCGCCGCTCGAGATCTACCACGAGGCGGCGCACTGGCTGGCCGAGGCCCAGTCCATGTTCGACCACGGCCTGCTCGATCTCGCCGGGCGCGCGCGCGCCGAGGCGCTCTACCACGCGCTGTGCCGGCGCGTGCAGCGGGCGCTCGACCCGCAGGTGCGCGCCCACCGCGAGGCGCTCGACGAGCTCAACGAGAAGCTCGCCGACAAGTACTTCTGCAACCTCTCCATCTTCCAGTCCATGCCGGACGTGTGGGCCATCGACCAGATCTTCCCCATCGTGCCGCTCGCGCGCCTCGACGAGCCGCCGGCGCGCCGCGGCGTGGTGGTGGACCTCACCTGCGACTCCGACGGTCGCATCGACTGGTACGTGGGCCGCGACGGCGTCGAGACCACGCTGCCGCTGCACCGCCCGCGCGCGGGCGAGGACTACCTGCTCGGCTTCTTCCTGGTCGGCGCCTACCAGGAGATCCTCGGCGACATGCACAACCTGTTCGGCGACACCGACTCGGCCAACGTGGTCCTCGAGGGCGAGGGCTGGCGGCTGGAGGAGCCGCTGCGCGGCGACACCGTCGACCGCCTGCTGCGCTACGTGCACTTCGACCCCGCGCGGCTGCGCGCCGCCTACGCCGCCAAGCTGGAGGCGGCCGGCCTCGGGCCCGGGCGCGCCGAGGCCCTGCGGCGCATCCTCGAGGCCGGCCTGGAGGGCTACACCTACCTGGAGGACTGACAGGGAGGGCCGGGCGCGTGGCGACCCTCTACGGCCTCAAGCCGCGCTTCCAGGCGCTGCTGCGCCCGCTGGTGCGGCGGCTGGCCGCCGCCGGCTGCACCCCCAACGCCGTCACCTGGGCGGGCTTCCTGCTGTCCGCCGCCGGGGGCGCGGCGCTCGCGGCGGCGCCCGGCGCGGCGGGCCCGCTGCTCGCCCTGCCGGCGGTGCTGCTCGTGCGCATGGCCCTCAACGCCATCGACGGCATGCTGGCGCGCGAGCACGGCATGCGCACGCGCCTCGGCGCCATGCTCAACGAGACCGGCGACGTGGCGAGCGACCTCGCGCTCTACCTGCCGCTCGCGCTGGCGCCGCAGGTGCCGGCCGCGGCGCTGGTGGCGGCCGTCGCCTGCGGCGTGGTGGCCGAGGTGGCGGGGCTCGCCGCGCTCGCCGCGGGCGCGGCGCGCCGCTACGACGGCCCCCTCGGCAAGAGCGACCGCGCCTTCGCCTTCGGCGCCCTCGGGCTCGCCCTCGGCCTCGGCGCGGGCGGCGCCTGGGTCGGGCCCGCGCTGTGGCTGCTCGCCGCGCTCGGGCTCGCGACGGCCGCCAACCGCGTGCGCGCGGCCCTGCGCGAGGGGGCGCCGCCGTGAGCCTGCCCGCGCACCTGACCGCGCCGGTGCTCTGGACCGTGGCGGCGGTCGTCGCCGCGCTCGCGCTCGCCACCGCGCTGGCCGCCTGGCGGCGCGCGCGCGACCCCGAGGGCGCGCGCGAGCTGTGGCTGCGCGTGCGCTCCTGGTGGGTGATGGTGGCGGTCTTCGCCGTGGCCGTGCTGCTCGGCCCGCGCGCCTCCATCGTCTTCCTCGCCTTCGTCAGCTACCTGGCGCTCAAGGAGTACCTCTCCCTGATCCCCACCCGGCGCGCCGACCGCCGCGTGCTGTTCTGGGCCTACCTCGCCATCCCCGTGCAGTACTGGTGGGTGGCGGATGCCTGGTACGGCATGTTCGTGATCTTCATCCCGGTCTACATGTTCCTGCTGCTGCCGGCGCGCATGGTGCTGGCCGGCGAGACGCGCGGCTTCCTGCGCGCGGCCGGCACCCTGCACTGGGGGCTGATGAGCACCGTCTTCGCCCTCAGCCACGCGGCCTACCTGCTCGCCCTGCCGCCCGAGGGCAACCCCGTGGGCGGGCGCGCCGGGCTGCTGCTCTACCTGGTGCTGCTGACCGAGCTCAACGACGTCGCCCAGTACGTCTGGGGGCGCCTCCTCGGACGCCGGCCCGTGGTGCCGCGCGTCAGCCCGCGCAAGACGGTCGAGGGGCTGGCCGGCGGCGTGGCGACCACGGTCGCGCTCGCCGTGCTGCTCGCGCCGTGGCTGACGCCGCTCGCGCCGCTCGAGGCCCTCGGCGCGGGGCTGCTGATCGGCCTCGGCGGCTTCGCGGGCGACGTCACCCTCTCGGCCGTCAAGCGCGACATCGGCGTCAAGGACAGCGGCACGCTCATCCCGGGCCACGGCGGCGTGCTCGACCGCGTCGACAGCCTCACCTACAGCGCGCCCCTGTTCTTCCACTATGTCGTCTACCTGCACTACTGAGGCGGACGGCCCGGCCCCGCTCGCGCAGGCCCTGTTCTTCGCGCTCGTGGTGCGCCCGCTGGTGCTGGTGGTGCTCGGCCTCAACGTGCGCGGGCGCGAGCGCCTGCCGCGGCGCGGGCCCGCCGTCCTCGTCGCCAACCACAACAGCCACCTCGACACCCTCATCCTGATGAGCCTCTACCCCCTGCGTGCGCTGCGCCGCGTGCGGCCCGTGGCCGCGGCCGACTACTTCCTGCGCACGCGCTGGCTGGCCTGGTTCGCGCGCCGCGTCATGGGGATCGTGCCGGTGGCGCGCGGGGCCGCCCGCGGCGCCGACCCCCTCGCCGGCGCCGAGGCCGCGCTCGCCCGCGGCGAGATCCTGATCCTCTACCCCGAGGGCACGCGCGGCGAGCCCGAGCGGCTCGCGCGCTTCAAGGGCGGGGTGGCGCGGCTCGCCGAGCGCCACCCGCAGGTGCCCTTCCACCCGGTCTACATCCACGGCGCCGGCAAGGCCCTGCCCAAGGGCGAGGCCCTGCTCGTGCCCTTCTTCTGCGACGTGCTGGTGGGCGAGCCGCTGCGCTGGAACGGCTCGCGGCGCGCCTTCCGCGAGGCGCTCGAGGCCCGCATGCGCGCGCTCGCCGCCGAGGGGGGCTTCCCGCCGTGGGAGTGAGGGCGGCGCTGGCGGTGGCCGCCCTCTGGGGCCTCGCCGAGGCGACGCTGTTCTTCCTGGTGCCGGACGTGTGGCTGACGCTGCTCGCCGCGCGCGCCGCCGGCGCGCCCGCGCCCTGGCGCCGCCTGCTGCTGCCCGCCTGCCTCGCCGCCACCGCGGGCGCGGTCGCCGGCGGGCTCCTGATGCACGCCTGGGGCGCGCACGATCCGGCCGCGGCGCTCGCCGCCGTCGAGCGCGTGCCGGCGGTCTCGGCGGAGATGGCCGCGCGCGTGCGTGCCGGGCTCGAGGCGCACGGGCTCGCGGCGCTCTTCCTCGGCCCGCTCACGGGCACGCCCTACAAGCTCTACGCCGTGCAGGCGGGGGCCCTCGGCATCGGCGCCGCCGCCTTCGCCGCCGTCAGCGTGCCCGCGCGCCTCGCGCGCTTCCTCGTGCTAAGCTGGGCCGCGGCGGCGCTGGCGCGCCGGCTGCGCCCGCGGTGGCGGGTGCCCGCGGCGCTCGCCGCCTGGGCGCTGTTCTACGCGTGGTTCTTCAGCGTCATGCCGGGCTGAGGGAGGGATGCGCATGTCCGGGATCCGCATCGAGCGCGACCCGCCGCGCGAGCGGCTCGAGTCCCTGGGGGTCGAGGGCTGGCCGGTGTGGAGCTGCGGGGTCTCGACCTTCCCCTGGACCTACGACGAGACCGAGACCTGCTACCTGCTCGAGGGCGAGGTGGTGGTCACGCCCGAGGGCGGCGAGCCCGTGACCATCCGCGCCGGCGACCTGGTCACCTTCCCCAAGGGGCTCTCGTGCACCTGGGAGGTGCGCAGCCCCGTGCGCAAGCACTACAGCTTCGGCGGGTGAGCGCCTTGGACCGCTTCGTCCTCGACACCAGCGTCTTCACCAATCCCGACGTCCACGGGCAGTTCGACGCCGACCCCATCGAGGCGGTGCGCGTCTTCCTCGGCATCGCCGAGCGCGCGCGCGCCGAGCTCTACATGCCGACCTCGGTCTACGAGGAGCTCGGCCGCATGCGCGACCTCGGGCCGCTCGCCGCCGACTTCGAGACCGTGGTGCGCATCCGCTCGCCGCGCAAGGCCGGCCTCAGCCTGCCGGGCGAGATCCTCTACGAGTTCATCGAGGAGGTGCGCCGGCGCATCGACAAGGGCCTGCGCGTGGCCGAGGAGGCGGCGCGCAGCGCCGCGCAGGCGCCGGTGGACGCCGACGTCGGCCGCCTCATCAACCACCTGCGCGAGCGCTACCGCGAGGCCCTGCGCCAGGGCATCCTCGACAGCCGCGAGGACGCCGACGTGCTGCTGCTCGCCTACGAGCTCGACGGCGTGCTGGTCTCGGGCGACGAGGGCCTGCGCAAGTGGGCCGACAAGGTGGGCGTGCGCATCGTCGGCCCGCGGCACCTGCGCCGCATCCTCGAGAACCTGGTCCCGGGCGGCCCGGCCTAGCCCGCGCGCAGGCGCGCGCGCGCGCGCCGCGCCGCCGCGCGCACCTGGCGCGGCGCCGTCCCGCCGAGGTGGTCGCGCGCCGCCACCGAGCCCTCCAGCGTCAGCACCTCGTAGACGTCCTCGCCGATGCGCTCGCTGAAGCCGCGCAGCGTCTCGAGCGGGAGCTCGGCGAGGTCGCAGCCGCGCTCGACGCACAGGCGCACCGCGCGGCCGACGATCTCGTGCGCGTCGCGGAAGGGCACGCCCTTGCGCACCAGGTAGTCGGCGAGGTCGGTGGCGGTGGCGAAGCCCCGGCGCGCGGCCTCGCGCATGCGCTCGCGGTCGAGCTCGAGGTGCGGGAGCATGTCGGCGAAGGCGCGCACGCAGTCGCGCGCGGTGTCGGCCGTGTCGAACAGCGGCTCCTTGTCCTCCTGGTTGTCCTTGTTGTAGGCGAGCGGCTGCGCCTTCATCAGGGTGAGCAGCGCCTGCAGGTGGCCGAAGACGCGCCCGGCCTTGCCGCGCACCAGCTCCGGCACGTCCGGGTTCTTCTTCTGCGGCATGATGGAGGAGCCGGTGCAGAAGCGGTCCGGCAGCGCCACGAAGCCGAACTGCGCCGAGGACCACAGCACGAGCTCCTCGGCCATGCGGGAGAGGTGCATCATCAGCGTGGCCGCGCAGGCCGCGAACTCGATGGCGAAGTCGCGGTCGCTCACGGCATCGAGCGAGTTCTCCGCCACCGCCTCGAAGCCGAGCTCGCGCGCGACGTGCTCGCGGTCGACGGGAAAGCTCGTGCCCGCCAGGGCCGCCGCCCCGAGCGGCAGCACGTTGACGCGCCGGCGGCAGTCGGCGAGCCGCGCGCGGTCGCGCTCGAGCATCTCGAACCAGGCGAGCATGTGGTGGCCGAAGGTCACGGGCTGGGCCACCTGGAGGTGGGTGAAGCCCGGCATCACCGTCTCGGCCTCGCGCTCGGCGAGGTCCACGAGGGCCTCCTGCAGGCGCGCGATCTCGGCGCGCAGGCCGTCGATGGCCTCGCGCAGCCACAGGCGCACGTCGGTCGCGACCTGGTCGTTGCGCGAGCGGCCCGTGTGCAGCTTCTTGCCCGCCTCGCCGATGCGCTCGATGAGCCGCGCCTCGATGTTCATGTGCACGTCCTCGAGCGCCTCCGACCAGTCGAAGCGCCCGGCCTCGATCTCGGCGCGGATGGCCTCGAGGCCCTCGACGATGGCGCGGGCCTCGTCCTCGCCCAGCACGCCCACGCGCGCCAGCATGCGCGCGTGCGCGATGGAGCCGGCGATGTCCTGGCGGTAGAGGCGGCGGTCGAAGCCGACGGAGGCCGTGAAGCGCTCGACGAAGGCGTCGGTCGGCTCGGCGAAGCGCCCGCCCCAGGGCTTGCGGCCCGCGCCCTTGCTCTCCCCCTCGCCCATGCCCTTCTCCCGGATGCCCGGCGCGAGTATACGGGATCGGCGCGCGGCGGGCAGGGCACGCCGCCGCCCGCGCCGGCCGCCCCGCCGCTTCCGCTCTCGCTTGCAAGTCGGGGTGGCGGCGCCGAAACTTGGTGCATGGCCGGTTCCGCCAGGGGCGTGGAGGCAGGCCGGTGCGAGCGGCACTTCCTGCCGGACTTCTGCGGCGTGCGCATGGTCTTCGCCGTGGTGGTCATCGGCGAGCTCCTCGCCCTGCTGCTCGCGCTCGCGCGCGGCGCCACGGGGACCGGCTTCTGGAGCGAGCTCAGCCTCATCTCGCTCTTCATCCAGTGGACGGCGCTGCTGGCGCTGGCGGTGCTGTGCCTGGCGCGCCCGTGGCTGTGCCGGCTGGGCAACGCCGCGGCCGCGGTGGCCGGCTACCTCATCCTGCTCGTGGTGACGGCGGCGGTGAGCGAGGCCGCCTGGCGCGCCGCCCACCTCGAGCCGCTCATGCTCCCGCTCGGCGGCCAGGGGCACGCGGCCTTCGTGCTGCGCAACCTGGCGATGGCGGCGCTCGTGGGCGCGGTGGCCTTCCGCTACCTCTACGTCCAGCACCAGTGGAAGCAGAACCTCGAGGCCGAGGCCGACGCCCGCGTGCAGGCGCTGCAGGCGCGCATCCGCCCCCACTTCCTGTTCAACAGCATGAACACCATCGCCGCGCTCACGCGCACCGACCCCGAGCGCGCCGAGCAGGCGGTGGAGGACCTCGCCGACCTGTTCCGCGCCGCCCTCGGCCGCGAGGGCGGCACCGGCACGCTCGCCGACGAGATCGCCCTCGTGCGCCGCTACCTCAGCATCGAGCGGCTGCGCCTCGGCCCGCGCCTGGAGGTCGCCTGGTCCGTGGACGAGGCGCTCGGCCGCGCGGAGGTGCCGCTGCTGCTGCTCCAGCCGCTGGTCGAGAACGCCATCTACCACGGCATCGAGCCGCTGGCCGAGGGCGGGCTCGTGCGCATCGAGGCCTGGCGCGAGGGCGGCGACGTGTGCCTGCGGGTGATCAACCCGGTGCCGGAGGGCGAGGCGCCGCGCCGGCGCGAGGGGCACCGGCTGGCGCTCGCCAACGTCGCGCAGCGGCTCGCGCTCGCCTATGGCGAGCGCGGGCGCGTGGAGGTGGAGGAGCGCTCGGGGTGGTACCAGGTGACGCTGCGGCTGCCCCTGCGCGAGAAGGAGGCGAAGGATGCGGGTGCTGATCGTCGACGACGAGGCCCTGGCGCGCGACCGGCTGCGTAGCCTGCTCGAGACCATCCCGGACTGCGAGGTGGTGGGCGAGGCCGCGGGCGGGCGCGAGGCCCTGGAGCTGGCGCAGCGGCTGCAGCCCGACGTGGTGCTGCTCGACATCCGCATGCCGGGCATGGACGGGCTGGAGGCGGCGCACCACCTCGGGGCGCTGGAGCGCCCGCCGGCCATCGTCTTCGCCACCGCCTACGGCGACTACGCGCTGGAGGCCTTCGACGCCCAGGCCGTGGACTACGTGCTCAAGCCCGTGCGGCGCGAGCGCCTCGAGCGCGCGCTCGCCCAGGCGCGGCGGCTGACGCAGGCCCAGGTGGCGGAGCTCGAGGCCGCGCACGGCGGCGAGCCGCGCGCGCGCACGCACATCTGCGCGCGCCTGCGCGGCAACCTCCAGCTCGTGCCGGTGGCCGAGGTCTACTACTTCCAGGCCGACCAGAAGTACGTCACGGTGCGCCACCGCGGCGGCGAGGTGCTGATCGAGGAGTCGCTCAAGTCGCTGGAGCGCGAGTTCGGCGAGCGCTTCGTGCGGGTGCACCGCAACGCGCTGGTCGCCGCCGCCTACCTCGCGGGCATGGAGCGCACGCCCGAGGGGCGCTGCTACGTGCGGCTCAAGGGCATCGACGACCGCATCGAGGTCAGCCGCCGGCACGTGCCGGGGCTGCGCAAGCGGCTCAAGGCGCTCGGGATGGCGGGCGGCTGAGCGCGGGCGCGCTCAGTCGGCGGCGGGCTCGGCCGCGCCGGCGTGGCGGGCGAGGCGGTCGCGCCCGCGCACCCGCGCCACGGCCTGGGCGATGGCCTCGTCCAGATAGGCGCCGTAGAGCTCCACCGTGTTGATGCCCACGAGCCGCGGGGCGAGCTCGTGGCCCGCGGCGTCGACGAAGAGCACCGTCGGCGTCACGAACACGCCGTAGCGGTCGGCGAGGCGGTGGGTCTCGACCTCGCGGCCGCCGAAGTCGCGCACGGACTCGCCGGGGTCCAGCATCACCTTGCGGATCAGGACCGTGCCGTCGTACTCGCCGCTGCGCAGCATGGGCTCGAGGATCTCGCGGTCGAGCACGTGGCAGTAGGCGCAGTCGCTGGAGCTGAAGACCAGCACCAGCGCCCGGCCCGAGCCCTCGGCCGCGCGCCCCGCCGCGGCGAGGTCGTCGGCGACGGGCACCCGCGGCGGCCCGCCCGCGGCCGCTGCGGCCGAGAGCGCCAGCCCGAGGATGGCGCCGATCCAGCGCATGAGCCCGATTCTCACACAGGCGGCGGGGGCGGGGCCAGCCCGGGCGCTCGGTGCCGGGCGGCCGGCCGTGGCAGAATGGGCGCCCGCCACCGACCCCGGAGCCGCACCCGCCGTGCCCGAGACCCTGCGCATCGCCACCCGCCGCAGCCCCCTGGCCCTGTGGCAGGCCGAGCACGTGGCCGCGCGCCTGCGCGCCGCGCACCCGGGCCTGGCCGTGGAGCTCGTGCCCATGACCACGCAGGGCGACCGCGTGCTCGACAGCCCGCTCGCGCGCATCGGCGGCAAGGGCCTGTTCGTCAAGGAGCTCGAGCGCGCCATGTTGGAAGGACGCGCGGACCTCGCCGTCCATTCCATGAAGGACGTGCCGGTGGAGCTGCCGGAGGGGCTCGTGATCGCCGCCGTGCTCGAGCGCGAGGACCCGCGCGACGCCCTCGTCACCGCCCGCCCCGGCCTCGACCTCGACACCCTCCCGCCCGGCGCGCGCGTCGGCACCTCGAGCCTGCGCCGCCAGTGCCAGATCCGCGCCCGCCGGCCGGACCTCGAGGTGCTCGACCTGCGCGGCAACGTGGGCACGCGCCTCGCCCGCCTCGACGAGGGCCGCTACGACGCCATCGTGCTCGCGGCCGCGGGCCTGCGCCGCCTCGGCGAGGCGGCGCGCATCGGGCGGCTGCTCGGCACCGACGAGCTCCTGCCCGCCATCGGCCAGGGCGTGATCGGCGTCGAGTGCCGCGCCGACGACGCGCGCACGCGCGCCCTCGTCGGCGCCCTCGAGCACGGGCCCACGCGGGTGGTCGTGGAGGCCGAGCGCGCGGTCAACGCGCGCCTCGCCGGCGGCTGCCAGGTGCCGCTGGCCGCCCACGCCGTGCTCGAGCGCGGCGTGGTGGTGGTGCGGGGCCTGGTGGGCCGGCCGGACGGGAGCGAGATCGTCGAGGGCACCGCGAGCGGGCGGCCCGAGGACGCCGCCTTCCTCGGCCGGGTGCTGGCCGAGGACCTGCTCGCGCGCGGCGCCGACCGCATCCTGGCCATGCTGGAGGAGGCTGGCGGCCCGTGAGCGGGGCGCTCGAGGGGCTGGGCGTGGCCGTCACGCGCCCGGCCCGCCAGGCCGGGCATCTGTGCCGGCTGATTGAGGCCGAGGGCGGGCGCGCCATCCGCTTCCCGGCCCTCGAGATCGCCCCGCCCCGCGACCCGGCGGCGGCGCGGGCGGTCGTCGACCGCCTGGAGCGGTACGATCTCGCCGTCTTCGTCAGCCCCAACGCCGCCGAGCGGGGCCTGGGGCTGGTGCGCGAGCGCCGCGGGGGGCTGCCGCCGGGGCTCGCGGTCGCGGCGGTCGGGGCCGGCACGGCGCGGGC
>Ga0256830_1002536_pt1 | contig 11961 bp, 9 predicted proteins | sample 128326metaG_FD_190537 | JGI IMG/M metagenome (GOLD analysis project Ga0256830, IMG submission 190537) | Hydrothermal vent microbial communities from Lau Basin, Pacific Ocean - 128-326 | ecosystem: Environmental > Aquatic > Marine > Hydrothermal vents | place: Pacific Ocean: Lau Basin | collected...
ATTCGTATAGTGGGAGACCCTAAAAATCATTCTTCTTCCCGTTTACTGGAAAAATTAAAAAAGTGAGACTTGATTCTTTATATCTGAAAAAGGTCCTGATTATACGCACCTCCTCCCTGGGCGATGTCATACATTCCCTGCCCTTTCTCTCCTCCCTGAAAAAAAGCTTTCCCTCTCTCCGGTTTTACTGGCTGGTTAAATCTTCCCTGTCCCCGCTTCTCCGGGACAATCCTCACCTGCAGGGAATCATCTCCTGGGAAAAGAGAAATGCATGGGAAGCATTAAGCAAATTGAAGGCCCTTGCCTTTGATGCTGCTTTCGACTTACAGGGATTGCTGCGCTCTGCCCTCTTACCCTTCCTGGTTAGAATACCCCACCGCTGGGGAATGGCAAACAGCAAGGAAAAGGTAGGGGTTTTCTATACGGAAAGTTTCTTGCCTTCCTCTTCCCATATAGTAGACCAGTACCTGGATTGGGCAGAATCTCTGGGGGCAGAGAGAATAGTTGAATTTCCCCTGCCCCGGGAAGAAAAATGGGAGAGAAAAGCAGAAGATTACTTCTCTTCCTCCCGTAAAAAAGTAATTATAATCCCGGGCGGAGGATGGGCAAATAAAAGGTGGCCACAGGCAAAATACAGCAAGCTTATTGTTTCTCTTGCCCGAAAGGGGTTTGACGTATTTGTTTTCTGGGGAAAGGAGGAATGGGAACTGGCAGACAGAATCAGGGTGACCTCCTCCCATAAAGCTAACCTTCTCCCCTGCCTGGATATCCCCGGCATGGTCTCCTTCTTCAAAAGAGCAGACGTTATCGTGGGAGGGGATACGGGCCCCCTGCACCTGGCTGCTGCCCTGCAGGTGCCCGTAGTAGGAATCTACGGCCCTACAGACCCCCAGAGGAATGGACCCTATGGAAAAAACAATAAAATTATTTTTAATGCCCCGCCCTGTGCTCCCTGCTGGAAAAGGAAATGCGGAAAGAAAGACAATGCCTGTCTAAAGGAGATAAAGGTAGAGAAAGTGTGCAAAGCCGTGGAAGAGCTTATCGGCAGGGATAAAAGGGAAAAAACCTAAATACTTTCTGCGCTTTTCTGGTAAAATGTTAGATACTGCTCTCCCGATGGCTTAGGAGAATTAAAATGCAAACAATGTCCCCATTTATCCTGCTTAGAGGAGTTTTAGGATGAAAAACCTGCTTCTGGAGATAGGCGTGGAGCCACTTCCCGCTGCCTTCTCCCTCCCCCTGATTAACAACCTTGCAGGTGCCATAGAAAGCCTTTTAAAAGGCCTGGGAGTCAATTTCCAGGAGAAATTCGTTCTGGGCAGCAACAGAAGGCTGACCATACTGATAGAAGGCGTGGATGAATACACCCCCTCCCGGGAAGAAGAGAAGCTGGGGCCTCCCTGGGAAAAGTCTTTTACCTCAGAGGGCAAGCCGCTTCCCCCGGCCATGGGGTTTGCAAAGAAATTCGGTGTACCTTTAAAAGAACTGCGCAAAATAAAAAACCGCCGGGGAGAATACGTGGGAGTGCTGGTAAGAGAAGAGGGGAGATTGGTAAAAGATATTTTAAAAGAAGAAATCCCCCGCATAATTCTCTCTCTCAAGCTGCCCCAGAGCATGTTCTGGGGGGAAAGAACTATCCCCTTTCTCCGTCCCATACGCTGGCTGCTCTGTCTCTGGGGAGAGGAGGCTCTCCCGTTCTCCCTGCAGGGAATAGAGGCAGATAGATTCTCTCACGGCCATTTTATCCTCTCGCCGGTAAAAATCGCAATCAAAAGCGCTAACCGCGCAGATTACCTAAATATCCTGAAAAACCATTTTGTAATATGTGACCCGGGGGAAAGAGAAAAGGTAATTCATGAAGGGATAGAGAAAAACCTCCTTGAAAATGAAGCCATCATAGAAATAGGAAAAATCACAAATAAAGCCGCCTGGAGCACAGAGCATCCCTGCATAATGAGGGGCAAATTCCCGGAGAAGTTTCTTTCCCTTCCCGCCGAAGTGCTTACCGCTTCCATGGTGGAACACCAATCCTACCTTCCCCTCAGGAAAGATAATACCCTGCTAAACGCATTCATCGTGATAGGAGACGGCGAGGAAAAGAATAAAGAGATAATGATAAAGGGGCACGAAAAAGTTCTGGTGGCACGTCTCTGCGATGCCGAATTTTTCTTCCGGGAAGACCAAAAAATCCCCCTTAGCAAACGGGTCAAACAACTCTCCTCCCTAACCTTCCACGAAAAGCTGGGGAACCTCTACGACAAGACAAAGCGCATTATTAAGCTTACCGAGAGAGCCAGTGATATTCTTTCCCTTTCTGCGGAGTGGAAGGAGATTACCCTGCGGGCTGCCTACCTGTGCAAGGCTGACCTGCTCACAGAAATGGTCAACGAATTCCCTTCCCTGCAGGGAATAATGGGGGGGAAATACGCACTCCTGCAGGGAGAGAGAGAAGAAGTGGCCAAAGCCCTGGAAGATGAGTACTTTCCCTTTTCTCCCTGGAGAAAGGAGCTGCCCAGGAACATCGCGGGGAGAATTCTCTCCCTGGTGGATAAATTAGATACTATCTGCAGTTATGCTGCGCTTGGCCCCCTTCCCACGGGCTCTTATGACCCTTTTGGCTTGAGAAGGCAGGCGCTGGGAGTGATAAGCATCATCCTGGGCAAAGAGGGGAACCGCATAAATATAGAGAAGGGACTACCCGTTCCTTTGAGGCAATTGCTTGCTGACTTACCCCTGTGGGGAAAGAAAAGCGTAACGGAAGAAGTCATTGGTTTCATATACAATCGTTTTCGCAGTGTCCTCTTGGAAGAAGGGCTAAGATATGATATAGTAGAGAGTGTTTTGGCTACTGGAGATGAGTCTCTCCAGGATGTATACTTGAAAGCCGCGGCTTTAGGAGACCTTCAAAAAAAGGGAAGATTCTCACAGATAATGACACCTTACAAAAGAATTGCAAACATACTGAAACAGGCAGAAGAGAGGCGCGTTTTCGCCGGGACAGGCAAGGTAGAGGAAAAGCTTATCACTGAAAAAGCAGAAGAGGCCCTGTGGGAAAAAGCCCGGGCAATGCGGACGGAAATCCCCCGCTACCTGGAGAAAAGGGAGTATAATAAGGTACTGCATTGCCTGATAGGGCTAAAGCCTTCCGTAGACATGTATTTTGACCAGGTGTTGATAATGGAGGAGGATCCTTCCCGCAGAAGGAATCATCTTGCCATATTAAATGAAATTTACCGGATGTTTTCCCCTCTGGTTAACTTTTCCTTGCTCAAGGAAGAATAGAGAGAAGGAGAGAAACTATGGATAGAAAAATTTTTTTGCCCGAAAACGAAATCCCCAGAGCCTGGTACAACTGCCTGCCTGATTTACCCAAACCACTGCCTCCGGTTATCCATCCCGGGACAAAAAAGCCGATTACTCCCGATGATTTAGCCCCCATTTTTCCCATGTCCCTGATAGAGCAGGAAGTATCTTCCCAGAGATGGATTGACACCCCGGAAGATATACTGGACAAATACCTCCTCTACCGTCCCACCCCTTTACATCGTGCATACAACCTGGAAAAAGCTATAGGGACAAAAGCAAGAATTTATTTCAAAAATGAATCTGTCTCCCCCCCCGGCTCCCACAAACCTAACACGGCTATTGCCCAGGCCTACTACAATGCAAAAGAAGGGGTAAAAAGGATAGCCACGGAAACCGGGGCAGGACAGTGGGGCTCAGCCCTCGCCTTTGCCACCAAGATGTTCAACCTCCAGTGTACTATCTACATGGTGAAAATCAGCTACGAGCAAAAACCCTACCGCAGGCTTTTAGCCCAATCCTGGGGGGCTGAGATGATTGCCTCTCCCTCCCGGAAGACCCGGTTTGGCAGAAAGATGCTCGAGCAAGACCCCGATTGCCTGGGAAGCCTGGGAATCGCCATCTCTGAGGCAGTAGAGGATGCCGTGGCGCACGAAGACACAAAGTATTCCTTAGGCAGTGTTTTAAATCACGTGCTTCTGCACCAGACAGTGGTAGGGCTGGAAACCATTAAACAATTAAAGATGGTAGGAGAGAAGCCCGATGTGCTCATCGGCTGTGTGGGCGGCGGCAGTAACTTCGCCGGGCTTGTCCTTCCTTTCCTGCCCGATAAATTATCAGGAGAAAATATAAGGTTCTTAGCGGTTGAACCGCGTGCCTGCCCCACCCTGACCAAGGGATTATACAAGTATGATTTTGGCGATACTGCCTGCACCACGCCTCTTTTGAAAATGTACACGCTGGGACATGACTTTGTTCCTGCGCCCATTCACGCAGGAGGCTTAAGATACCACGGGGCAGCGCCCATAGTATGCCACCTTTACGACATGGGCATCATAGAGGCTGTTGCCTACTACCAGCAGGAAGTATTCCAGGCAGCCCTGCTCTTTGCACAAACCGAGGGCTTCCTGCCGGCTCCGGAAACAGCCCATGCCATAAAAGCGGCTATTGACGAGGCAAAGGATGCGCCCGCAGGCAAAGTGATTGTCTATAGTCATTCCGGCCATGGACACTTTGACCTTTCCGCCTACGAGGCATACTTTGCCGGGAAACTGGAAGACTACGAATATCCGGAAGAAAAAATTAAGGAATCACTGGAAAAATTACCCGAAATAGAATTAGGAGGTTAAAAATGGAAAAGTATGTTTATTTCTTCGGTGATGGTTATGCAGACGGCGATGCTTCCATGAAAAATCTGCTGGGAGGCAAGGGAGCCAACCTGGCCGAGATGGCCCGTTTAGGGATACCTGTCCCTCCCGGTTTCACGATTACCACGGAAGTCTGCACCTACTTCATGAAAACCAACGGCAAGTATCCCCCCAGCCTGGAAAAAGAAGTTGATGAAGCATTAAAAAGGGTAGAGAAAATTACCGGCATGAAGTTCGGTGACACCGACAACCCCTTACTCTTTTCCGTACGTTCGGGAGCACGCATATCCATGCCAGGCATGATGGAGACAGTGCTTAACATCGGACTGACCAGTGAAACTGCCCAGGGGTTAATCAAGAAAAGCGGGGATGAAAGGTTCGTTTACGATGCCTACCGCCGGCTTATCATGATGTACTCGGATGTAGTAATGGAAAAGGCCAAGGGCATAGAGCCGGAAGGCGGCATAGGTATCCGGGAAAAACTGGAAGAAGAACTCAGCAAAATGAAAAAAGAAAAAGGGGTGGAGTATGATACCGAGCTTGAGGCAGAAGATTTAAAAAAGCTCTGTGAAATCTTCAAAAAGAGGGTAAAAGAGGTGCTTAAAGAAGAATTTCCCGATGATGCCCACAAACAGCTCTGGGGAGCAATCTCTGCCGTCTTCTACTCCTGGAACGGCAAACGCGCCGTATCTTACAGAAAAATCGAAGGCATCCCCGACGAATGGGGTACCGCGGTAAATGTGCAGACAATGGTTTTTGGCAACATGGGAGAAAACTCTGCCACAGGAGTAGCCTTTACCAGAAACCCTGCCACGGGGGAAAACGTATTCTACGGTGAATTCCTGGTTAATGCCCAGGGCGAGGACGTGGTAGCAGGCATCCGCACCCCCCAGGCTATCAACGAAGCCTCCAAGAGCGAAGCCTCAAAACACCTTCCCTCCCTGGAAGAACTCATGCCGGAACTTTACCGGCAACTGGTGGAGATAAAGAACAAGCTGGAGAAACATTACCGGGATATGCAGGACATAGAGTTTACCATCCAGGAAGGTAAACTATACATTCTCCAGACGCGTACCGGCAAAAGAAACGGCATCGCAGCCATAAGAATGGCCGTGGAGATGTGCCTGGAAGGGCTTATAAGCAAAGAAGAAGCAATCATGCGGGTGCAGCCCATACAGCTGGATGAACTGCTCCATCCCATGATAGACCCCGCCGCAGAGGCAAAAGCCAGGCAACTTGCCAGGGGTCTTCCTGCCGGCCCGGGAGGCGGCCACGGACAGATTGTCTTCACCGCCGACGAGGCAGAAAGATGGGCTAAGGAAGGCAAGAAAGTTATCCTGGTCAGAAACGAGACCAGTCCGGAGGATGTGCACGGCATGCACGCCGCAGAGGCAATCCTCACTGCTACCGGCGGGATGACCTCGCACGCCGCCCTGGTGGCCAGAGGCTGGGGGAAATGCTGCATAGTAGGGGCCGGAACACTGCAGATAGATGCGGCCAAAAAAATCATGCGGGTAGACGGAAAAGTGCTTAAAGAAGGAGACTGGATTACTCTCAACGGCACAAAAGGGATTGTCTACGAGGGGAAACTGGACCTCATCCCGGCAGACCCGGAAAAGAACGAAGTCTATAAACACTTAATGCGCTGGGCTGACAGCGTACGCAAGATAGGGGTCAGAACAAATGCTGACAACCCGCAGGATGCTGCCACAGCCAGGAGGTTCGGCGCCGAGGGAATTGGCCTCTGCCGTACAGAACATATGTTCTTCGGTCATGACAGAATCACTGCCATGCGCGAGATGATTCTTGCTGACACGGAAGAAGGAAGGAAGAAAGCCCTGAAAAAACTTTTACCCTACCAGAAAAAAGACTTTATGGGCATATTTGAAGCCATGGCCGGACTTCCCGTGACCATAAGAACCCTGGATCCCCCCCTGCATGAATTCCTGCCCCAGGATGAAAAGAGCCAGCAGGAAATGGCGGAGGAATTAGGCATATCGGCAGAAGAAGTAAAAGAGAAAGTCAACGCTCTGCACGAGATGAACCCCATGCTGGGGCACAGAGGCTGCAGGCTGGGAATAACCTATCCTGAGATTACCGCCATGCAGGCACAGGCAATCTTAGAAGCAGCCTGTGAACTGGCAAAGAAGGGGGTTGAGGTATATCCGGAGATTATGATTCCGCTGGTGGGCAGCAAGGCAGAACTGGAGAACCAGAAGAAAGTGGTGGATGAAGTGGCAAAAGAAGTTATGGCAAAGTACGGGGTAGAAGTGAAATATTCCGTGGGCACCATGATAGAAATACCCCGGGCAGCGCTCACTGCTGACAAGGTTGCCGAATGCGCAGAGTTCTTCTCTTTTGGGACAAATGACCTGACCCAGCTGACCTACGGATTCAGCCGGGACGATGTGGGGAAATTCCTGCCGGAGTACATAGAGAAGGGAATACTGCCCAAGGACCCCTTCCAGACCATTGATGTAGAGGGGGTGGGGAAACTGGTGGAGATGGGTATTAAAAACGGCCGCTCCAGGAAGAAAGACCTCAAGGTCGGTATATGCGGAGAACACGGAGGAGACCCGGAATCAGTCAAATTCTGCCACCGGGTAGGGATGAATTACGTGAGTTGTTCTCCCTTCCGGGTTCCCATAGCCAGGCTGGCAGCTGCTCACGCCTCCCTGGAAGAAAAAAAGAAGTGATGGAAATAAAAGCGGTTAAAATAAAAAACATTCCTGAGGGAGCAAACCTTATCCTGGGACAGAGCCACTTCATAAAAACAGTGGAAGACCTATACGAGGTAATAGTCACCTCGCTGCCCTCGGTGAGGTTCGGCCTTGCCTTCGTGGAGGCCTCCGGCGCCTGCCGGGTGAGAGGAGAAGGGAATGACGAGGCACTAAAGAAGGTTGCGCTGGAAAATGCCCTGGAGATAGGAGCAGGCCATACCTTCTTAATCATTCTGCAGGACGCTTATCCCATCAATGTCTTAAACGCGGTAAAGATGGTGCCCGAGGTATGCAGAATCTTCTGCGCCACGGCAAATCCCGTAGAGGTCATTGTAGCCGAGACAGACCAGGGGCGAGGGATCTTGGGGGTAGTGGACGGAATGAAACCAAGAGGTATAGAACAAGCAGAAGATATTAAATGGCGAAAAGGGCTGCTTAGAAAGCTGGGATATAAGTTAGACTATAGACCATAGACTTTGGACCGGAAGAGAGAAAAGGCAAGATGCAAGGTGCAGGATAGTGAACGGTGAATGGCAGGTTGGTTTCCTGGTAATCCTGGTTTCTTGGTGTCCTGGGAGATTATCTTAGGAATGATATAAAGCATACCCCGCTCTACTCCCACGCTTGTTTTTGCCAAAACGTGTGCTATAATGAATTGTGATAATCAAAACGAGGGGAGGTGAACAAGTATGAATAAAGCTGAGCTGGTAGAAAAGGTGGCAGAGGCTGTTTGCACAAAAAAGGAGGCAGAGGCAGCAGTGGATGCCGTAATTGGTGCTATCACTGAGGCATTGAAGAAGGGAGAAGATGTAAGGCTGGTAGGCTTTGGGACATTCCAGGTTAAGAAAAGGGCAGCAAGAGAAGGGAGAAATCCCAGGACTGGAGCTACTCTCTCTATTCCTGCAAAGAAGGTTCCTGTGTTTAAAGCTGGAAAATCACTCAAAGACGCTGTTGCCTGATTATTCTCTTTATTTTATTAAAAAGGGCAATTCTCGAAAGGACCAACTTCGGGGTTGCCTTTTTTAATTGATTTTTGTCCTGTTTTTTGCTATTTTTAGACGATGTTCAGGCAGGCTAAATTTGCAGGGGATTTTTATCCAAGCGACGTCTTCACTCTACAGGATTTTATCCGGAATCTCCTGCAAGAAGGTATTCCGCGGGAACGGGTAATGGGAGCTATTGTACCGCATGCGGGGTACCTTTTTGCCGGGAAAGTGTATGCAGATGTTTACTCCCGCATCGAGATTCCCTCCAAAGTTGTGCTGTTAGGCCCTAATCACAAGGGCGAAGGGCCCTTGTCGTCCATCTGGGACAAGGGGTCCTGGGCAACTCCCTTGGGAAAGGTAAAGGTGAACGAGGAGATTGCCGATGCGCTGCTTTCCTATTCCAGGTTTTTAGAAGTGGATACGCGTTCCCACGCAGAGGAGTATTCCCTGGAAGTGCAGCTCCCCTTTCTGCAACATATTAACCCCCGGATAGAAATTGTGCCTGTGCTCCTCTCTCCCTCTGACTATGAAGTGTACCAGGACCTGGCAGATGCACTCAGCAACATAGGGAAAGAGTGGGAAGAAAATATCCTGTTTCTGGCTACCACGGACTTTACCAAGTACCAGCCGCAGGAAGAAGCAGTGCATAATGATAGTTTGACCATGGAAATATTTGAACGCCTGGACGACCTGCTTTTGCTGGAGAGGATGGAACACCACCAGATAGATATGTGCGGTTATGTCCCGGTAGTAGTGAATATTTTAGCCTGCAAGGCACTGGGAGCAACAAGGGGAGAAGTTGTATCCTACGCTACAAGCGGAGAGGTAACTGGATACTACGATGAAGTAGTAGGATACGGAGGCATTATAATAAAGTGATATGCTGCAAGTTTATACTGGCGACGGCAAGGGCAAAACTTCCGCTGCCATAGGTGCAGCCACGCGTGCGCTGGGCAGGGGATGGCGAGTATTGCTCATTCAGTTTTTTAAACCCGAGCCGTCCGGAGAGATTCAGGTGCTTGCCTGCTTTGCGCCCTTGCTTGAGATCATAAGAAGCCAGGTCCCGCATCCTCTCTTCTCCAAAGAGCAAAAAGAAACAGTGCAAACCAAGTTAAAAGAGGAATGGCAAAGCATGCTTTCCCGTATAGAGAGAGGGACATGGGACATGCTTATACTGGATGAAATGAATGTGGTTTTAACCGGGGCTTTCCTTACCTGGGAAGAAGTTTCTCCTCTCCTGAGGTTCCTGCCCGAGAAAGAAATTATCTTTACCGGCCGGGGGATAATCCCTCCCCTGGAAAGGAAGGCAGACCTCATCACCGAAATGGTGGAGAGAAAACATCCCTATGAGCGTGGGCTCCCGGGAAGAGAAGGCATAGAGTACTGATGAAAAAATTAAGGCTGGCAATAATCATCATAATCGGAATATTCACCATATCTTCTGTTCTGGCCATTTTCTTTGTTTCCTATAATGCCCTGACGAAAGAAAGCATTGCCCTTTTTGGCGAATACCAGCTTGCCCTTACCCAGGAGGCAGGAAAGAGGTTTGCTGACTGGATAGAGAAGCTTTACGGAGAGATATACTGGCTGTCCCGCTTCCTGGGCGACACCAGCGAAGAAGCCTGGCTGCCCCTTATGCAGGATACCTGGGAAAGGATAAGAAGTGGGAACAAGCGCACCATCAAAGAAATCTGGCTACTGGATAAGGAAGGAAAAGGTAAGCTGATCCTCCCTATCGACGCCGGGGACTTTTTCATAGGAAGAAGTTTCTCCTACCGTGCTTACTTTAAAAGGGTGAAAAAAACCCTGCAACCAGAACTTACCCTGCCCTTTATAGGAAACGACGGGCGTTATCGAATTGCCCTGGTGGTACCCTTCAAGAAGGATGGTAAATTTAACGGGGTAATAGGGATTTCTCTTTCCCCGGAAACTCTTTACAGGAGCCAGTTCCACTTTCTTCGGCTGGGCCAGGGAAGCCAGATGGCCCTTGCGGATAAAGAAGGCAATGTGATTCTTTCTCCCATGTACATAGGGGAGAAAATCTCCCTGCTAAAAGAAAAAGAGAAATTATATCCCCTCAACTCGCGGGTAATCAGGGGAAAGATTTTCTTTGGCAGGAGGGGGCTTTCCCCCCACAGCATAATCGCCTATGTGCCACTACATTTATTCGGCTACTCTTACACCCTGCTTGCCTTCACTCCCCAACAGGAGGCCCTGCTGTTTCCCATGAGCGTTCTCCGCCTTCCCCTTGTATTTACTTTTATTGCCATTGGTTTTATAATACTGGGCTTTTATTCCTTCTGGGAGAGGATGAAGATGAGCGATAAACTTTATAAGCTCAGTGTAACGGACGGATTAACCAAGTTGCGCAACCATCATAACTTCTATACCATCTTACCCCGCGAAATAAAGCGGGCAGAGCGCTACAATCGTCCCCTTACCCTGATTATGTCGGACGTGGATGGATTTAAAAAGTATAATGACACCTACGGGCATCTGGAGGGAGACAAGGTACTGGAGAAAATAGGGGAAATACTGCAGAAATCCCTGCGGGCAGGAATAGATTCTGCCTTCCGCTACGGAGGAGATGAGTTCGCCATACTACTGCCCGAAACCAGCGTAGAGGAAGCCAGGAAGATTGCTGGCAGGATAAGGGAAAATTTCGCCGACGAGGGTCTTTCCCTGAGCATGGGCGTGGTGGAATGGAAGAAAGGTTGGGATGAGAAAACATTTGTCAGGGAGGCAGACCGAGCACTCTACAAAATGAAGAAGGCAAAGTGAAATCTTTTTATACAATTAAATTCCTTCCCGAAAATAAGGAAATCCAGGTGCTGGAGGGAGCTTCTCTACTCTTTGCCGCCATTAAAGCCGGTATAACCATAAATACCCCCTGCGGCGGGAAGGGTATCTGCGGAAAATGCCGGGTGGTGATTTTACCTGCTCCTCCTCCCACCCCGCAGGAAAAAAGGATTTTAAGCGAGAAGGAGATAGAAAAAGGCTGGCGGTTATCCTGCCAGCACCAGGTAACCTGTAACCTTAAGGTAGAAATCCCCTCGTCTTCCCGTTATTTTCGCCAGGTCATTCTTACCAAAATGCATGGAGGCAAAGTCTCCCTTTCTCCCCCGGTAAAAAGGGTCTCCTTTCCCATGCCTTCTCTTTCCCTGGGAGAGAGAAGCATAGGGGAAAAGGTGCTTCCTCCCCATCTGCATCTTGACCTTTATTCCTTACGACACCTGGCGCAAAGCTTCAAAAAAGGCAGGGCTTTCTCTTCTGTGGTAAATGCTCACCAGGTCCTGGAGGTAAAGCAGGAGGGAAACCTTTTGGGCATAGCCTTTGATATCGGCACCACCACGGTAGTGGGATACCTGGTGAACCTGGAAAGCGGGGAAATGATAGATGTCCATGCCATTACAAACCCCCAGGTAATTTACGGCGATGACGTAATCTCTCGTATTGAGTATGCTGCCCGGGAAGACGGGCTCAAAGATTTGAGCCAGGCTATCCTGGGGGGAATAAATACAATAATAAAAGAACTCTGTAAAAAGAACCAGCTTTCCCCGGAAGAAATTTTCGAGCTCAGCGTAG
>Ga0256830_1002537_pt1 | contig 11960 bp, 10 predicted proteins | sample 128326metaG_FD_190537 | JGI IMG/M metagenome (GOLD analysis project Ga0256830, IMG submission 190537) | Hydrothermal vent microbial communities from Lau Basin, Pacific Ocean - 128-326 | ecosystem: Environmental > Aquatic > Marine > Hydrothermal vents | place: Pacific Ocean: Lau Basin | collected...
ACTAACTTCACTAGGCGTTAACCCCAGGCTATTAAACTTCCTCCCTAACGGAATTAGAATCAATAATGTAAAACCAAAGAAAAGTATCTCAACGATAAGAAAATTAGTTTATCTGGGTAGACTAACACCACAAAAAGCAATACCCTATTTGCTCGATGCAGTCAGCCTGCTCACTTCACGTGGTGAAAAATTAGAGTTATATATAATTGGTGATGGCCCAGATAGAGAGAAGCTGGAAGAATACACTCAACTCAGTCACCTTTCTGAATATGTTTATTTCTGCGACCATATTGACAATAAATTAATTGTCGAACATTTATCTAGCTACGATATATTTGTACTTCCTTCACTTTACGAAGGATTTGCAACTGCGACTATAGAAGCAATGCTTGCAGGATTGCCCGCAGTTGTCACCATTAGTGGTGGTCCTAATTATTTTGTTGATGATTCAGTTGGCAGGTTATGCCAACCAGGAGACGCCAAGTCCCTTGCCACTGCATTATCAGAACTTATCCGCATGAATGATACTGAGCTACTTGAAATGGGCGCTCGAGGTCAACAACGTGTTATTGACAAATTCAATATAAAAACGATTGCTAAAGATTATATTAAATTATTTAACCAGTTAGTAAACAAAGCCTGACTGACTCTGTTTGCTCTTAGTGAGAACTAAGATTATTCCCAGGGATGCTGATATTGTATACTGTGGTCACATGCATAAGTACCATTAAATTCCATAACAACAATTCATTCCATGTTCCGGAGAAACACAAATTCATTACAACCCAAAGATTGCCTGGTTGATAATTTTATCAAATTGAACCCTCGTTCATAATAAAAATCAAAAACACTTTCAGGCTTGGCGACTTCATAGGGGTATCCTCCTAGCCAGTCAATCCAGTCATACTTCAACGACATACCCCGGTTTTTACGATATTCAGTGTACCTGCTTATCGGATTTTTTTTACGCAAAATATCACTTAATAATCCTGCCAATGCAAAAACTGGAAAGAAAGCAAATTTAACCGTTAGTTGCCCTATATTCCCTGAGCAATAAAACTTTTTAATATTAAGCCAAAATTGTGAGATATATTCCTGATCATTATACAATGCGATAAAAAGACGCCCGCCAGGAACGATAAGAGATGTCACATTATCCATAGCCTGCCACATATTTCCAGTATGGTGTAGTACGCCCCAGGAATAAACTATATCAAACTGACCAAGTTGACGAAGATAGTTAGTATCTAAAACAGAGCCTGTTTCTATATGCCATAAATCTTTTTGACTACAGTAGCGGCGTCGCATTTCTGAGGTAGTAGCTACTGACTGGGGATCGTAATCAAAAGAGTAAACCTTGGCACCAAGTCGCCATGCTGCAAGTGAAAACAAACCACTTCCACAACCAACATCAAGAAAAGTTAATCCATCAAGCCGATCGAGCTTCAACATAGTTTGAAGTGAGGTTTCTGCTTCCTGTATACGATTTTCATCCAGCACATCTAAAAAATGTGACCAATTTTCGCCAAAAGCAAAGCGTGTACCCTTATTTATTTCTGCGCTGGAATCACTCATTTTATAGCTATATCTCAAGGCTGATTATAAACTTACTTATATAGCGGCCAATAAAAACGACTATAGTTTTGTACCGCTACTCCTTCACTGCCTTTATAAAACATCCTAAATATAATCGGCTATTCCAATCAAACCATCCAAACGGAACACTCAAAACATTGCTCAACAGACAAAATGGATATAGCAAAAACAGGCAACCTATGGCAAGTAAACGATTTCGTTCCAGGAACCATCTGACTGGCTCCAAAAATACAAGATTTCCCAGTTGCAATAAAGTCACAACAGAGTTTCCATGCCGCTGAATTACTTCTACTTTAAATTTATGCTTACGTAATAATTGCTGTAACCCCTCTACAGTAAATCGAAAATAATCATATGGAAGATCATGGGCAGGATAAATAAAAGGTACTGATATATATAATACACCTTCTGGCTTCAAAACTCGCTGTATCTCTGACATAACCTGCTCTGTGTCAGGTATATGCTCGAGCACTTCAAGCAATAAAACCACATCCACTGATGCTGTCTTCAAAGGCAGTATTCTTGCATCAGCATACATATCTGGTCTATTCTGATAATGCTTACCTGTTTCAGGATAATCCATACGTACATGCTGGCTTGTTCCTGGTAACCGATAAGCCGCATCGCCACTACCAATATCGAGTACTAGGGCTGAATGGATATCATTAAAAGCAAGGCAGGACTGGCGATGCAATCGATTTGCCGACCACTGGGGATGCAATATCGTATACTTCAAACTTGTAGCTGTTCGCAGCAGCCATGATACTCTGGAGTTCGCCAGGTGGGATTCAGTTTTCATTGTCGACATGCTGATTCTGATACATCAGAGTCGTAATCTGTTCAGAAATCAGGCCAATGAGAAAAATCAGCACTGATGTGATAAACAGCAGTACGCCCATGTTGGTAAATCTGGCAGCAATCAAATAAGTGTAACTATAATAGCCCACACTGGTTAGAAAGAAGAAGATACTTATTGGCACAAAAATTTTCAGCGGGGAATAAAGCGTACCCACTTTAAAAATAATTAACAAAAAACGTGCGCCATCGGTTAATAGATTGATATGGCTTTTCCCTACTCTTTTGTTTGCTGTAATAGGAATATAATCGACTAGATAACCCGCCCGGAAAAAAGACATCGTAATCGTAGTGGGATAGGAAAAACCATTCGGTAACAGGTATAAAAATCGACGAAATTTTTTTGCCCGTACAACGCGAAACCCCGAAGTCAGATCTTTAACTGGATGTCGGGTAATCCAGCTTGCCATACGATTGTAAATGGCGTTGCCAATTCTACGCGCCAAACTGGCCTGCGAGATACCATCACGCGCCCCCACCACCATATCAAAACCGCTGTACAAACGGTCCAGCAACCTGCCAATATCAGCCGGATCATGCTGACCATCGGCATCCATAAATACCAGCACTTTGCCACAGGCAAAACGTGCGCCATGCTTGATGGCTGCACCATTTCCCAAACTATGAGCATGCCTCACACATTTGACATCGTTCTGGCTACAAATTTCGGCAGTATTATCAGTCGAGCCATCATCAATAACGATGATTTCAGCCACGGGATAGTAACGGCGTAATTCAGGAAGGAGCTGGGTTAGAGAAGCGGCTTCATTTTTAGCCGGCAAAATAATGCTGAGCGATTCAGACATAAGTTTAGTTGTCTACCTGTTCCCGTGTGGTAATTTCTGTCGGATTGAAAGTCAAACCTGGCTTCAACCAGTAGTATCGGTTTCTACTGGCATTTTCTAAAATTGTGCAATCCTTAACCATTAGTTTCGAATATTAGGTAATAACAATATTCAAGAATCAAAATGATCCCCCTACTATCAGCTTATCGCACTTTCTCTGCTAATTTCAGGCTTTTTCCAATATCGGATATTAATCACAAATACTGGATTTTCAGCTTTTCCCAAGCCCAAAAAGCACACTGTAATCAAACTGATGCTAAACTTAAAGGCGAAATAACATTTGTTCCAGGAGATAGTACATGCTTCATCGTCGTTCGCGTTCACAGACAGGCTATACCTTTATTGAAATTATGGTCTCTTTGGCCATACTCGGCATTCTTTCTGCTATCGCTATTCCCGCCTATAACGGCTATGTCCGTACTGCCCGTACCGCTGAAGGTAAAGAGAGTATTGCTACCCTGCACCTTGCTCAGGTCGAATATTTTGAGGAAAACGGGTTTTTCTTTACCTTTAGTAGTAATGCCGATCTCCTCACCGCTGCGCACGCCGATATTCAATGGCGTCCCACCCCCTGGCAACAGGGGCTGAGTAATGCCGAAAATCTTGCCAACCTGAATTTCAATTATGTCGTTGCCAATTGTGCAGGAGGTGCTACAAATGGCAGTGGTGACCCTGTCGCATGTTATAGAATTACGGCAACTGGGCAAAATATGTTGTCAGCGGCAGAGGTTCTGACTGAAACCAACTAGCTCCAAACCTGAAAAAGGGGGTATTTCCCCCCATATCTTTACCCTGGGAGAGGAATCGATTCGCAGTTTTTGTGTCCTGCAATCAAGTTCTCCTTTCCCATGCCGATAGTAAACCTGAACTGGTTCTGAGAATCGTCGATAAGTGCTTGAAATAGCTACGACAAATGGTTATAACACTTACTGTTTCACCTTGCCTGCCCGGTTTATCTGCCAAGCAGATGAAATCCGGTAGATACAATTAAAAGATAGCAACTGATTATGGCAACTCCTGCAACCCAAATTCATCTAAGCGGTCTGGCTCGGCGCCTGATAGCCGATGGCCTGTTGAACGATGAACAGGCTCTGAAAGCCCAGGAATCGGCGCAAAAGGAAAAAGTTCCTTTTGTTACTCATCTGGTCAATAAAAATATTATCGATAGCCAGGCCATTGCTCAATCCGCCGCAGAAGAATTTGGTGTGCCCCTGTTTGATATCGAGAGCATCAGTATTGAGCCGGAAACCGTTAAACTGGTCAATGAAAGCCTGATTCGCAAGCACCGCAGCCTGCCTATATTCAAGCGTGGCAACCGCCTGTATATCGCAGTGTCCGATCCCACCAACCTGCAGGCGCTGGACGAAATCAAATTCCATGTGGGTCTCCCAACCGAGCCCATCCTGACCCTGGATGACAAACTTGGCCGCATCATCGACAAGTCCATGGATGAAACGGACACCAGCCTTTCCGAGCTGGGTGACGCCGATCTCGACGATGTCGAATTTGCTGACGAGGAAGAAGACAAAGGTGCGGTCACCGAATCCGAAGCCGATGACACCCCGGTGGTGCGTTTCGTCAATAAGGTACTGCTCGATGCCATCAACAAGGGTGCCTCGGATATTCACTTTGAACCCTATGAAAAAAACTATCGCGTGCGTTTTCGCATCGATGGGGTGTTAAAAGAAGTCGCCGCCCCGCCCGTCAACATGGCACCACGGCTGTGTGCCCGTCTCAAGGTCATGTCACGACTGGATATTTCCGAGCGCCGACTACCACAGGATGGACGCATAAAACTCAATCTATCCAAAAATCGCGCTATCGATTTTCGTGTCAATACCTGCCCAACGCTGTTCGGAGAAAAAATCGTCCTGCGTATTCTGGACCCCAACAGCGCCAAGCTGGGCGTTGATGCGCTGGGCTTTGAGCCTGAGCAAAAAGAACTGTTCCTCGAGGCGCTGCACAAACCCTATGGCATGTTTCTGGTCACCGGCCCCACCGGCAGCGGTAAAACGGTCACCCTTTACACTGGCGTCAATATTCTCAATATACCGGACAATAATATTTCCACCGCCGAAGATCCGGTAGAAATCAACCTTGCCGGCGTCAACCAGGTCAACGTCAATCCCAAGGTCGGGCTGGATTTCTCCAGCGCCCTGCGCGCCTTTCTGCGTCAGGATCCGGATATTATTCTGGTCGGCGAAATTCGTGATCTGGAAACCGCTGAAATCGCTATCAAGGCCGCGCAAACCGGCCATATGGTTCTGTCCACCCTGCATACCAATGATGCTCCGCAAACCCTGACCCGTATGGTCAACATGGGTGTCCCTCCCTACAACATTGCTTCTGCGGTAAACCTGATCATTGCTCAGCGTCTGGCGCGGCGTCTATGTAAAGAATGCAAGCAACTGCTCGATATTCCCAAAGAAGCCTTGCTGGCAGAAGGTTTCACGGAAAAAGAAGTGGCCGAGGGACTGAAAATTTATGGCCCCAAAGGCTGTGATCAATGCAGTGATGGTTATAAAGGCCGGGTCGGTATTTATCAGGTCATGCCTTTGTCAGAAGAAATGGGGCGTATGATAATGGAAGGCAGTAATGCAATTGAACTGGCGGATCAGGCTCAAAAGGAAGGTATTCCTGACTTACGCCAGTCCGGACTATTGAAAGTAAAAAATGGCATTACCAGTCTGGATGAAATAAACCGGGTCACCAAAGAGTAAAGCGATATTACATTTTGCAGCAAGCCAGTAAATTGGCAGGAATAAACACATGGCGGAAAAAGCATTAAAGAAAAGTACCTTTATCTGGGAAGGCAAGGACAGCAAAGGTCAAATTGTAAAGGGAGAAACAAACAGTCCTAACCTTGCTCTGGTCAAGGCAAATTTGCGCCGTCAGGGTATCAACCCCACCAAGGTCAAGAAAAAAGCAGCGCCATTGTTCGGCGGCAAAAAGAAAGTCAAAGCTGCCGATATTTCTATTTTCAGCCGCCAACTGGCAACCATGATGAGTTCCGGTGTTCCGCTGGTGCAGGCCTTTGACATCATCGGTCGCGGCCATGAAAACAAGGGCATGCAGGAATTACTGAATACCATTAAAACAGATATTGAAAGTGGTAGTAATCTCTCCGACTCATTAAAAAAACATCCCTTTCAGTTTGATGAGCTGTACTGCAACCTGGTACAGGCCGGTGAACATGCGGGTATTCTGGATGATATCCTCGACAAGGTCGCCACTTATAAAGAAAAAACCGAAGCCATTAAAGGCAAGATCAAAAAAGCCCTGTTCTACCCCACCGCAGTGATGATCGTGGCTTTTATTATTACCGCGATTCTATTGATCTTTGTTATTCCCATGTTTGAGGAGCTGTTTGCCGGCTTTGGTGCGGATCTCCCGGCAATGACCAAATTTGTTATCGAATTATCCAAAGTCTTTCAGGAATACTGGTGGGCTATTTTTGGCGGTATAGGGATAGCGGTTTATGCTTTACTTCAAACCAAGAAACGCTCCAAAGGCTTTAATGTCTTTCTCGATAAAACGATGTTACATGCTCCTATTATCGGTCCCATTCTGCGCAAGGCCGCGATTGCCCGTTATTCTCGCACCCTGTCCACCATGTTTGCCGCTGGTGTACCTCTGGTCGAAGCCATGGAGTCCGTCGCCGGAGCAGTGGGTAATGTGGTTTACAGTGACGCCGTCCTGCGTATGCGAGATGAAGTCTCTACCGGTACCCAACTCAACGTAGCCATGAAACAGGCCAACCTGTTCCCCAACATGGTGGTACAGATGACCGCCATCGGTGAAGAAGCCGGTTCCATGGATGCCATGTTGGCCAAGGTAGCCGACTTCTACGAGGAAGAAGTCGATAATGCTGTGGATAGTTTGAGTAGCCTGCTTGAACCCCTGATTATGGCCGTCCTCGGTGTATTAATCGGTGGACTGGTCATCGCCATGTACATGCCGATCTTCCAGATGGGTAAAGTGGTTAATGGGTAAGTCCTCACTGGGATTGAATGCCAATTAATATATTCCAGCTGTTCCAGCAATATACCGAGGTTTATTATCTCACGGCCTTTTTGCTGGGACTGATCGTCGGCAGTTTTCTCAATGTGGTGATTTACCGACTGCCTATTATGCTAAAGGCCGGCTGGAAATCCGAGTGTCAGGCATTTTTGGCCGAAGAAGAAGGTCTGCCCCATGCCCATAACGAAGAACAGATCTTTAATCTCAATACGCCTCGCTCGCGCTGCCCACATTGTGGACATGCCATCACCGCCTGGGAAAATATCCCCATCCTCAGCTACCTGTTTTTGCGTGGTCGCTGCCGCAAGTGTAAAACCGCTATCTCCCTGCGCTATCCCGCGGTTGAGCTTTTCACCGCTCTTTTAACGCTCGCCTGTGCCTGGCGCTTTGGCCTTAGCCTCCACGCCGCCTTTGCCATTTTCCTGAGCTGGTCACTGATTGCCCTGGCCTTTATCGATCTGGATGAACAATATCTACCGGACTCCATCACCCTGCCCTTTCTCTGGTTGGGCCTGTTGCTGAACACCCAGAACCTGTTCAGCGATCTGGAATCAGCCGTGATCGGTGCGGCTGCGGGCTATCTGATTCTCTGGTCAGTTTACATGCTGTTCAAAAAACTGACCGGCAAGGAAGGCATGGGCTTCGGTGATTTCAAACTACTGGCCATGCTTGGCGCCTGGCTGGGCTGGCAGATGCTGCCCGCCATTATTCTGCTCTCATCCATGGTGGGTGCTGTCATCGGCATCCTCCTCATTGCCAGTAACCGGCATCAGCGCGGCATCCCCATCCCCTTTGGTCCCTTTCTCGCCGCCGCCGGCTGGATTGCCCTGCTCTGGGGTAACGACATCAACCGGGCCTATCTGCAATGGATAGCAACCTGAACAGAGTCACACTTTCAGGCGTACATGTACGGCCAAAGCCGTACCTTATGTCTGTAGGTACGATTTCAATCGTACGCAGCGATGTGTACGACTGGAAGTCGTACCTACAGGCCGTGCCCGATAAATTTCTCTTCTACACTTCTGTGCTGGATGAAGACTAAACATGCTGACGATAGGCTTAACCGGTGGCATCGGCAGCGGCAAAACGCAGGTCTCGGATTATTTTGCCCAACTCGGTGTACCGGTGATCGATACCGATGTCATCGCCCGTGAACTGGTAGCTCCCGGCCAACCGGCACTGGCTGACATCGCCGCCAGCTTTGGCCAGCACATGCTGACCCCTGAAGGCAATCTTGATCGTCGCGCCCTGCGTCAACTTATCTTTACCCAGCCAGACCTGCGTCTGGAGCTGGAAGCTATTCTGCATCCACGCATTCGTAGCGAAGTTGAAAAACGCGTGAATACGCTGACTTCAGACTGGTGCCTCATCGTCATTCCCCTGCTGCTGGAAACAGAACAACAGGATCTCGTACAACGCATTCTGCTCGTCGATGCCCCTCCTGAACTGCAAGTATCTCGTACCGTGGCACGTGATGATGTGGATACCCATGAAGTTGAGAACATTATTCGCACCCAGGTGAGCCGTCCGTCACGACTCGCTGCCGCCGACGATATCATCGTCAATGATGGCTCGCTTGAACAATTACAACAGCAGGTGGAAAAGATGTATCAGTTCTACAATCAGCTTGCCGGTAGTTGCCAAAGCCACTGATTTGCACGACAATTCGCTATCTTCTGGTTAGTGAAGTCGCTGTGGAAAATACAATTATTTACGAACAACCGCTCAATGAGCGGATGCGCACATTCATGCGCCTGGAGCATTTATTTCAGCAGACAGGCTACAATATGCGCGGGTTTTCTGTCTGGGATAGCCGGGCAACGATTGCCGGGCTGATCGATATTCTGGAAATTCTCTCCCGTGGAGATCTTAAAACCGAGATATCCAAAGAGCTGGACTATCAACAGACGGCATTATCCAACCTGCGAAACAAGCCAGGCGTCGATCTGCCGCAACTGAATCATATTCTCGGCCAACTGGAACAGGCTCAGAAAAAAATTCATGCCCATAACGAACCCCTTGGTCAACCACTTCGAGACAATGAATTACTCAACAGTCTGCGCCAACGCAGCAGCATTACCTGTGGATGCTGTAGTTTTGATCTGCCCGCCTATCATTTCTGGTTACAGCAGGTTCCGGAAAAGCGTATGGACGAACTGGAACAGTGGTACGAACATCTCACCGTTATTTCCAACCCCATTAATCTGATCCTGGCGATTTTGCGCGAGGGTGCCGATCCCCGCCGCGTCAGTGCAGAACAGGGCTTTTATCAACAAAGCCCGGACAGCGGCACCTCGGTACAGCTTTTACGCGTCAGCCTGCCGACAGAGGTCACCTATTTCCCCGAAATCAGCGCTGGCAAACACCGCTTCACCATCCGTATGCTCGAGCCGCAGGAAAAAGGCCGTCCCCTGCAAACTCAGGATGACGTTGAATTTACCCTCTGGTGTTGTGCCCTCTAGCCGAAACACAATGAAACAGAAAATTGTAAGCTGTCCAAACTGTGGCAAGGACGTGATCTGGAATACGCAAAATCCGTGGCGCCCTTTTTGTTGCAAGCGTTGCAAACTGATCGATCTGGGGGAATGGGCCAGTGAGTCTTTCCGCATCAAGGGTGAGACGATCATGCCGGAAAATTTTGTTGATCCCGATGAACCTGAGTAGCTACGGTTTGTAGGTACGACTTCAGTCGTACAACCATCGCCGCGTACGATTGAAATCGTACCTACAACACCTGCTAGCGTCCCCAGAAGGCCGTAATAGCCGCAATGCCCTGCGCACCCTTTTCCTGAGCCAGTGGAAGCAGTTCCACTTCCATGCCGCCCAGTGCATAAACGGGGCTTTGCGCCCTTTCTGTCAATTGCTGAAACCGCTCCCAGCCCAAGGTCGCCGCCCCCGGATGGGATTGCGTGGGCAGCACCGGTGAGAGCATCATGAAATCCACGCCAATTTTATTTGCCTGTGCGAGTTCGGTTTCATCATGCACCGAGGCACACAGCCATTTATCTTTGGCAATGGGACGTGTGGTGCAGGCCATGAGTGCATCGCTGTTCATATGCAGGCCATCGGCTTCATGGCGTTCAAACTCGGCGACCGAGGTATTCAACAATAACTTTGCCCGGTAGCGCTGGGTCAGTTGCATCGCCTGCTCGACCAGTGCCGCATAGTCCGCATCACTCAATGCGCTGCGTGGGCGAAACTGTACCAGACGAATGCCCTTCTCCAGCGCCGCCTGCAGGCGCCGAATAAAATCGTCCCGGTCGGAAAACTTTCCGGTAATCAGGTATTTTTCCGGTAGCTGCAGGGCCTTGATAATCGGCACGTTGGCCTGCGGAAAAACACCGGCATCGAGCACAGCCGGATTCACCCAGCGCAGAGGCTGGCCTTCCCGTCCACTTGCCACGCCAGCGAACTGTGTCACCCGCCACACATCCAGCAACACCTGCCTGTCGCTGTAATCATGATGAATACGGATCAGTGGCGTGCTTTGCTGAACCTCAATCCCCAGTTCTTCTTTCAGTTCACGGGCAAGCGCCGTCTGTATGGATTCATTGTCTTCCCGCTTGCCACCGGGGAATTCCCACAGCCCCCCCTGATGGTGGTGTTCCGCCCGCTGGGTGATCAACACTTCGCCGGCATCATTGATAATCGCACCGACGGCAACATGAATGCGTTCAGAGGAGGAGCTCATTATGTGTATCCTTCTTTTTCACCAATCTGTCAGGTACGGTACTCTGCATTGATACGCACATAGTCATAGGAAAAATCACAGGTCCAGACATTGGCCTGTGCCTCCCCCCGTCCCAGCTGGATCTGAACGCTGATTTCATCCCGATCCATGACCTGCTGTCCCTGTTGTTCCGTATAGCTCGGTGAACGTCCACCGGCTTCGACGATACAGATTTCATCGAGATAAATTTTGACTTTCGCAAGATCGAGATCACCGACAGGCGCACGCCCCACTGCCGCCAGAATACGCCCCCAGTTGGGATCGCTGGCAAAAAAAGCCGTTTTCACCAGCGGTGAGTGAGCAATGGTATAGGCAACCTCCAGACATTCCTGCGTGGATGCGCCTTGCGCTATCTCGATATTGATCAGTTTCGTCGCACCTTCACCATCACGCACCATGGCCTTGGCCAGCTCAACACAAAGTGTATTCAGGGCCTGTGAAAACTGTGCAAACCCTTCTGTGCCCTGTTGTAATGCAACGCCACTTTGCCCGCTTGCGATCAGCAGACAGGCATCGTTGGTCGAGGTATCGCCATCGACGGTGATGCGATTGAACGACTGTTCCACCGCCGCGTGCAAACAATGTTGCAGATCGGTTTTGTCGATAACCGCATCGGTGGCGATATAGGCCAGCATGGTGGCCATGTCGGGACGAATCATGCCCGATCCCTTGGCCATGCCCGTTAGCGTAATGGACTGCCCATTGATATTCAGCTTTGTGGAAAAACACTTGGGCTTTGTATCCGTGGTCAGGATACCCCATGAGGCCGCCTCCCAGCCGGTCGCATCCAGTTTGTCCAGCGCCGCCGGAATCGCCGCAGTGATTTTATCCACCGGCAGGGATTCACCGATCACCCCGGTGGAAAAGGGCAATACGGCTTCAGGCTGAGTTCCCGCCGCTTGAGCTACCGCCGC
>Ga0256830_1002538_pt1 | contig 11959 bp, 8 predicted proteins | sample 128326metaG_FD_190537 | JGI IMG/M metagenome (GOLD analysis project Ga0256830, IMG submission 190537) | Hydrothermal vent microbial communities from Lau Basin, Pacific Ocean - 128-326 | ecosystem: Environmental > Aquatic > Marine > Hydrothermal vents | place: Pacific Ocean: Lau Basin | collected...
GCGTTGGGGATGGGGATGGGAATGGGAATGCGATTGGGAGTGGGGATGGGAGAAGGTCCCCCCGACGGAGGTGGGCGCGCGCCTTAGTGCTCGTGCTGTCCGTCGTTTGCTACGCTTCCGGGGCGATCCTGCTGCGCCCCACGCTCCGGCTGCCCCAGGGAACCGCGCTGGAGCCCTGGGTTCTCCAGGATCCCTTGCGGGAGTGGTGGCTCTTCTGGCCCGCGATGGCGGTGCTGTGGCTCCTCCCCTTTGTCGTCTTCGCCCTGGGCTGGGCCCTGCGGCTGTGGGCCCGCGGGCCCTCGGAGACCTAAACCTCAACGGGAACGGGAACGGGAACGCGGGCACGGGACGGGGGAGAGGCCTGCGCCCCGCCGGAGGGCTTGCCGGACTGGCAACGAGGGCGCCGATGCGATACAACGGACCGTCAATCCCTACGGAAGGAGTAGAGCAGAAGTGGCAAAGGAATCGAAGTGCCCGTTTGCGGGCGAAAGCCTTACGCACACGACCCTGGGCGGGAGCCCGATCCGCAACTGGTGGCCCAACCAGCTGAACCTCAAGATCCTCCACCAGAACCCCGCCGAACTCAAGCCCACCGGACCGGACGAGAAGTACGCGGAGGCGTTCCGCGGGCTCGACTACGAGGCCCTCAAGGAAGACCTGCGGCAGCTGATGACCGACTCGCAGGACTGGTGGCCCGCCGACTACGGCCACTACGGTCCGCTGTTCATCCGCATGGCCTGGCACTCCGCCGGCACCTATCGGGTCTTCGACGGGCGCGGGGGCGGCGCGACGGGGAACCAGCGCTTCGCGCCGGTGAACAGTTGGCCCGACAACGTCAACCTCGACAAGGCCCGCCGCCTGCTGTGGCCCATCAAGAAGAAGTACGGCAACCGGATCTCCTGGGCGGATCTGCTCATCCTGGCCGGAAACGTCGCCCTCGAGTCCATGGGCTTTCGGACGTTGGGCTTCGGCGGCGGGCGCGTGGACACCTGGGAGCCCGAGGAGGACGTCTACTGGGGCCCGGAGGCCGAGTGGCTGGCCGACGAGCGCCACCCGGAGGGGGAACTCGAAAAACCCCTGGCCGCCGATCACATGGGGCTGATCTACGTGAACCCCGAGGGGCCGGGCGGGGAGCCCAACGCGCTGGAGGCCGCCAAGCACATCCGCGAGAGCTTCCGGCGGATGGGCATGAACGACGAGGAGACCGTCGCGCTCATCGCGGGCGGCCACACCTTCGGAAAGACCCACGGCGCGGCCGACCCCAAGCACCTGGGCCCGGAGCCCGAGGCGGCCCCCCTCGAGGAGCAGGGGCTGGGGTGGAAGAGCACCTATCGCACCGGCAAGGGGCCGGACACCATCACCAGCGGCCTGGAGGGCGCCTGGACGCCCACGCCCACGAAATGGGACAACCGCTTCCTCGAGCTCCTCTTCAAGTACGAGTGGAACCTCGAGAAGAGCCCGGGCGGCGCCTGGCAGTGGGTGGCCGTGGACCCCGACCCCGAGGACCGGGTTCCCGACGCCTTCGATCCCCACAAGCGCCACAGGCCCATGATGCTCACCACGGACCTGGCGCTCAAGATGGACCCGGAGTACGCCCGGATCGCCCGGCGGTTCCTGGAGAACCCCCAGGAGCTCGAGGCCGCGTTCGCCCGCGCCTGGTTTAAGCTCACCCACCGCGACATGGGTCCGAAGAGCCGGTACCTCGGCCCCGAGGTGCCCGAGGAGGACTTCCTCTGGCAGGACCCCCTCCCGCCCGTGGACCACGAGCTCGTAGACGAGCGGGACATCGCCGCCCTCAAGGAGCGCATTTTGAACTCGGGGCTCTCCCTATCGGAGCTGGTCTACACCGCCTGGTCCGCGGCCTCGACGTTTCGCGCCTCGGACAAGCGGGGCGGGGCCAACGGGGCCCGCATTCGCCTCGCGCCCCAGAGGGACTGGGAGGTCAACCAACCCGAGCAGCTCGCCAAGGTGCTGGAGGCGCTCGAGGAAATCCGCTCCGAGTTCCACGCGGCGCAGGCCGACGGCAAGCGGATCTCGCTCGCGGACCTCATCGTCCTCGGCGGCTGCGCGGCCGTGGAGGAGGCGGCCCGCCGCGCGGGCTTCGACGTGGAGGTTCCCTTCGCCCCGGGGCGGGTGGACGCCACCCAAGAGCAGACCGACGTCGAGTCGTTCGGGTATCTCGAGCCGATGGCCGACGGCTTCCGCAACTACCTCCATCCCGAGTGCGCCTTCCCCGCCGAGCAGGCGCTCATCGATAAAGCCCAGCTCCTCACCCTCACCGTGCCGGAGATGACCGTGCTCGTCGGCGGGATGCGCGCGCTCGGGGCCAACTACGGCGGCACCCCCCACGGCGTCCTCACGGACCGGCCGGGAGCGCTCACGAACGACTTCTTCGTCCATCTCCTGGACATGGGGATCGAGTGGAGGCCGACCTCGGAGGAAGCGCGGGTTTTCGAGGGGTTCGACCGCAAGACGGGCGAGCGCAGGTGGACCGCCACGCGGGTGGACCTGGTGTTCGGCGCCAACTCCCAGCTGCGCGCCCAGGCCGAGTTCTACGCCCAGGACGACAACCGGGAGAAGTTCGTGCGGGACTTCGTGGCCGCCTGGACCAAGGTCATGAACCTCGACCGCTTCGACCTCGCCTGGTGGTAACGGCTCCCCGCGGCCGGCGACGAACGGCGCATCGCCGTCGTCGGCCGCGCGGCCCAGAGCAGAGCGGAGCCGAACGGGATAGAACAGCGCAGCGTAACGCAACGCAACGCAGCGCAGCGCAACGCAGGGCAGAGCGCAGAGCACGGAAGGCCCTGGGCTAGGAGAAGCCGTCTTAGCCGGGGCCTTCCGGCTTTTTGTTACCCGTCTGTCACCGGGGGGTGATAGAGTCCTCGGCAAGCTTGCGGATCCGGCGTTTGGGAAAGGGGGCGAGAGCGATGGCGCAGGCCGAGGAGCGCCGCGAGAAATCGAAGCCGGAGCGGAAGCCGCGCATCCCCCTGGGGCAGGTGATCTTCGACGAGATCTTCCTCTGGCTCACGCTCTCGTTGGTGATCAGCCTCCTGGTCTACAACCTGTGGGGGTTGCTGGATCTCTTGCGGTCCCCCGTCGTGGGTCGCTAGGGAGCAGCGCGCGGAGCGCTCGGGGAACAGCAAGGAAAGGAAAGGCAAGGTGATCCCTGTATGGCGGGCCAACTGAGCCGCCGTCGCTTCCTAACCCTGGTGGGGCTGGGGGGTGCGGCGGCCTTGGGAGGAGCGCTCGGGCCGCTCTCGTCGGCGAAGGCGGGTGCTCCAGGGGTCTTCGATCTCGGTGACGTCACGGTGAGCTACGCCGGGACGTTCTACTACTTCCTGCCCGTGGTCGTCGCGAAGGAGAGGGGATTCTTCGAGGAGGAGGGGGTCCGCGTCGGGGAGCTGGTCCCCTCCTTCGGGGGAGCCGGGACGATCCAAAACTTCTCGGATCGGGGGATGCTCGTTGCCGAGGTCCTCACCCCGGCAGCCCTTACGGCGATCGCCTTCGACGGGCTCGACGCCCGGGTCGTCGCCGCGGGCGTGAGCTCGCTGGGGAGCCTCGGCTGGGTGGTCCGGCCCGACTCCCTGGCCTTCACCCTCCAGGACCTGCGGGGGCAGAGCTTGGGATACACGCGCGCGGGATCGATCAGCCAAGCCGCGCTGCAGTTGGTCTTGGAGGGGGCCCCCGGCATCTCGCCGGAGGACGTCGAGGCCGTCGAGACGGGCGGGGTCCGGGAGGGCTTCGAGAAGCTGCGGGCCGGGGAGATCGACGCCGCAGCTGCCCTCGAGCCGCTCACCTCGACCGGCGCCGCGGACCTGCGCTTGGTCTTCTTTGCCCGCTCCTTTGTGCCCTCCTACGCGCAAACCGTCTGGATCGCCCGCCGGGACTTCCTCGAGGCGTTTCTCCCCGACGAGACCCACCCGCTGGCTCGGTTCTTGCGGGCCCGCAAGCGGGCCGTGGAGTTCATCGTCCAGAACCCCGAGGAAGCCGCGCTGACCCTGATCAAATACCTCTTCCTCCCGCTCGAGCCCGCGGTGGCCCTCCTCTCCCTGGGTGAGGAGGGCGTCTTTGCGGGAACGTACTACTCGGGCGGGCGGCTGAGCGGCCCCGCTTTGGTGCGCGTCGAACGCGGCATGCAGCGGAGCGCCTTGATCGCCCGAGACCGGCTCCTCCCGCTCGAGGACGTCGTGGACCAAAGGGTGCTCCCGGCCGCGGGCGAGGAAGCCATAAACATCCCGCCGCGCCTGGAGCTGGCCGCGGGCGCGCGGGCCGAGGCGCGCATCACCGTCGAGGCCGCGGAGCCCTACGTGCACGTTCAAAACTTCGGCCCGGGCGCGGTGGCCGTGCGCTTCGACGCGAGGATCGAGGAGCTGCCCCCGCTGCCGCGGGCGGTTAAGATCCCCGCCCCCCCGGGGGAGCTCCTCGTTGAGGTGGAAGCCCTCTCCGAGGGGGCGAAGGTGCGCGTGTTTTGATGTCTTTCTAAACACTCGAAGGAGGTGTACGGGATGGCCTCACCGTTGGCACCGCCGGAGCGGGTCTGGTGGAAGCCCGCCGGGCTCCTGGAGAAGACCTGGGTGCGGATCGCGTTCGTGTGGTGCCTGTTCCTTACGGCGATGATGCCCATCTGGTTCCTGATGGGCAAGCAGAACGTCCCCGGGGAGAGCTATCGCATCGACCCGCCCGCCTTCCGGGAGCGGGTGATGGCCTTCGTCGAGCAGTACCGGGTGGGGGAGGAGCAGGGGATCCCCGTCGTGGAACCCCCGCCCGGGTCGGACGTCTACCTCTTCGGACGGATGTTCCAGTGGTACCCCATCGTGAAGCTCAAGGTGGGGGAGACCTACCGCCTGCACGTCTCCTCGCTGGACGTCCAGCACGGGTTCTCCCTCCAGCCTCTCAACATCAACCTGCAAATCCTACCGGGGTACGTGCACGTCATCACCGTCACGCCCACCCGCGCCGGGGAGTACTCGCTGGTGTGCAACGAGTACTGCGGCCTGGGGCACCACATCATGGTGAGCAAGCTCATCGTGACGGAGTAAGGGGAGCGAGGGATCAAAGGGGGAGAGACGAGAGATGGCAACGAGAGCTTTGGAGTGGGGTCGGGCGCAGTTTCGCACCTGCTCGGCGACGGGGCTGCAAGTGGACCTGGCCGCGGAGCGGTTGATCAAGGCCAACGCCGTGGCCGCCGTGCTTTTCTTGACGCTGGGGGGGATTCTAGCGCTGCTCATCGCCCTTACCCGCTGGCAGGTCATCCACCTGCTGCCTGCCGACCTCTTCTATCGCTTTGTTACGGCTCACGGGTTCAACATGCTCGTGGCCTGGATCGTCTTCTTCGAGGTGGCCGGGCTCTACCTGGGGGGGGTCGTCCTGCTGAACGCCCGCCAGGTGGCCCCCCGCCTCGGGTGGCTGGCCTGGCTGCTCATGGTCTTCGGCGCCGTGCTCGTCAACGTCATCGTCTTTCTGGGCAAGGCGGACGTGATGTTTACGGCCTACGTCCCCCTCAAGGCCGACCCGCTCTTTTACGTGGGGTACATCCTGTTCGCCGTCGGGGCGCTCATCGCCGTGGGGATCTTCTTCGCCTCGCTGGTCGTCGCCAAGCTGGAGGGCCGCTACGAGGGCTCCGTCCCCCTGGTGACCTTCGGCTTGGCCACCGCGGCGACCATCGCCGTCTACACGCTGCTCTCCGGGGCCATCACCTTCGTGCCCGCCTTCTTCTGGTCGCTGGGGCTGCTCGAGAACTACGATCCCGGGTTCTACCGCAACGTCTTTTGGGGGTTCGGCCACCCGGCGCAGCAGATCAACCTGGCCGCCATGGTCTCGATCTGGTACGCGCTGGCGGCCTTCACCACGGGCGCCCAGGTGCTGAACGAGAAGGTCTCCCGCTTCGCGTTCATCCTGTACATCCTGTTCATCAACCTGGGGGCGGCCCACCACCTGCTCACCGACCCGGGCTACGGGTTCACCTGGAAGGTGACGAACACCTCGTATGCGATGTACCTGGCCGTGCTGGCGAGCATGATCCACGCCTTCACCATCCCGGCCTCGGTGGAGGTGTCGTTGCGCCGGCGCGGGTTTACCCGGGGGCTTTTCGGCTGGCTGCGGAGCGCGCCCTGGCGCGAGCCCGGCTTTGCGGCCTTGGCGATCTCGATGCTCCTCTTCGGCTGGATCGGCGGGGTGACGGGCGTCGTCATCGGCACCGAGCAGCTCAACATGCTCGCCCACAACACCCTGCGGGTCCCGGGCCACTTCCACGCCACGGTCGTGGGCGGGACCACCCTGGCGTTCATGGGCTTTACGTACTACGTGATCCCCTTGATCTTCCGAAGGGAGCTCAAGCTCAAGAGGTGGGCCAGCCTCCAGCCGTACGTGTTCGGGCTGGGGATGCTGCTGGTCAGCGTAGGCATGATCGCCGCGGGGCTCCAGGGCGTCGCCCGGCGCCACTGGGACATCACCTTCGCCAACGCCCCCTTCCCGGCGCCGATCCCCGGGACGGTGGATCTGGCGCTGGCCGTCTTGGGAATCGGGGCACTCATCTCCGTGGTGGGAGGGGCGATGTACATCGCCGTGGTGCTCGCCTCGGTGCTCACGGGCAAGCGGGTGGAGCCGAAGAGCGTGACCCTGGTGCAGGCCCCGCCGGAGGTCGCGGGGAGCCCGGGCACCGAGAACCCGGGCGCGCCCGCTGTCGGGGCCGGGGCAGAGGAGCACCCCGAGCCGCGGGGCACCTTCGTGATCGTGCTCGTCTTCCTGATGTTCTTCGCGGCCTACTACCTGGCGAACTGGTGGCTGCTGGGGCGGGCGTGGTTCATCCGCTGACGCTTCCCGAACATGAATGAGCGGCCATGGAGCCGGCAGGGGTGGGCGCGGCGCTGCTTTTGGGCCTCTTGGGGAGCGTAGGCCACTGCGTCGGGATGTGCGGCGGGGTGGTGGCGCTCCTCGATCGGGCCCGTCTCGCAACCCCATCTTGGGCCGTCCACGCCGGGCGGCTTACCACCTACAGCGCGCTGGGAGCCCTTGCAGGGGCGCTGGGGCAGGGGATCGCCGCCGCCCTGGGGCTTAGGGTCGCCCGGGGAGCGCTCTCGCTCCTCGCCGCCCTGGCGGCCGGGTATTTCGCCCTGGTGCTCTGGGGCGTCGTGCCCTCCCCCAACCGCGCGCTCCCCGGGGCGGCCGCGCTCTGGCGCCGCCTCTTCGGGCGCCTGCTCCTCCCCTCGACGGCCCCGCGGCCCGCGGCTCTTGCGGCCTACGGGGCCGGGCTGCTGTGGGGCCTTCTCCCCTGCGGGTTCGTGGGGATGGCCCTCCCCCTCGCTCTGGCAACGGGCTCCGCCGGGGGAGGGGCGCTCACGATGGCCGCCTTCGGGCTCGGGACCCTCCCGGCCCTCCTCGCTATGCGCGCGATCCTGCAGCGGGGGTTCCCGCGCGCAAGCGCCCGCTGGGCCCTCTATCGACGCGGGGCGGCCGTGGTGGTGCTCCTCCTCGGGGTGCAGCTTGCGCTGCGGGGGCTGAGCGCCTGGGGGCTCGTCGAGCCCCTTCGGCTGGGGGGGCTGCGCCTATGGTGAGCCCTGCGGGCACGCAAACGCGCGCGGGGACCCCGGCGTGCGCCCTCTGCGGCCTTCCCGCCCCGACGCCCCTCTGGGACCGCGAGGACGGGGAAAAACGGGCCTACTGCTGTCACGCGTGTCTCGAGGTGGCCCGCCTGCTGCACGAGACCCCGCCTAAGAGGGCCGATTCCCGATCTGCCTCCCCGAGCGATGAGAAACCCGAGAGGCTCGTCGAGTGCACGCTCTCTCTCGGGGGGCTGTGGTGCAGCTCGTGCGCCTGGCTGATCGAGCTGGCCCTAAAGCGCCTCCCCGGGGTTTATGAGGCGACCGTAAGCTTCCTGCGGCGGGAGGCCCGCATTGCCTACGACCCGAAGGAGCTGGACGAATCCCGGGTCCTGCGGGCCGTCCGGCGGCTGGGGTATCGGGCCTCCTCTCAAAGCGAAAAAAAGCCGCTGTCGGACGAGGAGGAGGCGCTCTGGACCCGCCTGCTCCTGGGGGGCGTGCTCGCGATGCACGTCATGCTCATCAGCCTGTTCTTGTACGTCCGGGAGGGGCTCGGCATCCGCACCGGAGCCGACCTCGAGGGCTTCTTCCGCTGGATCTTGCTGTTGGGGAGCGCCCCTTTGATGGCGGTGTGGGGCCTGCCCGTGGCCCGGGCGGGGGTTCTGGCGCTCCTGAGGCGCCGCCCCAACCTCCCCACCCTCATCGCCCTGGGGGCCTTCGCGGCCTTTGGGCTCTCCGTCCGGAATTTGTTGTTGGGGTATGAAGCCGTCTACTTCGACACCGCGGTGATGCTTTTGGGGGTCGTCACCCTGGGCCATTGGCTCGAGGTGCGCGCCCATCGGACAGGCAAAAAGCTCCTGGAGCGCCTGCGGGACCCCCTCCCCGCCGAGGCCCGCGTCCTCACGCCCGAGGGCGAGCGCCCGCTCCCCCTCTGGGCGCTGCAGCCGGGGATGCGGCTTCGGGTGCTCCCCGGGGAGGCGTTCCCCGCCGACGGCGTCGTCGCCCGGGGGCGGGGTGGGGTGGACGAATCGCCCCTCACCGGCGAGCCCCTCCCCCGCATCAAGGAGCCCGGCGACCCCGTGCGGGCGGGGACCCGCAGCCTGGACGGAACGTTCGAGATCGTGGCCTCCGCGGTGGGGGAGGCCACGGAGGCCGGGCGCCTCGCCCAAACCCTCCAGAGGGCCCTCTGGGAGCGGGCACCCGTGGAGCGCCTCGTGGATCGCCTGGCGGCCGGGCTCGTCCCCCTGGCCCTCGCGGTGGCCGGGGGGAGCTTTCTGTACGCTTGGAGCGCCGGGCTTGGGGGGGAGGCGGCCCTGCAGCGGGCGCTCGCGGTGCTGGTGATCGCGTGCCCCTGCGCGCTGGGCCTGGCCACCCCCTTGGCGCTGTGGGCCGCGCTGGGGCGGGCCGCCCAGGCGGGGTTGCTCTTAAAGAACACCCGCGTCGTCGAGGCCCTCGCCCGCGTCCGGGCCGTCGTCTTCGACAAGACCGGGACCCTCACGGAATCGCTCACCCTGCGGGCGGTGGCCGTCGCCGACCCGGGCTGCGAGAACGAGGCCCTCCGCTACGCGGCGGCGGCGGAGGCGGCCTACCCCCAGGCGAGGGAGCACCCCCTGGGGAAGGCGATCCTCGAGGCCGCCCGCGCCCGCGGGGTCGTCCCGCCGCCCGCGGAGGGCGCGCGGTGGGAGCCGGGCCGGGGCGTGGGAGCCCTCGTCGAGGGCCGTTGGGTCTGGGTGGGCAACCGTGCGCTCGTCGCCTCGAAGGGGCTTGCGGTTCCCGAATCCCTCCGGCGCGTGGAGGACGGGTGGCTTCGGGAGAAGCGGGCGCGCGCGGTGCTCTACGTGGGCTTCGAGGGCAGCGTACGGGCCCTTCTGGCCCTGGACGAGGCCCTCCGCCCGGAGGCGCCCGCCGCGATCGAACAGCTTAGGGGGAGCGTGGAGCGCGTGGAGGTGCTCACGGGCGACACGGCCGAGGCCGCCGCGCGCTGGGCGAAAGCCCTGAGGGTGCCCGTGAAGGGGGAGCAGCTTCCCGAGGCCAAGGCGCGCTTCGTTCGCGCGCTCAGCGCTCCCGTGGCCGTGGTGGGGGACGGGACGAACGACGGCCCGGCCCTGGCCGTCGCAACCGTGGGCTTCGCCCTGAGTCGGGGCACGGAGGTGGCCCACACGGCCGCCGACGTCCTTCTTTTGCGGGAAGATCTCCGGCTGGTCCCCTGGGCGCTCCGGCTTGCTCGGGCGGCCCTGCGGAAGGTGAAGCAGAACCTGGGCTGGGCTCTGGTCTACAACGTCGTGGGGATGGGCCTGGCGGCCGCGGGGAACCTCTCGCCCGTCGTCGCCGCGGCGGCGATGGCCACCAGCAGCCTGCTCGTCACGACGAACGCCCTCCGGCTGCGGCGGTTCCCCCTCCCCCTCCCCCTCTCCGACCGGAGCCCGCAACCCCCGGGAGGGCGTCCATGACCATGACCAGGAAAAAACGGCCTCTCTACGCCGAGCGCCGCGGACTGCGGCGGCTCGAGGGGCTCTGGGAGCGGGGCGAGAGGCTCCTCGGCCTGGGGAGCGCGCTCAACCCGATGCACCACCTGGGCGCGCTGGCGCTCTTCTTCCTGGCCGTCCTGGCGATCACGGGGCTCTATCTCATCGTCTTCTACCGTCCCGGGATGGACCGCGCGTATGAGACCACGCTGCTCCTCAGCCAATCGCGGCTGGGGTCGCTCGTGCGCAGCGCCCACCGCTACGCCGCCGACGGGCTCCTGATCGTGATCCTCCTGCACGCCCTCAAGCTCTTCCTGATGGATCGCTTTTGGGGGAGCCGCGCGCTGGCGTGGGTTTCGGGGTGGCTCTTGGTGCCCTTGATCGTGCTCATCGGCGCGATGGGCTACTGGCTCGTCTGGGACGGACGGGCCCAGTGGCTCACGGAGTGGGCCTTCGGGTGGCTGGGGGCTCCGACGGCGCTCGCGTTCCTGGGGGAGAACGCCCCCGGGCGGACCTTTGGGCTCTTCGTGATCGTGCTCTTCTTGCACGTCTTCCTGGCACTGCTCGTGGGGTTGGGGCTTTGGGTGCACGTCTCCCGCCTAAGCCGCCCGAGGCTCCGGGTGCCCCGGGCCGTAGCGCTGGGCTTCGGAGCGGCCCTCCTGGGGATGGCGCTCCTCCGCCCCGCGGACCTCGCCCCCCCGGCGGACTTCTCCCGGCTCGTCCCCAACGTGCCGGTGGACACCCTCTACTTGGCGTTCCTGCCCCTGGCGAGGCTGGGCCCGCCCCTGTGGGCGGGCCTCGCCCTGGGATTTCTGACGCTGCTGGTGCTCCCCAAGCTCCTCCCGGGGCGCCACCCCGGCCCCGCCGTGGTCATCGACGAGGAGAAGTGCACCGGCTGCGCCCTCTGCGCGGAGGCGTGCCCCTACGGGGCGATCCGGATGAAGCGCTCGCGCGACGGGCAGGTCTGGGCCGGGATCGACGAGAAGCTCTGCGTGGGGTGCGGCCTCTGCCTGGGGACGTGCTTCCAGGTGGGGATGGCCCTGCGCGGCCTCCCCGACCCCCTGGACGACCTCCACCGGGCCCTCTCCCGGAGGGCGGAGGCGGAGCGCCCCGTGGTGGTGTGCACCTGCCAGCGTCACGCGGCCCTCACCTTCGGGATGCGCCGCCTGGGGGTTGAAGAGCAGAAGGAGGGCGAGAGGGAGGACGAAGGCGTCCTCGTCTGGGCGCTCCCGTGCGTGGGGATGCTCAACCCGCTGTGGCTTAAGGGCGTCCGCGGGTGGGTTCGGGCCGTGCTCGTGTGGAGCTGTCCCGAGGACGACTGCGGGGCGCGCGAGGGGCCCTCTCAGTGCGAAGCGCGTCTTCGCCGCTGGCAGAACCCCCTGGGGGTGCCCGTGCGCTTTGTGAGCGCCTATCCCGGCGACCGCCGCGCGCTTCGACGTGCCCTTGCGGAGATCCCCTCCGCGGCCGAGGGCAAAGGCTCCGCCTCCCGGTTCGCGGGCGGGCGGGGGCGGGCGGTCCTCGCCTCCCTGCTGGTGGGGGCGCTTGTCCTGGGGGTGGGCGCGGCCGCCGAGCGCCCGGCGACCCCCTACCCGGACGACGTAGGCGCCCTGCGCCTGCTGATCGTCCACCCCGGCGTGCGCAAGGCCCCTCCCCCCTCCGGCTCCGAGGGCTCGTGGGAGGAGAAGCTCCCCCCGGGCGTCTCGGCCGAGCAGCTGCTCGGCGGGGAGAAGCGGCCGCTGGCCGTGCGGGTGTGGCTCGACGGGGAACGCTTCCAAGAGCGGGTCTACCGGGCGGGCGGGCTGCGCCACGAGGGGCTGATCCGCGCCGTCGAGACGTGGGTCCTCCCCACGGGCTCCTACGCGCTCCGCGTCGAGATGAACCCCGACGGCGCGCGCTGGCGGGAGGTCTTCTCGGGGGAGGTTCGCTTGGAGCCGGGCCGCGTCCTCACCCTCCGCT
>Ga0256830_1002539_pt1 | contig 11957 bp, 7 predicted proteins | sample 128326metaG_FD_190537 | JGI IMG/M metagenome (GOLD analysis project Ga0256830, IMG submission 190537) | Hydrothermal vent microbial communities from Lau Basin, Pacific Ocean - 128-326 | ecosystem: Environmental > Aquatic > Marine > Hydrothermal vents | place: Pacific Ocean: Lau Basin | collected...
TGTCCGCCACGTAGACGAACCCCTCCCAATCGGCGGCGACCCCGATGGGGTAGATGAACTCCCCCGGTGCGTTGCCCCGGGTCCCCCAGGAGACGATGAACTCCCCGAACCCACTGAACTTTTGCACGCGATGGTTGCCCGTATCGGCCACGTAAACGTTTCCCTGATAGTCCACGGCCACGCCCCAGGGGCCCTGGAATTGTCGGGTCGTGGCCCCTTCGGAGCCCCACTCGGCGGAGAAGTTCCCGTCGGGGTCGAACTTTTGCACGCGATGGTTGTCCCCGTCCACCACGTAGACGTTGCCCTCACCGTCGACGGCCAGGCCGCGGGGGTACTTGAACTTGCCGGGAAGGTTGCCGTAGTCGCCCCAGATGGCCAGCAGGGTCCCCTGGGAGTCAAACTTCTTGATGCGGTGGTTGCCCGTATCCGCGACGTAGATGAGGTCGCGCTCCGGGTCGGCAGCCACGGCCGAGGGCTCGATGAACTGCCGCTCCCCCTTGCCGTACTTCCCCCAGCTCTTCAGGAACGTCCCGTCGGAGCTGAATTTTTGGATGCGGTGGTTGAAGGTGTCCGCCACGTAGATGTTGCCGTGTCGGTCTACGGTGATCCCGGAGGGGTTCTTAAACTGTCCTTCCTTGTCCCCGTAGCCTCCCCAGCTGAGGACGAACTGTCCGTTGGCGTCGAACTTTTGAATCCGGTGGTTCTCCGTGTCCACGACGTAGACAAACCCCTCCTGGTCGACGGCGATGTGCTTGGGGGACCGAAACTGCCCCTGCCCGCTGCCGAAGCGCTCCCAGCGGGAGAGGAGGATGATGTCGCAAAGGGGCTCTCGAATGTCCTTCTGTACGCATCGGCCCTCGACGAAGAAGGCGAACTCCTTGGATTCACTCGTTCGCCCGAGCTTGTCCACCAGGGCCGCTCGGAGTTTGACGTACTGTGGGGTGGTGGAGCTGAGGGTAAACTGGAACCGCCCCTTCCGATCGGGAGGGAGCAGGCCGACGACGCCGTAGTTCCCCAGGAAAAACTCCTGATCGCGGAAGTCTTGGGCGTCGACGACGGTCAACTTCAGACGGACGACATCCGTATCGTACGCTTGAAACGTCAGGGTTCCGCGTTGTGGGCTGCCGTCAAAAGGGATCACGGTGGGAAACTCAAGGCTCAAGATCTCCGGGGGCTTGCCGGGAGGGGGCTGAGGCAGCAGAGACTCAGGCTCTTGAGGGACGTTTGTGGGCTTTGGAGGCTGCACCCCCGGAGCAGGTCCTAACACGCCCGTGACGATCAACACGATGACGGCGATGAGCCCCCCGCCAGCGGCGATCCCGCCTCCGATGAGGAGCCAGTTCGGTCTGTTGCCCTGAAGCATTCATAACCCCCAACCATCCCATACACTTCGCTACCGTTGTCGGAGCACCACAACCTTGCGGACCTGGCGCACGGTTGCTTCTGTATCCGTTTGGGGATCGTATATCGTGACGGTCACCAGGGCCAGGTAGACCCCGTTGGCCAGAGGCCGCCCTTGCCGATCCCACGCGCCGAGGAGCAACCGGCGTCCGTTGCTCTCTGTCGCGGCAACGGGGCGTCCGCCGAGGTCGTAGAGGTGAAAGGCAATTCTTGTGCAGGCGGTCGGAGCGGGAGCTTGAACGGTCACGGCAATCAGGGAGCCCTCGGCGCGGGTTTGCACGGCCACCTGCGGCTTCCTGCTCCGGCTGGAACCGGAGGAGGGCGGGGACGGGATGGACTCGCGCTCGGCCTCGGCCTGTGCGCTCCAGACGCCGCCGGAGTCCAGCACGATCTCGACGGCCAAATCGTTGCTCGTGCAGGTGCCGCGGGCCATGATCACGGCCAGGCGGCCGTCACTCAGCGGCCCGAGGCCGCGCATGAGCTGGAAGTCCTGCCAGCCTGATCCGACGGGCCGGATGTCCGCGACGGTGACGGTGCCCGTGCCGCCGCGCTCGTTGCGAAGCATGATCATCTTAAGGGCCATCCCGCCGCGCGGTGTGAGGATGCAGCGGTCCATCTCGCGGAAGACGACGAGGTCCTGGGGCCACGGCGGAGCCTCCACGGTGATCCATCCGGAGAAGGTAAACGTCCCGGTCGAGGTGATGAGTATGATGTCACGAGGACCCGGCGAAGCTGTAGGTTCCACGCTTACGGTCACGTCAATTTGGGTGTCGCTGACGACGGTGAAGTCGAGCACTTGAACACCGGGACCGAAGTCGAGGCCGGTGACTTGCAAAAAGCCTGTTCCAAGAATTGTCATTGTGCGTTGATCACCTATAGTAAGCGTGGCGATAGAGACTTCGGCGATAATTGGCGCATCAATAGCAGGAGGCTCACTACCATCACCAGGAGCTGAGGGTGGCCCTTCATTGCCAGGATCTGGAGGTATCGGTGGAGGCAATATGTTGATTGCGGATAAGGTGGATTGCGTAATATCACAATTACCAATGAAAACCCAATATCCCTTCTCAGGCTCTATAATTAATGGCTGTATATACTTCCGATTAAAAGGATCATAGTAGAAAACGGCTATGGCACATTTTTGTATCGTAGACTCTGGAATCATTAATATATTAACAGCATCTATAAATTCTTGTATTGGTATAGGATAAAAGGTTATCGAAACCATGTTCCAACCATCATTCAGGGTATTGAACCTCCATATCTCTTCACCAGCAGGAAAGGTGATAAGGCAATCGCTTTCGACCTTTAGCCAATAGCCCTTATGTGGCTCTAAAACGTCTGCTCGTATGTATTCCCCCCTCTTGCTGTTCCACCAATACGGTCCATCAGTAAGCTTGCAATCGGTAAAGTGAACCCCTAGTAGCTCTTCAACTGCTAGATCTCTTCCTATTGAAGAAATCATATTCCATCCCTTACGAAGCCCTAACGTTGCTTGAGGAGCCACTATATACGTTTCAGCGTCGCAAGCTAACCAATACCCAGGATTATTGAGGTCTTCATAACAAAACTGCCATGTCCAAGGACCAACAGCTTCATTGCCGGTAAAAGTATAAACATTCCATTCCCAATAGGAATCTTGTATATCCCAAGTCCCGTCATAAAGAGGACGTCTCTCATCGCTGAACTGCAAAGGATCGCCTGGTGAAAAGCTGGTGCTGTTATAATACGCATATTTTTCACTTCCATCCGGAAACAAGACAATTACATATGTTTTTACCGTATAACCTGAACCTGTTACCTTAACGCTTTTTACTTGATGATCTCCCTTTCTCACAAAGGTCGGTGCTATTTCCAAATCAACTTCGACCTGTGATTTGACCTGTGCTCTTGCCTCATCCATGTTGTTTTTTAATGCCCTGGAGCTCCTTTGGTATGCTTTACACATCATTTCAGCTCTCTCTTGAGGCCCTCTACGATCATTGAATACATCTTTGAGATTCCCTTTGAGATTACCACCAGCGACGTTCATTAAATGATTAGCGGTCCGGCCTACTGCAATACCGTTAAAACATACCTTTTTAAACGCAGCAAAGAAATTATAAATCTCTGTTTCGAGTTCTTCTAATAATTCCAGATCTTTTACGCCTTGATATATTCCAATTAAACTACTAAAGTTAAGGTGTAAAAGCTGATATATATGATATATGAGCTCAATGAATTGGATCGTCTGTATTATCTTTAAAAATGCAGAGATAATGCGCTCAAAATCTTTTTCTGGACGACTTCTTATAGCAATTTCTAATACTATTAGATATTTCTGATCACTATCGGGAAGACTCTTAAGGTCTTCTATAGCTTTTCTAACATTTTCATTTTCATCTTTTTCCTTAACATATGTTGATAAAATATTGATGATTTCTGAAATACGCTGATCACTTAGCGACTGAGCATCTGCAAAAGGAGCAAAGGTTATACCGTAGATGATAAATAAAGTGAACATTACTCCTAACTTGATGGTATAATTCTCCATTTCTCTATCATCCTTTCGCTTTTATCATTCGTGAGCAATAAAATATGTTTATGCTTCAGCTATAACAAAGCTTTAACAAACGATGAGGATGCTGCTCATGCGCATTCGGATGCTTCACAAAAGCGACTCTACCAAGACAAGCAGCGAAAGCACTTACTTCCGCGACTCCACTACCTTTGCCCTCTTTTACTATCTGCTCCTCCAACCCCATTACACCGCCACCCGTTCCCAGCTCATCGCCGCCTTCTGGCCGGAGCACCCCGACGCCAAGGCCCGCGCCCTCCTCTCCGTCTACCTGAGCTACCTCAAGCAGGGCCTCCAACGCCTCTCGGAGGCCCACCCCGGCCTGGACGTCGAGCTGGAGCGCGACCGCACCCACGTCCGGCTCCGCTTCGCCCGGAAGCCCCGCATCGATCTCGAGGAGTTCTACCGCCTCGTCGAGCAAGCCGAACGCGAACCCTCGGAGTCCTACAAGCGCCGTCGTCTGCTGGAGCGGGCCTTCCGTTTGTACACCCACGGGCGCGACGAGCTACTCCCCGGCCTCGAGCACGAGTGGGTCCTGGAGGAACGTCAGCGGCTTCGAGAGCGCTACGCCGATGCCCTCCGGCTCATGGCCGAGCACGCCCGCGCCGTGCGGGACCGCGACCTCGCTTTACAGAGCGTCCAAGCCTGGGTTCGCGCCACCCCCTACGACGAGGCCGCCCACCGGGAGCTGATGCTCGTCCACTGGGGCCGCGGAGAGCTGAACGCCGCCCTCCAAGCCTTCGCGCGCTATGAAGCGCTGTGCTGCACGGAGATCCACGTCGAGCCCTCCGCCGACCTAAAGAAGCTCTACGCAGAACTCAAAGAGCTGTACGAGCGCGGGGGGGTCGGCGTCGAGGGGGAGAGAGGGAGGAAAGGGGAAGCGGGAGCGGGATCAGAATCGAAAGGGGGCCTCTACAAGCAAAAAGCCCTGTGCAAGCTCCTCCTGGCCCGCGCGGAGCAGTACGAGTACGAGGACCGGGTGCAGGAGCAGGAGACCGCGCTGGAGCAGGCGCTACAACTGGCCGAAGCGCTCCACGCCCGCGTGGGCGAGCCTGCTCTACTGGCCCGCGTCCTCGTCCGCTACGCGAACCTCCGCATCCATCTCGGGCGGTATGAGGAGGCCCGTCGGGCGGCGGAGCGGGCGCTTCGGCTCCACCGAGAGCGTGGGAACCGTCGAGGAGAGATCGAGGCCCTCATCGCGCTGGCGGAGTGCGACCAGTACATGGGCCGTCATCACCAAGCGCTGTGGACAATCGAGAAGAGCTGTGCGATCGCAGAGGCCCTGGGCGACCGGCGCTGGAGGAGTCGGGCACTTCATCGCAAGGCGTGGATTCTTTTGTTTCTCGGGCACACACGGAAGGCACTCTCTGAATTTCGGAGGACTTGGAGCATCGGCAAGGACGTCCTTTCTGCCATCGAGAGATTGCGCCTGAAAGTGGGATTGGGAAGCGCCCATGAAAACGTGGGGAATCTTAACAACGCCTTAGAGCATCTAACGTGGGCGCTCGGCTTCGCCCAAGACTTAGGACTTCCAAGCGAGGCTGCCGGTGTCAAGCTAAACCTGGGGCTTGTCTATGATTCGGTTAAGTGACTATTCCAAGGCAAAGGTGCTCTACGAGGAGGCCGCCGAGGTCTTCCGTAAGATTCAGCATACCTTCGGGGAAGCGACGGCGCTTATTAATCTCAACATGACATTCAGTAAGTTAGGCGAGCACCGTGAGGCTCTGAGGGTGGCTGAGCGGGCGCTGGAGCTATGTCGCCGCATCGGCGACGCCGAGGGAGAAGTCGGCCTGCTTCTCAACTGCGGCGCGGACCTTTGGCACCTGGGGAGGGTCGATGAGGCCGAGGCCCGGCTGTGGGAGGCGCAGCGGCGCAGCCGTCGCCTGGGGTTCAGCACGGTGGAGGCCCGAGCGCTGGCGTATTTGGCGGATCTCTATCGGGAGCGCGGCGACGTGAAGCGGGCCTATCGCCTCTCCCGCCGGGCCGTGCGCCTGCTTGAAGGGGAGGGATTGGACATCCCCGGTGCGGAGGGGATCTGGTTCGCTCACTTCCAGACGGCCCAGGCGGCGGGCCACCCCCGCGCGGCCAAGCGCGCCCTGAAGCACGCGTATGAGCGGGTCCGCCGGGAGCTGGAGTCCGTCCAAGACCCCGCATTGCGTGCCCGAATGGCAAGGAACAATCGAACGTACCGGGAGATCCTGGAAGCGTGGGAAGAGATTGGACAAGCACGGGAGAATCGCTCGGTTGACAGAGAAAGCAGGCCGCAAGTAGGATAGGCCAGGGCAAGGGAGGTTGGTGCTGCATGAGATCGATTTCGCTCTTGTTCTTACGATCCTCTTGTTTGCTGGGGTTGGGGACCGCTTTGATCGTGGCGCTGGTGGGCTGTCCGCCGCCTCCCCCACCCTGGGTTCCCATCTACCAGACCGACTTCGAGTCCGGCGAGCCGGGATCGGAGTGGTCCTCCCAAAGAACGTCGGTTACCCCCATAGGCAATCGTAGGTTCTTGGGAGAGTTCGCCGCGGAGACGGTTCACCTCAAGCTGGAGGACCTCCCGCCCCACACGGAGGTCGAGCTGAGCTTCGACCTCTACATCATTCGCTCCTGGGAGGGGAACGCCACGATCGACCCCCAGGGCACGGTGCGCGCCCTGGGACCCGACATCTGGAGTCTCGAGGTCGTCCGCGGGCCCGTGCTGCTGTATACCACCTTCAGCAACATCGGCTACGTCCCCGAGTGGGGGCGGCAATCCTACCCCGAGGACTACCCCGAGGGGGATTACCCCGCCCGCACGGGGGCCGCCGAGAACAACACCCTGGGGTATCTGTACACCTTCCCCGAGCGGCGCGAGCTGGGGACCCGGCCCATGGACTCCGTCTACCGCATGTACTTTACGTTTGAGCACTCCGAGTCGCTGCTGTGGCTGCGTTTCATCGGCGCGGTCACCGAGGAACACCCCAACGAGAGCTGGGGATTGGACAACGTCCTGGTGCGCGTGCGCTGGTAGACCCGCTGCCCCGCCCGCGAGCTAGAGCACCCGCAGCTCCTCGAAGAGCGCGCTTAGATCAACCACGGGGCGGCCCTGGGCGTCGCAGAGGGGCCGGAGGGCGGGAGCGGCCTTCGGGTAGACGGGCAGGCGCTCCGCCAGCCGCTCCTCGTAGCTTGTCACCGCCTCGTTCTTGTACAAGACGCCGATGGGGATGCGCTCGTCCCACTCCGCGGCCCTCCGCATGAACTCGGCCACCCTCTCGCGGATCTCCTCCTCGGTCATCCCCGGCTTGATTACGGGATCGTAGCCCTCCTCGTCCTCGAGCTTGTAGACCCGCGCGTTGTACCACTCCCGGGTGGTGAGGTCGTTGTAAGTCGGGCAGGGCTGGAGGACGTCCACGAGCGCCATCCCCTTGTGCTCGATCGCCTGCTGAATGATCTTGACGAGGTGGGGGATGTCGAAGGCGTACCCGCGGGCGATGAAGGTGAAGCCCGCGCCGAACGCCAGCGCCAGGGGGTTGATCCCCTCGTTGATGTTCGGCTGCGGCAGGCTCTTCGTCCGCATCCCCAGGCGCAGGGTGGGCGACGCCTGCCCCTTGGTGAGCCCGTAGACCCCGTTGTCGTAGATGAGGTAGGTAAGATCCACGTTGCGCCGTCCGGCGTGGACGAAGTGGCCCGCCCCGATCCCCAGGCCGTCGCCGTCGCCGCCCACGGCAATGACAGTAAGCTCGGGGTTGGCCAGCTTGGCCCCCGTGGCGAAGGGGAGCACCCGCCCGTGGAGGGTGTGCACCCCGTAGGTCTTGACGTAGTGCACCGTCTTGGCGGAGCAGCCGATCCCCGAGAAGAGGGCCACCCGGTGGGGCGGGAGGTCCATCTGGGCTAACGTCATCTGGACGGCGTTTAAGATCCCGTAGTCCCCGCAGTTGTGCAGCACGGCGTTCTCGCTGACGTAGCACTCGACGTCCTCGACCTCCAGGTTCCAAACCGGGCCGTCGTACTCAAACGCCTCCACCGAGAAGACGGGCACCATCAAAAACCGATGGCGGTGGGTCGCGGAAGGAGCTACTTCCTCGGCGAAGACCGTCGAGGGCGGTCTGCCCTCCGGAACCTGGGCGGGGGACAGGGGTAGATCGAGGATCTCTAGGAGTCGGGGAAAGTCCCGCTTCCCGAGGACGTAGACGGCGTAGGAGGCCCGATGCCCGGGTCGGGCCGGCTCCCTTTGGATCGAGGGGGCGATCCCCTGGCGCAGCAACAGGAACTTCAGCTGCTCGCACAGCACGTGCGAGACCGTCTTGTAGTGGGCTCGGGCCCTCTTAGGATCAATCCAGCCGTCGCCGCGCCACAGCCCTTTAAGCAGCTCGCGCTGCTTCTCCAAGGGGAGGAGCAGCACGAAGGGAGGCAGGCGCTTCCGGTCGGCCCCGCTTCCGAACCAAGCGCGAAACGCCCGCGCCAGACGCGAGGAGTTGATCATCAGCTCTACCTGATGCCCCTGCGTCTTCTCCTTGACCGCCACCTCCAACCCGAAGAGCCTGCGGACGATCCCCCGGAGGTCCTCGACGTACTCCCGCTCGTTGAGGTGGAAGGAGAACCCGATGGCCGCGTCGATGCCCCCCTTGCTCGCCGAGCGGGTGTCGATCCAGCCCTCGGCCAAGTAGTAGCCCACCAGGCGCAGGAAGTCCCCGTCGACCTTCACCTCGTCGGGGAGGGGGAGGCTTCGGCGGTCTTGGGGCAGCGGCTCGGCCTCCTCCGGGAGCGGCAGCCTCTCGATGTCCACCACGTCCGTGGGGATCGGGTACGCGAGGTAGTCCCCCTTGCGAACGCGATCGACCCGCTCCCACACCAGATCAAAGCGCTCGTTGTGGCGCTTGGGATGGTCCCGACGGGCGATCAAGACGGGGTGCTCCGGGGTGAGCACCGTCTCCCCCAGGCACTTCGCCCTCAAGCGATAGAGCAACCCCCGGTGGCGGTGGGAGAAGACCTCCGTCACCCGATGGTAGCGCCCATCGAGCCCCATCACCTTGTCGCCCACCTGCAGGGTTTCGATCGGCTTGAGGTCGGGGTTGGTGTGGATCGGCGTGCCGGGGAGCACGCAGCCTGGGCACCAGTTGTTGTGCACGTCCGTCTTGTACTGCTGCACATTAGCGGCCATGGGTCAGCACCACCTTCCGCGGGGCCCCTGCGCCCTCGCCCTCGTCGCCTTCTCCCCCGAGGAGGCAGCGCCGGAGCCCCTCGTAGACCTCCTCGACGGTCATCGGGCGTCCGTTGTACTTTACCAGCAGATGGTCGGCCGCAACGCCCGTCTGCTCGCGGACGAGGGCCGCCAGCTGGCCCGAGAAGTTGTTCTCCACCGCGATCACCCGCTTGGCCCCCTCCAGCTCCTCCGCGACCTCGGGGGCGGGGAAGGGCCAGAGCAGGCGGACCTGGACGAACTTGAGCGGAAAGCCCTCCGCGCCCAACAGCTCCATCGCCTCGAGGATGGCCCCCTTGGGCGAGCCCCAGCTGATCACGACGGCCTCGGCCTCCTCCGTGGGGTGCCCGAAGACGTTGAGCTTCTCCTCCCGCGGGATCTCGCGGGCGGCGGTCTCGAGCTTGCGCATGCGCTTCTCCATCATGCGGTCGCGCACCACGGGGTCCTCGGTGATGTGGCCCCACTCGTCGTGCTCGTCGCTGGTGAGCCAGAAGATCCCGCCCTCGGTCCCGGGGAGCGTCCGGGGGGAGATCCCGTCGTCGGTGAGGAGGAAGCGCCGGATCGCCCCGCCCTCGCTCAAGTTCAGCTCCCGGAGGTCGTCCTCCGCGAGGAGCTTCCCGCGCTCGATTTTTATGCCCTTCGTGTCGTAGAGGGGCCGCGTCTCGCTGGTCGAGGCCAGGGCCTTGTCCAAGAGGTGGATCACGGGGAGCTGGTACTTCTCGGCCCAGTTGAAGGCCCGGACCTCGTCGTAGAACGCCTCCTCTAAGTCCCCGGAGGCGAGCACGATGCGGGGCCCCTCGCCGTGGCCGGCGTGGAGCACGAAGCGCAGATCTCCCTGCTCGGTGCGGGTGGGCATCCCCGTGGAGGGGCTCCCCCGCTGGTAGAGGGTGATCACCACGGGGACCTCGTTGATCATCGCGAAGCCCAAGCCCTCGACCATGAGCGAAAAGCCCGGCCCGGAGGTCGAGGTGGCCGCCCGCGCCCCGGCAATGGCCGCCCCGATCGCCACGTCGATCGCCGCGATCTCGTCCTCCGTCTGCAGGACCAGTAGCGCACCCTCCCCGCCGTCGGTGTGCCGGAGCATCTGGTGGGACTCGAGGTAGACGCTCTCGTCGGTGGCGGGGCTTATGGGGTAGTAGGTCTGCACGGAGCAGCCCGCCAGGATCTTCCCCAGGGCGACGGCCTGCGTGCCGGTGAGGAAGAGGCGGGCCTCCTTCGCTTCCACGGGCTCCAGGCGCACCCGGAAGCCGTCCCCGAAGGTCTGGGCGACGTACTCGTAGGCGAGCTCCGCCGCGCGGACGTTGGCCTCGATGACCTTGGCCTTGCCGTGGAAGACCTCCTCCAGGGCCTTCCGGACCCACTCGACCCCGTAGCCCAGGAGGGCCGTCGAGGCCGCCACGGCCAGGGTGTTCACCGCCCGCTTCAGCTTGCTTAAGGGCTGTTGGAGCTCCTCGGCCAGCCGCTGCAGCAGCTCGTCGTAGGGGATGGGGTAGAGCCCCACGCCCTCCTTCTCCACCACGCTCAGGAGGTCCTTGAGGGTGGTGCCCACGCCCTGCTGCTCCAGGAACCGCTGCATGTCGTCCCGGAAGCGGGCGCTGAGGGTGGGGACGCGCTCGAGGGGGGTCCGCTCCAGCTTGGGGTCGTAGACGATCCCGCCCCCCGGGACGACGTCCGGGGCGTGGACGAAGACGGTCTCCGCGTCGAAGCTCACCAACAAATCCGCACGATGGCGAATCGCTTTTAAGGGCTTATCGGAGACGCGGACCTGGTAGTAGCTGTGCTCGCCCATGATGTTGCTGTAGTACTCGCGCTGGCCCAGCACGTAGAGGCCGCCGTGGGCACAGGCGCGGGCGAACACGTTGGCCGCGGAGTCCACGCCGCTCCCTTGGGCTCCGCCGATCAGCCAGCTTAGCCGGTTGATCCGTCGCTCCGCCTTGGGTTGCTCGGGTGCCTGCTCCTGCTTATGTTCCTGCTCCATGGGGATTGTGCGCCCTCCCTTGGCCCAGCCGGTGGGCATACCGATGGGCATACCGAGGGGTAACTCTAGCAGGTTCCCCGGGAGGTTGCAACCGACGGAAATCGCGGCCCGAACCCGGCGTGCGACGGGAATCAGCGCCAGGAGGGGTCGCCCCAGCGGGACGATCTTCTCTTCTCGCCTGTCTTGGTCCCGGGTGAACCGGGGAGAAAACGGGCGAACGGATGCGGAGCGGTGTAAGCCCCCTACCGCAACACGAGGACCTCGATGAGCCCTTCGCCCTCTTTGAGGGCCGTAAGCGCCTTGCCCACCAGGGCGTTTGGGCACGCCTCCACGGCCGGGCAGCGCATCACGTACCCGGGCTTCGAGGCCGTGGTGAGCAGATCCCCCGGCGCGATGGGGCCGTTCTCCGCCGTGGCCTTGACCCACACCCGCCCCATCAGCGCCAGGAGGGGCCGCCCCGGCGGCCGCGAGAGCGCCCGCTCCCAGACGAGCTGCCAGGCTTCCCCCTGCAGCAGGGCCCCAATTGTCACCGCCCCGCGCACGACTTTCACTTCCCTGCCCCCGCTCCCCGCCTGTGGACCGGACGAGGGTTCCGCGGAGAGCAGGCCCCTTAGGTTCACGATCCCTCCCCCACCACCGCCTGCCCAGGAGGTGAGCAGAGGCCGCAGCCCCGATCCGCGAAGCATCCGGAGGACCTGCAGGTGCTCCACCCAGTCCTGCTGCTCTTGGGGCTCGTTGGCCAGCGTAATTCCGGGGGAGGTGGCGATCACCCCGGCCACCCTCGGACTGAAGGGCCCACGGGCCTTGCGGTACTTGCCCGGGTGGTGAGGATCGATCTCGACCACGTC
>Ga0256830_1002540_pt1 | contig 11955 bp, 9 predicted proteins | sample 128326metaG_FD_190537 | JGI IMG/M metagenome (GOLD analysis project Ga0256830, IMG submission 190537) | Hydrothermal vent microbial communities from Lau Basin, Pacific Ocean - 128-326 | ecosystem: Environmental > Aquatic > Marine > Hydrothermal vents | place: Pacific Ocean: Lau Basin | collected...
AAATAAGCCCAAAGGGGGTGATAATGGAGGAAACAGGTGAGTAGTAACCAGTTAATGGATATTTTTTTACCTGAAAACCGGACATCTTATTTCCCTGAAAAGGGGACATTCAAGATTCCTCTTGACAGATTAGACATTGTTCAGGAAATTGAAGATGGTATGGTAACGGTGAATTACATCAGGACATTGAACATTGACGAACCTCTTGCCAGAATCAAGTCAGACGGTACGATAAGATACTACCATTCCGATGCCTTAGGCTCAATCATCGCCCTTACAGATGACTTTGGACAGATAATGACTCAATACAATTATTCTCCTTTTGGTGAAACGGAGATTATAGGAGAACCTTCAGATAATCCCTTTCAATACACAGGCAGAGAGAACGACAACACAGGTCTTTATTACTACAGGGCGAGGTATTATAGTCCAAGGTTAAAGAGGTTTGTGAGTGAGGATCCAATAAGGTTGAAGGGAGGGATAAACTTTTTTGTATATGCAACTAATAATCCAATTTTATATATTGATATATTAGGATTGTTTTGTGTTCAACTTGGATGCGATTATGGTCCTTTGAAGGAATTCAAGAAAGAAAAAGGAGAATGGTATTTATATGAGACATTCTTTGAAGGCCCAGAAAAAGGCTCATTAGTTCCAATAATGGATTTAAGTTGTTGGTGGAAACGTAAAGTTATTGTGACATATGGATATATAGAAACTTGTACTTTTCAATGCTGGAGTGAGTGTGGCCAACAGAATGTAAAGGTGATTAGTAGACTAAAGACATTTACAATGGAAACTACAGAAAATACTTTTACGGGGCAAGGTTTTGAGGCATTATTTACAGGAGCTGTTGCTTATGCAGACCCTGTAGGTTGGTGTTTAACAAATTTAAAACCATTGCGATAGGAATATGAGGACTTTAAAACAACACTGGACAGTAATATTGATAGGACTTTTTGTCTTATTTTCAATTAATACATCATCATGTTCAAAGAAATCGGAGTTAGAAGAATACAGAGAAAAAAGAGAAAAAATTTTGCTTGAAAAGTTAAATAAAGATGTTAAACTCACATTTGAAGAATTAGGCTCTTTAATAGGGTTACTTGCATCCAGGAAAGAATATGATAAGATTATAGATATATTAGAAAGATTAAAAGATTCGCCAGAATACAGAGACGACAGATATATGATTTATTCTGAGTTAGCAGTCTTTTATAGCATTAAAGCCAAACAGACTGCTTCCAAGAATAAACAAATAAGATTAATTGAAAAAGCCATAAAATATTTAGATATTGGATTTAATGCCTCACCAGATAGAGCAGACGCATATTTATTTAGAGCACGAATATATAAACTTATGGGATGTGACAAAAAAGCGGAAAGAGCCTATAATAAGGCAATTGATATCGCAAAAACAAGAAAGAGAATTTTGATAGGAGGCCAAAGATATGTTACCCGGAAGCAATTTATTCAATTAGCAATAAAAAGTATGGAATGGATCAGAAGTGATAGTGTGTGTATTTTACCAGTAGATGATAAAGAATAAGACAAGAAAAAGCAGAAGTTATGAGAGATTTTGTGGTAGTTTACAACCATCAACAGCCATTTGTAGTTGAAATGGTTATGGATATACTGAAAAAGAATAATATACCATGTTTCATGCAACAAAGAACCATTGGAGGTGTTGAACTATCTCCAGTAGCACCGACAGCTGCACCTGGAATTGAATATGTAGTTTATGTCCATAAAAGTCAATCAGCCCTTGCAAAAGAAATTCTCAAAGACCTGCCTGTAAATGCTGAACTGTTAAGTGTTTCATGGACAAAGAGCAGCAATCCCAGAAGACAGAAATTACTATGGATTTATTGGGGAATAATTTTAGGTATGCTTTTTGTCTTCCTTATCTTAGAGATTGTCAGCAGATGGTTAAATTAAATTTCAGGATTCAATCTCAGGGCCAATTGAGTATGTTTATTCAGACACAGGGTGCGGCACCGGCACCTGTGGAGGCGGATTTGCTGACAAGGTGGTGCAGGAGATAACGCCATTGGGGAGTATCAGTTACGAGTACGATCTGCTTGGAAGAAGGACGAAGATGCAGGTTGCAGGCCAGCCAGTGGTGAATTATGAGTATGACGCAGTGGGAAGGCTGACGGGCATCTCAGTTAATCACCCATTACATGGACTTTTAAATTTTGATTTCACTTACGATGCCCTGGGAAGACGGACTTCATTGACTTATCCCAATGGAGTAACGACAACTTACAATTATGACAATGCCAGTAGATTAACAAACTTGCAGTATCTAAACCCGTTGAATCAAATTCTTGAGAAAATCGGTTATACCTACAGCACAGCATACAGCACAGCATACAGCATACAGCATATGGGGTCAGGTCTTGCCTTTTGCCATCTTAGTCTGATAGAGTAAAAGCAGTAAAATCATGGCAAGACCATTAAGGATAGAATTTGAAGGTGCTGTCTATCACATCACCTCAAGAGGAAACGAAAGAAAAGATATCTTTCAGGATGATGAAGACAGGAAGACCTTTCTTGATATTCTGCAAAAAGTAATACTCCGATACAACTGGCTTTGCCATGCATACTGCTTAATGAGTAATCATTATCATTTGGTAATAGAGACACCCGAAGGTAACCTTTCAAAGGGGATGAGGCAGTTAAACGGGGTATACACGCAGTTATACAATAGGAGACATAATAGGGTCGGACATTTATTCCAGGGCAGATACAAGGCCATACTGATAGAGAAAGAAAGCCATCTTCTTGAGGTATGCAGGTATGTGGTGTTAAATCCTGTAAGGGCAGCAATGGCAAAGGAGCCCGGGCAGTGGAGATGGAGCAGTTTCAGGGCAACAGCTGCAATAGATGAATCACATCCCTGTTTAACAACAGATTGGATTCTTGGTCAGTTTGGACGGCAGAGGAAAAAGGCTATAAACAAGTATATAGAATTTGTCATGGCAGGTACAGGAACTGATAGCATCTGGAAAAATGTAAAGGGCCAGATAGTTTTAGGCAGGGATGAGTTTGTAGAGGAGATTGTTGGATTGATGAGGGATAAGAAGGAGTTGAAGGAGATTCCACGTAGGCAGAGACATTTAGGCAGGCCATTACTTGAGGATTTGCTTGATCAAGAAACTTTAAGAGACAGGGCAAAACGAGGAAGAAAGATATATGAGGCGGTAATGAAGCATGGATACAGCCAAAAAGATGTAGCAGAGTTTGTAGGGCTACACTATTCAAGGATAAGCAGGATAGTAAAAAAGGAAGGGGAATTGGCAAAAGGCAAGACCTGACCCTCTATGACCCTCTACTCAATGAAATTTTGTCTTCTATGGTGTAAAATATATATAAAAATTTATAAACTGGAGGAATTCATGCCTGAACTCAGAAAGGATCCTGTGGTAGGACGATGGGTAATTATCTCTATAGAAAGGGGGAAAAGACCTTCTGATTACGCCTCTCCATCACATAAGAGGAGGGTTGCAGGCTTCTGTCCCTTCTGCCCCGGCAATGAATATACAACACCTGACGAGATTATCTCTTTCCGGGATGATTCCGGTAACTGGTCCCTTAGGGTGGTGCCAAACAAATTCCCGGCGCTTCAGATAGATGGTCAGCTTGAAAAGCTTGGTGAGGGAATATATGACAAGATGTCGGGCATTGGTGCACACGAGGTCATAATAGAGACCCCTGACCACTTCAGCTCTCTTTCAACCATGCCAAGAAAGGGTGTTGAGGATGTGCTCTGGGCCTACTATAAGAGAATAAAAGATCTCAAGAATGATAAAAGGCTTAAGTATGTGCTTGTCTTCAAGAACGAAGGTGAGGCAGCTGGTGCCTCTCTTGAACATACCCACAGCCAGTTGATTGCCCTTCCAATTATACCCAAACTTGTTAGAGAGGAGATCAATTCAGCAAGGAACTATTATGAGATGAAGGAACGGTGCATATTCTGTGATATTATCCAGCAGGAGCTTGAGGATGGAAGACGGATAATCTGTGAGAATGAACTGTATCTTGCCATTGCCCCCTATGCACCAAGGGCACCCTTTGAGACATGGATACTTCCAAAGAGTCATCAGTCCCATTTCTGCCCCCCTGATAACAGCTTTGGTCTGCTTGCTGAGATACTTCAAAGGATTCTCAAGCAGATTGACAAGCTTCTTGATATACCACCCTATAACTATATTCTTCATACATCCCCCTTTTCCGACGAGAACAACGAGTATTATCACTGGCATATTGAGTTTGTTCCGAAGCTTACAAAGATTGCAGGTTTTGAATGGGGCTCGGGTTTTTATATAAACCCAACACCACCAGAAGAGGCTGCAAGGTATATGAGAGAGGTTGAGATATGAGGGTGCTCTTCGTTGCAAGTGAGGCTGTGCCCTATTGCAAGACAGGAGGGCTTGCAGATGTCACAGGTGCACTCTTTAAAGAACTGAAGAAGATGGGAATAAATGTACTGATGGTTCTGCCCTACTACAGGCAGTTGATCAGGTCTGATAATATTGTTACCACGGGCCTGAGGATAGAGGTGCGGCAGAACTCAAGATCCTATCTATGCAGTCTGTATACCAGCACAGACAAGGACACTCTCTTTATAGATATTCCCGAATTATTTGACAGAGAGGGCATTTATGGTGACACCAGAGGGGACTATCCGGACAATGATACGAGATTTTCCATATTTTCAAGGGCTACACTCATGGCTGTAAAATCCATGGGTTTTCAGCCTGATGTGATACATATGCATGACTGGCATACCGCCCTGATTCCCCTTTACCTGAAGACAATACACAGGGAGGATGCATTCTTTGTAAATACCGCAACTGTCCTGACAATCCACAACCTTGGTTATCAGGGCCTCTTCCCTCCGGGGTCCTTGAAGAATATCGGGATAAGCCCTGCTTTTTTTACTCCGGAGGGGATTGAGTTCTACGGAAAAGTCAATTTCCTCAAGGCCGGTATTGTCTTCTCAGATGTCATAACCACTGTAAGCAGCAGATATGCAGAGGAGATAACCACAGAGGAGTATGGGTTTGGTCTGGATGGGGTGCTCAGGAGGAGAAGGGATGTCCTGTATGGTGTTATAAATGGTATTGAGTATGACAGGTGGTCACCTGAGATTGATCCCTATATCCATGCACACTATCATCATAGAGACCTCAGGGGAAAGGCGCTTTGCAAGAAGGATCTGCTCAGTAAGATCAACCTGGACGTTGCAAAAAACACCCCTGTCATGGCCTTTATAGGCAGGCTGGCAACCCAGAAGGGCGTGGACCTCCTTGTTGACAATATGGACAGATTGTTCAGGCTCGGGGTTGTCCTTGTTGTTCTTGGGACGGGTGACGAGCGTTATGAAAGGTTGTTGATGGATAAACAATCCAGGTATCCCGATGTACTGTATGTGGATTTTGAGTTCAACGAATCCCTGGCGCATAAGATCTATGCAGGTGCGGACATGATGCTTATGCCCTCAAGGTATGAACCCTGCGGGCTTGTACAACTCATATCTCTCAGATATGGAACCATACCCGTGGCCAGGTCCACGGGAGGGCTTACAGACTCAATTGAGGATTTTGATCCGCTAAAAAAGACGGGAACAGGCTTTCTCTTTGATGATTACAATGGCTCGGCATTCCTGGAGTGTGTAAAACGGGCCATTGTGGTTTTCACAGTGAAGAGTTCCTGGCATAGAATCATGCGCGAGGCAATGCTCAGGGACTTTTCATGGAACGCCTCAGCCAGGCAGTATCTGCAGATCTACCAGGAGGCCGTAAAGAGGAGACATGAACATAAGGGTTAAGCTTTTTATCTTCATACTGATCTTTGTTGTAATTGTGTCCTTCTTCGGGGCAGGCAGTGTTTATGTGATGAACAGGATTACAGACAGTCTTGATCTGCTCCGATCCACAACAGAGGCGGACAAGCTCCAGAAGGAACTGAAGAGGAGCATCCTCCAGTATGCCAATAACATAAAGGACTGGGTATTTACGGAAGACAAGAAATACCTGAGGGACTATGACAGGAGCCTTGCCGAGGTCTACAAGGCATTCGGAAACCTCAGAGACTATCCGGTAGAAAAGGAGAGGCTTGACGAGATAGGGAAGAAGTTTCAGGAACTGAAGTCAATAGCCGAGGATATACTTACCTATGAGAAACCCACAGGGAATGTTGATGTCTTTTTCCTGATCAACGATTTTGATGACAAGGAGATGGAGGTCCTGTCAAAGATAGAGGAGATAGGCACAAGGTCTCTGAGAAGGCTGAATTCCGTGATAGCAGAGGCTGAGAATATCAAGGCCAAGATAACGGTCTACATCTCTATTATACTTGTGTTTACCATATTTTCTGTCATCTTCCTTGGCCTCATTATTACCCAGTCCATAGACAAGCCTTTCAAAGAACTGATATCCATCACGGAGAAGATATCAGGTGATGCAATGGAGGATCTTTCCTCCTTCAGGAGGACGGACGAGTTCGGGGTTCTTGCTGAACATTTCTCCAGGGTGCTTGAACGTCTGAAGGAGTCAGAGAAGGAGCTGAAGAGAAGGCTCAAGGAGAGGGAGATACTATATGAGATAACAAAGGTGGCAAGTTCAACGCTTCAGATGGAGAACTCCATCTATCTCATTGCCCAGAGCATAGCGGATAAGTTCGGTGTTGACCATGTTGCCATATATCTGCTCAGTCCGGAGCGTAACAGGCTGACCCTGAAGGCAACTAACAGGTCCCACGATGTTTTCAGGGAGAATATACCGGTGGGTGATGCTGATATCTGCAGCAAGATATCAAAGACACACGAGACTGTGCAGATGAGAGGTGACGAGGCTGAGGGGAGCCAGTTCACCACTAAACCCATGGGTACTGTTGTTGTGGTTCCCATTGTGAAGGATGAGCAATGTGCGGGTGTCCTGGTAGTTGCAAACAAGGAGGAACGATATTTTGAGGAGCATGAGCTGCATCTCTTTGATATCATCTCTCACACGATAAGTACGGTACTGAGCAATATTGAGCTTTACAGTTCCACAATCAACCAGCTCCACAAGATCACCCTTTTCTATAACCTTTCAAGCACGCTTACCACTGTGCTTGACCTGCAGGCCCTTCTTGAGAAGGTTGCAAGAGAGGTGACCCATCTTATCAATGCCACGGGGTGTATCATAAGGCTCAAGGAAGGTGATGAGCTTGTCATAAAGGCCTACTACGGGGTGCCTGCCGAGACAATAGAGGGGATGAATCTCAAGGTTGGAGAGGGTATCGCAGGTAAGGTTGCCCAGTTTGGCAATCCCCTTCTTGTAGAGGATGTAACCGCCATGCCAAAGGACACAAGGGTGCCCATCCTTCCCGTGAAGACCGTGGTCTGTGTACCTCTAAAGCTGGGTGAAAGCATCATTGGCACCCTGGGACTTTACGACAAGAAGACCCCCGAGGGAGAGATAACCACTTTCAGTCACGAAGACCTTCTGACCACCGAGGGGTTTGCCTCAATCATAGCCCTTGCCATTGAGAAGGCAAGGCTCTTTGAACTCCAGGTGAAGAAGGAGAAGGAGGCACGGGAGGCAAAGAAGAGGCTTGATATACTCTTTGACAGTGTGCAGAGCGGCATTGTAACCCTTGACAGGGATTACAGGATACTATCTGTCAACAGGTATGTTGAGGAGTTCCTTGGCATGAAGATGGACGAGCTGGTGGGCTACAGTGCTGTTGAGCTTCTCCATGAAAAGGGCGGTTTCTGTCCCCACTGTGTGGCCAAGCTTACCTTTGAGACTGGGGATATAAATGTTATTACTCAGAACAAGGGTGCAAATTACGCTGAGCTGAGCTCCTATCCTGTAAAGGATGAGTCAGGAGAGGTTACAGAAGCTGTGGTGCTGATACAGGATATAACCGACAGGGTGCTGTACCAGGAAGAGATACTCTCTCTGTATAAGGAGGTGGCACAGACAAAGGACTATCTTGAAAGCATCATAGAGAACTCCGCTGATGCCATCATAACAACAGACCTTGAAGGGATTGTGACATCCTGGAACAAGGGCGCCGAGAGGATATACGGATTTACCGAGGAGGAGGCAAAGGGGAAGTTTCTGCCCTTTGTACCGGACTTCCTCTACGAGACAGAACGACAGTACATTGAAAGGATAAAGAAGGGTGAGACCATCAAGGATATAGAAACAGTAAGGAAGACAAAGGATGGAAGGATTATTGAGGTGAGTCTGACCCTTTCACCAATAAAGGATGCGACGGGTGAGATCATCGGCATAAGCGGGATCTCCAGAGACATCTCGGAGAAGAAGAAGGTTGAGAAGGAGTTGATAAGGCGGAACCAGGAGCTTTCAAGACTCTTTTTCATAAGCTCTGCAATGCGTGGTACCCTTGAGCTTGAAAGGCTCCTGAGGATGGTTCTTACCGCTGTTACCATGAGTGATGGCCTTGGATTCAACAGGGCCATCCTCTTCCTGATGGATGAGAACAGGAAGACACTGAGAGGGGTGATGGGTGTGGGGCCTGCATCACCTGACGAGGCCTGGCAGGTCTGGGAGCAGCTATCCCTTGAGAAGAAGACGCTTCCAGAGATACTCAGAGAGATAGAGACGGGTCCTCTGAGAAAGGATTCCTTTCTTGACAGGCTGAGTACAGGGATTGAGATAGATATAGACTCCAACACCGCCATGTCCGTGGCAGCAAGGGAAAGGAAGGGGATCATTGTATCCGATGCAAAGAAAGACCCCCTCTCTGATCCGATTATAATCCAGCAGCTTGGCTCTGATGCCTATGCTGTTGTCCCCCTCATAGCAAGAGACAAGGTTATCGGTGCCATCTGGGTTGATAACTATTTCAACAGAAAGCCCATTACCGAGGAGGATATGAGGTTCCTGTCCGGTTTTGCTGACCAGGTGGCATCAGCGATAGAGAGTGCAAGACTCTTTGAGAAGGTCAAACTTGCAGAGGCTGAGCTTGAAAATATATTCCAGTCAATAACTGACCTGCTCTATATAACAACAGAGGATTATACGATCAGGAATGTGAACAAGGCGGTTACAGATGTCCTTGGAAAACCAAGGAATGAGATTATAGGGAAGAAATGCTACGAGGTATTTCACGGGATGGACAGACCCTATGAGAAGTGCCCCCATCACAAGACCGTCCAGAACAAAAAGGCCTATATAGAGGAGTTTGAAGACCCCTACAGGAAGGGAACATTCCTGACATCCACATCACCCCTGTTTGATACATCTGGTAACTTTATGGGTACGGTACATGTGGTCAGGGACGTGACTGAACTGAAGAAACTTCGCGAGAAGCTTGCCCTTTCGGAGAGGATGGCAGCCCTTGGTGAGGTGGCGGCAAAGGTGGCACACGAGATAAGAAACCCCCTTGTCTCTATCGGTGGATTTTCAAGGAGACTTGAGAAGAAGCTGGATGGTCAGTACAAGGAGTACGCATCAATCATAACAAGGGAGGTAAACAGGCTGGAGCACATCCTGAGGGATATCCTTGGTTTTGTAAAGGAGGTAAGGCTATCAAAGGAGCTATCTGATGCGAGAAAGATAATAGAGGAGACTATCTCACTCTTTACAAGAGAGATAGACAAGAAGGGGATAGAGATTGTCACAGAGTACAAGGACCCTCTGCCTGTAGAGATAGACCACAACAGGATGAAGGAGGCGTTGATAAACATAATCAACAACGCCGTCCAGGTTCTGCCTGAAGGTGGCAGGATTACCATCAGGACCTACAGGGAGGGCAAGGAGGGGGTCATAGAGATCAGCGATACAGGCCCGGGGATCAGCGAGAAGGACCTGCCCTTTATCTTTGATCCCTTCTTTACAACAAAGATAGAGGGTACCGGACTTGGTCTTGCCATAACCCACAGGATCGTTGAGGAACATGGTGGAAGAATTGAGGTCAAGAGTGTGCAGGGAGAGGGTACCACCTTTTATATCCATCTGCCCATTGCAGAGGGTGTTGGTTATGGATGATTTTTGCATGGCGAGATGCTTTCGCAGACAGGCAGCACCATGAGATTTGATGAACCAATTAATACAAAGGGGGTGTAGTATGAAAATACTGGTTGTGGATGACGACCCGGCAATAAGGATGCTTTACAAGGAGGAACTGGAAGATGAGGGTTATGAGGTAGTGGTGGCCTCCTCAGGCAAGGAGGCGCTTGAACTCTTTGAGAAGGAATCTCCCGATCTTGTGACACTGGATATACTCATGCCGGATATGGATGGCATACAGGTGCTCAGGAAGATGAAGGAGATGCGTCCGAGGTTGCCCATTATTATGTCAACAGCCTATGACTACCGGGATGATTTTGCTGTCTGGGCATCCGAGGCGTATGTGGTAAAATCCTCTGACACCACTGAACTCAAAGAGACCATAAGGAGACTGCTGCAGAAGTAAGATGACCATTGAAACAGTAATACCTCTGTATGGAGGATATTCCCTTGCAAAGGATGATGGTGTGGTCTTCGTGAGAGGGGCGGTTCCGGGTGAGACTGTTGAGGCGGATATTGTTGAAAAGAAGAGGGACTACAGGGTTGCTGTTGTCAGGAGCGTAATCACCCCCTCTCCGGACAGGATAGAGCCGCTCTGCCCAGTATTTGATATCTGTGGCGGATGTCATTATCAGTTCATATCATATGAGAGACAGCTGAGGATAAAGGAGGAGATTACACTTGATTGCCTGAGAAGGATAGCTAAGATGGATGCCCGGCTTGATGCAACAGTTGCTGGTGAGCCATGGCATTACAGAAGACGGGCGCAACTGAAGGTTTCAAGGGATGGGAGGATCGGATTTTTCAGGCCCCTCTCCCATGATGTGGTTGAGTTTGAGGACTGTCTTATACTTGATCCTGTGCTGAACCAGGCAATCAAGAGGATAAAAGAGTGCAGGGATCTGAAGAGGGTCAGGGAGATTCACCTGCAGAGGGGGGACACCACTACTGCAAAGATCATCGGTGCATCTTCGGAGCATGACCTGCTGATTGAGGAGCTGAGAAATTCAGGCGTATCAGGTGGTACAATTAATTCGGAGATATCCTTTGGCGAGCCCTCAATCTGTCTCCCCATGGAGATACAGTTGAGTGACGGGAGCCGGTTGAGCTATTTCTACAGGGTTTCCGTTGATACATTCTTTCAGTCAAACTGGGCATTGAACCAGAAACTTATCGGCCTGATCCTTGAGTATGTCAGGAATATAAGACCTGCAAGGGTGATAGATATCTATGCAGGTGCTGGTAACATCAGCCTTGCCCTGTCAGCCTTTGCAGGCGAGGTGGTTGCAGTTGAGGAGAATCCAAAGGCCTGTAGTGACGGGCAGGAAAACCTTGAGCTGAACAGGATCGGGAATGTGAGGTTTTTGAACCAGAGGGCCGAGAGGTTGAAGTCAGGGATTGAAGCCGAAATGGTTGTCCTTGATCCACCGAGGACAGGGCTCACAAAGGAGGTGAGGAGGAAACTGGCTGAGATTTCACCAGAGTGGATTATCTATCTATCATGTAATCCCGCAACATTCAGCAGGGACATGGGTGCACTCGGTGAGAGATACCATATAGAGTCCATCAGGGTTATAGACATGTTTCCCCAGACCTACCATATTGAGTTGCTGGGGATATTGAAAATGAAGAATCAGTAAATGTCCGGTAATCTCCCCTGTCCTTTCTGTCACCGCCGATAAGAGCGAGGCAGGAATGTAAGATACTGTCGGTATTGCTACATGGCCTTCTTCACCACCTCTCGGCCTGTATGATTTGTTCTTTACGGATTTAGACTATAGCACTGAAAAAACAGGTTACTCTATTGAGTAATCCTGTGGTTGGCTGATCTTCCCTGTGGCAGGCCACAGGGAATCTAATGTAAGGAGTGTTAAGATTAATTACATTCGCTCGCTTTACCCAGTGTTTCACACTGGGTTAC
>Ga0256830_1002541_pt1 | contig 11955 bp, 11 predicted proteins | sample 128326metaG_FD_190537 | JGI IMG/M metagenome (GOLD analysis project Ga0256830, IMG submission 190537) | Hydrothermal vent microbial communities from Lau Basin, Pacific Ocean - 128-326 | ecosystem: Environmental > Aquatic > Marine > Hydrothermal vents | place: Pacific Ocean: Lau Basin | collected...
TATAGACAGGCTTACTTATCATCATTCGTTGGCAATCACCCGAGGTTTACGCTGCTCGTCAATTGCCACATATACGATGCTCGCCTCTGTCACTTTAATGCATTCCCCAATAGAGCGCTGCCTCTCGGCATAAACCTCGACAAAAATGGTAATTGAGGTACGGCCGGTTTTCACCACTTTGGCATAACAACTGACAAGATCCCCCACAAACACCGGGCGATGAAAAACAAATTCGTTAACCGCCACAGTCACCACACGCCCCTTAACAAACCGATGCGCTTCAATTGAACCGGCAATATCCACTTGTGACATTATCCATCCGCCAAATATATCTCCCGCAGCATTTGTATCGGAAGGCATCGGCACCAGCCGAATGACAGGCTCACGATCAGTCGGCAAAACAGCCATTTCCTTTGCGCTCGGTTTATCACCCATTGTTTTTCATCCCTTTCGTTTATCATTGACAACACTAAAAAAAATCGCTTAAAAGCGGTAATTTATTCTATATTTATAAGTGACGGTGGTCGATAATACAAATACATTACTCAACGGTGCAGCCAAACTGTAAATTTGTTCGATTACGGCATCAAAAGTGCTCATTCCTCAGAATGAACTGCGCACTTAAAGCTGTGCCCCGGCAAGTCAAAAGACAAGCTGAGCAATTACCGGACAACTTGACAACTACACTGAAGTAGTTGCGTACTTTTATTATTTAGAAAAACATAAAATATGAGCAATACAAAAAAATCTACCCGCAATCTCTCTACCATTTTTTATTTTACGCGACTAATTGCTCTCACATTCTGCATCAACTCGTTTGCTTTTGCTGAGGCCACACGTGTTACCAGCCAAACACTCGATAAAATTGTGATTTATCCGGAGTTCAGTGTTCCTGCCAGCGCCCTGAGCATGAATGACTCCAAACTCAGCGCGGAAGTGCGCGCAAAAGTAAAGGTTTTTCCTGCGTTGGTAGGTGATATTGTGGAGCGCGGTGAAGTGCTTGTTCAACTGGACGAAAAAGACTACAAGCTAAATTTGCTCCTTGCCAAAACAACGCTAAAAGGGATTGAGTCGCGGTTAAAGCTGGCGAAATACCAACTTAACCAGGCACTTTCTCTCTCAAAGGAGAAAGCTATCAGCAATGAACGACTACAACAGCGTGAAGCAGACGTTCGCGCATTACAAGCGGAAAGAAACAGCCAAAAAGTCGTAATCGCAAAAGCCGAAAGAGACCTGAAAAAATGCACGATTCTCGCCCCCTTCGATGCCATCATCATCAAACGTATCACTCAGGTTGGTGAGTTGGCCAGCCCTGGAACACCGCTTATTCGCATTATAGATGCTTCGCGCATTGAGGTTTCGGCCAAATTTCAGGCACAGGATATCAGCTCACTACAGCAGGCCACGCATTTACAGTTTGTTTCCCAGGGCCTATCTTATGATGTGGTACTAAGACAAATTACACCGGCATTTGATCCTGTTCAACGCAATCGTGAAGCCCGGTTTTTGTTCACCGGAACACGGGCGCTGGCGGGATCCAGCGGCACACTTCGCTGGAAAAAATCGCAACCCCATATCCCGGCCAACATGCTCAGCAGGCGCAACAACACACTTGGTATTTTTATTATTGACGGTGATAAGGCACGTTTTGTTGCAATACCAGGAGCGCATGAAGGCCGGCCCGTTGCCACTGATTTACCAGGTTCAACCCGCCTGATTGTTAACGGACGCTTTGCAATACAGGATGGTAATCAAATTAGTGTTGATTAAACTATCAAAAATACTTTATTTGCAAGGTTGCAATATTAAATGCTGAGAAACTTCCTAAGTAATCACGTGCTTGCCAACACCTCATTTGTGGTTGTGCTCGTTATTGGGTTTTTGACTTATCTTGATATGCCCCGAGCAAAAGACCCGGAAATCAATTTTAACTGGATCAACATTTTAACGGTATTACCCGGCGCCTCAACCGAAGATGTGGAAAAACTGATTACCGACCCGCTGGAACTTGCAATCCAGCAAGTAAGCGACGTGAAGCTGGTTAACTCAGAAAGCAGAGAAGGTATTTCCAGCATCACGGCCCGATTTGAAGATATCAGTGAAGCCGAATTTGACAAACGGCTTACCGACCTTAGGCGCGAGATTCAAAGCAAATCCAGCGCAGAACTACCATCAGAAGCTAACGAACCACTTATTCTTGAAATCACCTCATCCAACTCCTTTCCCACCGCCATGCTTGTCGTCCAGGGTAATGCGGATGATGAAATACTACGAAAAGCAGCCGTTAACATAAAAGAAGATATTGAAAATATCAAAGGCATTGATGGCGTTGACACTGCCGGGTTGCATGCCCCGGAGATTCATATCGACTTCGACCCTTCGGCGCTTTACGCCTACGGTGTCACTGCAACTGATATTGCAAATACCATAAACGCCAATTTCAGAGATGTAGCGGCAGGAGAAGCCAGTATTGCAAACAAAGCCTGGATTGTTCGCATGGTGGGCACAGACAGTAATCCGCAATACATTGCAGATTTACCCATCATGTCAACACAAGGCATTATTCCCGTTTCTTCTGTCGCACAGGTAAGCCGTGGCAGAAAAAAAGCCGAACAATTGGTACTGCATGATGGCAAACCCGCAGTATTGATGAGCATAACCAAAAAGCCCTACACCAATACCCTAAAACTTGTAGACCGGCTTAACAGTTACATTAATGACAAAAATCAGTTACTCGTCAGCAGCGGTATCAAAATCGTACTCATAGATGATCAAACCCTGCCTACCCGAAGCGCCCTGTCTGTTATGCAGACCAACGCTCTGCTCGGACTGGCGCTGGTAATTGTGGTGACATGGTTATTCCTTGGAGGATACATCGCTTTTTTTATCGGCATCGGCATCCCTTTTACACTCGCCGGCACTTTTTTGATCCTCAATGCATATGACCAAACAATAAATCAATCGGTTCTACTCGGTATCGTTATCGTGCTTGGCATGCTGGTCGATGACGCTGTCGTTGTGGTTGAAGCAATTTACTACCGTATTCAACGCGGCGCTGACGCCATGGCCGCCAGTATTGGGTCGTTGTCTGAAGTATTCAAACCTGTTACCGCTTCTGTGTTAACAACCATCGCGGCCTTTTTACCTTTGATGTTACTCCCTGGCATCATTGGTGATTTTATGTTTGTGATTCCATTTGTGGTTACGGCCGCCTTGCTGGTTAGCTTGCTTGAAGCATACTGGATGCTACCCGTTCACATATCACTCTCGAATGTTCGCTTTAACAAAAACAGTTTTTCCCAGCGTCTGCGTAAAAGATTCAATCACTTTGTTCGTGTCAAATATTCAAAAACGCTTATAAAAATTCTGAGAAGACCGTTTTTGTCTTTGTTTGTCGTTATAGGCTTGTTTATTTCCGCTGTCATGCTAGTCGTTGAAGGTAAAGTCAAAACCGAGTTTTTTGCCTTTGATCCACTGCGCATGTTTTATGTTAACGTCGTTATGCCTCCAGGCGAAACGCTCGAGGACACACTGCGGTTTTTGAACTCACTGGAAGCAAACGTGCGATCACATATTGCACCAGAAGAATTACGCGAAGTTGTTTCCACAGCAGGGCAAATGTTTACTGACAAAGCGCCTTTTTTTGGCAGCAACTACGGGCAAATAACCGTTACCTTACACCCTCGTGAAGTGGAGGGTCGAGGTGTAGCTGATATTGTCGACGCCATGCGCGAGAAAATCAGTTCCACGCCTGGCGCTGAAAACATTTCGTTTCTTATCATGTCGGGGGGACCTCCGGCAGGACAACCTATCAGTATAAAGGTACGTGGTGATTATTTTGATGACTTGCGAAAAGCCGTTGTCGATCTAAAACAAATTCTCTCAAGCAACGAGGCAATTAAAGATATAACTGACGACGACAATACCGGCAAACCCGAACTAAAATTGCAACTCGATACCACTGCGGTTAAACGTGCCAATATGAACCCGGCTGATATCGCCCGCATTATTCGCCTTATGTTTGACGGCGAAGTCGTTGCCAGCATGCAAGACGAGGGTGAACAACTTGATGTTCGTGTTCGTGCTCACGCAAAATCAATAGAAGACATTGAGGAACTACTGCGCCAAACCATTGCACTTAGCAATGGCGGTAGTATAACCTTGGGTCAATTGGTCACATCAGAAACGGGGCAAAGCAAATCAGTAATCCGACACTATAATTACCGGCGTGCCATCACTGTTGAGGCAGACCTCAATAAAGCCATCATGGACACTGTTGAAGCCAACAATCTGGTTATGCAGGAATGGAAAAAAATTCAAAACAAACACCCAAATGTCAGCCTTGATTTTAGTGGGGAACTTGACGATATTACCGAAAGCCTAAATTCCATGGGCGTACTGTTTATTTTTGGTGTTGGCTTAATGTACCTGATTTTAGGTTCACAGTTCCGCAGTTATTGGCAACCATTCATGATATTGGCAACCGTCCCCATGGCTTTCACCGGCGTCGCCTATGGGCTAGCCGCAAGTGGCAATCCACTAAGTTTGTTTACCATGTATGGTGTCGTCGCATTGGCCGGTATTGCCGTCAATTCGGCAATCGTAATGATTGATGCCGCCAATACTCGCCTGACACAAGGTATGACAGTGTTGCACGCCACAATTTACGCGGCACGTCGACGTGTTATCCCCATATTGATTACATCACTAACAACAATTGCCGGCTTGTTTTCACTCGCCGTTGGGCTGGGTGGAAAGTCACTTGTGTGGGGGCCGGTTGCCTCATCCATCGTTTGGGGCCTGGCTTTTTCCACTATTTTAACCTTGTTTGTTGTGCCATTGCTGTACCGCGCGTTTATGGGGCGCGCCGAAAAACGCCTGATGCGACGCAAACAAAATACGGCAATATTCAATTAATAGAGGTTGGCATTAGCAAGAGATCAAGCCCGTGCTACGCCAACAATTAGCGTCTTGTTCCCGAACCTAGTAAAAAACCAAACTCAGCAATATTTCCGCTACGCGTCATCACTGCCTCACCATTTGCATTATATCTCGCCATAAACCCCAAAGCGCGGCCTAGCACCGAGTTACGCCCCGCACGGGCAACAAACTGGCCTTTAAAGTCGTATTTGCCATCAGGTGCAAGCGTCAATCCACCACTTAATGCCAATGGACCACCGCCATCACCTAACTTAGCAGTAATAATACCATCGTCACCCGTGGATAAATCGACAACCAGATTACCCAGGTTCAGTTTTTGCGGGAACATCGACTTCGCATCGGCCCACAGCAAGCGCCCGCTAACTGCAACCAAGCGATTGTCAGAAATAACCCAATACGGCAAGTTCAACTTAAACTCTCCGCCCAGTTTAACAGCCGGAATTTTTGCCAACTTCAACGCTTCTGAAGCCTCCAAATTTGCCCGGAAATTTTCTGCCGTAATCGTCCCATCAATACCGTAAGAAAACAAACCACTGGCGTCAGCCGTACCATTTTTATAACGAAGTGTGGCAGACAAATTACCGCTTAGTAATGCAAGAGGGTGCAGCTCCCAACCCACCTGATTAAAATGCAGGCCATTATAACTAATCCGTTTCGCCTCGCCATGCCACAAGCTGCCAGACAAGCCATATACTTTTAACGGTATATTTTGTTCTTCCAATATGTCTTCAAAGAAAGAATACAATTTATTGGCAGGTAGTTGAGCCAATAAAAAGATCAGATAAAAACTGAAACCCAAGGCGACATATTTCATGGCCGGCTTTAATGTCACCTTCATACGTTACCTTCCAGGAAAACAACACGCACATTAACCCGCCCTACGACTGGTGTTTTATCAACAACAGCCGTTTCCACAAGAATATTGTATTTGCTTTCCAATACGCTTAACCATTTGATCAAATCGTCAAACGCCGCTTTCTCTAACCACACTCGCACTCTGGCGGTACCATCAGGCTCAATTCTGGTAATACTTTTTGCTAATTTTTCCCGTTTGGAAGTTCGATCGACCAATACCAACAAAGATTGCCCTTGACGCTTTGATATCACCGCTCCGCCAGTATTTTGCCGAAGCAAAGCAACCTCCTTTGACATTGACTTTAGTGATTTCACCAACGTTTTTTGCTTGTCAACCTTAACTGTTAGTTCATCCACTTTTATGATCAACGGCTCAAGCACTGCCAAATACAGAACAAGAATTAAAAAAAAGCCACCGCCAATCATGATAAACATACGCTCGCGTGGCTTAAGTTGCTGCCAATACTGCTTCATGAAGCCAAGCCCTTAATTTGCAGTCGGCCTTGCACCAGGTTTTTTCGTGTAACAGCTGACTGGATCTCCACCGAACGTTTACCCTCTTCTGTGAGCTTTTGTTTTAATTCATCGAGCACTTCGTAATTTGGCACCTCCAAATCCACATCAAGTGTATTATTTTTAAACCGCATGCTTTTCAGGTTAAGCCCTTGTGTGGATTTAAAAACAGCACCAGTATCAGCAAGCAGAGAAAGGAATGTCACCGAAATTTTTTTGTCGCTGCCTTTTAGCTCTTTTATTTTTTGCGCCATTTGCTGACGAGGATTGACTATACGACGAGCATCCGGAAAAGTAGCTTTGTAAATGCTTTTTGACTCGGCCTTTAATGCCTGATACTGGGTTTCTAGTGAGTTACTTTGTATTATTGCCAAGCCAAGTTGCAAAACAAATAACACAGCAGCCAATGAAGCGGCTAATCGCCATGGCCGCCATATTTTCCCCATTTGTTCTCTGCGGCTAAAATCGCCCTGTAACAAATTTATGTTTTTTGACAAGTTAATCGGCTGATCAACTAACACTGTTAGCAAGCCGTTAGCGGCCGTTTTGTACTCCAGATCAATAACCCCGGCATATTCTTCCGGCACGATAACCTCAACATCATTTCTGGCTCGCCAAACAACAATGGATTTTGGTAAATTTGCTACACTCTCTTTCTCATCACTTTTGACTCTTTCATTCAACCAAAGCTTAAGCATGAAATTCAGATTATCAAGATCAACATAAAATGCCTGGTAAACGCCGGTTTTAAACAGGGCCGCACTTTCCTCAATGACAATGTTCACCTCATCACCATCATCCGCCGTGTGAAATGGCAAAGCCATGGTATCAGGCATCATGATATCAACCGCGATTCCGGCATTTTGAAACATAGCCTGCCATTGATCCATTAATTGTCGTTCAACAATGGCAACCGAAACACTGTCCTTCGCTTCAACTTTAGCAAGCGCAAAATGCAAGGACTCAACATCCGGTATAATCTCATCTTCTTTCGCATACGGAATGGCTTTAAGCATGCGCTGCTTGTTTTGTGTCGGCACGGTAATGTGTTGTAAGGTCACATCTGCACCTGGAACCAACACAACCACCTTGAATCCAACCACAGCTGATGCCAGTTCATCAAGGCTGCCCCGTCCTATTTCAGGTGAGGAATTCGCCGAGGATCGCATAACCCAGCTAAAGTTATCGGTTTCATCAGCGGGTATGCGTATAATGATTTGGTCTTGCATTATTGGTATGTTATCTGTCTTTATGTAGTTGCTGTGCGCGTTATTAATCAGTCGAACCATAATGACCGACGACAACCTGCTCGCATATTATAAGGTTATATACCATTTGTGCCAATTGCCCGGGATATTACTTCAATTTTGGTGCCGTCCGGATTAACGTACACCAGGCTATTTAGCAAGAAAACGCTATTGCCTAAGGTTGCAGTGGATTTTGCAACAAAAAAACGACTTTGTACTGTTAGTCCTGTTTTTAACGCATCTTTTAACTTTTTCCAGGCCTGTATATCCGTCTTCTTGATTGAATCCCAGGCCTTGTGATTAATAAACTCCCCCACATCCTCATAGGGCTGATCAGCCAACACTTCATCAATCATTGTATCTGTTATATATGTCGAAAACATTTTTATCATTTTTCGCTCGGTTAACAGGTTTACATTCAAGTTCGTTCCCCTGTCGGGCAAGGCAGTCACATAATATAAAATACCCGGTATGGGTTTACTGTTTTCGTCATTTTCATCTTTCGGTATGCCATACAAAATTTCAGGCGTATAGCCTTCAACCAGAAACAACTCCGAGATGCTCGACATCATCCGGTTTGCCGCCTTGTACGGCGGATTTTTCGTTTCATATACACCATCTTCCGCACCACCAAGGCGTTCTTCTTCATTGGCATCAAGCCAATCCTGCAAGCTGGCCAGTAACTCGTCAGCGGTTGGCGATGAGACATTAATATCAAGCAATACTGCACTCACCAAGTTTCGATAACGCTCGCTTTGAATACGATTCACTTTTCCAGCGCCATCGATCAGGGAGTTCACATTAAACAAGGTCTCTGGAAACGCCAGATCAAGGTTAACAATTGCTTCTCCTTCTGCAACCTTCATGGCATTCGCATTTAACCCAAGTACAGCTTGCGTAAATTGCTCTCGGTCATCAAATTTACTTTGCAACTCTTTTCTCGAATATGCCAACAAATGAGCCGCAGAGATCTCCATAGTCAGTGCCTGCAAATAGGCTTGATCCGACGTCATAATGTTTGTTGTTCTGCGCACATCCATATATTGCCGCGATACCAGCTCAACGGCCATGATCGTCGCCAGAGACACAATTAACAGTGCAGTAATTAAAGCCACGCCCCTTTGTTGCCTTCGGTCACAATATCTGGTTCGCCGTTTGCACTTTAATAATGGCTGGCTGGCTTGTGACGTCATTGAAAAATCAACTCCCCCTGTGGCACATTGTATAAACGACGAACTTCCCCCATATCTTCCAGTATTATTTTAAACTCCACGGCACGAGGTAAAATAATATTATCGTTTTCACCAAAGCCGCTGGGCCATTGCCCCTGCAACTGCGACTGTCGGTCAAAAAAACGAATTTCCACTTTTTCAACTTTATCAAGCAACTCTTGTAACTGCGGTTGCTGAGTAAAATCCTGATCCAGCATTTTCCAGCTTAAACGCAATAATTTATCATCCACCAGTTTATAGGCCACCCGTTGCAAATGGCTACGTGTTAACTGTAGCGGGTTGGAATAACCGGCGCGGGTAAGCGTTAACACTTCACTACCAAATGTACTGCCTCGCATGGCCGGTTGCAGCTCGCCAAAGCCATCTCGAACGCTTCGGCTAACCGTTTGCTCAATATCGCGACCAATAAACATAAACGCCTGCTGAAGTTTCACCAGGCGCTTTGATACTTGTTCTGTATGAGTCTTGGTGGTGATAATGGAATCCAGGCCGTTATAAGCCATCAACGACAAGATGGAAAAAACCGCCATGGCAATCAGTAGTTCCAACAAGGTAAAACCACGGCTTGGAGGCATCGTCATCGGCTTGGCCTGCCGATGACAGTCATCAAGGATACCAACGGTTTTTTATCGTTTCGATCTAAACGAACTTCAATTTCCACACGGCGAAGGTTTTTAAAACTGTCGTTTAACGGGCTGATTTTTTCTTTCCAATACCATTCATGGTTTCCCATTACCTCACTGCCATCACTGGATCCAACCGAAGGCCATTTGCCATTAGCGCGCAGTTCCGCAATACGGTTCATGCCCACCCAGTGGGCAAAGGTTTTATCTCGCAAATAACCGGCATTATTAATCGTTGAACCGATACTTTGTGTAATCGCGCCTAAAGCGATACCAATAACACCCAGGGCAATAAGCACTTCCAGCAAGGTAAAACCGCGTGACTTGACATAAGCTTTTCGCATTACTTCACGCGCCCGAGGTATTCAACCTGCCCGGCATAGTCACCGGATACTTCGAAACGGCTTCCATCATCTTGCGAAAAAACGAGTTCAAACGGTATCATTTCCCCACTGGAAAAAATCCCGATTTTTGCAAAATTTGCCGGAGCCTCCATATCCCTGCTTTTCTCAAACAAAAGCTTTTCACCGGAAATTTCACCACTAATGGACATGTGATCCGGCAGTTCTCTCGCCCGAAACATCGGCTCTTGTTCGCCCAGGTCGACCAGCGTGTTTCCCGGGCCTGGCACAGTAAAGCTGTATTTTTGCTCTTCAATTTTGAGAATTATATCGCGAGAATTCATAATCGCTTCATCAGCTGCAAACTTGACTAAGGAAATAAAACGTCTGGCCTCGGTTTCCAGCTGCTTGTCAGCGCTATTGCTCACGGACAATGACGCCAAGGTCACTAGCATACCGACGATTAACACCACCACCATTAGCTCAATAAGCGTAAAACCCTGGTGTTTTTTAACAGATTGAAAATAACAAAACCCCGGATTAAAACTAATCCGGGGTGTTAAACGACACATAAAGGTATTACTCGTCCAGATTCCAGTTACCCAAGTCGGCATTCATATCTTCACCACCTTCTTCACCGTCGGCACCATAAGTAAATATGTCAATTGCACCGTTAACCCCCGGATTTAAATACTGATATTCATTACCCCAAGGATCGGTGGGAATGCGACCAATATAGCCACCGGATTTCCAGTTTTTTGCTTCAGGTGAACCTGACGGTTCGGTAACCAGCGCCTCAAGTCCCTGATCAGTGCTCGGGTAATTAAAGTTATCCAATTTATACAGATTTAATGCACTTTCAAGTGTGCGAATATCCTGCTTTGCCTTGGTAACACGTGCGGCATCAGGCCTGTCCATAACGCGCGGCACCACGACCGCAGCCAGAATTCCCAAAATGACGATAACCACCATCACCTCTATCAAGGTAAAACCCCGGTGATTCTTTTTGCGACAATTCATGGGTACTTTATTCATGTTAACGTTCAACTTGTTCTCCATATTTTATTTGTTATCCAAATTATAGTTTCTATTACAGTTTGCTGTGCATTATTCATTCGTTAATGCAGTAGAGAGACAATCCTTACCCATTCAGACTATTGTGCGTCTTCCCTGTTCAACCCATTGTACGCCTGTATATCATTCGACTAAGGGCTGAAAATACTTTAATTTTATCAAGGCTGACGAAATCAGCCACTGACCAATGACATCGTAGCCAACGAGTATGACAAATATCACTTAGCGAGGCTATCCATTGCGCTGAATGAAAAGGATTGGTGCCCGGATCAAACAAATTCAAATAACAGCTGTCTATTCCATTACAGACAAATTAACATTTATAGCAATGAATATACTAACAAATCTGCTAACATATGATTTTCAAATAATAAATGCGCCTATTCAATGAACACATTTTCGTTTATTAGCACGCTCGGTACCTTGTTTATAAGCCTAACAACGCCTTCACTTGCTTATGCTGCATGCGGTGACGCGCCCGCTCCCCAGGTAAACTGGGATGGATGCAACAAGGAAAAACAAATATTCACAAAGGCTGACTTTACTGCCGCTGTATTAAAAAACATTAATTTCAGTGAAGCCAACCTGACAAGAGCCCGATTGAGTCATGCCGATTTTGGTTTGGCCAAATTGAACAATGCCATACTTGACCGCGTAAAAGCCAAAAAAGCCCGTTTTGTTTCCGCCAGTCTGAAAAGCGCACAAATTAATAACGCCCGGTTAACCGCCTCCACGTTTGACCGCGCCGATTTTAGCAACGCCAAAATCACAAATTCCACCTTAACTAAAGGCAGCTTTTACAATGCAATGTTCGACAATGCCAATATCAGTGCCAGCGATTTTAGTTACGGTAATTTTGAGCAAGCCAAAATGATTGAGGTGCAAGCGGTTGGCAGCATATTTCACCACGCGATCTTCAGTTTTAGCACCCTGGAAGATGCTAACTTGGCTAATGCCGACTTTACACGGGCCAAACTCGACAACAGTGACCTTAGTGGAGCCGACTTCAGCAACGCCAATTTAGAGGGTGCTGATTTACATGATGCAGATATCACCAATACCATATTCACCAACGCCAAACTCGGCAATGCAATCTGGGTCAATCGAAAACGCTGCCGCCCTGGCTCTA
>Ga0256830_1002542_pt1 | contig 11951 bp, 10 predicted proteins | sample 128326metaG_FD_190537 | JGI IMG/M metagenome (GOLD analysis project Ga0256830, IMG submission 190537) | Hydrothermal vent microbial communities from Lau Basin, Pacific Ocean - 128-326 | ecosystem: Environmental > Aquatic > Marine > Hydrothermal vents | place: Pacific Ocean: Lau Basin | collected...
ATGATGTTCTCAATGCTCCCTCGCAGATCAAGCAACACCTCTGGCTCCGGAAGGTCAAAGTCAAGGCTTCCTCTTTCTGATCTTCTCTTCCGGAGTACGGAGCAGAGCTCTGCCATGAGTTCAAAGTCCTGGAGAAGATAGTCGTATTTCCCTCTCAGTGAATCGTCATTATCAACAAGTATCCTCTTCACCTCTGTATAGGTCATCCGTTCCTTGCTCTCTATCAGGGAAGGATAGAACCTGGAGCCCACCCTCTCACCATCTCTTGTAAAATCCATCTCAACGGTGAATGCAAGCCTTGGTGTATGGGGTCTCAGGCTGCATAGATCCTCGGAAAGCCTCTTTGGTAGCATGGGGATAACCCTGTCGGGGAAATACACACTTGTTGCCCTCTGAAAGGCCTCTTTGTCAATCACGGAACCCCATGGCACGAAATAACCCACATCTGCAATATGCACATATAGCCTGTATCCAAAGGGCTTCAACAGTACAGAGACAGCATCATCAAAGTCCTTCGCCCTCTCACCATCAATGGTAACGGTATTCAGTGCCCTCAGATCCTTTCTCCCTTTGATCATGGAGGGTGTTATCTTCTCAGGCAGGGTGCGTGCCTCCTCGTTCACAGGCCTGGGGAACCTCCTCTTCAGGTTGAACTCGTCTATGATAAGCTCTATGTCCTCCAGGGGTGTGGTAGGTTTTTTGAGGATCTTTGTTATCCTGGCAGTGGGAGGCCTCTTGTCAGTGGGATAGCTGAGTATCTCTGCCTTTACCAGATCGCCGTCCCTGGCCTTTTTCCCTCCAACTATATAGATATCAAAGGGGATGTCCCTCCTCTTTGGTTTCAGAAATGTACCCGCCCGTGTTACCTCAACCGTGCCCACCACGGACTTCTGGGCATGCTCAATTATCCTTACAATACGCCCCTCTCTCTTAACAGGATTCTCCAGCCTCACGATCACCCTGTCACCCTCAAGCGCGCCAAGCGTTGCCCGTGGTGGTACAAAGACATCCTGCTCACCTGAGACCTCAGGGAGCACGAATCCATACCCATCACGGTGCGCCTGGAAGTATCCCTTGATCAATCGCATCTCCTCAGGCAGGCCATATCTACCCTTTCTTGTCCTGATAACCTCACCTGAGCGGACAAGCTCCCGGAGGAGCTTCTTGAGCTGACGACCCTCTTTCCTGTCAAGCCCCATCAGGGACTGTATCTCCTTGAAGGAAAGAGGTCTGCTCTGCCTCTTGAATAAGCCCATCACATCCTTTTTCTTTAACATATCCATCTCCCTGTAGAAGAATTAAACCTGAGCCAGCAACACTTCTGTCTAAAATAAGGCACTAACAGGTCAAAACACCAGGGATCAGAAGTCTGAAACCCAAAAGGTCTGTAATCCCACCTCTGACTTCCCTGTTGTCATTGTCGGACCCGTCCAGATCCCCAATCAAGTTGAAGAAAAAAGCAAATCATACAGCCCGGTGGTGAAGAATGCCATCACCCATCAACCCATTTACTCATCTACCCATCCACCCATCTACCCATCTACCCATAAAAGATCCTTTATAATAATCCAGATTCATTCAGGTATTTGTCAAACAATTCAAGCCCCTTCATATGTGGTTCCTCAAACCCATAGGAGAGGGACTCCCAGTACTTTACAATGAAATCCTCACCAAGTGTTTTGGCAAGCCCCGATTCCCTGGCAAGGGTCCTGTATTGTCCTTCGGCCCACTGCCTGGCACTGTCAAGGTCTGCTTTCACATCCTTTATGGCTTCATCATCCACATTGGCATTTGCGATCCAGAGTGCAAATACAAAGGGAAGTCCCGTTTTCTCATACCATAGCTCTCCGAGGTCGTATGCATGATAGTGTCTGTTGTTTTTAAATTCCACCATCGCCTCGTCACCAATCAAGAGATAACCACTTGCAGACTCAAGCCCGTCCTTCAGTGGTTGTCTTGATTCCCTGTATATACAGGCAAGTCCGTAGAACCTGTCGCAAACAATTCTGAGTAATGCCGTGGATGCCTCTGACTTGTAGGTATACAGAATTAGTTCGCCCTCCAGTGCCTCAATGGGTTTTTTCGTAAAGAGATATATGCTCTTCACCGCTCCAAAGGAACTGATGGAATGCCCGGGCACAATCCTGTAGGAATGCCTGCCTCTGAGGTATTCAATTGATGATGATGGGCTTATATCTATAATCCCTTTCCTGAGGTAATCGTTCACCTCTGATGGAACACCTGAGATAAAGCTGTATCTGTCTTGACAACACCTCTGAAGATAGTAGAAGATGGGCATGAGATTCAAAAAGGGTATCCTTCCTATTCTAAGCATCACTCTTCCTTTCTTATCCTCTTTAATAGTGCATAAAGAGAGAAGTAGCATATCAGGCTTGATAAAGTACCAAGCAAAAGGGTACCCACGAAAAAGGGCAGAAAGAGATCCCCCAACAGGTCAATAAGGTTAAAGAACCTGATACCCCTGAAGTCAATATGCTGCAGGATGTTTCCATGGCTTGTGACCTTGATGCCCAGCCATGTCCCGAGGGTATAAATGGGGAGGATGGTCCACGGGTTTGTCACATAGGCACCAGCCAGGGTCACAAGTTTGTTCAGCCTGAACAGCGCTGCCACACCAAGGGCAAGCAGTGTGTGCAGACCAAGGAATGGTGACATCCCTATGAAAACACCGATGGAGAAGGAAAGGGAGAGTTCCGCAGGGCTCCCCTTTACCGTAAGCAGCAGCCTTATCCTGTCCCTAAGAGCCAAAGTGCTGATATCCAAGCGGTGTTATTTCTTCAACCCTGCCGTCAATACGGACAATACTGAGTCCCTCCCGGGTAACCTCCCCAATCCTGTGGCAGCCTTCCATATCCTCCGGGGAGGTAAAGAGCAGCTGGTAATCCTCTCCACCTGATACCATCAGGATGTAGGGGTCAAGCCCTAAAAAAGCTGCAACACTCTGCTGATGCCTGGATAAAGGCAGCTTCTCTTCATATATCCTCGCCCCTACATGACTCTCCCTGCAGAGACGCCACAGGTCAATAAAAAGGCCATCGCTGATGTCAATCATGGACGTTATTGACTCTGACGGCCCTGGCATCACCGGCAGCTTTGGTAACAGGAACCTCTCAAGAACCACCCTTGCATCATCCCAGGGCAGATTGAGCTCCAGTTTCTCCCCTTCCTCCAGCCTTACAGGACGGGCGATTGTCTTGAGGAGCTCCAATCCGCAGGCTGCCTCACCCACAGGCCCGGTAAGATAAACCCCGTCACCAGGGCAGGCACCCGAGCGGGTGATGAAGATCTCTGCAAGACCAAGCATGGTAATGGTGAAGACAGAGGCCTGAGAATCTGTAATATCCCCGCCTATCAATGAAACCCCGTAGGTCTGCAGCCCGCACCTGAGCCCCTTCAGAAAGGGGTCAATGAAATCATATCCAGTGTCAGCGGGGATGCTGAGGTTCAGAAGCGCCCACCTGGGACTCCCACCCATTGCATGTATATCACTTACATTGGAGACAACCAGCTTGTAGGCTATCTGGTAGGGTGTAAAGAGGGAGTGGAGAAAATGGACACCCTCTGACATGGTATCTGTACTTATCAATACCCTGGAATCTCTCAGTTCAAGGACAGCTGAATCATCTCCTATGCCAACAAGGAGTTCTTCAGAACTCTCGGGGAAACCTTCTCTTATGATCTTTAAAAGTCCCTCTTCGCCGATCTCTCTGAGTCTTTGCATTCCCTTTTGAATCTGCTCTCATCTCAGGCAGATCTTTTCCTGGTCTTTTTTGCAGCCCTCCTGGTCTTCTTCTTTTTAAGGGCTATCTTCAGCACCTCGTCCATCTTCTCAACGAGGATGAATTCCATATCCTTTTTTACATATTTGGGTATATCTTCAAGGTCCTTCTCGTTCCTTTTGGGTATTATCACCCTGTGGATACCCATCCGTTTTGCAGCGAGTGCCTTTTCCTTCAGCCCACCAATGGGTAGCACCCTGCCCCTGAGTGTGACCTCACCGGTCATGGCGATACGCTTGTCAACAGGCCTTCCCGTGAGTGCTGAGGCAATGGCTGTTGCCATGGTGATGCCAGCTGAAGGGCCATCCTTCGGAATAGCTCCTGCCGGGACATGGATGTGTATATCCGTCCTGGAGAAGGTCTCTTCCTTTATACCCAGTTCCTTTGCCTTTGAACGTATATAGCTGAGGGCTGCCTGTGCAGACTCCTTCATCACATCACCAAGCTGGCCAGTAAGTGTAAGGTTTCCTCTTCCTTTCATTATGGTTGCCTCAACATAGATGATGTCACCACCTGATTCAGTCCATGCAAGCCCTGTTGCTACACCAACCTCGTCTTCCTTCATCTCCTCCTCGGGGAGGTATTTCGGTACGCCAAGGTACTTCTGGAGATTACGGGAGGTGATGACAAACCTCTTCTTTTTGCCCTCTGCTATCTGTTTTGCCACCTTTCTGCAGAGATTGGCAATCTCCCTTTCAAGGTTTCTTACCCCTGCCTCCCTGGTATACTGGGAGATAAGCATCCTCAGGGCTGAATCTGTTACGGTAAGTATCTTCTCGTTTATGCCATGCTCCTCAAGCTGTTTCGGCAGCAGATAGTTCCTTGCAATCCCGAGCTTCTCCTCCTCTGTATACCCGCTGAGATAGATTATCTCCATCCTGTCACGAAGCGGCCCGGGTATGGTATCCACTATGTTCCCCGTTGTTATAAACATGACCTTTGAAAGGTCAAAGGGCACACCAAGGTAGTGGTCCACAAAGGCGTTGTTCTGCTCAGGGTCAAGCACCTCAAGAAGCGCAGAGGAGGGGTCACCCCTGAAATCCATGCCTATCTTGTCAACCTCATCAAGCATGAAGACAGGGTTGTTTGTTCCAGCCTGTTTGATTCCCTGGATAATCCTCCCTGGAAGAGCACCCACATAGGTTCGTCTGTGCCCCCTGATTTCAGCCTCATCCCTGACCCCGCCAAGGGACATCCTCACAAACTCTCTCCCAAGGCTTCTTGCAATGGAGCGACCCAGGGAGGTCTTGCCCACACCGGGTGGGCCGATGAAACAGAGGATGGGACCCTTCATCTTTGATTTCAGCTTCCTTACACTGAGATACTCAAGGATCCTTTCCTTGACCTTCTCAAGGTCATAATGGTCCTCGTCAAGGACCTTTTTTGCCTTTTTTATGTCCAGGTTGTCACGGGTTGACTTGCTCCAGGGTAGCTCCACAAGCCAGTCAAGATAGGTCCTCACAGTGGCAGCCTCTGCACTGTCAGGGTGCATCTTCTCAAGCCTCTTGAGCTGTTTCTCTGCCTCTTTCAGCACCTTCTCGGGCATCTTCGCAGCCTCTATCTTTTTTCTGTATTCATTGATCTCTTCGGCACGCTCATCAATCTCGCCAAGCTCCCGCTGGATTGCCTTGAGCTGTTCCCTCAGGAAATACTCCCTCTGGGTCTTGTCTATCTCTCCCCTTGCCTCTGTCTGTATCTTCTGCTGCACCCTCAGCAGTTCAATCTCCCTGCCAAGGACCTCGCTTACCCTCTTCAGCCTCTCAACAGGATCGGATATCTCCAGTATCTCCTGGGCCTGCTCTGTCTTCAGGCCAAGGTTTGAGGCGATAAGGTCTGCAAGCCTTCCGGGGTCGTCAAGGTTCTCTATCACCACCATTATGTCAGGCAGGATCGTCTTGCCCAGAGAGACAGCCCGGTCAAGCTGTTCTTTCACTGTCCGCATCAGTGCCTCAATCTCAAGGGTTATCTCTGCGGGTTTAAGGTCCTCAAGTTTCTCTATATGGGCCTGGAAGTAGTTCTCCTTAATCGAGATGTCCAGGACCCTTGCCTTTGTAACACCCTGCACAAGTATCTTCACCCTTCCATCGGGGAGCTTCAACATCCTCATGATCAGCCCCACCGTACCAACCCTGTACAGGTCATCGGGGGTAGGGTTTTCTATGTTCAGGTCCTTCTGGGTGACAAGCAGGATCAGCCTGTTTGTACTCAGGGACTGATCAATCGCCTTGATGGACATCTCCCTTCCCACAAAGAGGGGGATTATCATATATGGAAAGATCACTATATCCCTGACAGGCAGCACAGGCAGGGTATCAGGGACCTCAATCTCCTTTTCATCCTTTACCATCTCAACCATACACTACTCCTTATCTATCTTTATTTTATAAACCCGCTCTTCAATCTTGGGCAGGATAATATTTAAGACCCCATCCCTGTAGACAGCCTTACCTGCAGAGGGGTCAATCATCACCGGGATATCTATCCTTCTTCTGAAGGTATTGAATTCCCTTTCCATGCAGATATACTTGACCTTCCTCTCCTCTTCAGGCTTTTGTTTTACACCCTCAAGAATCAACTCGTTCCTGTAGACCTTAACTATCACATCCTCCACACCTATGCCTGGCAGATCAACAAGAACAACAACCGAGTCCTCTGTCTCGTAGATATCTACAGGTGGATAATCCTCTCGTGGCTCACACTTAAAATAATAGATTTCACTGAAAAATTTCATCCCCTTTTTGTTACTTACCTTTATTTCTGTTCTGTAACTCTCTGGCTACAGAGATAATATAGTCCCTGAATCTATCCGCCACGATGGGAGACTTGAGCGCAAAGCTCACAGTGGCCTTCAGGAAACCGAACTTGTCACCTGCATCATACCGCCGACCTCTGAAGACATAACCATAGACAGAGCGCTTCTTCAGAAGCCCCTTCAGGGCATCTGTAAGCTGATACTCCCCACCACGCCCGGGACGCATCCTTTCAAGTATCCTGAAGATATCAGGCGTAAGGATATACCTGCCTATAATGGCCAGGTTACTTGGTGCCTGTTCAGGTTCAGGTTTCTCCACGAAATCGGTGATCCTGTAGACACCGTCACCATCAGCCTCGCCCTGAATCACACCGTAGCGGTGTATCTCCTCCCTTGGTACCTCCTCAAGGGCAACGACAGGGCAGTCAAGCTCCTCATAGAGTTTTATCATATCTTGCAGAAGATTATCATCAGGGTCAATTACATCATCACTGAGCAGCACTGCAAAGGGTTCATCCTTCACAAAGGGTTTTGCCCTGAGTATGGCATGCCCAAGCCCAAGGGGTCTGCCCTGCCTGACATAGGCAAAATTGAGGTGGCTCAGCCTGTTTATCTCCTCAAGGAGCTGTTTTTTGCCCTTCTGTTTCAGGTTTTCCTCAAGTTCATATACTGTATCAAAGTGGTCCTCAAGTGTCCTTTTGTGGCGACCGGTGATTATGATGAACTCGTTGATTCCACATGCCTCTGCCTCTTCAACAGCATACTGGATCATGGGTTTATCAACAATGGGCAGCATCTCCTTCGGAGATGCCTTGGTAGCAGGCAGAAATCTCGTGCCCAGTCCAGCAGCAGGAAGCAACGCCTTTTTAACCATACTCATTTTTGCTGCCCTCCTTCCATTTCCTTTTGAAACTTGGGTTATATCCGGATCTTTCTGTGTGAGTTTATATTAAGGAGAAGCCAGGCTAAAACCTCATCTGACAGTACTCTGCCTCGTAGTCCTGCAGTTCAGTGATTCTGGGATTGTCACTACAAACAGGACAGTCGGGGTTTCTTGGAACCTTCACCTTCCTGAAACTGCTCTCAAAGGCATTGTACATGAGCAGTTGATTCTTGAGGGGCTGTCCCTTTCCGAGTATCAGCTTGAGCACCTCCATGGCCTGGAGTGAACCTATCACACCACATAATGCTCCAAGCACCCCTGCCTCCTGGCAGGATGGTACCAGCCCGGGCGGAGGTGGCTCCTCAAAGAGGCAACGGTAGCAATGTCCTTCCCCGGGGATAATGGTTGTGACCTGTCCTTCAAACCTGAGGATTGCACCGCTTACAAGGGGTTTACCTGCCATGACACAGGCATCGTTAACAAGGTATCTTGTGGGGAAGTTGTCACTCCCATCCACAACAATATCGTAGTCCTTTATCAGGTCCATGATCATGTCCTTGTTCAGCCTCTCCTTTATTGCATGAACCGTGACATCAGGATTCAGGGCCTCAAAGGTCATCTTTGCAGAATCAGCCTTTGGCATGCCGAGACGCTCCGTGTTGTGCGCGATCTGACGCTGCAGATTGCTCAGTTCAATGGTGTCATTGTCAACTATCCCGATGGTTCCCACACCAGCAGCAGCAAGATAGTAACCCACGGGACAGCCGAGTCCACCGGCACCAACAATCAAGACCCTGGCCTGGAGGATCTTTTTCTGTCCCTTTCCTCCCACCTCGGGCAGTATTATATGACGGCTGTAACGATGTATCTGCTCATCAGTAAATTCCATTTTACTCACGCTCCTTTCTTACAAGGATAACCCAGTCTGTATCATTGATCTTCTCCACCTTGAGGACCTTGTGTCCATGGTCCTCCATGGATTTGGGGATACTCCTTGATGCCTCGGGATAATCAAGTATGATCTCAAGCACCTGTCCCACTTCCATCTCCTCTATGGCAAGCTTTGATTTCACGAATGTATAAGGACAGATAAGCCCTTTTATGTTTATGCTTTTATCGGGTTTTATCTCTTCCATCGTTGCCTCCTGTATACAGAAAGGGTAAATCTAATTATAACATAAATGGAGGGATTCTTTAATCCTCATCCCCCTCAACACGGATGACCATGGTCCTGCCATCCACCACATCAAGCGTGTCAATCTCTTTTATTGCCTTCTGTACATCTGACTCCCTGGCCTTATGGGTCAGCAGCACAAGAGGTACCGCACCACCTATGCTTCTACCCTTCTGGATCACAGCAGCTATACTTATCTGGTGCCTGCCAAGCACGCCGGAAATCTTTGAAAGCACCCCTGGCCTGTCTATGGCTGTGAAACGGAAATAGTACTTTGACTCTACCTCACCCATTGGTTTGACCCTTATATCGGTTCTCTTGCCCATGAACTGGATATCCTCTGAGACGTTACATCCAATTGTGATCTTTCTGGCTATATCAACGATGTCTGAGACAACAGCGCTTCCTGTAGGCATGTCACCAGCACCACGGCCATAATAGAGGGTCTCACCCACGGCATCCCCCACGACATAGACCGCGTTGAGCACACCGTCCACCTTTGATATAAGATAGTTTTCAGGTATCATTGTGGGATGCACCCTTATCTCCACCTCTCTGTCCACAGCCTTGGCAATGGCAAGGAGTTTTATCTTGTAGCCAAGCTCCATGGCAAACTCTATATCCTGCGCTGTGATCCTGGATATCCCTTCTGTATAGATATGATCATAACTGAGGGGGATTCCAAAGGACAGTGATGAAAGAATTGTCAGCTTATGTGCGGTATCTATGCCCTCAATATCAAAGGTGGGGTCAGCCTCTGCATAACCAAGCTCCTGGGCCTCACGGAGTGCATCATGGAAGTCCATCTTCTCTTCAAGCATCCTGGTGAGTATGTAGTTTGAGGTGCCATTAATTATCCCGTATATTGAAAGAATCCTGTTCGCAACAAGCCCCTCCCTTATCACCTTTATTATGGGTATCCCGCCTGCCACGGATGCCTCATAGCCAAGTATCACACCCCTGCTTCGTGCCTCATCAAATATCTCCGCACCCTCTGTGGCAAGGAGTGCCTTGTTGGCGGTCACCACATGTTTGCCGCTCTGTATTGCCTTCACAATGAAGTCTTTTGCAGGATTGATCCCTCCGATCAGTTCAACCACCACATGTATATCAGGATTTCCAATTACATCACCCATTGCATCAGTGGTCAGGATATGGGAGGGCAGTGATATCCCCCTGTCCCTTTCAATGTCAAGGTCTGCAACCTTCAGTAGTTCTATGTCAAGGCCTGTCTTTTCCTTTATTATATCCCTGTTTTCAGTTAGTATCCTTGCAGTGCCTGTGCCCACGGTACCAAAGCCGATGATCCCCACATTGATCTTCATCTGAAGAGCCTCCTTATTCCCTTTATTGCCTGGCGTATCCTGTGTTCATTCTCAACAAGGGCAAACCTCACATATTCATCTCCACCTTCACCAAAGCCTATGCCAGGGGATACAGCCACCTTTGCCTCCTTTAGCAGGAACTTCGCAAACTCCAGTGAACCCATCTTCACATAGGGCTCTGGGATCCTGGTCCAGACAAACATGGTCGCCTTGGGTGGCTCTATATGCCAGCCTATACGGTTCAGCCCCTTACAGAGGGTATTCCGCCTTTTTTCATAGGTCCTCCTGATCTCCTCCACACAATCCTGGGGACCCCGTAATGCAATAATGCTTGCTATCTGAATGGGCTGGAACATGCCATAATCAAGATAGCTCTTGATCTTTGTCAGCGCTCCAACAAGATCCCTGTTGCCCACACAGAAACCCACCCTCCAGCCGGCCATGGAATAGCTCTTTGTCAGCGAGAAGAACTCCACCCCCACATCCCTGGCACCTGGCACCTGGAGAAAGCTCGGTGCCCTGAAGTCATCAAAAACAAGGTCAGCATAGGCAAAATCATGTATAACAATCAGCTTATTCTCCTTTGAAAACTCCACAACCCTCTTGAAGAACTCCAGATCCACAACCTCAGTTGTGGGGTTATGGGGGAAGTTTATTATCAGCAGTTTCGGCCTCGGCCATGTGTTCTTGTAGGCCCTCTCAAGCTCCTCAAGAAAGTCTATCCCCGGCCCTACAGGTACGCTCCTCACCTCACCACCTGCTATTATTACACTGTAGGGGTGTATTGGATAGGCTGGGGTGGGAGTGAGCGCCACATCCCCGGGTTCCACAATGGCAAGGGCAAGATGACTGAGCCCTTCCTTTGAGCCGATGGTTACGACAGCCTCTGTCTCAGGGTCAAGGTCAACATCAAACCTCCTCTTGTACCACTCACAGATCGCCATCCGTAGCTGCGTTATCCCCCTTGAGGCTGAGTAGCGGTGGTTTTTCGGTATCCTGGCTGCCTCGCAGAGCTTCTCCACTATATGTGGTGGGGTCGGCAGATCAGGGTTGCCCATACCAAGGTCAATGATGTCTTCCCCACGTCTTCTTGCCTCGTACTTCAGGGTATTTACGATGGAAAAGACATAGGGCGGCAATCTGTTGATCCTGTTAAAAGTAAACATTTCTTTTTCGTAATGTTCTGCCATCTGTTACCTCTCTTGATAAGAATCAATTTTTGTATTTTACAAATTATCATGGAACAAAAACAACTTATTTCTACCAGCGGAATGACAAAAATGGACTCCCTGGTCAAGCATGTCCTCCGCTCCCCGATCAAGTTGGGGGACAGCTTTGATCAGGGACCAGGGGATGATTATCCGATCTGTAAACCTGAAAAATTGTACATCTCTTCTGCAAAAAGAAACCATATAAAGTCAAGGCGAGTTTTATACAGTGCAGCTACGGGTGGATTATGCCTTTTATGGATGATCTTAAAACCTTTTCAGGGAGGGGAACCTCCCTGAAAGATTAACACGAGGATTTACACTTGCAGGTTGTAGAGGAAACCCTTGAAACCTTTCTGATCTTCATAACTTACCTCCCTTTCATAGGGGTTGAGACCTGCTTCATGCAGGTGTTTCTTTCATTATACCCTAAACAACCCTGATCTGCAAGAAGAAAATATTCACCCAAAATGCCGATAGAAAACAAGGCCAAGCCCAAAAGCAGGACTAAGCTGCCACAGCCTTCTCCACTTCTTTGAGCCATAGTAGCCTTGAGCCGTTTATCATGGCCTCATTCACCGATGGTATGAATTCCTCGGGCCTGAACTGGAGATCCTCCCTCTTTTTGAACTCCGAGGGCTTCCTTTCTATTTTGTATGCCTTTATCACCTTCTTTGCATCCGCTGTCTTTGCTACCTTCGTCTTTAGTCCCATCTTCTTTGAGAGTTCTTTTATCGTCTCTGCTACTGTCTTTGATCCTGCAAAGGGCTCTATCGCAGGGCTCAGGCTCTTTATCTTCCCTGTGAAGT
>Ga0256830_1002543_pt1 | contig 11951 bp, 6 predicted proteins | sample 128326metaG_FD_190537 | JGI IMG/M metagenome (GOLD analysis project Ga0256830, IMG submission 190537) | Hydrothermal vent microbial communities from Lau Basin, Pacific Ocean - 128-326 | ecosystem: Environmental > Aquatic > Marine > Hydrothermal vents | place: Pacific Ocean: Lau Basin | collected...
ACAGGCGACGCGCGCACAGGGATGTGCGCTCGTTTCAATGGCGTAAGCCATTGAAACGGAGGCCACCCGGAGCTTGGCTTCGGGTGGCCGAGTCTGAGTCATGCCATGGATGGCATGACTCAGACAGACTCCTAGGCGCCTGTCCGAGTCTGGGTAATGCCAGCGAAGGCATTTCTCAGACAGGCTCCGAGTGGGGAGGATCGTCAAAGACCGCAGGTGAAGTCCGGCCCCGGCCGGCCTTCTTAATGGCCTGCGTAGACGGTGTACCGAGTACGACGGGCGATCCCCGCCGCGGCGGACACCGGCAAGCGAGGAGGTAGCTCTTAGATGAGCATGACACTTGAGGAAAAGAAGGCCGTCGTCGCCGAGGTGTCCGAGCGTATCCGGGACGCCCAGGCGGCGGTGCTGGCCGAGTACCGTGGCTTGACCGTGGCGGAGATGACCGCCCTGCGCCGCGAGGCGCGGGAGGCGGGTGTCTTCCTGCGGGTGGTCAAGAACACCCTGGCCCGCCGGGCGGTGGCCGGGACCGAGTTCGAGTGCCTGCAGGGGCACCTGACCGGCCCCCTGGCCTTCGCCGCCTCCGCGGACCCGGTGGCCGCCGCCAAGGTGTTGAGCCGCTTTGCCAAGGAGAACGACCGGCTGAAGATCGTCGTCGGCGCCATGGGTGGGCAGCTGATGTCCCTGGAGGACATCAAGGCCCTGGCCACCCTGCCGTCGCGGGAGGAACTGCTGGCCAAGCTCCTCGGCACCCTGCAGGCGCCGGTACAGAAGTTCGTCCAGACCCTCAACGAGGTGCCGGCCGGCTTCGTGCGGACGCTGGCGGCGGTACGCGACAGCAAGCAGGCGGCCTAAATCCACCGCGGGCGGACCCCGGCCGCGGGGCGCCCTTTGCACGCATTGAATCAGGAGATATCGACCATGGCTGTATCCAAAGAAGAGATCCTCGACGCCATCGCCAACATGTCGGTGCTGGAGCTGTCCGAGCTGATCAAGGAAATGGAAGACAAGTTCGGCGTTTCGGCCGCCGCGCCGGTGGCGGTGGCCGCGGCCCCGGGTGCGGCGGGCGGCGAGGCCGCCGGCGGCGAGGAGAAGTCCGAGTTCGACGTCGTCCTCGCCGGTTTCGGCGACAACAAGGTGGGCGTCATCAAGGCGGTGCGCGCCATCACCGGCCTGGGCCTGAAGGAGGCCAAGGAGCTGGTGGAGTCCGCTCCGTCGCCGGTCAAGGAGGGCGTGTCCAAGGATGAGGCCGAGGACATCAAGAAGCAGCTCGAGGAGGCGGGCGCGACCGTCGAGGTCAAGTAGCCGACCGTTGCTGCGGCATCAAGGCATGTGGTTCGACGCGCCCTGGGCGGCATGGGCCGCCCAGGGCGTCTTTCGCTTGTCTGCCGGGCAGGCAGGCCCCGGTATCACCCGTTTTGGCTGACAGCCAGAGAGAGGCGTGCATGGGTTATTCCTTTACCGAAAAGAAAAGGATCCGCAAGAGCTTTAGCAAGCGCAAGTACAGCTATCCGGTCCCCTACCTTCTGGCGATCCAGAAGGATTCCTACCGCCGTTTCCTGCAGGCCGACGTGGCGCCGGAGCAGCGGATCGACCAGGGCTTGCAGGCGGCCTTCAAGTCGGTGTTCCCCATCGAGAGCTACAACGGCAACGCCTCGCTGGAGTTCGTCAGCTATCGGCTCGGCACGCCGCCGTTCGACGTCAAGGAGTGCCGCCAGCGCGGGCTGATCTACGCGGCGCCGCTGCGGGTCAAGATGCGGCTTGCCATGTACAGCAAGGACGAGGGCGGCGGCGGCAAGGCGGTCAAGGAGGTCAAGGAGCAGGAGGTCTACATGGGGGAGATCCCCCTCATGACCGAGAACGGGACCTTCATCATCAACGGCACCGAGCGGGTCATCGTCTCCCAGCTGCACCGCTCGCCGGGGGTGTTCTTCGACCACGACCGGGGCAAGACCCATTCCTCCGGCAAGCTGCTGTTCTCGGCACGCATCATCCCCTACCGGGGCTCGTGGCTCGACTTCGAGTTCGACCCCAAGGACCTGCTCTACATCCGCATCGACCGGCGCCGCAAGCTGCCGGCCACGATCCTGTTGCGGGCCCTGGGCTTCAGCACCGAAGAGATCCTGGCCATGTTCTTCGAGACCGACACCTTCCGCCTCGGTCGCGACGAGATCAAGCTCGACCTCATCCCGGCGCGCCTGCGCGGTGAGCAGCTCGATTTCGATCTCAAGAACAACAAGGGCGAGGTCCTGGTGCCGGCCGGCCAGCACATCACCGCGCGCCACGTGAAGGAGATGGAGCGTGCGCGCATGAAGACCCTGGTGGTGCCGGCCGCCTATGTCATCGGCAAGGCCCTGGCCAAGACCGTGGCCGATCCCAACACCGGCGAGGTGCTGGCCGAGGCCAACCAGGAGATCACCCAGGAGCTGCTGGACGGCTTCCTGGCGGCGGGCGTGGAGACCATCGAGACCCTGTTCACCAACGACCTCGACCGCGGGCCCTACATCTCCCACACCCTGCGGCTCGACCCCACCGGCAACGAGCTGGAGGCGCAGATGGAGATCTACCGCATGATGCGCCCCGGCGAGCCGCCGACCAAGGACGCGGCCCAGAACCTGTTCTACAACCTGTTCTTCAACCCGGACCGCTACGACCTCTCGGCGGTGGGGCGCATGAAGTTCAACCGCCGCCTGGGCCGGCCCACGGACGAGGGGCCGGGCACCCTGTCCAAGCAGGACATCGTGGACGTGATGAAGACCCTCATCACCCTCAAGAACGGCCAGGGCGAGATCGACGACATCGACAACCTGGGCAACCGGCGGGTGCGCTCGGTGGGCGAGCTGGTGGAGAACCAGTTCCGCGTCGGCCTGGTGCGGGTGGAGCGGGCGGTCAAGGAGCGCCTGAGTCTGGCCGACTCCGAGGGGCTGGCGCCCCAGGACCTGATCAACGCCAAGCCGGTGTCGGCGGTGATCAAGGAGTTCTTCGGCTCCTCCCAGCTGTCCCAGTTCATGGACCAGACCAACCCCCTGTCCGAGGTCACCCACAAGCGGCGGGTCTCGGCCCTGGGGCCCGGCGGCCTGACCCGGGAGCGGGCCGGCTTCGAGGTGCGCGACGTGCACCCCACCCACTACGGCCGGGTCTGCCCCATCGAGACGCCGGAGGGCCCCAACATCGGCCTGATCAACTCGCTGGCGGTCTATGCCCGCACCAACGAGTACGGCTTCCTGGAGACGCCCTACCGCAAGGTGGAGAACGGCCGCATCACCGACCAGATCGACTACCTGTCGGCCATCGAGGAGGGCAACTTCGTCATCGCCCAGGCCAACGCCAGGGTCAACGACAAGGGTGAGCTGGTGGACGAGCTGGTCTCCTGCCGCCACCGCAACGAGTTCACCCTGTCCACCGCCGACCAGGTGGACTACATCGACGTGGCGCCGTCCCAGATCGTCTCGGTGGCCGCCAGCCTGATCCCCTTCCTCGAGCACGACGACGCCAACCGGGCCCTCATGGGCTCCAACATGCAGCGCCAGGCGGTGCCCACGGTGCGCACCGAGAAGCCCCTGGTGGGCACCGGCATGGAGCGCATCGTGGCGGTGGACTCCGGCGTCACCCTGGTGGCCCGCCGCGGCGGCGTGGTGGACTCGGTGGACGCCGGGCGCATCGTCATCAAGGTCAACGACGACGAGACCCGCCCGGGCGAGCCCGGGGTGGACATCTACACCCTGACCAAGTACACCCGTTCCAACCAGAACACCACCATCAACCAGCGCCCCCTGGTGCGGGTGGGCGACCGCATCGCCAAGGGCGATGTCCTGGCCGACGGGCCGTCCACCGACATGGGCGAGCTGGCCCTGGGCCGCAACGTCCTGGTGGCCTTCATGCCGTGGAACGGCTACAACTTCGAGGACTCCATCCTCATCTCCGAGCGGCTGGTGGAGGAGGACGTCTACACCACCATCCACATCGAGGAGCTCAACGCGGTGGCCCGGGACACCAAGCTGGGGCCGGAGGAGATCACCCGGGACATCCCCAACGTGGGCGAGGCGGCGCTGGCCAAGCTGGACGAGTCCGGTATCGTCTACGTGGGCGCCGAGGTCAAGGCCGGCGACATCCTGGTGGGCAAGGTGACCCCCAAGGGGGAGACCCAGCTCACACCGGAGGAGAAGCTGCTGCGCGCCATCTTCGGCGAGAAGGCCTCGGACGTGAAGGACACCTCCCTGAAGATGCCCTCCGGCATGCAGGGCACGGTCATCGACGTCCAGGTCTTCACCCGCGACGGCATCGAGAAGGACGAGCGGGCCAAGCAGAACGACGCCCAGGAGCTGGAGCGGGTGCGCAAGGACCTGGAGGACCAGCACCGCATCCTCGAGGAGGACACCTACGCCCGCATCGAGCGGCTGCTGGTGGGGCGTACCGCCGAGGGCGGCCCCGACGGCCTCAAGTCCGGCGACAAGGTGACCAAGACCTACCTGGCCAAGCTGCCGCGCAAGCGCTGGTTCGAGATCCGCCTGCGCAACGAGGAGGTCAACACCTCCCTGGAGCAGATCCGCGAGCAGCTCGCCCGCCAGGAGAAGGAGTTCGAGGCCAAGTTCGAGGAGAAGAAGAAGAAGCTCGAGGCCGGCGACGATCTCGCCCCGGGCGTGCTCAAGATGGTCAAGGTCTTCGTCGCCGTCAAGCGCCGCCTGCAGCCCGGCGACAAGATGGCCGGGCGCCACGGCAACAAGGGCGTGATCTCCCGCATCGTGCCGGTGGAGGACATGCCCTACATGGCCGACGGCACCACCGTCGACATCGTCCTCAACCCCCTCGGCGTGCCCTCGCGCATGAACGTGGGCCAGGTCCTGGAGACCCACCTGGGCTGGGCCGCCCACGAGCTCGGCCGCAAGATCGACGAGATGCTGCGCGCCGGGCGCAAGGCGACCGAGGTGCGCCGCCTGCTGGACAAGATCTACAACCACAACGGCAAGAAGGAGGAGATCAAGTCCCTGAGCGACGACGAGGTCCTGGACCTGGCCGACAACCTGCGCGGCGGCGTGCCCATGGCCACGCCCGTGTTCGACGGCGCCTCCGAGGAGGAGATCAAGGAGCTGTTGGCGCTGGCCGGCCTGCCCCGCTCCGGCCAGGCGATCCTCTACGACGGGCGCACCGGCGAGCCCTTCCAGCGGCCGGTGACGGTGGGCTACATGTACATGCTCAAGCTCAACCACCTGGTGGACGACAAGATGCACGCCCGTTCCACCGGGCCCTACAGCCTGGTCACCCAGCAACCCCTGGGCGGCAAGGCCCAGTTCGGCGGCCAGCGCTTCGGCGAGATGGAGGTCTGGGCCCTGGAGGCCTACGGCGCCGCCTACACCCTGCAGGAGATGCTCACCGTCAAGTCCGACGACGTGGCCGGGCGCACCAAGATGTACGAGAACATCGTCAAGGGCAACCCGGCCATGGAGGCCAGCATGCCGGAATCCTTCAACGTGCTGATCAAGGAGATCCGCTCGCTGGGGCTGGACATCGAGCTCAAGCACGAGTGAGGCGGGGTGGCAGTCAGCGTGACGTGCATCGGAATCGAGAGTTTTTCCACACCGCGCCCGGCGTCACGGCGGGCGGGGTCGGAAAGGAGGTAAGGCCTTGAGAGACCTGTTCAATCTGTTTCGCCAGTCCCAGAAGAGCGAGGACTTCGACTACATCCGCATCGGCATCGCCTCGCCGGAGAAGATCCGCTCCTGGTCCTATGGCGAGGTCAAGAAGCCCGAGACCATCAACTACCGCACCTTCAAGCCGGAGCGGGACGGGCTGTTCTGCGCCAAGCTGTTCGGGCCGGTCAACGACTACGAGTGCCTGTGCGGCAAGTACAAGCGGCTCAAGCACCGCGGCGTGATCTGCGAGAAGTGCGGTGTCGAGGTGACCCTGTCCAAGGTGCGCCGCGAGCGCATGGGGCACATCGAGCTGGCCAGCCCGGTGGCCCACATCTGGTTCCTCAAGTCCCTGCCCTCGCGCCTGGGGCTGTTGCTGGACATGACGGTGCGCGAGATCGAGCGGGTGCTGTACTTCGAGGCCTACGTGGTCATCGAGCCGGGCATGACGCCCCTGGAGCGCGGCACCCTGCTGTCCGAGGACGCCTACCTGGAGGCCATCGAGCAGTACGGCGACGAGTTCGACGCCCGCATGGGCGCCGAGGCGGTACGCGAGCTGCTGCGCAAGCTGGACCTGGAGGCCATCGCCACCACCCTGCGCGAGGAGCTGGCCGCCACCCACTCCGAGACCAAGATCAAGAAGCTGACCAAGCGCCTCAAGGTGGTGGAGGCCTTCCTGCACTCCGGCAACAAGCCGGAGTGGATGATCATGGAGATCCTGCCGGTGCTGCCGCCCGACCTGCGGCCCCTGGTGCCTCTGGACGGCGGGCGCTTCGCCACCTCCGACCTCAACGACCTCTACCGCCGGGTGATCAACCGCAACAACCGGCTCAAGCGGTTGCTGGACCTCAACGCCCCCGACATCATCGTGCGCAACGAGAAGCGCATGTTGCAGGAAGCGGTGGACGCGCTGCTGGACAACGGCCGCCGCGGCAAGGCCATCACCGGCGCCAACAAGCGCCAGCTCAAGTCCCTGGCCGACATGATCAAGGGCAAGCAGGGCCGCTTCCGCCAGAATCTGCTGGGCAAGCGGGTGGACTACTCCGGCCGCTCGGTGATCGTGGTGGGCCCGACCCTCAAGCTGCACCAGTGCGGCCTGCCCAAGAAGATGGCCCTGGAGCTGTTCAAGCCGTTCATCTTCTCCAAGCTGGAGCTGCGCGGCATCGCCACCACCATCAAGCAGGCCAAGAAGCTGGTGGAGCAGGAGAGCGCCGAGGTCTGGGACATCCTCGAGGAGGTCATCCGCGAGCACCCGGTGCTGCTCAACCGGGCGCCGACCCTGCATCGCCTGGGGATTCAGGCCTTCGAGCCGGTGCTCATCGAGGGCAAGGCCATCCAGTTGCACCCCCTGGTCTGCGCCCCCTACAACGCGGACTTCGACGGCGACCAGATGGCGGTGCACATCCCCCTCTCGGTGGAGGCCCAGCTCGAGGCCCGGGCGCTGATGATGTCCACCAACAACATCCTGTCGCCGGCCAACGGCGACCCCATCATCGTGCCCTCCCAGGACATCGTGCTGGGGCTGTACTACCTGACCCGGGAGAACGCCGCCGCCCGCGGGGCCGGCAAGTTCTTCGCCGACATCGACGAGGTGCACCGGGCCTTCGAGGCCGGCGTGGTGAGCCTGCACGCCGCCATCAAGGTGCGGGTGCGGGAGCAGGTCCGGGGCGAGGACGGCGGGCTGACCGAGACCCACAAGGTCTACGACACCACCGTGGGGCGGGCCATCCTGTCGGAGATCCTGCCGCCGGGCATGTCCTTCGAGGTCATCAACCGGGTCATGAAGAAAAGGGCCATCTCCGAGGTCATCAACATCTGCTACCGCCAGGTGGGCCTGAAGGAGACGGTGATCTTCGCCGACCAGTTGATGTACACCGGTTTCTACTACGCCACCCGCGCCGGGGTCTCCATCGGCGTGGACGACATGGTGACGCCCTCGGTCAAGGAGGCCATCCTGGCGGCCGCCGAGGCGGAGGTGAAGGCCATCCAGCGGCAGTTCGCCTCGGGGCTCCTCACCGACGGCGAGCGCTACAACAAGGTGGTGGACATCTGGACCCACACCAATGACAAGATCGGCGAGGCCATGATGGAGGAGCTGGGCACCGAGGAGGTGCAGGCCGCCGACGGCCAGAAGGTGCGCCAGGAGTCCTTCAACTCCATCTACATGATGGCCGACTCCGGCGCCCGCGGCAGCCACGCCCAGATCCGCCAGCTCGCCGGCATGCGCGGCCTGATGGCCAAGCCGGACGGCTCCATCATCGAGACCCCCATCACCGCCAACTTCCGCGAGGGCCTCAACGTCCTGCAGTACTTCATTTCCACCCACGGCGCCCGCAAGGGCCTGGCGGACACGGCGCTGAAGACCGCCAACTCGGGCTACCTCACCCGCCGGCTGGTGGACGTCTGCCAGGACCTGGTGGTCACCGAGCAGGACTGCGGCACCACCGAGGGGGTGACCAAGACCGCCCTGGTGCAGGGCGGCGAGGTGATGATCCCGCTGGCCGACCGCATCCTGGGGCGCATCGCCATCGGCGAGATCGTCAACCCGGTGGACGGCGCCACCATCGTGGCCGACGGGGGCATGATCGACGAGCAGGCGGTGGCGGCCATCGAGGCGGCCAACATCGAGCAGGTGGTGGTGCGCTCGCCGGTGACCTGCGCCACCCGCTACGGCATCTGCGCCACCTGCTACGGGCGCGACCTGGGCCGCGGGCACCTGATCAACATCGGCGAGGCGGTGGGGGTGATCGCGGCCCAGTCCATCGGTGAGCCGGGCACCCAGCTCACCATGCGCACCTTCCACATCGGCGGCGCCGCCTCCCGGGCGGCGGCGGTCTCCCGCGTGGAGGTGAAGAACAGCGGCAAGGTGCGCCTGGAGAACCTGCGCCTGATCAAGAACAAGCCCAGCCGTTACGTGGCGGTGAGCCGCTCCGGCGAGCTGGTGGTGCTGGACAAGCACGGCGTGGCCCGGGAGCGCCACAAGATCCCCTACGGGGCGGTGCTCACCGTCACCGACGGCTCCACCGTCAAGGCCGGCCAGGTGGTGGCCAACTGGGATCCCCACACCCACCCCATCATCACCGAGGTGGACGGCAAGGTGGCCTTCGAGGACATGGTGGAGGGGGTCACCATCAAGAGCCAGACCGACGAGCTCACCGGCCTGACCACCTATGTGGTGCTGGACAGCAAGCAGCGGCGCGGGGCGGCCACCGACATGAAGCCGGCCATCGTGCTGACGGATGCCAAGGGCAAGGAGCTCAAGCTGCCGGGGACGGACGTGCCGGCCCGCTACCAGATGCCCCCGGGGGCCATCATCCAGGTCGAGGACGGGGCCAAGGTCAAGAGCGGCGACGTCCTCGCCCGCATCCCCCAGGAGTCCACCAAGACCCGCGACATCACCGGCGGCCTGCCCCGGGTGGCGGAGCTGTTCGAGGCCCGCAAGCCCAAGGACCACGCCATCCTGGCCGAGGTCTCCGGGGTGGTCTCCTTCGGCAAGGAGACCAAGGGCAAGCAGCGCCTGGTCATCACGGACAAGGACGGCGAGGTCCACGAGTACCTCATCCCCAAGGACCGCAAGATCACCGTCTTCGAGGGGGAGACGGTCCAGCGCGGCGAGATGGTGGTGGAGGGGGCCCCGGTGGCCTCCGACATCCTGGAGCTGCTGGGGGTGGAGGCCCTGGAACGCTACATCGTGGACGAGGTCCAGGAGGTCTACCGCCTCCAGGGCGTGACCATCAACGACAAGCACATCGAGGTGATCATCCGCCAGATGCTGCGCAAGGTGCGGGTGGACGAGCCCGGCGACACGGGGCTCCTGCCCGGGGAGCAGGTGGAGCGGGCCCGCATCCTGGAGCTCAACGAGCGCATGGTGGCGGAGGGCAAGCAGCCCGCGGCCTTTTCCAGAATGTTATTGGGGATTACCAAGGCCTCCCTCACCACCGAGTCCTTCATCTCCGCGGCCTCCTTCCAGGAGACCACCCGGGTCCTCACGGAGGCGGCCATCAACGGCAAGGAGGACCACCTGCGGGGGCTCAAGGAGAACGTCATCGTGGGCCGGCTCATCCCCGCCGGCACCGGCATGGCCCACCACGAGGAGCGCCGCCGCAAGCGCCGGGAGGAGGCCGAGAAGGCCAGCGAGCTGGAGCAGCTCCTGGGCACCTCCCCCCCGGCGGAGGCCGAGGCGGCGGGGGGCGGGGAGGAGACCGCCTCCGGCTAGGCCGGGGCCCGGGCGGGCGGCCCGATCCGGCTTGACAGTGGGGGGTCGGATGCCTAGAATCGCCGCACTTTTCGACAGGCCGGGCTGCCCGGCCTGTCGTTTGTTTTTGGCGGGAGCATTTGAATGCCGACGATCAACCAACTGGTCCGCAAACCGCGCAAGCGGCAGGTCAAGAAGAGCGCCGTGCCGGCGCTGGCCGGCTGCCCGCAGCGGCGGGGGGTCTGTACCCGGGTGTACACCACCACCCCGAAGAAGCCCAACTCGGCCCTGCGCAAGGTGGCCCGCGTACGGCTGACCAACGGCTACGAGGTGACCAGCTACATCGGCGGCGAGGGCCACAACCTGCAGGAGCACTCGGTGGTGCTCATCCGCGGCGGGCGCGTCAAGGACCTGCCGGGGGTGCGCTACCACACGGTGCGCGGCACCCTGGACACCTCCGGGGTCAGCAGCCGCCGCCAGGGCCGCTCCAAGTACGGCGCCAAGCGCCCCAAGTCCTGACCCCTCGGGGCTTGCCGGGCCCGCCGCCGGACCGGCCCGCTGCGGGGCGACCCGCCGGGATACCGTGGCCGCACAGGTTCGTGGACTGTGCGGCGTTTTTTTCTTTCACGACGCAGGCCCCGGTGCGGGGCCCCGCGGCGCCGGGACGCGCCGCCGCGGCGGGGCCGGTCCTTTGACCCTTATGAACAGGGGACCGGCGCCGGGGCGTCGGTGTGCGTGACGCCCCCGGCGGTGTTCGGGGGCGGGGCGGTTCCGGCCCGGGAGCGGGCGGGGGCGGCTTTTCTTTTCAAGAGCTTTTGCGAGTAGACCGGGCGTATGGCCAGACGAAGAGAGGTTCCCAAGCGCGAGATCCTGCCGGATCCGAAGTTCGGCAACCAGACGGTCGCCAAGTTCGTCAACGTGATCATGCTCGACGGCAAGAAGGCCGTGGCCGAGCGCATCATGTACGGCGCCCTGGACCTCATCGCCGAGCGCGCCAAGCGCGACCCCCTGGAGGTCTTCAACGAGGCCCTGGAGAACGTGCGTCCGCAGGTGGAGGTCAAGAGCCGCCGGGTGGGTGGCGCCACCTACCAGGTGCCGGTGGAGGTGCGCCCGGCGCGGCGCACCGCCCTGGCCATGCGCTGGATCGCGGAGGCCGCCCGCCGGCGCAACGAGAAGTCCATGACCCAGCGGCTGGCCCACGAGCTCATGGACGCGGCCGAGAACCGTGGCGGCGCGGCCAAGAAGCGCGAGGACGTGCACCGCATGGCGGAGGCCAACAAGGCCTTCTCCCACTACCGTTTCTAGTTTCAGTTCAACCGACCCTTTACCTCAGGCGAACAGACCGTGGCACGGACAACCCCCATCGAGCGTTATCGGAACATCGGCATCATGGCCCACATCGATGCCGGCAAGACCACGACCACCGAGCGCATCCTTTTCTATACCGGCCTGTCGCACAAGATCGGCGAGGTCCACGACGGCGCCGCCGTCATGGACTGGATGGAGCAGGAGCAGGAACGTGGCATCACCATCACCTCGGCGGCGACCACCTGCTTCTGGAAGGGGATGGACCAGAACTATCCCGAGCACCGCATCAACATCATCGACACGCCGGGGCACGTGGACTTCACCATCGAGGTGGAGCGCTCCCTGCGCGTCCTGGACGGCGCCTGTGCCGTGTTCTGCGCGGTCGGTGGGGTCGAGCCCCAGTCCGAGACCGTCTGGCGCCAGGCCAACAAGTACAACGTCCCGCGCATGGCCTTCGTCAACAAGATGGACCGCGCGGGCGCCAACTTCCTGCGGGTGGTGGAGCAGATCCAGACCCGCCTGGGCGCCCACCCGGTGCCCATCCAGCTGCCCATCGGCGCCGAGGACCGCTTCGAGGGGGTCATCGACCTGGTGCGGATGCAGGCCATCTACTGGGACGATGCCACCCTGGGGGCCAAGTTCGAGCTGCGCGACATCCCCGCCGAGCTCGCCGACCAGGCCCAGGCGTGGCACGAGAAGATGGTGGAGGCCGCCGCCGAGGCCAACGAGGAGCTCATGGACAAGTACCTCAACGAGGGCGAGCTCAGCCAGGACGAGGTCAAGCGCGGCCTGCGCGAGCGCACCCTGGCCAACGAGATCGTACC
>Ga0256830_1002544_pt1 | contig 11950 bp, 12 predicted proteins | sample 128326metaG_FD_190537 | JGI IMG/M metagenome (GOLD analysis project Ga0256830, IMG submission 190537) | Hydrothermal vent microbial communities from Lau Basin, Pacific Ocean - 128-326 | ecosystem: Environmental > Aquatic > Marine > Hydrothermal vents | place: Pacific Ocean: Lau Basin | collected...
ACGCCGCCCTGGAGCGGCTTATTCAAGAGATTTTGGAAGAAAACCCCAAGGCCGTAACGCAAATTAAAGACGGAAAGCAGAACGCCATTGGATTTTTAATCGGCCAGGCGATGCGCAAGAGCCGGGGCAAGGCCAATCCGAAAAAGGTAGGGGCATTAATTCAACGAATGATTGAAAAAATGTAAAAAAGATATTTATTCTTGTACATGATATCTTTAAATGAAACAGGTCAACGTGAAGGGGGATGGAGTATGATAAAAAATATGAAAGTGGTGGTGACCACGTTGGTGATCTTTTTTTCGTTAACGGCCTTGGCCGTTTCGCAGATCGTCCGGGGTGTCAAGGATGATTTATACAGTCAAATCGAGCTGTTCAGTTACGCTCTGACCACGATCCAGTCGGATTATGTGGATGAGGTCAAGAGTAAGGACCTGATTTACGGGGCACTGAAGGGGATGGTGGGCACGCTGGACCCGCACAGTCAGTTTCTTGACCCGGATGATTACAAAGAGCTCAAGACAGAGACCCAGGGGAAGTTCGGAGGTCTGGGGATCGAGATCTCCATTAAGGACGGGTTGCTGACGATTGTCACGCCCCTGGAAGACACCCCCGCGTGGCGGGCGGGGATCAAGCCGGGCGACCGGATTGTCAAGATTGAAGGCGAGATCACCAAAGATATCACCCTTAACGAAGCCGTCAAGAAGCTGAGGGGCAAACCGGGAACGACCGTGAATATCACCATCCTCAGAGAAGACAAGTTTGAGTTAAAAGATTTCTCCATTGTGCGGGAGGTCATTCATATTCAGGATGTCAAACACGTTCAGATCCTCGAGGACAACATTGGCTACATCCGTTTGACGGAGTTTCGGGAAGACTCGGCCAAGGAGTTTCGTAAGGGCCTGGAGAAGCTGAAGAAAGAAGGCGCCGACAGCCTGATCGTGGATCTGCGCAACAATCCCGGCGGACTGCTGAACGTCGCCATCGCGATCTCGGAGGAGTTCTTGCCCGAAGGAGAGATCATTGTCTCCACACGAGGGCGTCATTCTTCGCAAAATAGCGTCAGTAAATCGCATAATAAAGACCACGTGATCAAGTGGCCGGTTGTGGTTTTGATTAACGAAGGAAGCGCCTCGGGCAGCGAGATTCTCGCCGGGGCCTTGAAAGACAACAAGAAGGCCATTATCGTCGGGACAACTTCTTTTGGCAAGGGGTCGGTCCAATCGGTCATTCCCATGCCGGACGGTTCCGGTTTAAGGCTGACCACCAGCAAATACTTTACGCCTTCCGGCGTGTCGATCCACGGAACAGGGATCAAGCCGGACATCGTTGTCAAACGGGTTTTTGTGGAAGACGAAGATAAAGATAACGAAGCGAAAGGCAAGAAAGAGAAGGCCAAGGAAATCTTCGAGACCATTGAACACAAAAAGGAGTCCTCAGCCGATCCCAAGAAGCTCCTGGAGGAAAAAGAAGCGAAGATACGCGAGTTGTTGCTGAAGGACAACCAGGTTCGAACCGCCATCAGCGTGCTGAAGGGGATCAAGGTCTATCAACGGTTTCATGGCGAAGGTCCTGTGGCGAAAAGCCCTGCAAATCCCGTAGAGAACAAAACGCCAAAGCCATCGGATGATAAGACACAGGAGTGATTTTGGAGGGTCTATCAGCATTTTGGGCATAGAGACCTCCTGCGATGAAACCGGCGCCGCCGTTGTCCGTCACGGTCGGGAGGTTTTATCTAACACGGTCGTCTCGAGCCTGCCGGACCATCGGCCCCACGGCGGCATTATCCCGGAGATTGCCTCTCGTCGGCATCTGGAATACATTTATCCGGTGGTCCAACAGGCCTTGCGAGAGGCCGGCCTTGGGGCAGAAGATATCCACGCGATTGCCGTGACGGCCCGGCCGGGCCTTATTGGTTCTTTGCTGGTCGGTATCTCTTTTGCCAGGGCCCTGAGCTGGGCATGGAGAATTCCCTTGATCGAGGTGGATCATGTGCAGGCCCATGTGTACGCCAATTTTCTGCAGACATCCGCAAAGAAGGATCAGGAAACTCCCACGCTGCCGGCCATTGGCTTGGTGGTTTCCGGAGGGCACACCAGTCTTTATTATCTGCCGACCCCGCAAGACTTTCAGTTAATCGGCGAGACACGCGACGACGCGGCCGGTGAGGCCTTTGACAAGGTCGGTCGCATTCTGGGCCTCGGGTATCCCGGCGGGCCGATCATTGACCGTCTCGGCGCCAAAGGGCGTCCCGGTCAGGTGCCGCTGAGGTGCGCGGACCTGCCTGGGACGTTTGATTTTAGTTTCAGCGGGATCAAGACGGGGGTGCTTTATCACACACGCCGTCACAAGGATAAGGAAAAGATGGCTGTGGAGGACGTTTGTCGGGCCTTTCAGGACGAAGTGGTTGGGGTTCTGGTACGCAAGAGCCTGGCGGCTTGTCGGCGGTTTTCAACGCGCACGCTGTTGGTTGGGGGAGGGGTGGCGGCTAATTCGGCCCTGCGCACCCAATTAAGTCGATCGGCGGAACAAGAGGATATTCGCGTCTGGTTTCCCCCATTGCCGTTATGTCTGGATAACGCCGCGATGATCGCGGGGCTTGGATTCCACGCCTGTTGCGGCCGTTGAAAAAAATCTTTTTTATTCCTTTGGTCTCGGCTATGATAGATAGTTGGTACAGATGAGTAAGGATGCCTTTTATGGAACAAGTTTGGGAAGTCGTCTGGAAGGTCGTTTTAGCTGTTTTTTTAAGCGGTTTGATTGGGCTGGAGCGTGAATATCGCCAAAAAGGGGCGGGTTTGCGTACGCATATCCTGGTTGGGGTCGGCTCGGCGTTGATCGTCCTGACGTCGTTGCATATCTTTGAACGTTATCAAGACGTGGCCATGATCGACCCCACGCGGATGATCACCGGTATTGTGACGGGCGTTGGATTTTTATGCGCCGGGACGATCATTCGCGCCGGCGATAATGTGCGCGGCCTCACCACGGCGGCGACGTTATGGATTGTGTCGGGCTTGGGGTTGGCTATCGGGGCGGGCAACTACATCGGAGCGGTGGTTGTAACGGTGGCGGTCTCCTTTGTGCTGGTTGTCGTTCGTGCTTTTGAACAGAAATTGAGTCAAAAAAATCGGACCGTGTTTTAGTTTTTTATTGGATTTCAGGGAGGAATAAACCATGGCTTTACGTCCACGTAAATCCCATAGGGAAGAAAAGGAAGAAAAGACTATTGAAATCAACGCCCAGATGCAGGGGATCCTGACCTTCAAAGATCCCGTGAATCTCAAAATTAACGGGCAGTTCAACGGCAGCCTGGATACACGGGGCACATTGACCATTGGAGTGGATGCCAAGGTGGACGCCAATATCAATGGGGACAACATCGTGATTGCCGGTAAGGTCAACGGGGATATCGAGGCCAACACGATGTTGGTGTTGATGCCCACGGCGGTCCTGAGAGGAAACATTACCACTCCTAAGTTGAATATCGTCGAAGGGGCGGTTTTCCAGGGGCAGTGCCGAATGATTAAAGAGGAGGAAGCGGATAATAACTTGTTGAATATCACGGAGGTCGCGGATTACCTGGAGATCGACATCAAGGAGATCGAGAAGCTGGCCAACTCCGGCAAGATCCCGGGGGTTCGCCAGGGAGATGTGTGGCGTTTTGAGCGGGAACAGATCGATCGTTGGGCTTCCTCGGGAAAGATAGGATAGCACGCGATGGCGGCAACGCAATATATTTCTGTTCGCGAGGCGGCCCAGCTTTTAGGGGTCAGCGAAAAGACCGTCATGGATATGATCGAGGCGCGCAAATTGCAGGCCTACCGTATCGCGGACAAGTTTTTGAGATTGAAAAAGAGCGAGGTCATCCAACTACGAGACACCAAGACCGTCGTCTGCGAGGATGAGACCGATCCCTATACCTTACAAGAAAAAATCCGGGATTTTTTCTATTTCAATGATTTTTACATCATTTCTCTTATCATTATCGGTGTTTTACTTTATATGATCTTTTTTTCTTAGCGTGATCCTTTTGCCGATCCGACCGGTCCTGTTTTCAAAATAACATTGGTCAGGCTCCTGTTGAGGTGTGAGAATCCAGTTGACTCATTAAAAAAAGAGGGTGGAAGGAATAAAATATTGAAAAAACAGGAGGCTTATGGTAGGGTAATGGTTCGAAATTTTGAAGACCTGTTCTGTGGCGGGGTAGCTCAGCTGGTGAGAGCGTTCGGCTCATACCCGAAAGGTCGACGGTTCGATCCCGTCCCCCGCTATTTATTGGCGGTGTATTTATATAAAAAAACCTTCACTCCTATTCATCAAAGCGCGTTTTTTATCTGGCCATGCCCTTTAGCGTTCGCAAAACTGTTCATTTTGACTAACAAAGGAGGTCCCGACTTATGACAGAGAAGACATCTTCGACGAAGACCTTTGAGTACAAGGCGGAAATGAACCAGTTGCTGCATTTGATCGTGCATTCCTTGTATGTCCACCCCGAAGTTTTTTTACGGGAATTGATCTCCAACGCCTCGGACGCCTTGAATAAGGCGCGGTGTCGAGAATTGACAGAAGACATTTTGGATAAGGGCAAGGATCTGGCGATTCGCATCAGCGTGGATAAGGACAAACAATGGGTCTCTGTGCAAGACAATGGTATCGGGATGACCGAACAGGAATTGATTGATAACATCGGGACGGTGGCCAAGTCGGGGACGTTGGAGTTCTTATCCCGTTTGAAGGAAGAAGGCAAGCCGTTGGACGCGGCTTTGATCGGACAGTTTGGGGTGGGGTTTTATTCGGTGTTTATGGTGGCCGACGAGGTGGTGATCGAGACACGGTCCGCGCAAAAAGACGCCCTGGCCTGCCGATGGGTCTCCTCCGGGGAAGGGGGCTTCACCATTGAGCCAATGGATAAGCCGGACAGGGGGACGAAGATTTCCTTCAAGTTGAAAGACAACGCCAAGGAGTTCGCGGAACCCTCCCGTATTAAAGAGATTATCACAAAGTATTCCAATTTCGCGGATTTCCCTATCTTTTTGGGGGAGGAAAGAGTCAACACCGTTCGCGCCTTATGGCGGGAAAGCCAGAGCGAAATCAAGCCCAGTGAGCTTCAAGAGTTTTATAAATTCATCAGCAACGACTATGACGCCCCCTTGGGGCATCTGCATGTTTCCATTGAGAGTGTCGGGGCCAGCTTCAAGGCCCTGATTTTCATTCCCAAACACGCCCCCTTTAATCTCATGCAGATTCACGAGCAGAAGTCCCTGCATTTATACGCCAACAAGATTTTGATCCAGGATGACTGCAAGGACTTGTTGCCGGAATATTTGCGTTTTTGCAAGGGAGTGGTGGACACCCCGGACCTGCCCTTGAACGTCTCACGGGAGGTCACGCAGTCTTCCCCGGTCATGGCCAAGATTCGATCCACATTGACAACCAAGATCTTGACGCTCTTGAAGAGCTGGGCCAATAAGGATCAAGAGAAATACATGACATTTTATAAGAATTTCGGTCCTTTGTTTAAGACGGGGTTGAACACGGATTTTATCAATAGAGACAAGATCATCGAATTGCTGCGCTTTGAGTCTTCCCGAAAGAAACCAGGGGAGTTCATTTCCTTGAAACAATATGTGGAGGGCATGAAGGAAAATCAGACGGAGATCTATTATCTCTCCGGTGAAGACCGAACGGACCTGGAGAATAATCCCAACCTGGAATATTTCAAGAAAAACAACATCGAGGTTTTATTGCTGAGCGACCCGGTGGATGTCTTTATCGTGCCTTCGATTCAGGAATACGATAAGAAACCCATTAAATCGATTGAAAAAGCGGATCTGGATCTGCTTCCGCAAGACAAGATCGAGACCAAGGAAGACAATTTATCCAAGTCGCTTTTGGGGCTTTTTAAAGAGGTCCTTGGGGACAAGATTGAAGACGCGGTGGCGTCCAGGCGTCTGGTGGACTCGGCCGTCACCCTTGTGACGGGCAAGGATGGGTTGGATCCTCAAATGGAAAAGATGATGCGCCGGATGAACAAGGACTTATCCGTACCCGCCTTCAAAAAGATCCTGGAGGTGAATATGGATCATCCTGTCGTCAAGAACTTGTCCAGGTTATATCTGGAAAATCCTTCCAATCCCCTCTTGCGCAAATGCGTTGAACAGCTCTACGACAGCGCCGTGTTGATCGAGGGAGACCTGACAACCACCTCGGAGTTTGTTCGACGCATGACCGAGATTATGGAGGAGGCGACCAAGTAGTCTTCCCGTGACGAGGAAGATAACAGGACTTAACGAAAGGACGGTATATGTCAACACAAGATCTGGTGCGGGAAGCCAAGGATAAGTTCGGGGCCTTGGTGGAAGAACAATTGGAACGGGTGCAACGCATGAAACAGGCGCAAGAGCCTGTGGATTACAGCAAGCTCGATAAGATCATCATCGGCAGTTGCTGGGGAGACGGTATCGGCGAGATCATCTCCAAACACGCCCAACGGGTCCTGGAGCATATGTTAAAGGACGAAATCGCTTCTGGACGAATCGAGATCCGGGATATCGAAGGGCTCACCATTGAGAACCGGGTCAAGCACAATGCGGCGATCCCGGCCGATGTTCTGGAAGAGATCAAGGCCTGCCACGTGATCCTTAAAGGCCCGACCACCACCCCCCAGGCCGGGGATGAATGGCCGAACATCGAGAGCGCCAACGTGGCCATGCGACGGTATCTGGATTTGTTCGCCAATGTCCGTCCGGTGCGCATTCCTCAGGAGGGCATCGATTGGTGTTTTTTCCGGGAGAACACCGAAGGGGCCTATGTCCTGGGTTCCAGGGGCTTTGATGTGGGCGACGACGTGAGCTTTGATTTCAAGGTCATCACCCAACCCGGGGCCGAGCGCATCATCCGTATGGCCTTTGAATACGCCAAGAAGAACAATATCGACCGGGTGACGGTGGTCACGAAATCCAACGTGGTCAAGACCACCGACGGCCGGTTTTCCCGAACCGCGTTTCGTCTGGCTGAGGAGTATCCCGGCATCAAGCTTGACGAATGGTACATCGATATCATGACGGCCAAGCTGATTGATCCGGCCCGACGAAAGGAGTTTAAGGTCATGGTGATGCCCAATCTTTACGGCGACATCCTGACCGACGAGGCCGCGCAGATGCAGGGCGGCGTGGGTACCGCCGGCAGCGCGAATATCGGCACGCGATGGGCCATGTTTGAAGCGATTCACGGCAGCGCGCCGCGCATGGTCAAGGAGGGGCGGGCACAGTACGCCGATCCCTGTTCCATGATCAAGGCCGCGGCCATGCTTCTTAAGCACATCGGTTATCCCGATCAAGGACAGCGTTTGGAGATGGCCCTGGAGGTCTGCGGGCAGTACGAGAAAAAGATGGTGATCACGGGGCGCGACACCGGTGTGACAGGAGAAGAATACACGCAGTATGTCCTCTCCTGGGTCGATAGTCCCCAATTGAACGATCGATGGGAACAAGGCGCGCAATCCTCCTAACGTTGGGGTGCCTGTTGACCTTTGGGGCTTGGGTCGGAGAAAGGCCTGTTGAGGCCCAGACCAACATGGAGTTCTTTTTTGGTTCGGGAAAGGGAGCGGTCAAGACCGCGACGGTGCGCAAGGTGCTTGCCGTTGACACGGTTCTTCTGGATAACGGCCGAATTGTTCGTTTGATCGGTCTGCGTGCCATGGAACCCCCAAAGCCCTCTGAAAAAGTTGAACGGGACGAGTTTGGGTTCCCCGTTAAGAAAGAAACGCCTCCCGTCGAAGATCTTGCCCGGCAGGCCATGGAATTTACGCGAACATTGCTGGAAGGAAAAGCTGTTCGATTGGAGCTGGGCGAGCAATCCACGGATGAACGTTACCACACTTTGGCCTATGTCTTTTTAACATCTTCCGGTGTGTTCGTGAACGCCGAGATCCTTCGGCAGGGATTTGCCTATTTACGGATACAGCCGCCCAATCTTAAATACGCGCGGCAATTACGCGAGGCCTATCAGGAGGCCCGAAGAGAGAAACGCGGGGTTCAAAACGAGTGATCCTCCCAAAAGTGAGGGCCTATATTCAACAGCATCGATTGTTTTGGCGAGGAGATCGGGTGCTTGTCGGGGTCTCCGGCGGGGCGGACTCCGTGGCCTTGTTGCGCTGTCTGCATGAGTTACGTCATGAGTTGGCCATTGAGGTGCGTTCGGCCCATTATAATCATCGGTTACGGCCGGAAGCGGGTGAGGAAGAGGCCTTTGTTCGGCGGTTGTCGCGGTCTTTAGGGATTCCGTGTGATGTTGGCCGCTGGGATCATCGCACAACGGGACGGGTATCCGAAGACCTGGCTCGACGAAAGCGCCTGGCCTTTTTGACGAAGCTGGCAAGAGAACACAAGGCGGTGCTGGCCCTGGCGCACACAGAGAACGACATGGCCGAGACCGTCCTCATGCGCCTTTTGCGCGGGACAGGCCTGCAGGGGATCAGCGCGATCTGGCCCGAGCGTCTCATGGACGGGGTGCGGGTTACGCGGCCTTTTTTGACGATCACGCGAAGAGAGATCGAAACCTATCTGCGAGAGCGCGATCAGCCTTATCGCACGGATCCAAGCAACCGGGACACGACGTTTTTCAGGAACAAAGTGCGCCTGGAGCTGCTGCCCCTGCTGAAGGAACAGTATGCCCCGACGATCGAAAAGACGCTCGCGCGTCTGGCCAGGACCTCTCTGGATGACTATACCTATTTGCGCGATCAGGCCGGTGAGGCGATCAAACGCCTGGGCGTGAGGTTTTCCGGCGAGGTGGTGGAGTTGCCCCTGGATGACGTTCGACGCTGGCCGGTGGCCTTATGGCGCATGGCGATCCGGCAGGTGTGGGAGTATTTGTCGGAAAAGGCCACCGGTGAAGGGCACCTGACCATGGCGCACGTCGCCGACGTGGAGGCCTTGGCGCGGAGAAAAGGTGTCGGGGCGATTGTGGATTTGCCGAAGGGGGTCAAGGCGCAACGCACGGCGGCAACCTGCCTTTTTTGGGTCGCGAAGAAAAACCGGCGTAAATCCATGTTGAATAAGGAATAAATTAGATTATAATGAATCCGTTCTATTAAAGAGCAATTTTTTAACATTCCTACGAGGACACAGATCATTATGGCAAATTCAGGTTTTCCCGATAATTCAGGCGCGACGCCGCCCCGTAAGAAATACCCCAACAATCGACGAAATCCCAAAGACCCCAAACAACCCAATGGGGGATGGATTGTATGGGTCATTGTTGGCTTTATTTTACTGATCATGATGAGTCAGAACAACACCATGACCAGCGTGCCGGCGCAGAACAAGATGACGTATAGCCGGTTTTATAACCTTTTGGTCAACAATCCGCAAGACCATCAGATTGCCAAGTTGGAGTTGGTGGAGGGCGCGGAGAACAACGTGCTGCGAGGAACCCGGATGGACGGCTCCACATTCAGCCTTTATATCCCCAAGGACGACAAGGAGATTTTGAAACTGATCCGGGCCAATGTGGAGGACTTCGACGTCGTGCCGGCCCAGACCTTTTGGACGCAGTTGTTCTTTTCGTTCGCGCCTTTGGTCATTATCTTGTTTTTTATCTGGTTTTTGTCGCAACGCGGGGCGCAGATGGGTAATAAAATATGGAGTTTCGGGAAGTCCAAGGCCCAGGTGGCGGAGAAGGGGGAGACCAATGTCACCTTCAAGGACGTGGCCGGCGTGGACGAGGCCAAAGAAGAACTCCAGGAAGTGATTGAATTCCTGAAGGATCCCAAGAAATTTGAACGCCTGGGAGGAAAGATCCCCAAGGGGGTGCTTTTGATCGGTCCTCCGGGGACGGGCAAGACGCTTCTGGCCAAGGCGGTCGCCGGGGAGGCCGGGGTGCCGTTTTTTTCCTTGAGTGGATCCGACTTCGTGGAGATGTTCGTCGGGGTCGGGGCGTCGCGTGTGCGGGATTTGTTCGAGCAGGGCCGCAAGGCCTCCAAGACCTCGGGCAAAGGCGCGATTATCTTTATTGACGAGATTGACGCGGTCGGCCGTCTGCGATTCGCGGGGATCGGCGGCGGCAACGACGAACGGGAACAGACATTAAACGCCTTGTTGGTGGAGATGGACGGCTTTAAAAACACCACGGGTTTGATCCTCATCGCGGCGACCAACCGGCCGGACACCCTGGATCCGGCCCTGTTGCGTCCGGGACGCTTTGATCGACGGGTTGTGGTGGGGCTGCCGGATTTAAACGGACGGGAAGGGATTCTCAAGGTTCATGCCAAGTCCATTACCCTGGCAAAGGATGTGGATCTGCGAAAGATCGCCCAACAGACGGTCTATTTTTCCGGCGCGGATCTGGCCAATGTCTGTAACGAAGCGGCCCTGTTGGCCGCGCGACGCAACAAGAAGGCCGTCGGACAACAGGAGCTCGTGGATGCCGTCGAGCGTGTCACCATGGGACCTGAAAAGAAGAGCCGGACGATCTCGGAAAGAGAAAAAAGCATGACCGCCTATCACGAGGCCGGGCACGCCCTTTTGTCTTTGCTGGTGGACAATGTGGACACGTTCTCCAAGGTCTCGATCGTGCCGAGGGGCATGGCCGGCGGATACACCCTGACCCCGCCGACGGAAGATAAGCACTACTTTAATAAATCCGAGTTGATGGGGCAGATGACGGTTTTGCTGGGCGGGATGATCGCCGAGGAGATCTACACGGGGGTCACCTCCACGGGGGTCTCCAACGACCTGGAAAAGGTCGCCCAGATCGCCCGAAACATGGTGTGCGTTTACGGCATGAGCGATATTCTGGGGCCGTTGGCCTATGGTGAACGGGAGCACCAAACGTTCTTGGGAAGGGACCTGATGGAGCAGCGCAACTACAGCGAGGAAACCTCACGGTTGATCGATGAAGAGGTCCGTCGCTTGGTGGGCGAGGCCCAGGACCGCGCGCGCATGTTGTTGACCGAGCATCGGGACAAGCTGGAAAAGATCGCCGAGAAGCTGATTGAAAAGGAGATCATGGACGTCGACGAGACGCGGGTCTTGTTGGGGATGACCGACACAGAACAATCGCCGTCGAAGGAAGAAAATGAGTCCTCAGACGACCAAAGTGCTTAAGGCCGGACCTTATCGGCTGGACCTGTCTCGACGCACTCATGTGATGGGGATCATCAATGTGACGCCGGATTCCTTCAGCCGGGACGGCCTGGGTGCCGCCTCTGCGGACACGTGTCGTCGGGCCGTGCGACAGGCGGCAAGGTTTGTTCGTCAGGGCGCCGATATCCTGGATATTGGGGGGGAATCCACGCGGCCGGGTGCGGCCAGAGTGACGGTTCAGGAAGAGTTGGATCGTGTGATCCCCGTCATTCAGGCGTTAAAGAAGAGGTTTGACATCCCCTTGTCGGTGGACACGTATAAGGCCACGGTGGCCGAGGAGGCCTTGCGGGCCGGGGCCGTGATCGTCAACAACATCATGGGCATTCGGAAGAATGACCGCTTGACGCGGGCGGTCAAGGATCACCGGGCGGCCTTGATTCTTATGCATATCCGGGGGATCCCCAGGACCATGCAAAGAAAAATTTTTTACAAGGACGTGGTGGCCGATGTCTTTCAACAGTTGAGCGAGGCCCTGAGGAGGGCCAGGCGGGCCGGCTTGGAGGCGGATCAACTCGTTGTTGATCCCGGCCTTGGGTTTGGCAAGACGGTGGAGCATAATTTGCGGCTCGTTCGGGAGTTGCGGCGGTTTTGTCGACTGGGGGTGCCTGTACTGCTGGGGCCGTCGCGCAAGAGTTTTATTGGTCAGGTGCTGGGGCGCGAGGTGAAAGACCGTTTGACAGGAACAATAGCGACGGTGTGCGTTGGCGTGATAAACGGCGCGGCGATTGTGCGCGTGCACGACGTCAAGCAGGCCTGGGAGGCCGTGCGCATGACCGAGGCGCTTTTAGGAAAGAGTGGCTAAA
>Ga0256830_1002545_pt1 | contig 11934 bp, 13 predicted proteins | sample 128326metaG_FD_190537 | JGI IMG/M metagenome (GOLD analysis project Ga0256830, IMG submission 190537) | Hydrothermal vent microbial communities from Lau Basin, Pacific Ocean - 128-326 | ecosystem: Environmental > Aquatic > Marine > Hydrothermal vents | place: Pacific Ocean: Lau Basin | collected...
GATTGCCGTCGCCGCCAAGAGCGCCGCCCCCTTGACAAAACTTCTTATTTTTGAGCTTTTTCTCATTGTTTAATATGGTATCACAAAAGCCGCCCGCGTCAAAAATCGGCGCCCGGGTTTAAAGAGCGGGAGAAAAATGTTATTCTTTTAACATGGATAAAGAGGAAAAAATAAGGAAACTTTTAACCCGCGGCGTGATTGAAATAATCGGACGCGAAGACCTGGAAGACAAGATAAGAAAAGGGAAAAAACTTCGCGTGAAATTCGGGGTGGATGTTGCCAGGCCCGACTTGCACCTCGGACATTCCGTGGGCCTTCGTAAGTTGCGTGAATTTCAGGAATTGGGGCATACGGTTATTTTTTTAATAGGCGACGCGACAACAAGAATTGGAGATCCGACAGGGAAAGACAAAACCAGGCCTATTTTAACGGAAGAGGAAATTCAAAGGAACGCGAAAACTTACACGGATCAAGTTGGAAAAATTTTAGATGTAAAGAAATGTGAGATTCGCAGAAATTCTGAGTGGTTTGACAAAATGTCAATGTTTGATTTTGTGAATCTTTTGACCATGGTCACTCATTCACAAATTATGAATCGGGAGGCGTTTCGCAAGAGAATCAAAGAAGGGAAGGAAATTTTCGTTCATGAGCTTGTTTATCCCGTTATGCAGGGGTATGATTCGGTAGTTTTAAAGGCGGATGTCGCGGTCCATGCCGATCAGCTGTTCAATGAACATTTTGGCCGTCTTTACCAGGAGAAATTCGGGCAGGAGCCTCAGGCGATAATGACCCTGCCGATGCTTGTCGGGACTGACGGGAAAAATAAAATGTCCAAATCGCTTGATAACTACATTGGTATCGCCGAACCGGCTGACTCTCAGTATGGGAAAATTATGTCCATACCCGACACCTTGTTGGAGGAATATTACACTTTGCTCACCGACTTGCCTTTTAACAAAAACGAGAATCCCCGCGATGCCAAAATGAAATTGGCATATGAAATCGTCAATATGTATCACGGAAAAGACGAGGCGGAGAGGGCGAGAGAAAACTTTATAAAACTTTTTCAGAAAAAAGAAATTCCGGATGATATCCCCGAGATTGCCGCCTCCAAAGGAGTCCTGCTTGGGGATATTCTTGTTGAAAACAAGATTGTCGTGTCCAAGAGCGAGTTTCGCAGGCTGGTCAAGTCCGGCGCGGTGGACGTGGACGGAAAGGCGATTGTTGACATTCATTTTTCCATTGAAAAACCCGTTACCGTCAAAATAGGGAAAAGAAGGTTTGTAAAGATAAAAATATAAAAAACAAAACACCGCTTCTTTGAAAAAGAAGCGGTGTTTTTAATATTTCGGCATCAACTAATCAAAGTCCATATCCAAGTCCATCTCTTCCATTTCATTGTTTTCAAAATCAATTCCATCCATTCCGTCAATGTCGTCAATCAATTCGTCCTCGTTAAACATCGGAGCCTCATTAATTCCTTCCATAATTGTTTTTTGTATTTTTTATATAAATACGACCTGGTAATCAATCCCAATTTATGGCGGGACTTTATCTTTTTTATCAAAAAGAAAAAATTTTGTAAAGAGGCCTGTTGGGGAGTGTGGATATCTTTTTCTGCGGTTAAAATCGGCACTGAGAGGAGCAGGTGAGAGCGCAGGCGATGGCGTCAACTTCGTCATCCGACTTCGGCATAGCCGGTATTTTCAGCACCGCCTTCACCATTTCCTGAACTTGTCTTTTTTCCGCTTTGCCGTATCCCGTCAGGGCGATTTTTATCTCAAGGGGGGTATATTCCCGTATTTCAATCTTTTGGGCGGCGGCAAGAAACAAAACCATTCCGCGCGCTTCGGACACCGCCATCGCCGTTTTCTGGTTTTTCGTGAAAAAAAGCTTTTCAATGGCGAGAATGTCCGGTTCGTGTTCTTCGATTATTTTTTCAATTTTTCTTCCGATGCTGAAAAGCCGCTCGCCGTGCGGCTTTTTCTTGTCGGATGTAAGGCAGGTTGAGTAAATCAATTTTTCTCCTTCACGCGTTTTTTCCAAAATCGCGCATCCCATCCTGTCAAACCCCGGATCAATTCCCAAAATAACCATAATTATTCGCAGTTTGTGTAGATGTCTTGGACATCGTCGTTATCGTCCAGCGCTTCAAGGAGTTTGTCCAGTTTTTCCGCATCCTGTTCGCTTACTTCCGTTTTGTGTTTCGCTTCCCATTTGCCGTCTTTTTTCTCAAACGCCCAGGTGACGGATCCGCTTTCCGCGAATTTGCCGCCGTTTTTTGAAAGAATGTGCTTAATTTCCGCCACGGTGCGATTGTTGTTGTCCGTAATGGCTTCAATGATGATGGCGACGCCTCCCGGTCCGTACGCCTCGTAACGAACGTTTTCCATCCGCGCGCCCTCTTGCTTGCCGGCCCCCTTTTTAATCGCCCGTTCAATGTTGTCCGCCGGCATATTCACGCTTTTCGCTTTGTCAATGGCGGCGCGAAGGTCCGGATTCATGTCTGGATTATCGCCCTTGCGCGCCGCGACGGCTATCATTTTTGCCATTTTTGAGAAGATTTGGCTTCGCTTCGCGTCTGTGGCGGCTTTTTGGTGCTTAATTGTTGACCATTTTGAGTGTCCCGACATATAAACAGAATAACGAATTATAAATCAAGAATCAAGAACATGCCTCCCGAAGCTTGGCTTCGGGAGGGTTGGGTTATTGGTTACAATCCCAGTTGGCGGTTTGGCGGGGTTTTGCCGAGATGTTCATAGGCGCGAGGGGTGGCGATGCGGCCGCGGGGGGTGCGCTCTATGAAGCCGAGCTGAAGGAGATACGGTTCGCAAACCTCGCCAATTGTTTCTTCTTCTTCTGATGCCGACGCCGCCAGAGTTTGAAGTCCGACCGGGCCGCCGTTGAATTTTTCTATCAGTATTCCAAGTATCCGGCGATCATTGGCGGTCAGTCCGGCTTCGTCAATTTCCAGAAGTTCAAGGGCTTTGACGGCCGACTCAATATCAATGTTCCCCGATCCGTGAACTTGCGCGTAGTCCCGGCATCTTTTCAGCAGGTGGTTTGCCGTTCTCGGCGTGGAACGGCTTCTCTTGGCGATTTCTTCCGCCGCCTCTCCCGCGATTTCCGCTCCGAGCACTTTGGCGGAGCGCTCCACTATTTTTTTGATTTCTTCTTGGGTGTAAAATTCAAGCCGAAAGGTTCCTCCGGAAAATCGCGAACGAAGAGGCGAAGACAAGAGCGAAATTCTCGTGGTCGCGGCAATAAGGGTGAACGGCGGAAGGTCGAGCTGTATGGTTCTGGCTGACGGGCCTTTTCCGATGATAATGTCCAGTGCGCCGGATTCCATCGCCGGATAAAGAACTTCTTCAATCATTTTGTTCAGGCGGTGGGCTTCGTCGATGAAGAGGATATCTCCCGGGGAGAGGTTGGTGAGAATGGACGCCAAATCGCCGACCCGTTCTATCGCCGGTCCGGAAGTGGACTTCATCTGCGCCCCGATTTCTTTCGTGACAAGATGAGCAAGTGTCGTTTTTCCCAACCCGGCCGGCCCGTAAAAGAGAAGGTGCTCGGGGGGCTCATCGCGTTTTGTCGCCGCCTCAAGAAGAATCTTTAGGTTGTTTTTTATCGTTTCCTGACCGATGTAATCGTTCCAATTGTCCGGGCGAAGGGTTTGGTCTAGATATTTTTCATGGCTATTTTCGTTGTTATTCATTTTTTTGTTTTTTATAATAACATAGCTGAATCGAGCCGCATAAAGGTGTTTTTAGGAAAGGAGTCGCTATATGCGAAAAAAGCTTGACAAATCATTTTTTGTTTGCTATTATTCAACAAGTTTTTCATTGATAACCGCCACATAATCCTCCAAGCAACAAAGCTTTCGCTTTATCGGAATTTTTTTGAGGACATCCTGGTTGCCGTTTTGCGGATTTGCTGGGATTATCCTTTTAAAAAATTCTAAACTTTTGATACCCATATTAAAAGAGTTGCTTAGAGGATTATGGGGCGGTTTTTTATTTTGGCCGGCCGGTTACGGCCGGTTTTTGTTTTTTAATTTACAATTCAACTATCCTTTGCAGTTCTTCAAGCGATGTTATTCCTTTCAAGGCTTTTAGGATTCCGTTTTGCTGCATATTCGGTATGCCTTGCTCTTTCGCCGCTTCCCATATCTGTGTCTCGCTGGGACTTTTCAAAATCAAGGATTCTATTTTTCTATCCACCAGTATTATTTCATATATTCCGATTCTGCCCTTATATCCGATATTGTTGCATTCTTCGCATCCCGCCGGCTTCCATATTGAGACATTGTCAATATTCGGTTTGGGAAACTTTTCAGGAAGCGTTTCCAAATGTTTCTTCAGCAATTCTTTTTCTCTCTCGTCCGGCTTTACTTCTCTTTTGCATTTCTCGCACAGCCTTCTTACGAGGCGCTGAGCCATGGAAGCGTTTAATGCCGGAGCGATAGTATTGGGGTTTACCCCAAGGTCGATCAGCCTGGGGATTGTTCCGGCGGCGTTATTCGTATGCAGAGTTGAGAACACAAGGTGTCCGGTGAGCGCGGCGTTCATTGCCGTTTTCGCCGTTTCCAGGTCCCTGATTTCACCAATCATTATGACATCGGGATCTTGCCGCAAAATAGCCCTCAGCCCGTTGGCAAAAGTGTAGCCCTTCTTCTTTTCAACCTGGGTTTGCGTTATACCCTCAAGATGGTATTCAATGGGGTCTTCAATGGTTATTATCTTTATGTTTGGAGAATAAATTTTTTTGAGAAAGGCGTAGAGGGTGGTTGTTTTTCCGGAACCTGTCGGACCCGTCGTCAATAACATGCCGTTGGGTTTTTTAATTTCCTTAATCAATATGTCGTAGAGGTATTGCTCCATCCCCAATTCTTCCAAGGGGACGGAGATGCTTTGGGGGTCAAGGATTCTTGCGACAATTGACTCTCCGTATGCGCCCGGTATCACGGAAACTCTTATTTCTATTTCGCTGTCTTTGAGGTTAATGGTGAATCTTCCGTCCTGGGCCCTGTCATGGATGTTCAGTTTAAGTCCGGAAACAAGTTTGACTCTTGAAAGGAGCAGGCGATAAACTTTTTCTTCAAAAGAAAATACTTCGTGAAGAACTCCGTCAAGCCTGAAGCGAAGGCGGATGACATCCTCTTCCGGTTCGAGGTGGATGTCCGACGCTCCGAGGCCGATTGCCCCGGCCAGTATAATTTCCAAAAATTCCGAAATCCTCTTGCTTTTTTGGGAGGAAATGGCTCCCAGAAAGATTTCCTTTAATTGTTCAATTTTTTTCGCTTGTTTTAAGAACTCCGAAAGTTTTTCGGGAGACACGTCAACAATCCCTTTTTTAACCTCGTTGAATTCGGGAACCTCCGAGTATCTTTTCAATATTCTTTTCAGGCTTGTTTCGGATACCATATAGACCGATAATCTGTACCCGTTCTGTTCAAGTTTTTTTAGAAGATTTTTCGTTTCTTCTTTGTTGGGGCTGAGAATGGCGACCTGCAGTTTTTTCCCGCTTGCCTGGAAAACGGCAAGTCCGGCCTTTCTCGCTTCTTCTTCGGGGACTGTTTTCAAGGCGTCAAGGTCTATGGTTATCCTTGAGGCGTCAAGATAGGGTAGTCCGTATTTGTTTGACAGAATTTTAGCGAGGTCTTCAGCCTCTCTTTCCAGCATTTGATTTATTTTTTCTTCCGTGATTTTTGTCATTGCTTGTCTGCTTTTTATTTTACTCTTTTTGCTCTCCCCCACAAGCCCCTTTTTTCCTTAGCTTATGGGCAGGTTGTCAAGCGAAAGTGTTTCAATAATCCCTTTTTCGGCAATTTTCTCATCAGCTCCGGATGAAATAAGTTTCTCTTTTCTTTTTGCCGTTTCTTCGCCCGATTGTTCGTATTGAAGCGTTTTTTCAAACAAGAGCGAGGCGAGCAAGAGGGTTGATATGCTTTGTCTGGACAAAATATCTTCTCCCATACTCATGATTATGTCTTGAATTGCGCCCGCCACCGCTTTCTTGTTTGGATTGAGCGGTATTATTTTATCTTTTGCCGGGAACGATATCCGTTTTTCCGCGCCTTTGGGCTCCTCTCCGGGAGATAGTCCTATGGTGAAGACAATATCAGCCGCGGCTGTTTGGGGGCGTGATTCAAAGGCAACATTTTCTTTGCTCAAGCCTTCATTTTCTGAGATTATTTTGAGAGTGAAAAAATCATCGCCGTTTTCATAGGCAATTTCCTTAATGCCGTATTTGTCCTTGGGGATGCGGATAAAATTAATAAAAAGACGGGTGTTTTTTTTCTCAATGGGGAGAATATGCGCCCATCTTTTTTTGAATTCCTCCGATTTTTCGGGAAACAGATAAACCGATTTTCTTTTTTCTTCAAGCGCCGCTTTGAACGCCTCGGCCGCGAGTAATTCGTGTTCTTCTGGACGCGATTTTAAGAGCAGGGCAAACGAATCGGACAATTCAATCATGTTTTTAATCTTTTCCGTTCGTTCACCATTCATGATTACATTCGTAGCATTTTGAATCAGAGAGGGCAATATTGACCCATCCGCAAATTTGTAGTTTTGTGTTTTTAGTTTATTTTTTCCAGTTTTGTTTTTTTAATCGCCTCCGCAATGAGATCTTCCAGGTCAAGCTTTTTTTCCACGGCTTTAACTTCTTTGAGTCTGGTCTTTGTCTCCGGATGTTCAGGCATGAAAAGCGAACAACAATCCTCGTGCGGGAGGATTGAAATATCATAAGAACCAATTTCTTTCGCCTTGGAAACTATTTCTTTTTTGTCAAATCCGACAAGCGGCCGCAGAATCGGAATCGCCGCGCTTTCTTCAATGGCGGCTATATTTTCAAGGGTTTGCGACGCGACTTGTCCGAGCGAATCACCCGTCACAAGGGCGGCCGCCCCCTCTTTGCTCGCTATTTTTTCAGCGATTTTCAACATAAAACGGCGATAAAGGATTATTCTCAGTTTTTGAGGAGCCCCCATCATTATTTGTTTTTGAATATCGGCCAGGGGGACAAGGTATAATTTGGATTGAATTTGGAACTTGTTAAGGAGTTTTACCAACTCTTTTATTTTTTCAATGGACGCGGGAGAGGTGTAAGGGAGCGAATGGAAATGGACGAATATCGCTTCGGCGCCCCTTCTCATCACGTAAAAAGAGGCGACGGGAGAATCAATTCCCCCCGAAAGAAGAGAGACAATTTTCCCTCCCGAGCCCAGGGGCAATCCTCCTTGCCCTTTTTCCTTTTGGGAATATAAAAAGGCGTACTTTTCAACGATTTCAATAAAAAGGGTCGCCTCCGGTTTTTTAAGGTCCACTCTGATTTGCGAACCCTTTCTTTTATTAAAATGACTCAAAACGTATTCCCCCACCTTTGTGTTTATTTCTTGCGATGTCAGAGGGAATTCTTTTTTTGATCTTTGCGCGGAAATTCTAAAGGTTTCAAATTTTCTTTCAGATAGAACTTTTATGGCCGCCTTTTTGATGGCGTCCATATTTTGTTCGCAGGCGGAGGCGAAAGAGAAATGGGCGATACCGAAAACGTTTCTCAGCGCTTCGGCGATTTTTTCTTTTTGCTCTTCCGCGGGGAATTCAGCGATAATTCTTCCCGATATTCTTTTCACTTTCGCGCCGCTTTTCGGGGCGGTTCTCGCAAGAGAGGCCTCAATGTTTGCAATTAATTTTTTTTCAAAAAATTTCCTATTTTTCCCCTTCAGTCCGATTTCATCGTAATGGCAAATGGCAAATTCAGCGTTCATGGAAAGAAATAAGACCTTTTTTTAAAAAATATTACAGCCTGTTTTTTTATCAGTTCTTCCGTTTTTTTGAACGGAAGGCTTCTTGTTTCTTTGATAAAAGAGAAAACGCGCCCGAAATACAGGGGCTTAAGGGCTTCTATCAGTTCCGATTTGAATCTTGTTTTTTCAAACCGGTCAAGCATCTCATAGACGATTTCAGCCCAAAATTCGCTGTCTATAAAAATTTTTTCTTTGCCGTACATTTCCTCCAGTTTTTGATATGTTTCTTTTTTCAATTGTTTTTTGAGCGTTTTTTTGTTTTTTTCAAATAAGCCGCAACTTGTTTTTTTAATGGCGCTCAGCTTGATTCCGGCCGGCGCCGGAGGATCAGCTTTTGTTTTCGGTTTGGCGCACGAAGAAGAAGAAATTCTTGGCGGTTTTTCCATTTTTTTCCGCCATGCTTTTTTATTGTTGAGAAGAATTTTAAAGATTGTGTAAACAACTTGACTGAACATTAAGTCCAGCTTCGGCGCGCTCGGTTTATGGATTTTCGCCCCCAAATCGGCTCTTCCTATTTTAAAATCCCCCAGAACCGCGTTTAATGTCATAAAAATATCTATGCCGTAATTTTTGATTTGCTCATTCCACCTTCTTTTCAGCCAATAACGCCCCAGTCTGGGGCTGAAAGAGAAGTCGCCCCCAATCGGCTGGCGAATATCTTTTCCGAGAAGCCCGTAAATAAGAGGATAGCAAATGTGGTTTGTAATGGTCCCATCGTAAGGGTGGCGATTGTAATAGGGAAACACAAAATCCATTTTTTGTTTGCAGATGGGGGAAAGAAAACAGTCCACCCATTCCGGAGTAATGCTTTTGAGGTCGGCATCCACCACCATTACCTTTGAGGCGTTGACCTTCTCAACCAATTTAAAAAGGTTGTGAAAATTTCTCCCCTTTCCTTTTACCCCGCGCGGAGTGGAAATGTAAATTTTCGGGGTTTTTGTTTTTACTCCGAGGAAGGCATTTTTTGTGCCATCCGGGGAATCGTTGTCAACATTCACAATGAGACATTTTTTGTTCGGGAAAAACTTGAGAAGCCCTCTGTCCACCTGTTTCGTGACGAAGCCGATGGTTTCACTTTCTTTGTATGAAGGGATTCCCACTATGATATCTGCTTTCATTTGCTTATTGTATCATACCAATTCAAATGTTTTCAACAATTTATATTTCCGTCCGTTGAGGGATGGGGCGCTTTCCATAATGTTTATTCGCTCAACGGAAAAAGAGGGGGCCTCGTTTTCCAAGTTAACGCCTCCCCGGGGAATCAGTTTTTTAAGTCCGTGAAAATTTGAACAATCAAACCGCGCAAGGGTTATATGGGGAAAGACCTCTTTCATTTTTTTAGGGGCGTGGCTGGAAAATTTTTTGCTCAGTTCAACAAACTCAGGAGAATGTTTAAATATGATCCATATCATATTTGGGGTGCGAGCATGAGGCGTGGCAAAAACGATTTTTTTCGGGGTCAGTTGAAATTTTGACACCTGTTTGATTATCCGCTCCGCGTCTTGTTTGAGTTTTTTTAATCTTTCGTCGGGCGTATCTCCGCAGAAAACAACCGTAATGTGCATGTTTTCTTCTTTTGTTTTTTTAATTGGAATATCCGTCCGGAGGTCATTCAGGAATTTTAGGGCGATTTTTTTCAGCTTGGGGGGAATGCTTATGGCGATAAAAATCCTGCGTTTTTTCATGGTTTTTATTTTAATGTTTCGGGCAAATCATGTTTTGACTCGCGGCTGCAGATTTTTATCGCCGCTTTTGGCCCGAGTTCCATCGCGTTAAGTTAAGCCGGTTCTTTCAATCGCAAACCAAATGCGTTACTGTTTGTCGGCCGCGTTTTGAATTTGTCGGACGGCAATTAAGCGTGAACGCCGCTATGCCGAATCCGCCAACCTTTTGCGAAAAATTTGGAAAGATTTTGAAACATCCTTTGGCCTCTTTTGGGGTTCCGTGTCAGGGAATATGAGTTTGCGTTTTTCAAACAGATTATCAATTGATTTGCAAGTCTTTATATCCCCGACCAACAAAGTATGAGTTTTCATAAAATTATTTTTTAGCCAGTATTTTTCGCAGCTCTTCTCGCGCGACTTCGCGGTCATCCCATTTTATCTTTGTTCCCTTGGGTCCCATCATCCATGGCTCGGCCCCTTTTCCGGTTATGATGACCGTGTCGCCGGTTTTGGCGAGCGAGACCGCCTTAGAGATTGCTTCACGCCTGTCCATTATTTTTTCATAGATTGGTCGGCCTATTCCTTCGATGATGTCTTTGGCGATGTCTTCCGGGTTTTCGTCATAGGGATCCTCGCTGGTTATGATTACATGATCGCAGTGTTTTGACGCTATCTTGCCCAATTCGGGGCGTTTCCATTTATCGCGCCCTCCTCCGGCTGAACCGATTACGCAGATTTTTCGCGAGGTTTGGAATGTTTCGTACACTTTCTCCAAAGAATCAGGGGTATGGGCGTAATCCACGATTACGTTGAAATCTTGTTTGCCGTGGAGCGGGTCAGTCTGTTCAAGTTCTATTTTTTCCATTCTTCCTTCAATGCCGGAAAACTTTTCAATGGCTGATTTTATCGTATCCATGCCGATGTTTTGAGATTTAACGAAAGCGATCGCCGCCAGGATGTTGTAAAGGTTAAACTCTCCCGACAATTTTGATTTTATGTTTATTCCGTCCATCGTGAATTCAATCCCCTTCCTCTTGAGAGTAAAAGAGGAAACATCCTTTTTCCCGTATTTTATTTTTTCATCAATATTAAAATTCAAAAAGAAAGGAGCATTCGGGTCATCTTCGTTTGCGACGATGATTTTCCTCTTAACAGGAGATTTTTCCAGCGCCTTGAAGAATTTTAGTTTTGCCTCCCGATATTTTTCAAATGATCCGTGCGATTCAATGTGTTCCGGGGCCAAATTAGTGAAAATAAGGGCGTTGAAGCGGATGAACTTATGCCTGAACTGGACGGTCCCCTCGGAGCTTAGTTCCAAAATCGCGTATTGGCATTTTTCTTTTACGGCCTTCCGCAAAAATCTTTGCATGAAAAATCTCCCCGGCATAGTCATTTTTCTTTTGTTTTTTTCGCTCATTTTTCCGACTTTGAAGCGCAAAGAGGAGGTGAGCGCCGTTTTATATCCCGCCTCTTCCATAATGGCGTTGATTATCTCAATGGTCGTTGTCTTCCCCTTTGTTCCCGTAACGCCCACGATAAAAATTTTTCGCGACGGGAAACGGTAAATCACGGCCGCCAAAAAGGACAGCAGCCAATGGTAAATCGGCTGTCCCGTTCTGAAAAGTTTTTTCGGAATAATTTTTCTTCCAAAACTCAAAAATGTTTCCAGATTAAGTCTCATACTCTTTTATTTTAACCGAAAAAGAGGTGTTTACCAAACCTCTTTCAGACAAATTAAAAAGGGGCGTTGCGCCCCTTTTTAATTTGTCTTTACATGTGCCCCTTTATCAATTCCTCCAATTCCTTCACCCGGGTTTCTTTGTCTTCTTCCATTTTTTTCCAGAAGGCTCGGCAATCCTCGCATCCTTCCGCATCTTCCACATAATGTTTCTTGATTCTCCATAAAGATTTGTTTTCCTGCACAAGCTGTTTCATCAAGTTGTAAAGGTGATTTTCCGTCATTTTTTATGTTGTTTTTGTTTTGACTTATAAAAACCGACCTTTGTTTTTAACTATTTCCCCATTTTTTTCAACGCCTCTTTAATTTTTTCGTTGGCTCCTTTAATTCCCGGCGGCACTTGTTTGAGCGCCTCGCGCGCCTCGCCCAGTGAATATCCGAGGGACTGCAGCGCCTCCAAAACGTCCCCTTCTTCCTTTAGCATGGCATCTCCGACGACCCCCAAACCCAATCCGCCCATTTTTTCCCGCAATTCCAAGACAATTTTTTCCGCTATTTTTCGTCCGATGCCGGAAACTTTGGTGAGATACGAAGTGTCTCCGGCGGAGATGGCGCGCTTCAGCGTGTCCAGAGGGGCGACCGACAGGACGCCGAGCCCTGATTTTGGTCCTATGCCGGAAATTTGAATGAGCATTTCAAAAAATTCCAATTCGGCGTATTGGAGAAAACCATACAGCTCCAAGGCGTTTTCCCTCACATGCAGATGCGTCCAGAGGGAAAAATCA
>Ga0256830_1002546_pt1 | contig 11919 bp, 14 predicted proteins | sample 128326metaG_FD_190537 | JGI IMG/M metagenome (GOLD analysis project Ga0256830, IMG submission 190537) | Hydrothermal vent microbial communities from Lau Basin, Pacific Ocean - 128-326 | ecosystem: Environmental > Aquatic > Marine > Hydrothermal vents | place: Pacific Ocean: Lau Basin | collected...
CTGATTAAAATCCCGCGCGAATTCAGCAAAGTAAATCAAGTGACGGTTAACGGCATGGGCGCGTCCAATCTTGGCGCCGGAATTGTTAAAGCGGTTTTCGCGGACCAGATTAAGGTTCCGATTAATATCGCCCCCGGGTACGCGGTGCCGGCGAACGTGGACAAAAACACCTTGTATGTCATTTCTTCTTATTCCGGCGACACGGAAGAGCCGCTTTCGGTTTTCAAAGAGGTAAAAAAACGAGGCGCCAAAATAATGGCCATTACTTCGCGCGGCAACGGCAAGTTGGAGAGATTAATGATAAAAGAAAATATTCCCGGGTATGTTTTCAGGCCGGAGTTTAACCGTTCGGCCGTGCCTCGCGTCGGTTTGGGCTATGGCGTTTTCGGCACGGCGGTAATATTGGCCAAAGCGGGAATGTTTAAAATTCAAACAAGGGAGGTAAAAGACATTATCGCCAGTATGGAGCTTTGGGATCGCGAATTAAGGCCGGCCGAGGCGACGAAGTTTAATTTGGCCAAGCGATTGGCGCCGAAACTTCGCGGCAAAATTCCAATCGTGGTGGGAGCGGAATTTTTAATCGGTAATTTAAGGGTAATTCGCAATCAGTTCTGCGAGAGTGGAAAAAACTTTGCCGGTTATTTGTCCGTTCCGGAGTTAAATCATTACGCTATGGAGGGACTGGAATTTCCTAAAAGCAACGGCAAGAATTTGATTTTTTTCTTTATAGACTCCGGCCTGTATCATCCGCGCGTCCAAAAGCGCGTTGAGCTGACGAAAAAAATAGTTAAAGAAAACAAGATAAAATACCTTGACCATAAACTGACAAGCAAGACCAAATTAAGCCAGTCGCTTGAATTATTGCAGCTTTTTACTTGGATTACTTATTATTTGGGAATTTTAAACAAGAAGGACCCGGCGGCAAATCCGTGGGTTGACTGGTTTAAGGCGAAATTGCGGTAAAACGCGAGAACACAAGAACAAGACAGCGAGAAAACACAAGGACATAAAAACAAAAAAATAATCCGTCAACACCGTTTGTTTTATTGTTTTAATGTTTTGTTGTTGTATTGAACAATATGAAGCTTACTCCCAAAATTCAAAAAGCGATAAACGTGGCGGCGGAGAAGCATTTAAGGCAAAAACGCAAAAGCACGGGCAATCCGTTTGTGGTTCATCCGTTTTCGGTGGGATTCATATTGTCCGAATTCACCAATGACGAAGATATTATCGCCGCCGGTTTTTTGCATGATGTCTTGGAGGACGCGAAGGGTTACACTTTTCTGGACATGAAAAAAGATTTTGGGCTGCGGGTTGCCGAAATAGTTAAAGAGAATTCGGAAGACAAATATCCGGGCGGCGTTAAAAACAAAAAAGCGACATGGGAAACGAGAAAAAAGAAAAAATTAAGGCGCTTGAAAAACGCCAGCCGCGAAGCGTTAATGGTTAACGCGGCCGATAAAATACATAATTTAAGATCAATAATCAGAAATTACGGGAAACAAGGAGAAAAGCTATGGAAAAAGTTTAACGCTCCTCCCGAGAAAAAATATTGGTATTATAAAGAGGCGGTGGAGATTATAACGAAAAGATTGGACGGCAAAATATCGCGAGACCTGAAAAAAGTCTATGATGAAGCGTTGGAAATGTTTGAGAAAAATCACAATAATTCGCCCGGCAAACCGTAGGAGGGGTTTGCTCCGGTTTTTAAATATTCGCGGCCCAATTTAAAATTTATCGCAAGATTGGCCGATTTTCTTTTTAAAAAATATTTATGGCTAATAAAAAATTTCGTTCACGCAAGCGTCAACCCGTTAAAAAATCCCGTTCCCGCAAGCGCGAACTTGTTTTAATAAGCGACAATTTCGTGTCCCGGCTCGTTATCGCCGCCGGAGTTACGTTTTTGGCCGGCTTTGCCGCGATGTTTGCAATATATTTGCAAAATGATATTATTGATATTGCTCGGGGAAGCGGCGAAAGAGCAACCGTCCAGGTGGCGGAAAACGGAACGCGGAATAACGACTCTTCCCAAGAGCCGCTTTCCGCCACGGTGGATATTGAAATATCGGACGCCGACCATTTCAGGGGAAGCAAAGACGCCAAGATCACGGTTGTCGCCTTTGCTGATTTTCAATGTCCGTTTTCGTTAAAATTATACAATGTGATGAAGCGCGTTATGGAAGATTACCCAAATGAAATAATGTGGGCGTACAAGCATTTTCCTCTCAGCTCTCATAAATACGCCCGCAAAGCGGCCGAGGCGTCCGAATGCGCCGGAGAGCAGAATAAATTTTGGGAATTCACGGACAAATTATTTGAAAATCAGGCGAAAATAAACGACGATTATGTTTATTCAACCGTAAAGGAAATCGGGCTTAACGCGTCCCGATTTGAGGATTGTTGGTCCGGAGGGAAATACGCCGACAAAGTTGATGATGACTATAATTTGGGGAAAGAAATCGGAGTTACCGGCTCGCCGGGGATTGTGATAAACGGAGAACTGATTAACGGCGCCCTTTCCTATAACGAGATTAAGGAAAAAATTGAAAAATATTTAACCGATTAATTTTTCGCTTCCATTTTCACGAAATTGTTTTATGAGAAAAATTTTGTTGCCGATATTGATATTTTTGTCTTTCTTGGCGGTCGCGACCATGCCGTCTTCTTTAAGCGTTTGCGCGCCCGGCGAATGCGCTCCGTCGAGCGGCGCTTGCGGCGGCAATCTCTGCGTCGCTGAAAATTTAATTGACCACTTGGACGCCAGAGCGCGATTATTGGACGCTATTTTGAATTTTAAAGAATTGATTGTTTTTGCCGCCGTTTTAATCGCGTTGTTCAAAATCAAAAAACACTCGGAAAATAAAAAAGTTATTGCCGCGAAATCTTACGCCAAGCAAAATTTTTTCAATTTTCCCGGCGTTAAGTTGTCGGATTGCTTTACCAAATTGTTTTCGCGCGGCGTATTGCATCCGCGGATTTACTGATTGGCGGTTTTATCTGCTTTAATGCCGGCGCGTCGCGCCGAAAATTCAATTAATTAATCATAAACAAGTTCCAGTATTAAATTATTGGTTACCTTAAACATATGTCAGAATACAATACTCAAAAGATACAAAAACAAAGTTTTATTTTCGGCCTCGTGGCCGGAGTGGCGATAGTGAGCGTTATCGGTTTTATCATTCTTTTGTCCACCGGATTTAACGGGGCGAACATAACGGAGGAAGGCGCGTCAAGCAACGCCACCTCGGCGAACGGAAGCACGGCGCAGGATTCGTCAGGGTCAACAATGCAGGCGATTCTGAAGGAAATAACCCCGACAGGGACGCCCGACTACGGGCAGAAGGCGGGCGTAAGCTACGACAAGGTTGAACAGAGTTTGAGCGTTTTGCGTTCTTACGACAAAAGCGTGTCCTTGGACGCGAATCAACAAAAAAGATATGTTAAAATCGGCACAACTCCATTAACGGCGTGTGAATTTTGCTGTGGGGTCGGAGAAAGAGGGTTTGCCAATTCAAGCGGAAAACTCGCCTGCGGCTGCGCTCATAACGTGGCTTTTTCGGGCCTGACCAAATGGCTTATCAAAAACACCTCTTATACCGACGATCAAATCGTTTCCGAGATAGGAAAGTGGAAGATTTTATTCTTTCCCAGAGGGGCGTTAAAAAAAGAAATGAAAAAAAGAAATATCGCTCCGTCTGGCGGCGCGATTCCGTCAATGCGGGGAGGATGCTAACAAACGGCGAAAACTCCCGGCTTAACGTTTAATTAAATTAATCTCAATATTCGCGTTATTGAGCGCTTAAACATATGTCAGAACACAATACTCAAAAGATACAAAAACAAAGCTTTATTTTCGGCCTCGTGGCCGGAGTGGCGGCGGCAAGCATTATCGGATTGGTTATCGTTTTGTCGGCCGGATTCAACGGAGCGGCAACGCAAAAAGGGGCGCCAACGGAAAAATCAAATAACGCTCCCGCGAACGGCGCCGCTCCGTCGGGCGGCGCGATTCCGTCAATGCGGGGAGGATGCTAAGGATTCGCGGCGCGATTAAAATTAACCAAAGGTCATCCGGTGGATGAAAATTCACCGGATGACTTTAAAATGATTTTATATGTTTTGCTTAGTTGCTTTAATCGTATTTTCCGTTATGGGAATTTTTAGCGCCACGCATCGTCGGTTGGCCAAGGAGGCCTTTGATTGCGTTTTCAGGAGGATTACTCTCAGGCCTTGCGATACCGGTTTTGACCAAAAAGTCAAAGGAAAGGTTACGGGAAAACTGCTTGAGAAGTCTCCGAAATTGGCGCGCGGAGTTCATCGTTTTTGGGAGCAAATTTCATGGGCGTTGGTGATTATATTTTTTGTTTCTATGTTTTACAGCGCCAGAACGGTGTATAATTTGGCGGTGTATAAAACCTGTGATCCGGAAAACCCCGAAAACTGCATTTTAAGCGGCGAACGGAAATGCTCCGATGCCGGCCATTGCGATCCGTGCAATTGCGATTCGGGCGACGCGAAATGCGAATCGCCGGATTACGCGGCTTGCGGCGGAGAAGAGAATTGCGATTGCGCGACGAGTTGTGAGAAGTAAATCCGCGTTTCGTCGGCGTCCGATATTTTTGTTTGTCTGATTTTTTGTTTTATGGTAGAATATAATTAATAATTGTTAATAACTTTACGCGGACAATTTAGCGCGAATTATGGCGTAGATTTTGGTTTACTCCGTAATAAGCCCGCTTGCCTCGTTTCGGCGGGGCGCGCGTTGGTCCGCGTATGCAAGAGAGGGGGTGAAATATAATGACAAAACTAAAAAATAGCTTAGCGGTTATCACGATGACAAGCCTTGTTATGGCCATGGCTTTGACCGCCACATCATTTGTTTCGGCCCAGAGCGCCGATGATTTGCTTTGGGGAGGCACGCAAGAAGAGGTTGGCAATAAAATAGGATTGGGTAATGAAGACCCAAGAGTAATAGCCGCGGCGTTAATCAATGTTATTTTGGGATTCCTTGGAATTATCGCGGTTATAATAGTGTTGATGGGCGGATTTAGATGGATGACTGCCGGCGGAAATGAAGATAAAATCGGAGAAGCTCGCGGACTTTTGTCTGCCGGCGTAATCGGTTTAATCATCATTTTGGCTTCTTGGGGACTGGCTCAATTTGTTGTCAACCTTCTGTATAACGCCACTAAATAACAAGCGGCGCATAGTGGATTCTTGTTAGAATCCACTGCTTTAGACGTAAGCTTTCGGCTTATGTTTAAAGGAGTGGTGATTAAAGAGGGAAACAAAATTCGCAATTTACAAAATTAACCTTAAGTTTTTAAATGGATAAATATTTAAAACACATTTCCTTATTTATTGTTTTTTATTCTCTGCTTTTCTCCATTGTCTTCGCGCAAGGCGCGACGGCGGTTGACACGGGCCTTGAAGCAACGGCGGATTGCGCTTATGGAACCGTTTCGGACGGAAAATGCTCCGGCGCGTCCAGGCCGGACATTGCCAGCCAAGGGGTGTCAATTTCATCCGTGGCCGGCAAGATTGTCGGCGCCGCGCTGTCTTTCGTTGGCGTTTTGTTTTTTATTTTAATGATTTACGGCGGATTTTTATGGATGACGGCGGCCGGCAACGAACAACAGGTTGAAAAGGCGAAAAATTTAATTATAGCCGCGATAATCGGGCTGATTGTGATTATGTCCGCCTACGCCATCACGGCGTATGTCGGCGCGACTCTGACAAGCCGATAAGGGGCCGTTCCGCAAAAATATGGCAAATAAAAAGATTTTTATAATATTTGTTTTTGGCTGTGTTTTGTTTTTCGGCGCCAACGCCGTGTCGGCTTATAATTTCAAAGATGACAGCGGACTGAAAGCCACTGCCGGCGGCGCCGGTTACGAAACGGGCGACACCGAAACCGTTGACTCCAAAATCGGCTTTATTGTTTCGTCGGCGCTTTCTTTTCTTGGAGTGATTTTTCTCGTGTTGATGATTTACGGAGGATTTTTATGGATGACCGCCGCCGGCAACGAACAGCAAATCGGAAAAGCCAGGACATTGATCGCCGCGGCCGTTGTCGGCTTGATTGTGGTGGTATCCGCTTACGCGATTAGCTACTTCGTAATCAGCAAGTTGAGCGGAGAAGCGCTAAAATAGGCGCGATAATATATTTTATCTTAAAAGAATGGGAAAAATATTGATTTTATTTTTAATAAGCGCGGTTTTTATCGGATCGGCGATGGGAGTATTGGCCGAAGAAGCAAGTTCTTGCGCGGAGGGGGGGCAATGCACCCTGAAAGACGCTTTCAGGACGGGAAACGAGAGCAATAAAGATCCGTTAGACAGCGCCGCTTCCGCCGCCAATTACAATATCGCCAAAGAAAAAACCTCCCCCGACTTTATTGTTGCCGCCGTTATCCAATCGGTCCTTTCCTTTCTCGGCATAATATTTGTCGTGTTAATGGTTTACGGCGGATTTTTATGGATGACCGCCGCCGGCAACGATGAACAAGTTGAAAAGGCGAAAAATTTAATAACCGCGGCCGTAATCGGCGTTGTCATAATAACCGCGGCGTACGCCATAAGTTATTTTATAATCAGCGAGGTGGCCACAAAAGCGTTGCGATAAATAAAATTCACAGTTAAAATTATTTTGTTTATGAACAATAAATTAAAACAAGCCTTGGTATTGATTTTTATGGTTGGTGTTTTGATTTTGCCCTATTTCGTGTTCGCGGAAACATCCGCGCTGGATAAATTGAAAGACGTGGGCGGCGCGAGCGGATATTCCCAAGACACCGATGAAACGTCTTTTTCCGCGATATTGGGAACCGTGGTTGGCGCGTTTTTAAGTTTATTGGGAATTATTTTTATAATTTTAATAATTTCAGCCGGATATAACTGGATGACCGCCGGAGGCAACGAGGAGAAAGTATCAAGGGCGCAAGATACGTTGTGGCGAGCCATTATCGGCTTGATAATCGTAATCGGGTCTTACGCGATTTGGGAATTTGTTTTCAGCAGGTTGTTATATTGATTAAAATAAATTTTATTATGCTCAAGACAAAAAAAATTAAAAAAGTCGCGGCGTGCGCTTTGTTTTTCCTGTTCGCGTTGGCGCCGAGCGTTTACGGGCAAACCGTTTCCGGAGAGACCGGCGCGACCATATACGGGCAAAGCGACGCGTTCCGCGGCGAGGCCGGTTTTGAAGAAACGATAGACGATATTGGCGTTACTCAAATTATAGTTGACGTGATACAAGCGTTTTTGGGCCTTCTTGGCATTATTTTCGTAATCTTGATAATTGTGGGCGGATACCATTGGATGACCGCCGGCGGGAACGAGGAAAAAGTGGCGAGAGCCAGAGAGACCATCAGCCGCGCCGTTATCGGCCTTGTTATAATTGTTTCCGCCTATGCCATTACCTATTTTGTGTTCAGCAATTTAAGCCTTGGGTGAGCGGGCGGCAGTCGGTTTTGGGCAAAAAAAAGAGCTATGCTCGCGGCGATAGCTCTTTTGCGTTTTAAGGAGAGGGATGGCTATTCTATTATAACCATCCAGTGGACATTTCTTCCCAAAAAATTTTGGAGCTGGGCGGAAACCGTGAATGTTTTTACCGGCCCGTATTTTCGTCCCCGGAAAAACAGCTGGTACTTGTAAGTACCCGCGATGAGGTAGTCCGTAACCTCCTGTTCTCGCCCGACATAGTACTCCTTGTTTTCCGGCCCGTAAATTTTGACCGTGAATTTGCGGAGCCGGCTGTTGTAAACGACGCCCTTGTACCCCATAGAGACGCCGTTCACCGTTTTTGTGTTTGCCGGAAGAGCTTTCAGTTTTTCCAGCGCCAGCTTGTCTTCCAGTACCCGGGACACGCGTTCCGGCCCCATCCATAGATCCCAATCGCCCCTGGCGTATTGGGCTTCGTTCCTGTAGGCCCCGCAGCCGGCCAAAACCAATAAAATCGCCGTTAATACAAAAAATTTTTTCATCGTTCTTCCTCCTTTTTTAACCTTTTTAACAAGAAATATTATTACCCATGTTATAACGGGCAATATTCTTGTCAGGGCCGCCGACAAGATCAGGGCAAGAGCCGACAAAACCAAAACCTTTTCTTCCGTGTTCATAATGGCGGCCAGCTCTTCGTAAAGATAAAGTTCCATAACATACCCTCCTTGTTTTTTTCGTCTTTTAAGGTTCAAATTGGTTTAACGCAGGTATGCGGCAATTATAATAATATAGTATGTTGCGCGCAAAATGTCAAGCCGCGCACGGGGCTTTGCGTCAGATTTTTTGCCGGAAATTTTTGATTTTCCGCCGGTTTATCCGCGGAAAGCGGTATGGCTTGTTCCGGCTGGCACTGATTGCCCATACCGATTTTCCTTGTCAATTTAACCTTTTTTTGGTACGCTAAATATCAGTATGAAAAAAGAATTGCCGAAAGCGTATGAGCCGTCCAAATACGAAGACGGCATTTATAAGAAATGGGAAGAGTCCGGGTTTTTTAATCCGGATAATTTGGCTTTGGACAAAAAAGCGAAAAGTTATGCCGTTTCCATGCCGCCGCCCAATGTTACCGGTACTTTGCATATGGGGCACGCGGTGATGCTGGCCGTTGAGGATATTTTAATCCGTTATCATCGGATGCGCGGCTATCGCGCCTTATGGGTGCCGGGAGTTGACCACGCGGCCATTGCCACGCAAACCAAAGTTGAAAAGAGTTTGAGGGGCGAAGGGACAGATCGGCACAAATTGGGCCGCGCCGAGTTTTTGGCTCGCGTCAATAAATTCGCCCAAGAATCGCGCGACACCATAGTGAACCAAGTCAAAAAAATGGGGTCGTCCTGCGATTGGTCGCGGGAGGCGTACACCTTGGACGAAACGCGCGGACGCGCGGTGCGAACCGTTTTTAAAATGATGTACGACGACGGTTTGATTTACCGCGGCGAACGCGTGGTTAATTGGTGCCCGCGATGCCGCTCCACCTTGGCCGACGATGAAGTTGAATACAAGGAACAGAAGGCGAAGTTATATACTTTCAAATACAGCGATAATTTTCCGTTTACAATCGCCACCACCCGCCCTGAAACAAAATTAGGCGATACGGCCGTGGCGGTTAACCCCAAAGATAAGCGCTATAAAAAATATATAGGCAAGGTTTATGAAGTTAATTTTTGCGGCGCGCCGCTCAAGCTAAAAATTATCGCGGACAGGAAGGTTGATATGAATTTTGGAACAGGCGCTTTGGGCGTTACTCCGGCGCATTCGGCGACTGATTGGATAATGGCGGAAGAAAACGGATTAAACATAGTTAAAGTGATTGACGAACATGGGAATATACGGGAAGGATTCGGGGAATTTTCCGGGCAAGACGCCCGTAAGGCGCGCGAAATGATTGTTAAGAAATTAAAAGAAAACGGTTTGCTCCGGAAAGAAGACGAGATTGACAACAACCTGTCCGTTTGTTATCGGTGCGACACCCCGATTGAACCTCTCCCTTCTCTTCAGTGGTTTATTAACGTAAATAAAAAAATTAAAAGCAGGGGCAATAAATCCATAAAAGAGTTGAGCATAGACGCGGTTAAAAAAGGAGTGTTCGGACGGGATAAAATCAGGATTATTCCCGAGAGGTTTGAAAAAAATTATTTTCATTGGATGGATAATCTGCGCGATTGGTGCGTAAGCCGGCAGATTTGGTTCGGGCACAGAATACCGGTATGGTATTGCGGCGGCCGCGACAAGGGGCGTTGCTTGCCGGCGTGCGAAAACCCGATTGTTTCCGCGGAAACTCCGGAAGAGTGTCCGCATTGCGGCAGCAAGGACTTAATTCAAGACGAGTCTACCTTGGACACTTGGTTTTCTTCCGGCCTTTGGACCTTTTCCACATTGGCTAATTCCCCCGATCAGATTAAGATTGAAAACGACGGGAGTCCGGGCGCGGGCAAAAAATTGGTTGTTGACTCCGAAGATTTCAGGACTTTTCATCCGACTTCCGTTCTGGAAACCGGTTATGATATTTTGTTTTTTTGGGTGGCCCGTATGATTATTATGACCACTTACGCCGTCGGAGACATTCCGTTTCAAGACGTGTATCTGCACGGGCTTGTGCGCGACGCGAAAGGCAAGAAGATGAGCAAGTCTTTGGGCAATGTTATTGACCCTCTGGATATGATTAAAAAATACGGCACGGACGCCACGCGCCTTTCCATGGTGATCGGCACGACTCCGGGCAATGATATGAATTTATCCGAGGAGAAAGTGGCGGGGTACAGGAATTTCGCCAATAAACTGTGGAATATATCTCGCTATATCATAACGAACTCAAAACTCAAAACCAAAAGCGCGAAACCGCGGCTTAAAGCCCAAAACTTGACCGACGCGGACAAGTGGATCTTGGAAAAGACGGGCAATTTGATTGATGAAACCACAAAGGATTTGAATAATTACGCTTTTTCGCAGGCCGGTGAAAGGTTAAGGGAGTTTACGTGGAACGATTTTGCCGATTGGTATTTGGAGGTTAGCAAATTTGAAAAGAACAAAGAGAAAAACGCGATACTGGTTTATGTGTTGGAAAGTTTATTGAAATTATGGCATCCGTTTATGCCGTTCGTGACCGAAAAGATTTGGGAGGAGATGGAAAACGACAAGATGTTAATCGTGGAGGAGTGGCCTCGCGGAGACGAAAGGCTTTGCGCTTGCGCGGCGGGCGATAATTTTGAGCTGATAAAAAGCATCATCACCGCCATTCGCAACGCGCGGGCGGAAAACAAGGTGGAACCGACCAAAAAGATAAAAGCGGTCATCTACGCGGGCAAGCGGGAAAAATTGATTGAATCGCGGGCGGAGCTGATTAAAAACTTGCGCACGCGGATAAGCGATTTGGAGATTAAAGGCGGAGGGCCGAAAATTAAAGACGCCATATATGTTTCCGCGGGCGAAATTGATATTTATTTAATCGGCGCGGTTGACAAAGAAAAAGAAAAAGAAAGGATTAAGAAGGAAATTGAAAATTTGGAGAAAGTCATAAAAAACGCTAAAATAAAACTGGGAAACGACGAATTTGTTTCCAAGGCGCCGGAAAAGGTGGTAAATATGGAGAAAGACAAGCTGAAAAAAGCGGAGAGCGAATTAAAGAAACTAAAAAATAATTAAATAATGTCAAACTTATGCTTACGCGAATTCTCAACAGCCCGATTATGGAGGCTTCATTTTTGGGCAATACGATTTACGACTGGCTAATCGCCGCCTTGGTTTTTTTCGCCGCGATAATCGCGCTTAAAATTTTTCAAGCCGCGATTATGGCAAAATTGGCAAATTGGGCGGAGAAGACAAAAAATGAAATTGACGATATCGTGGTTAACGCCGTTAACGCGATTCATTGGCCGTTTTATGTTTTAATCGCTTTGTACGCGGCGCTTCATTTCATCGGCGCGGCCGAAATTTTGAGGCGATGGTCGTATTACGCCATTCTTATCGCCGTGGTCTATTACGCCGTCAGGGCGGCGCAGGAATTTGTTGACATTGGCGCGAACAAGATTATCCAAAAAAGAAAAAAAGAAGAGCCGGCGGAATACGACGCCGGCATAGTCAACGCCTTGAGCTCGGTTGTCAAATTTTCTTTATGGCTCGTTGCCGCGCTGCTTATTTTGTCAAATTTGGGATACGACATAACCTCGCTGATCGCCGGCCTCGGCATCGGCGGCTTGGCGGTCGCTTTGGCGCTTCAAAACATTTTAAGCGATTTATTTAGCGCCGTGTCAATTTATTTTGACAAGCCGTTTAAGATTGGCGATTTCATCATTATCGGCGACTATATGGGCGTTGTTAAAAAAATAGGAATGAAGACAACCAGAATTCAAACCTTGCAGGGAGAAGAATTGGTGGTGTCAAACAACGAATTAACCGCCGCCAAAATCCAAAACTTCGGCA
>Ga0256830_1002547_pt1 | contig 11913 bp, 6 predicted proteins | sample 128326metaG_FD_190537 | JGI IMG/M metagenome (GOLD analysis project Ga0256830, IMG submission 190537) | Hydrothermal vent microbial communities from Lau Basin, Pacific Ocean - 128-326 | ecosystem: Environmental > Aquatic > Marine > Hydrothermal vents | place: Pacific Ocean: Lau Basin | collected...
TTATTGGCTCACGGGTAGATTTGATTCACAAGATCATGGAGAAGATACGGACGAACATGCCCTTCGCAATGGATATGTATCCGCAACTCCCATGACCCATGACCTTACGGCTTACAGCCATATCAAAACCTTTGAAGACTGGGGGCTGAATACATGAAAAAATTATACATCATCGCAGGGGAGGATTCAGGTGATCTGCATGGAAGTAATCTCATCAAAGCACTAAGAGCCAAAGTGCCGTTGGCTGTGAGGGGAATTGGTGGGGACAATATGCAAGCGCAAGGCGTGGAATTGGTTGCGCATATCAAGGATACGAATTTTATGGGTTTCGTCGAAATTCTCCGCAATATCAATAAGATTCGGAAATTATTTCGCACGATAAAGTCAGACATCATCAACTGGAAACCAGATGCGGTTGTCTTGATTGATTATCCAGGCTTTAATTTAAGAATGGCCAAATTTATTCATCAGTTGGGCATAAAAGTTCTATACTATATTTCCCCACAGGTATGGGCCTGGAAAAAGGGCAGGGTAAAGAAGATCAAAAAGTATACAGACCGCATGTTGGTCATTCTTCCTTTTGAACAAGCATTTTATGCTCGTGAGGGAGTGGAAGTAGATTTTGTAGGACACCCCCTATTGGATGTCATTGACCTTCAAACCAACGCTCAAGAAGCAGCTGGAAAACCCATCGTCGCTTTGCTACCGGGAAGCCGCAAACAGGAAATTCATCGTATGCTACCGGTCATGTTAGCCTTAGCAGACCACTTTCCAAGCTATCAATTCGTCATTGCAGGAGCCCCAAGTCAAGAAAAAGAGTTTTATCAGCAACTCATCGGTCATAGTGATTTAGGGCTGGTCATGAACCAAACTTACCAACTGTTGGCTAAGGCCTCCTATGCCATTGTCACCTCGGGGACAGCCACGCTAGAAACAGCCTTATTTCGTGTACCTGAAATCGTCTGCTACAAAGGTTCTGCCATTTCTTATTTCATTGGAAAACGTCTGGTGAAGGTAGAATTTATCAGTCTGGTCAATCTTATTTTGGGTAGAAAGGCAGTAGCAGAATTGATCCAATATGAATATACCGTAGATAAGGTCGCACATCAACTCAAAAGATTAATGCAAGTTGATACCCAAAAACATTTATTCAAAGATTATGACGAACTAAGGGAGAAGTTAGGAAATAAAGGAGCTTCCAAACGAGCAGCTACAGTGATTTTGGAAGAATTGAGTAGTCTTTAGCCCGAGAGAACCGCAGCGCGGCGGCAGAGCATAGCCTTTGGCACGAGCAGGTCTCTCTCCTCAAGCTATATCGCAGCACCAGAGTTGATACGCATAGATGCCCTAATACCCTATCGCCGCGATGCGGCTAAGAACTCATTCATAATTCGTAATTCATAATTCATAATCCCATTCACTCCAACTCATCCAAAGTCAGCTTCACACTAGGTACAAAGTGTTTGACGAAGTACTTTACTTCCGGCAATTTGAAGGCATTTACGCTTTGTCGAAGCATTTGTTTGGCATGTAAAAACTCCTGATTCCCCGCTTTAATTTCTTCCAGACATTTGAGATAGGCAGATATTTTGTCAGCAGCCTTTACCAGTTGCCAATGGGCTTCGTCTTCAGGTTTCGCAAAAAATATGGAGTCAAAATCTTGTTGTATAGCGTCAGGAAGTAGCTCCAATAAACGCTCATTGGCGATTTTTTCGATTTCCTTATAGGCGTCCTTAATTTTAGGACTAAAATATTTGATAGGAGTGGGCAAATCCCCAGTGATTACCTCACTAGCATCATGATACATCGCTAAAACAGCTACTCGCTCAGGCTTTACATCTCCCTCAAACAATCTATTCTTAATAATGGCCAAAGCATGCGCAATCATACTCACCTGTAAGCTATGCTCTTGGATATTCTCTTTATGTACATGATGCATCAACCCCCAACGTTGAATAAATTTCATTCGAGAGAGGTAGGCAAAAAAGTGACTCATATTGAATTTATATTGAAAATAAGTTTAAATAAAGTGCTTTTTTATCATTATTTTAAGAAAAAAGCGCAAATTACGGCCTAGTTGAGGTATAAATTCGTAAAATAGGTTTTAGCCAATTACGAACACTTACTCTTAAACAATATCGAAACCCTGAACTCTGAAGATATCATATATGAGAGCGCGAGTACGCTCGTTTACCTACGCCAGGAAACAGACGGGTCTTATTTAGCGATCAAAACCCTCAAGGCAGACATGCCTTCCCCCCGGCATGTCAATCACTTTGAAAATGAGTATGTTATTACACAAGGACTCAATATTAAGGGGATTCGTAAGGTATATAGCAGAACAAAAGAAGAAGGTAAGCTAGCCTTGATCATGGAATACATTGAGGGTCAGAGCCTTCGCACCTTTATGCATGAGCATATAGGAGATATTAGCACATTTCTTCGCATAGCGGTCGACACCTGTACTATTCTGAACGATTTACACCATCAAGGCATCATTCATCGGGATATAAACGGGAATAACTTCATCTATAACCCACAGTTACAAGAGGTTAAGCTAATCGACTTTGAATTGGCTACTCGCATACAGGAAAAAAATACCTCTTCAGCCCTGCACGCTCCCAATGCAATAGAAGGTACACTTGCTTATATTTCTCCAGAGCAAACGGGCCGTATCAATCGAGCCGTAGATCATCGCACAGATTTATATTCATTAGGTGCCACTTTTTACGAAATGCTCACAGGAGAACTTCCCTTTGATTACAAAGATGTAGTCGAAATGGTACATGCCCATGTAGCTGTAACTCCCATTTCCCCCCAAGACTTAAAACCTGAAGCAGAAATTCCTAAAACGCTCTCGCGTATCATCATGAAGCTCTTGGCCAAAAATGTTGAAAACCGCTACCAATCTGCCAATGGTTTACTGAAGGATCTTCAAAGCTGCCAGACTCAATGGATGCAGAGTAGAGCCATCCATTTGCTCGAATTGGATCAGGAAGTAGGGAAATTTTGCCTTCCCAATAAAATTTATGGCCGAAAAGATATATTGAAGAAATTCGCTGAAACTTATAAAGCTGTTCAGAAAGGAAAGTTAGCTGTAACATTGATTCCAGCCCAAACGGGGATGGGAAAAACAACTCTGGTAGAATCTATTCAAAATGATATCAATGAAGCAGGAGGATATTTTATTGAGGGAAGGTTTGAGCAGTTTCAACATAATATTCCCTATTCTGCATGGATAGAGGCATTTGGAGATTTTACCAATCAGCTACTTACCCAAGACAATGCCCAATTGGAGGAATGGAAACAAAAAATACTCAAATCTGTCGGGTCTAATAGCGCAGCACTAACGAATGTCATTCCTCGTCTAAATCTGATTGTTGGAAATCAAAAAGAAGTAGTAAGTGATATAGGACCAGAAGAAACCTTGAATAGGTTTTTATATGTATTGCTAAGCTTTGTACGTGATATTTCCCAAGCAGAACATCCGCTAGTTATTTTTCTGGATGATGTTCAATGGATTGATACAGCCTCTCTTGAGTTATTCAAGTTGCTTGCACAGGATTCTCTTAATGAGCACTTATGGATGATTGCAGGATGGAGAGAAGAGGAAGAAAACGAACAAACCAAGCACATATATAAACTACAGAAACAACTTCCCGAGCGCGTTGAAACGCTCAAACTTCAAAACCTATCCTTAGATCAAATAAATGAATGGGTAGCAGACACCCTAAACGCCAATATTGAAGAAAGCGAACAGTTGGGAGCAGTTTTGATGAATAAAACTCAGGGAAACCCCTTTTTTCTCAAGCAAATCCTGACCTCTATGTATGAAAATGGGTTAATTCGCTTTCAGGAGGGCCATTGGGAGCATGATTTAGTAGGCATACAGCAACTCAATATTACAGACAATGTAGTGACCTTGATGGCCGCCAAGGTAAAAAAACTACCAAGCCAAAGTCAGGAAGTACTCAAATATGCCGCATGTATTGGAAATCAGTTTAAGCTGAGTGTACTTTGTGTCATCAATGGGCAAACGCCCAGCTATACGCGGGAACATCTTGAACCGGCCATTGCAGAAGGCATGCTCATAGACATGAAAGGCACCTATAAATTTGCCCACGACCGTGTCCGGCAGGCCGTATACCACCTGATCCCAAAAGAGGAAAGCACATTATTACATCTAAAAATAGGTCAGCATCTATTAGAACTCATTCCTCCTGATAGGTGGGAACTGAATATTTACGAAATTGTCAACCAATGGAACTGGGGGAAAGAAGGTATTGAAAGTAAGGAGGAACGTATACAACTTGCCCGTTTGAACCTCATGGCTGGCAAGAAATCCAATGCAGCTGCGGCATATCAAACGGCTTTGATATACCTTCGAGCAGGGATGGAAGTCTTATATGCTTATGGATGGCAAAATAACTACCAACTCAATGTAGAACTATATACTGAAGCCGCAAAGGCAGCCTATCTAAGTGGCGATTATAAATTGATGGACGAATGGGTAGATAAATTGCTTAAACAAACCGTTAGAGTAATTGACAAAGCCATTCCTTATCAGTTAAATATTCAAGCACTGATCGCGCAGAATAAACTCAATGAGGCTGCTCAAACGGGTTTACATGTGCTCAAACAGTTGGATATACAAGTACCCAAAGATCCTAGTTCGTATAGAATACGAGGGTATTTCAAACGAATTAATCATCGACTCAGAAATAAAACATATAACGACTTCCTAGAGCTACCAAAAATGGAAGATCCCCGTATGATGGCAATCATGCGCATTATTTATGTGGTAGCACCTGTCTTACACATCACTCGCCCTATACTTACGCCCATTTTAAACTTCAAACAAATTGAGTTAGTCCTTAAACACGGCAATTCAATTTTTTCTCCCGGTATTTTTGTCGGCTATGGTATTTCCCTGCTCAGTAATCACCAGATTGAAGAAGGTTATACCTTTGGCCAGCTAGGAATGAAGTTACTAGAGCGGGATGCCAGAGGGGAAATGGTTGCTCGAACTTATTTCGTTTTTTATAGTACATTAGCGCATTACAAAAATCATGTTCAAGATACGATCCGCCCCTTAATGGAGGGTTACCAAAGTGGGTTGGAGTCAGGGGATCTTGCCTCCGCCAGTTTTTGTATCAATCAATATTTCCATGCCCGCTTTATTGTTGGTCATGAACTCATCCAACTAGAACAAGACATTGATTATTATATAGATGAAGTAACACAACTAAAGCAAGAAACAACGCTCAACTACCTCTTAATGGCTAAGGCCGTTATACAAAGTCATACTACGCCTGGAGCAGATCCGCATACGCTATGGGATTCAGTAGCCAAAGAGGCCAAAATGCAGGCTCATTTCCAGAAAAGCCAAGATATAGGCGGGCTCATTGCGTTCTTTTTCAATAAGCTATATCTCGCTTATATGTTTGAGGAATATGAGTTGGCCTTCCAGTATGCGGAAAAAATTGATGAAGAGAAACATGACCTAAGTTCTGTCATTACGCATCCCAGTTATTATTTATTTGATTCTCTGATTCGCTTAGTATTTGTACCTGAAGTAAATAATCGTCAGGCAAAAGCCCTGCTCAAAAGGATCAATAAAAATCAGCGTTTTCTCAAAAAGCAAGCGGAGCATGCTCCCATGAATTATCTTCACAAATGGTATTTAGTAGAAGCTGAACTTTTGAAGGTAAAAGGCCAGGATCAAGTAGCAAGAGAACATTATGAAAAAGCGATTGATCTGGCTAGGGATTATGAATACCTAAATGAGGAAGCTCTGGCTTGCGAGCTTGCAGGCAAATTTTATCGTATGTGCAGCAAGCGTTTTCTTGCAGAGACTTACTTACAGCAAGCTGCTCAAGCCTATCAAAGATGGGGAGCAAAGGCAAAAGTTGCACAATTGAATGAGCGTTACCCACGCTTTGTGCGTTCAGCTTCTGCTACCAATATCATCACTTCTACTTCCTCCGGTAGCTCTAGCAGTAGAGATGCGCTATATGGTATGGATTTAGAAAGTATCACACGCGCCTCACGCGCCCTCTCAGGAGAAGTAGTCTTGAGTAATCTTTTGGAGAAGCTCATGCAAATTGTGATTGAAAATGCAGGTGCCTCCAGAGGCGTTTTTATTGAAAGCAGGTCTAATGGACTTTGGGTACTAGCAATAGCAGAGTCTGAGAAACGTGTACAAATCAAAGAGGCTACTATTCTCAGCAGCTACCAAAATGTTTCTCATGCCATTGTCAATTATGTTGCCCGAACACGACAGGAGCTAGTATTAGACCAGCCAGCCAGAGACCCCCAATACGCCAAGGACATTTATCTCCAAGAACAAGAACCAGAGGCTGTGCTCTCATTTCCAATTACCCATAAAGGACAGTTGATTGCCATTATTTACCTAGAAAATCTCCTGACAGAAGGTGCATTCACAGCAGAGCGTGTAGAGGTATTACGGATATTATCTGCTCAAATGTCTATTTCTCTAGAAAATGCACGTCTCTATGAGCAACTAGATGAAAAAGTGAAAGCACGTACTCGTCAGCTAAATGAGAAAAATAAGGAATTAGCTAATACGCTTATTCAACTACAATCCACACAATCTAAGCTTTTAGAGTCCGAAAAAATGGCTTCTCTGGGACAGTTGACTGCCGGTATTGCCCATGAAATCAACAACCCCATAAACTTCATTACAGGCAACATCAATCCGCTTTCAAGAGACATCGAAGACATCAAAAACTTACTGCTGAAAATTCAAGCACTTGAAAATAGCACCAATATCCACCAAGCTATAAAATCGATCAAAGCCTACCGAGACGAAATTGATGCTGACTATTTATTTGAAGAAATAGAGCTGTTGCTCAAAGGTATTCATGAAGGAGCTATCCGAACGCGGGATATCGTAGCAGGTCTACGCAGTTTTTCCCGACTGGATGAGGATGATTTCAAGCTTGCTGATATTCACGAAGGTATTGATGCCACCCTCATGCTGCTCAATAGCAAGCTCAAAATGGGAATAAAAGTCCATAAAGATTATGCTTCCATCCCCCAGATTAATTGTCTTCCGGGAAAGCTCAATCAAGTATTTATGAATATTTTTAATAATGCCATACAAGCGATTGAAGCTAGGGGGGATCACAAAGGGGAAATTCATGTTTCCACTTCTTTAGCTGATCAGCAGCTGGAAATTCGCATTCAAGATAACGGGATAGGGATGAAAGAAGAGGTAAGAAAAAGAATTTTCGAACCCTTCTATACCACCAAAGATGTAGGAAAAGGAACAGGGCTCGGTTTATCCATTACTTATAGCATTATCGAGCGGCACCAAGGAACTATTGAAGTAGAAAGCAGTGAAGGCATCGGTACTACTTTTATCATTCGTCTCCCCAGTGATCTTACCATTACTTAAAAGCTATCATCATGTATCTCAAATCTTATCTCTTTGTTTTTTGCATACTTACCTTTAGTGCATGTATCCAATCTTCTTCAGAACAAAAACAACCTAAACATACCAGCATGCTTGATATACAAGGCCACCGTGGCTGTAGAGGGCTGATGCCTGAAAATAGCATTCCTGCCTTTCTCAAAGCCATAGATATTGGCGTTACTACCCTTGAGCTAGATGTAGTCATCTCCAAAGATAGTCAAGTAGTCGTCTCGCACGAGCCTTTTTTCTCTCATGAAATCTGTAGCTCTGTCCAAGGCCAGGAAGTCACGGAGGAAAATGAAAGAGAATTCAATCTCTATCAAATGAATTATGAAGAGATAAAAGCCGTTGACTGTGGTTCTAAGTTTCTAAGCAGATTTCCCGAACAGCAAAAAATGGTCGTCAATAAGCCCCTATTAAAAGAGGTCATAGATGCCGCCGAAGCCTATGCTAAGGAAAAAGGTGCTCCTCCTCTTCTATATAATATCGAAACCAAGTCTAGCCCTAAAGGAGATCATATATACCACCCAGAACCCGGAGTCTTTGTAGATTTATTGGTTCATGTTATGCAAGAAAAGGGAATCCTTGATCGAACGACCCTTCAATCTTTTGACCTGCGAACATTACAAATAGCTCATCGTAAATACCCCAACATAGTCCTCGTATTACTCATCGCAAATGAGGATAGTCCTCAGCAAAATCTCGATAAACTAGGATTCACCCCAGAGGTTTATAGCCCTTTTTTCAAAGCAGTTGATGAGGATCTTGTCGCATTCTGTCGGGAAAAAAACATGAAACTTATCCCCTGGACGGTAAATGAAGAAAAGGATATTCAAACGATGATAGCTTTTGGCGTAAGTGGAATTATTTCTGACTATCCCGATCGAGTGATAGAGAGGGTAAACAAATAAAGACAAATCAAACGACCATACTGATGAATCAAGACATATCTATTCGAATTGGACAAGTGATTAATGGCCTGAGACAAGATTTATTTGAAAAAGAAAAAGTCATCCGTTTAACACTATTATCCGCCCTTGCCGGAGAGAGTATATTTTTGTTGGGTCCGCCTGGCGTAGCCAAAAGTATGATTGCCCGAAGGTTAAAATTTGCCTTTCAGGGAGCAAGGGCATTCGAATACCTGATGGGCAAATTTAGTACCCCCGATGAAGTATTTGGTCCTGTCTCCATCAGTAAACTTAAAAATGAGGATAAATACGAGCGTCTCACGGAGGCCTACCTCCCTGGGGCACAGATCGTGTTTCTCGATGAAATATGGAAAGCCAGCCCGCCGATTCAAAATGCCTTGTTGACTGTTCTAAATGAAAAAATATACAGAAATGGAGAGCAGGAACTACATGTAGATATACGTGGGCTAATCGCAGCCTCCAATGAACTGCCTTTAAGAGGGGAGGGTCTGGAAGCTCTTTGGGATCGTTTTCTTATTCGTATACTTACTGAAAATATAAAGGATGATCACGCTTTTACACAAATGCTCATTCTGGAACGTCACAAAGGCTATGAAGATACGATAGCCTCACACCTTAAAATCACAAATGAGGAATACCTAAAGTGGACAGATGATATAGACGCTATAAAAGTTCCTCCTCATGTGCTGGGAGTCATTACGCACTTAAGAAAACGGGTAAAGGAACGCAATAGCGAAGCCGAAGTAGAGGAATTAATGTATATATCAGATAGAAGGTGGAGAAAAATCGTACGTCTCATGCGAACTTCTGCTTTCATAAATGGTCGGGCTGAGGTGGATGTGATGGATTGTTTTTTGATGATCGACTGTCTATGGAATGATAAAGACCAAATCGCAGAAGCCCGAGAGCTCGTCAAAGAAAGTGTATTGGCCTTTGGGTATCGCAATTTGCTGAATATACCTGCACTCTTGGAGGAAACAGGACGAATCCAAAATGAAATAGAAGAAAAAACCCGTTTAATCCGCAAGGAAAAAGTACATGAACGGAAAGTATACAAAGATAAAGCACAAAATAACTACTATCAGGTCGTAAAATTTTGGGGAAATGCTTCTGCCTACATTCTGGCTAGCGACTACAAAAGACTAAAAAATAAAGATAGCTTTATTCCCATTTTTGAAAAAGCTGGAAATAAATTTCGCCCTTTTAAGACTTTTGCTATCCGATTAATCTCTGAAAATATTATTAGCAATAAGAATAAAGAACTTGAGATTGAAATGGTTGAGACAGAAAAAGAAGTCATTTATCGTCAACCCCCTTCTGAACAGATGAAACATGTATGGAATAATGAGATAAAACAACTCCTGACGATTTGTGATGAAAGCTTACAGGAGTTGGAAAAGCGAAAAGCCTTAGATCAATCACACCTTCACAGCAATCTATTTGTAGAGAAGCAATACGCCGAACTCGTTACCCAAAGTATCAATCATGCGACTACTGAGATCTTAAACATTCGCTTGGAAATAGAAAAAACACAATACAGTTATGAATCCCTTGAAGCGATTGGAGAGTGAGTTGGCAGGCTTTATGCTTTTTGGCGGCTTGATGACTGCAGACTTGCGTAAGCTAACTGCAGAATTGCTCTTTAGACATCTCTATGAAGCCAGTTTTGACGCAAAGGCCGTATTGGCTCACTCTACCATTATTCGTACACACCCCCATTGGGCAAAGCTACTACAAAAACTGTTTGACCAACCCTCCCTTAATCGCCTCACACGAAATAATGAAGACTTTGCACTCAGCGTCACCAAAGAAACCCTCGACTGGTGTAAAAAAACTTACAAAAAATTTGAGCAAAACAGCCCACTTTTTGATGAGTATCAGCAATTAAACAATGTCAAAGAAGAACTCGCAAATTTACCCTATCCTCATTGGAATGATCTACTGACAGAATTAACTAAAAATTACCCAGAAAATGCCCAAACTTGGGCTTTCTACCAAAAACGACTCAATAGCTTAAATCAAGAGCATCTTCAAGAGGTTTCAAAAGAAGGTGAAAAGACATTGGCCATTAGCGATTTTCAATTATTAAAGGAAAATATCGTCGATGACTGGCATAAGCTATTTATACGCAAAAAACTTGAATTGGAAGAAGGATTTCTCAAGGATTCTTTCAATACCTACTATAAATCCCTTAGCCATAAAGTAGAGCAACTCAATAGTCTGGGCGTACATTTGCGTCCTTACTATAACTTCCTGGGCATGAGTTGGAACACTAGCCTTGATAACTGGAATCAAATTAAATGGGATGAACTTGAAGCCTTTGCCTACACCTTACATAAAGATCGGGAACTGAGAGAATTAGCAGAGTTATTGGGGAGATTTCATGTGAGTGCTTCCTATATGAAAGAGCAGGCACGCCTACAAGCTACAGAAGATCACGATTGGAAACCAAATCCCTATGGCAAATCAGAAATCATTGGCATTACTCAAAGTGATCAATTAAGTGCGGTGCTTCCGATGGAAATTGCCTTTATAAGCCACCCAGAAACAGAAATCGTTTTTGACAAAAAGTTTATTGAAAAAAAATTATTGACTTTTCAATACAGGTCTCATGATATGAGTAGTTCTGAAGCGAAGGAGAAAATCATTTCAGACCAATCGCATGATGAGGAAAAAGGGCCAATCATTTTGTGTATAGACACCAGCGGCTCTATGTTTGGGTATCCAGAACGAATTGCCAAAGCACTGGCCTTTGCTATTTTGGAAATTGCCCTGAAAGAGAAACGACAAGCCTATCTCATTTCATTTTCTACCGACATTCAAACTACTGAAATGACTGGCATGGAAGAAGACCTGAGTCGCCTCATAGCATTTCTCAAAATGAGCTTTCATGGAGGAACTGACCTTCAGCCTGCCCTAAAGAAAGCAGCAGAAAAGATTCATACAGAGGCTTACAAACATGCCGATGTACTCGTTATTTCGGATTTTATTATTCCCCGTTTAGATAGAAGCCTTTTAGACCTCATACAAGAAGCCAGAGAAACATACAGCACCCATTTTCACAGCCTCTATATTACCCGCAGACCCGACCCCAAAAATACCCCTTTAGCACTTTTCGACAATCATTGGATATACGACCTAAATAATCCTAGTGTCATCAGACAGTCCCTTGTCAACTTACAGACATTAATATAAATGTTATCCTTTTGTTATCCTTTTGTGATGATTAGTTGGGCCTTAGTTCCCTAGCTTTGTAGTCACTACTTTTTCAGAGATTTACTATCTTTTTAAATTTAGTAAATCTAAAAAAACACAGCTTAATCCAATGAATTCATTTAAAAAATATCTATTCCTCTTTTCAGCTCTAAGCATGCTTCTATACCTCAATAGCTGTATAGGCGATGATATTATTTTTGATACAGTCGCGGAAACTGTCATCATCAAAAACCCCATAGACAGCCTAGGATTTGGGACAAGCTATCAATTTGAAGCCGTGTTTAACAACAATGTAGGTCAGCAAGAAACACGCAGTATCTTGTGGCAAAG
>Ga0256830_1002548_pt1 | contig 11908 bp, 12 predicted proteins | sample 128326metaG_FD_190537 | JGI IMG/M metagenome (GOLD analysis project Ga0256830, IMG submission 190537) | Hydrothermal vent microbial communities from Lau Basin, Pacific Ocean - 128-326 | ecosystem: Environmental > Aquatic > Marine > Hydrothermal vents | place: Pacific Ocean: Lau Basin | collected...
GGGGCAACGCCCCACAGGTTCATGTTATCAGGCTTTTACTCCGTTGGCAGCAGTACGGGGTTAGTCCATTTGGATCATTGGTTCACGACGGTGCTGGGTGAATGATGGTTGACCTCAGGGGATCCGGCCGTCACACACCATATCGGTGTGGCACCGGGCCGTGGCCAATGCAACCTCATTGGCTGGTCAGTAGAACCTAATCTCAGAGTTCCGCGCGCGTCGCCGTGGGGAATTTTGAGACAGGTTCTGCTCAGTCCGGCCGCCTTCCGTGGCAGAACAGCGTCTCCACGTCCATCCAGATGCCCTTGTCACCGGCCAGGGCGGCGACGGTCTCGAGATGGCGGGCGCGGAATTCCTCGCGCGCCTCGGCGGGCAGGCGTTCGACCCAGGTGCGCAGGCCCGAGTGCTGCACCACGTCCCACCATTCCTCCGGGCCGCTCAGGTGGTGTCCCATCTGCTCGGCGGCGATCTCGATGTCGGTGAATCCAGCCTGCTGCAGCAGGGCCTCGCACTGTTCCGGTGCGCTGAGGCTTTGCCACTGCGGCGGGTCGGGCTCGACACCCATGGCGGCGAGGTCCGCGCGCAACTGCTCGGCCAGGGGCGAGAAGGCACGCCCGCCGAAGACGGTGAAGGCCGTCCGGCCGCCGGGCTTGAGCACCCGGTGCCAGCGGCGCAGGCCCGCGCCGGGGTCGTCGAAGAAGAACAGGCAGAAGCCGCCCAGCACCAGGTCGAAGTAGCGGGAGCGGAACTCGAGCCGCTCCCCGTCCATCTGGTGGAAGTCCACGTTGTCCAGGCCCAGGCGCCGGACCTGCTCCGCCGCCTCGGCCAGCATGGCCGGGGCCAGATCGATGGCCTGCACCCGCCCGCCCGGGCGCACGCGCTGGGCTGCGGCCACGGTCACCGCACCGGTGCCGGCGCCCACGTCCAGCACCTTCTCGCCCGGCCGCGGCCGCGCCCGCTCCACCAGGCGGTCGGCGCAGAAGGGGAAGTGGCGCAGGGCCGGGTGGTCGTACCCCGGCGCCAGGGCATCGAACAGCTCGGCCCAGGCGGCCTTGGTCTCGCTGAGGTCGTCCATTCAGGTCACCGGCAGCTGGTAGTGGCGCGCCAGCAGGGCGGCGGTGAAGCCGGCGCGCAGGTAGAAGCCGCGGGGCAGGGTGCTGATGGTCTCGCCATCGGCCCCCACCGCCGCGGTGAGCACGCGGCCGTGGGCGGCCTTGGGGCGGATCTGGAGCCAGCGCCCGCGGCGGGCGTCGATGCGCTCCAGCTCGCCGCGGCAGACCAGCTCCATGAGTTCCTCGTAGTCGGCGCGCAGGGCGGCGTCCTCCGCCGGAGCCGGCCGCCACAGCAGGGGCGTGCCCACGCGGCGCCGCGCCAGCGGGACGCCGGCTGCCGCCTCCACCGGCACCCACAGCACGCAGGCCAGCTTGCGCCGCACCCAGGAGCGGGCCCACGGCAGGTGCGCCTCGGCCCCCAGGGGCACGGTGCACACGTAGGTGGACTCGCGCGGGCGGCCGCGGGCGTCCACCGGCAGGGTCTTGAGTTCCACTCCCAGGTGGGGGAAGTCGGGCTCGGCCTGGGCGCCGGCCGCCGCGCCCAGGGCCGCTTCCAGGAGCTGGCCCACCCAGCCCTTGTCGCGGCGCAGATCGGCGGGCACCGGCCGCCCCAGGGCCGCGGCCAGTTCGCCCAGGGTGTGTCCTGCCAGGTCCGCGGCGCGGGCCTCGAGCCGGGCCAGCGTCGCGGGGGCCCTCGCACCGGTCACGGGTGGCCGCCCCCCTCGTCCCGGCGCCAGTCGCCGGACTTGCCGCCCGACTTGGCCAGGAGGCGGATGTCCTCCATCACCATGCCGCGATCCACCGCCTTGCACATGTCGTAGATGGTGAGCAGGGCCACCTGGACCGCGGTGAGGGCCTCCATCTCGACTCCGGTCTTGCCCCGGGTCTCGGCGGTGACGCGGCAGTGTACGCCGGGCAGGTCGGCCTCAGGCGCGAGTTCCACCTCCACCCGGGTCAGGGGCAGGGGATGGCACAGGGGCACCAAGTCCGCCGTCTTCTTGGCCGCCATGATGCCCGCCACCCGGGCCACGCCCAGGACGTCGCCCTTGGCGTGGCCGCCCCGGCGGATGAGGGCCAGGGTGTCGGGGCGCATGCGGATGCGGCCCTCGGCCACCGCCACCCGGTGGGTGTCGGCCTTGTGGCCCACGTCCACCATGTGGGCCTCGCCGGCGGCGTTGAAGTGGGTGAGCTTGTCGCTGGCCACGCGGACCCTCCGCTGGTGGGGTTTCGTGCCGGCATGATAGGCTTGCACTCCCGTGATGACAACGCCATCCGGCTGCCGGCCATGACCATCCAGGTGAACGTGAGACTCTTTGCCTCCCTGCGCGAGCGGGTGGGGTGCGGCGAGGCGGTCCTGGAACTGCCCGCGGGTGCCACCGCCGCCGAGGCGTGGGCCCGGCTGGCGGACGGGCCGCTGCCCGACAACACCCTGGTGGCCGTGAACCGCGAGTACACCGACGCCGGCCACCGCCTGGCCGACGGCGACGAGCTGGCCTTCTTTCCGCCGGTGACCGGGGGCTGAACGGGATGAAGGTGGCCCTGGCCCCGGCGGCCCTCGATCCCTGGGCGGAGGTGAGTGCCCACCAGCAGTCCCTGCGCCCCGGCGCCTTTGGTGCCACCGCTGTCTTCGTGGGCACCATGCGGGACTTCAACGACGGCGAGGCGGTGGAGGGCATGTTCCTGGAGCACTACCCCGGCATGACCGAGGCCCACCTGGAGCGCATCGCCGCCGAGGCCCTGGCGCGCTGGGATCTGCTGGACGTGCTCGTGGTGCACCGGGTGGGGGAGATCGCCCCGGGCGAGCCCATCGTGGTCACCGCCGCGTGGTCGGCCCACCGCGGCGAGGCCTTCGCTGCCTGCCGCTACCTCATGGGGGAGCTCAAGAGCCGGGCGCCGTTCTGGAAGAAGGAACGCCTGCGGGAGGGCGAGCGCTGGGTGGCGTTCAAAACCCCGGCCGAAGAATAGGGCTCTTCCGCATGCGGGTACCGGTACGGGCCCCTTTATCTGGCGGAATCCCCAACATGTGTAATACTTCTGTGTGATGGCGGGGATTTTCGCCCTTTACCTAAAATAAACAATCTGCGCCGAAGAACAACCGACAAGGGGGCGCGTGGTGTCTGGTGGTCCTGCGCGCGGCCGGTGTTTGGCCGCCGCGCTTGCGTTGTTGTGTTTTCAGGCGGTTCCGGCGTCGGAGCTGGAACTGGCGCCTCCTTCCAGGGGCTGGCGGGGTCCCGCCGAGCCGTTTCGTATCCGCGTTCCCGACCAGTGGCCGGTGGAACGCCTCCAGCGCTTGGCGCTGGAGGTGGACGGGGTGGACGTCACTTCCCTGCTGACCCGCGAGGGGCCCTATGCCGTGTACCGGCCGGTGGAGCCCCTGGCCTACGGCAGCCACGAGGTGAGGGTGGTGGAATACCTGCCGGACGGCGGCGTCGAGGAACTGGTCCTGTGGGAGGTCGAGGTGCGGCATTCGGCGGCGTTCCGCGAGGCCTCGGCCGGAATGGAGGCGGATCTCACCCTCTCCCGGCGCGTTGCGGCCAGCAGCAACCTGGCCGGGCCGGCGCAGTGGGCCGCGGAAGGCACCCTGACCCTGAGCGGGATGGCTGCCGACGGCGAGTGGCGCGCGACGGGCAGTGCGGGGCTCGGCTACAACAGCCTGCAGCCTTCGGCCGGGGAAAGAAAGGTCGATCTCACGAGCTACATGGCCCGCCTGGAGCGCAAGGCGCTGGGGGTGTCCCTGGGCAATCTCGGTGTGACCGGCAGCAGTCTCATCAGCGACGGGGTGTCCACCCGGGGCGTGGCAGTGGATTTCGGGCATCTCGACCTCCGCCGGGTACGGGCCAGGGCCTTCGTGGCGCGTGCAGACAGTGTGTCCGGTTTCCGGGAAGGTCTGGGCATCGGCGACGAGGAGAACCGGGTTGTGGGTGGGGATTTCACCTTTTTCCCGCTAAAGGCCTCGCCGCAGGATCTGGTGGTACAGGGGACGGTCTACGACGGCACCGCGTCCACCGGTGGCGAAGGCACGCTTGGCGGCGAATCGGTCCAGAAAGGGAGCGGTGCCTCGCTGAGCGTGGACGGCCGGATGTTCAAGGGGCGCCTGCGGGTACGTGGTGAATATGCCCGAACCCGGTGGGATCCGGATGCCGGCGGGAGCCTGTCGGATTCGCTCACCGATGATGCCTATCTGGTCGGGATCCGGTACGGCGGAGAGTTCCGGGGCAAGACCGGCGGGAGCTGGGACGTGCGGCTCACCCATGGCCGGGCGGGCCCCTATTTCAACAGCCTGCTCAAGGCCGGGGCACCCAACGACCAGGAAGCCACGCAGCTGGTCCTGGCAGGGCAGCGGGGCGGCTGGACCGCCGGCCTGGCGTTGCTGCGGGCCCGCAGCAACGTGGCCGATGAGGCGACCATCCCGGTGGCGGGGCTGGATTCGGCCGTGGCCGACGCGGTCTATTCGTTCCGCAAGCCGTGGGCGGGGCTGGTCACCAAGCTCTCCATGACGGCGGGCCGCCAGCGGAGCCGTCCCCGGCGGCTGCCCGCGGGCTACCTGGCGGGGATCGTGGCCGATGATCTCACCACCTCCGGCAGCCTGAGCGTGGACTATTCGGTACTGGGCGCCACGGGCAAGCTGGCCTGGGACCGTGCCACGCGGTGGGACTATGCCGCGGTATCGGCCAGCCGCACCGACACCTGGAAGTTGTCTCTCAAGAGGTCTTTCCTGAAGAAGAAGCTCACCGTCTCTCCCACCTACACCCGTTCCGACACGCGCGAGCTGGACGGCAGCGGCAACAGCATCACTGACACCGTGACCGTGGTGTTTTCCCTCCGTGGCATACCCCACGAGCGCCTGAGCCTGACCATCACCCCCCAGGTGAACCGCATCCGGGATCCCTACGGCACAGACACGGAGACGCGCACGGTCACCTTTGGTGCAGGCTGGCGCCTGGCCAAGGGCGGCGGGACCGGCCCGGCGGTCACCCTCGGCTTGTCCGGAACATGGCAGAGAGTGGCGGACCGGCCGGCGGGAACGTCGGTGAGCGGGTGGCAGATCTTCGGCAGCATCAGCGTGGTGTTCGGGCGATGAACAGACGTTGCGATAACGGTTGGAGGGGCAGGCGCGGCGTGCGGCTGCCGGGGTGGGGGCTCGCGGCCCTGCTGTGCCTGCCGGCCGTGGCCGGCGCGAACCTGCTTAACGGGTCGGTGAACAGCGTGCCGCAGACCGTGGACAGCACGCGCGACACGGTGCTGCGGGTGCGCTGGCAGATGACCTTCCAGAACAACGGCGAGCCGGGCACGGTGTACTCCAACAGCGGTGTGGTGGGATTGTATGGTGGCCAGACCTGCCAGGTATTCCAGACGGTTGCCGGGCGGGTGGAAAAACAGGTGTCCACTGCCCAGCCGCCGGTGACGGTGACGTTCGACGAGACGGTCACCGTGCCGGCGGCGGCGGTGGTGGCGGCGCGCCGCCAGGGGCTGCCCTACATCGACTACTGCCGCCGGTTTCTGGACGACGACGGTTTCACTCCCGGCATCCTGCTGGTCCAGAGACTGTACCTGCAGGCGGGCGGCCTGGGCGGCGAGCTGGGGCTCAACTATGTCCGCCTGCGGTTCGACGACGGCAGCGTGTCCACCGTGGTTCCGCGCGGCGGGCGCCTGGGCATCCGGGCCCTGGTGCGCCACAACGGGCGCGGGCTGGTGCGCGCCGTGTGGGAGGTGGCCGATCCCGCCAGCACCCGCGGCACGCCGCAGTACGTGGTTCTGGGCACCGTCCACCGCTACCTGACCGGGGCCGGCGAGGAAATCCTCACCGGGCCCGCGCTGCCCACGCACCTGCCGGGATTGTACCTGGTGCGGTTGCGTTTTCTTGAACCCGAGGTGCCCGCCTCGGCCCTCGTGTTGCGCTATTTCGTGCAGAGCACCACGGCCACGCCACAACCGCTGGCGCCCATTGCGGTGTCCGGGCCCGCGGACGGCGCGCGGCTGGCGCCGGCCACTCGTTTCCGCTGGGCGCCGGTGGAAGGGGCCGGGGCCTATCGCATCGAGTTCCACCGGGCCGAAGGAGGGTTCGGCGCCCGGCCGGACCGGCCGGCGGACGACAGCCGCCCGGAGGCCGGACTGCTGGTGCCGGGGGACGCCGGCGAAGCGGCGGTTTCCCGCCTGGTGCGCGAGCGGCTGACGCCGGGCACCTGGTTCTGGCGGGTGGTGGCCTTCGACGGGGAGGGTCGCCGGGTGGCGGCCGGGCCTTTCCGGCGCATCATCGTGGGGCCGGCGCGCGCCGATGGCGGAGGAGGCTGAGGCCAGGGACTGGCTGTCCCGCGTGGCGCAGGGCGACGAGGGCGCCCTGCGGTGCCTGTATGACGCCTATTCCCCGGCCATCTACCGTTTCGCCCTGGCCCGCCTGGGCAACGCGGCCGACGCGGCCGACGTGGTCAACGAGGTCATGCTGGAGGTGTGGCGCGGGGCCGCGGCCCGCTACCAGGGTGATGCCTCGGTGAGCACCTGGCTCCACGGCATGACCTCCTTCCGCATCATCGACTGCCTGCGCCGCCGGGCGCGCCACGAGGGGGACGGCGATCCCGAACCCGGTTCCGACCGGCAGGAATACGAGCGCTGGATGGAGGCCGAGGGCGAGCCGCCGGGCGAGGCCCTGGTGCGGGCGGCGGAGGACGCCACCCTGCTGCGCCGGTGCCTGGACAGGCTGGGTCCGCTTCTGCGCCAGGCGGTGTACCTGGCGTTTTTCGAGGAGCGCCCCTACGGGGAGATCGCGGGCATCCTCCAGTGCAGCGAGGGCACGGTGAAATCCCGCATCTTCAACGCCCGCCGCCAGCTCCGGGAGTGCCTGGAGGGCCTGATGGCGGGGCGGGCGTGAACCCGGCCCGGTGATGCTGCGGCAAACCATTGACGCCGTGGCGTGATGCGGCGGGGCACGGTGACGGACATGCACGAGCAAGGCGACAACGAGACCCATCCGCTGGAGGCCCTCACCTGGCTGGCCAACGGTACCCTGCGGGGTGAGGAAAGAGAGCGGGTGGAGCGGCACGTGGAACGCTGCGGACGCTGCCGCACCGAGCTGCGGTTTCTCGCGGCCCTGGGCCGCGGAACCCGAGCGGCGTGGTCGGACGAGCGCCCGGGCGAACTGGGCTGGGCGCGGCTGCGGGCGGCGGTCCGCCGCGAGCGGCGGCAGAAGGCGGGACGGGTGCCGTGGTTGGCGGCGGCCGCGGTATTGGTGGCGGTTCAGGCCGGGCTGCTGGGCTGGTGGGTGCACGAGCGCGGGGAAGAACCCGCCTATGTCGCCCTGGGCGAACAGGCCGGGCCGCGGCTGCAGGTGAGGTTCCGGCCCGAGACCACGGAGGTCCAGCTCCGCCGTGTCCTGCGCGACGCGGGCGTGGCGCTGGCAGGCGGTCCGGGGGCACTGGGCATCTACGAGGTGCGGCCGCTGTCGGCGGAGCCCGGGGCGCTGGACGAGGCTGCCCGGCGCCTGGCCGCCTCGCCCCATGTGATCGAAGTGCGGAGGCCATGAAGCGCGTTCTGCCGCTGGTGGGGATTGTCCTGTTCGCCGTCGCCGGCGCCGCGCGCGCCGGCGACCCCTGGGACGTGCTGGACGGGAACGGCCTGTTGCAGAAACAGGATCTCCTCAAGAAGGGGACCGCTGCGGACACGGGCAAAACGGGAACCAGTGACAAGGCGGGGACCGGCGCCAAGGCCGGAAAAAAGGGCGGCGCCGGGACGCCGCCAAAAACCGGGGCCGGGGTGAAGGACAAGGCCGGCGGGTTTGCGGCGCCGCCGGTGCCTCCGGCGAAGGGCGCCGGCGGCACGGTGGTTCCTCGATACCTGCACAGCGTGCCGCCCCAGTGGAAAAAACAGCCGCAGGCCGGCACGGGCGGCAAGAAGGGCGGCGTATCCGTGGGCGATCCTGTCAAGACGCTGGGGGTGAAGGTGGATGAAGAGAAGGGGCCCCCGCTCCAGACCGAATCGGGTGGTGTCTATGACGAATTCATTCCCGACCAGGAAACCGGCGAATGGACCGCCCCCGAGGGCGACATGCCGCCGGGAGAGGGTCAGCCGCCCGGTCCCGGGCCGTCTCCGTCCACCCCGGACGGCGGTCTGCTGGGCGGGGCCCTGCCGCCCCCGCCGCCGGCACCGGCGAAGGAGAAGGCGGCCGGTGACGGGCCGGTGGAGCCGCGCGAGATCCTGTTGGCCAGCGGCAGCATGGAAGAGGCGCGCCAGGCCCAGCAGATCATGGCCGGGTCCGGCTACCGCCTGCGCAGCCGCCGGGTGCTGGAAGGGCTGGGCATGGTGCTGAGCGTGTTCCGGGCGCCGCGGGGCGTGGACGTACGCGACGTGGTGCGCCAGATGCAGGAACAGTCCCCGGACACCTGGCTCGATGCCAACCACCGCTACCGGCCGCTGGCTGCGGGCCCGGCCGCGGACGCCGTGCGCTACGCGCGCGCCCTGGTGGGCTGGCGCACCACCGCCGGCTGCGGGCGGGGAATGGAACTGGGGCTGGCGGACGGGCCCCTGGACGCAACGCATCCGGCCTTCGCCGGGCGCGCGGTGGAGGTGGCCCGCCTCCTGCGGCGCCGCGAGGAGGCCGCCGGGCCGGCGCACGCCACCGCCATCGCCGCCCTCCTGGTGGGCGCCCCGGGCAGCGGGTTCGAGGGGCTTTTGCCCGCCGCGCGCCTGCGCCTGGCGGTGGTGTTGCGCCGGCGCGGCGAGGGGATCGCCGACACCACTGCCGAACACATGATCCGGGCCCTGGACCATTTCGCTCGCCACGGGGTCGGGGTGGCCGTGCTCAGCCTGGGCGGCCCGCCCAACCGGCTGCTTGAACTGGGCACCTGGCTGGCCGCCCGCCGCGGCGTGCTGCTGGTGGCGGCGGCGGGCAACGGCGGGCCGGAGGCCGCGCCGGTCTATCCCGCCGCCTACGAGCACGTCACCGGGGTCACCGCGGTGGATGCCGACGGCCGGCTCTACCCGCGGGCCACGCCGGGGGAACATGTCGCGGTGGCGGCCCCGGGCGTGGACCTGTGGTCGGCCGCGCCCGGGGGCGGGGGCGGTTATTTCAGCGGCACCTCCTATGCAACCCCGTTCGTGGCCGCCGCCCTGGCGCGTCTGCGTGCCGCGGGCCGGACCGATCCGCTCCGGGACCTCCTGGAGCGGGCGCGGGACCTGGGACCAGCGGGACCGGATCCGCGGTTCGGGCGCGGCCTGCTGCGGGATCCGGGGTGCGGCGCGGTAGTGAACCGCCGGCCGCCGGCACACGGCTCATGAACAGGCGGCACATGCCGCCAGGTTGTCACAGCGAAGCAAGGAGTAACCACCATGAGAACCGTATCCTTGATTGCATGCAGCACCCTGCTGTTTGCCGCCACTGCCGTGCAGGCAGAGTTGAAATTGAAACTGCCGCAAGACATCAAACCCGTTGCGCCCATTCCCCAGGACACGCCTTCCATCCAGGCCGACCGGGTGCAACCGCGGGGCATTGATGTCTTCGTGACCAGCAGCGACCAATCCTGCGCGTGCCGGGACAAGCTGGAACGTTTCGGCATCATCCTGATCGATGGCGGGTTCACCGTGACGGTGGCCAACCCTGCCATGCGCCCGGTCCAGGCCCGGGTCACGCTCACCTACAGGAACCCCCGGAGCCGGACCGTGGAATCCGTGCGCAAGACCGTGACCCTGAGCGCGGCCCGGCGGGTGGGACGCAGTCCCGTCGCAGGCGGTGCCACAGTGCGGTTTCCCCGCTCCCGGCTGCTCGATACGGCCTATGGCGTTGCGTTTTCGGTGGAGCCGCTGGGTGTCCGTGATCCCGACACGGCCAACAATACCCTGCGCCTGCGCCAGATTGGGGAAATTTGCAAACCCTTCCTGCGGTGAAGGCGGCCTGCGCATCGGTGCGCCGGCCGGTTCTTGCGGCATGTGTTTCGGCATCTGACCGGGACACTGTGCCCGATGTTCAAAGCAAGTAGGGAGATGACAATGAAAGGCATACATTCAATCGCACATGAAGGCTTCCGTGGCTGGTGGTTGCCGGCGGCGCTGGCCCTGGCGCTCACCGGGTGCGGCGGCGGTGGCGGCGGTGGCGGCGGTGGCGGCGGTGGCGGCGGTGGCGGCACCGCCGCGGTGGGCAGTCTGGACACCACCTTCGGTGCCGACGCCGACGGCGACGGCACGCCCGACGGCTGGATCCTGCACGTGGCGCCCGGCACCAATGACATTTTCCGGCCCGCCGATGCGGTGCGGGATTCCGCCGGCCGCATCATCGTCACCGGTTCCATGTACGATGCGGCCAAGGCCGGGGACCGCATGGCCCTGTGGCGGCTGAACACCGACGGCAGCCTGGACACTTCCTTCGGTGTGGACTACGACGGCGACGGCACGCGCGACGGCTACTGGCTGGCGCCGGCCACGGAAACCACCGTGGGCAAGGCCGTGACCCTCGCCGGTAGCTATATCCTGGTGGCCGGGTATGTGGAGGACGGTGCCGGCGACAGGTCCGCGCGCGTGTGGCGCCACAATGCCCCCGACGGCTCGCTGGACACCACCTTCGGTGCCACCTTTACGACGCCGGTCAAGGGCTACATCGACCTGGCGGATCCGGACAGCGATGGTGACGGAAGCCCCGAGGGCGATGCCGTAGGGCTGGACATCATCGAGGACGGCAGCGGCCGCATCGTGGTGGCGGGCTACGGAACCAACGCCTCGTTCAACCGCAACGTGGTGGTCTGGCGCCTGGTGAACGTGCTTGGGTTCTGGGGCCTCGACTCCCTCACCTTCGGTGCCGGCGGCGTGTTCCAGGACCCGGGCTCAATGGTTGGCGACGAGGGAGCCAGGGCCGTGGCCGAGGATGCCTCCGGCAACCTGGTGGTGGCGGGCAGGAAATACGACGCCGTGGCCCCGGGTTCCATGGACGACATGGCCGTGTGGCGGCTGAAGGCCGACGGCAGCCTGGACACCTCCTTCGGCGGCGACTATGACGGCGACGGCACGCCCGAGGGGTGGTTCGTCCATCATGACGCCGCCGGGGGCGGGGCGGGGGACTTTGCCAACGGCATGACCATCGCCTCCGACGGGGATATTCTGGTGGCGGGAGCCAGCGCCAGTTCGGTGGCGGCTTCCATGGACGCGGTGATCTGGCGCCTGACGCCGGATGGGGCCCTGGACAGCGCCTTCAACGGCGGTTTCCGCACCCTGCGGGCGCCCACCGGCGTCATCCAGAGCGCGGTGGCGGTGGCCGAGGGCCCGGGCGGAGACATCCTGGCCACAGGTCTCCGGGGTTTCCTGGTCTCCAAGCTCGTCACCTGGCGGCTGGACGCCGCGGGAGTCGTGGCCGGCGAGAGCGAGTTCACCTTCGGAAACCCGGTCAAGGGCATCATGGGCCTGGCCGTGCTGCCCCGCGCGGGCGGACAGGTGACCGTGGTGGCAACATCGGCACTGGCGCCGGCGGACGAGAACGGGCTGCTCGTGGTGCAGTACGGTCCGTGAACGTGCGGACCGGGCGGACCGGGCCCGTGCCCGGTCCGCCGGAGGCCCCCGCCGGCCGGCGAGTGTTGGTGCCGTGTCTCCGCGGGGGAGGAAATGGAGGTGGAACATGAAGGCGTGCAGACTGGCATTGATCATGGTCCTGCTGCCGTCCCCGGTGTGGGCGGCGGACCCCGGTACGGCCACCCCTGCGGAGCTGCGCGAGGGCCTGAAAAAGGGTCCGGAGCCGAAGCTCAAGTCGCCGGCGCAGTTGCGCGAGGGCCTGAAGAAGGGCTCGGTGCCACAACTCAAGTCGCCGGCGCAGTTGCGCGAGGGCCTGAAGAAGGGCTCGGTGCCACAACTCAAGTCGCCGGCGCAGCTGCGCGAGGGGCTGAAGA
>Ga0256830_1002549_pt1 | contig 11902 bp, 10 predicted proteins | sample 128326metaG_FD_190537 | JGI IMG/M metagenome (GOLD analysis project Ga0256830, IMG submission 190537) | Hydrothermal vent microbial communities from Lau Basin, Pacific Ocean - 128-326 | ecosystem: Environmental > Aquatic > Marine > Hydrothermal vents | place: Pacific Ocean: Lau Basin | collected...
TAAGCGCTCGTAATGAGCCCGGCTGACGATGCGGGTGTACTGCGGGTTCGCCACGAGGCGCGGGTAGAGCTGTGGGACGATCCGCCGGGAGAGTTCGACGAATGCCTCGAGCTCAGAGCGGTGGAGCAGCACGTAGTCAGGCGCGATGCAGGTCTGGCCCGCGTTGTAGAGCTTGCCGACCCAGATGCGCCGGGCCGCCGTTTGGAGGTCGAAATCGGGGTGGACGATCGTGGGGCACTTTCCGCCTAGCTCGAGCGTGACGGGCGTTAGGTTCTCCGCAGCGGCCTTCATCACGAGCCGCCCCACGCGCGTGGAGCCCGTAAACAGAATGTGATCGAACGGCAGCGAGACGAACGCCTGCGCCACCTCCACGCCGCCCACGGTCACCCAGACGTACTCCTCGGGGAAGAGTTCGCTCAAGAAATCCCGCAGAAGCTCCGCTGTGCGGGGGGCCAGCTCGGAGGGCTTCAGCATCACGTGGTTGCCTGCCGCGATCGCGTCCACGAGGGGCGAGAGCGCCAGGAGCAGCGGGTAGTTCCAGGCGCTCAAGATCCCGACGACGCCCAAGGGCTGATAGACGATGTACGATCTCCCGGGCAGGAACGCGAACCCCGTCCCGACGCGCCGGGGGCGCATCCAGCGCTTTAGGTGCTTGAGCGCGTGTTTGATTTGATCGAGCAGCGGGAAGCACTCCAGCAGTAAAGTCTCCTCGTGGGCGCGGCCCCCGAAGTCCTCGGAGATTGCCTGGACGAAGTCGTCCTTGCGGGCCAGGAGCCCGGCCCGCAGCGCGCGCAGCGCCTCCAGCCGCCTGCGGTAGTCGGGCGGCTCGCGCCGGAACGCCCTCCGCTGAAGCTCAAGCGTTCGTTTGAGTTGGGCCGCAAGCGCCTCTTGCGGCGCCCTCTCCGTCCCCGGGACGGTGGCCATGGGCTTGCCTCCCTGCACCGGCCACTGTACCCCCTTCAGCAAGCGGCCGTCAAGCGACTCGGCGGGCTTAGCTTAAATGCCCCGCCGGTAGTTTCGCATCCGCTCCTCGATCTCCTCCAGGGAATCGCCGCCCAGCTTCTCCAGCAGGGCGTCGGCCAGCGTAAGCGCGAGCACGTTCTCCCCGATCACAGAAGCCGCCGGAACGGCGCACACATCCGACCGCTCCACGTGCGCCTCCACGGGCTCCTTGGTCAAGATGTCCACGGACTCCAAGGGGCGCATGAGGGTTGAGATGGGCTTCATCGCCACCCTCACGATCAAGGGTCCGCCGTGGGTCATCCCGCCCTCGATCCCGCCCGCGCCCGCGCTCTTGCGGTAAAAGCCCCTCTCCTCGTCGTAGTAGATGGGGTCGTGCACCTCGGAGCCCCAGCGCGCGGCGGCCTCGAAGCCCAGCCCGATGCCCACGCCCTTCATCGCCTGGATGCTCATCATCGCCTGAGCGATCTGGGCATCGAGTTTGCGGTCCCAGTGGACGTGGCTCCCCAACCCGGGCGGCACCCCCCGGGCGATCACCTCGAAGACCCCGCCGACGGTGTTTTTTTGAGCCATGGCCTCATCGATCCGGCTCATCATGCGCCGCTCCGCCTGGGGATCAAGGCAGCGCACGGGGGAGCGGTCCGCGCGCGCGTTCAGCTCGCGAAGATCTTCGTACTGAGAGGCGTCCACACGGCTTCGGATCTCGTGGATCTGCACGACGTGGCTCGCAATTTGAATCCCCAAGCGTTCCAGGAGCTGGCGGGCGATCGCGCCCAAGGCGACGCGCATCGCCGTCTCGCGGGCGCTCGCCCGCTCCAACACGTTGCGGATGTCTCGATGCTGATACTTGATGGCCCCGGCTAAATCCGCGTGCCCGGGGCGCGGGACCGTGACGGGTTTATAGCGGGGAGGCTCCTCCCACGGGTCCATGCGCTCCTTCCAGTTCTCCCAGTCGCGGTTCCAGATCAGGACGGCGATGGGGCTCCCCAGCGTCCTCCCGAAGCGCACCCCCGCCAGGATCTCGGCCTCATCGCGTTCGATGAGCTGCCGCCCGCCGCGGCCGTAGCCGTGCTGACGCCTCCGGAGCTGGTGGTTGATCTCTTCCAAACTCAAGGGAAGCCCCGCGGGCATCCCCTCTAAGATGCCCACGAGCGCGCGTCCGTGCGACTCCCCCGCCGTGAGATATCGCAGTCTGCGCATGGCCCCTTACTATGGGGCATTCGGGGAGAGGTGTCAACCGAACGGAAAGCAGGAGGAAGTCGGTCAGCGGATGAAAAACGGATAAGCGGATAAACGGGGCCACCGTCGACGACCGTATCCGTTTATCCGCTTTTTATCCGTTGGCCGATTCTACTACGCTTCGCTTCCGGTAGCTTTGCACGCTCATGGGGCCACCCGCACGTCGCCCATCGTCGCTTCCTCGACCTCGAGCCGGATCCACGCGAACCCGTTGAGGTCGTCGGGCATGACGCCCGTGACCACCCCGTCGTACGGGGCGTAGAGGTAGAGCGCCTGCATCCGGGCGTGGAGCTCCGCGATGCGGTCCTCGTACCCTTGGTCGCCGAAGGCGAGCGCCTTGAGCTTGCCGAGGAACGAGTTTCGCTCTTGGGCGATGCGGTCGATTTGCCGTTGCAGCTCGGCCAGCGCCTCGGGGTCCGTGACGCAGATCGGCGTCCCCTGCGTCACGGGCTGGTAGGGCTGCACCAAGGGTTGTCCGCTGCAGCTCAGCTCCCGAACCGCCCGCCGGGTCCCCGGCACGGTGGCTAGGCCGCCCTCCTTCCACTCCCAGTAGAAGCGCTCGGCGGCCACCAGCTGCGCCAGGGGCTCCGCAGTCGCGCGGACCACCCAGTACGCCTCGCGCACCTCGTGGGCGAGCGTGGCCCCGCACACCTCGATTTGAACCTCCTCGGCGCGCCGCAGCCCGTCGCGGGCGAAGCGCAGCTCCAGCGAGCCGTCGAAGTTCTCCACGATCTCCTCGGGCCGGGGGACAAAGCGCATCTGTCCGATGGGGGTCTCCGGCGCCATCCGCACCCGGAGCGCGCTCGTGGAGGCGGGGTCCGCCTCGCTCAGCGCGAAGTAGAAAACTTTAATGGGCGGCGCGCACGCGGGCGCCGCGGGCCCCTCCGCGGGGGCCGTCCCCATCCCCGTGCCGGGCAGGCTCGCCGTCTGGAGGGCGCCCAGGACCAGCACCAGGAGCGCACCCAGCGGCACGAGCAGGCCGAGCGCCTTGAGCCGCCGTCTCGTCCGTCTCGCCTTGGGGTCCGTCACCGTGAACACCTCCTCGGATTTGGGAATATCGCCCCATGTACCCGCGGGACCCCGGGAGGTTTCACCCGCCGTCCGCGCACCCCCATCTGGCCTGGAGTGCTATAATGGGCACATGCAGCTGGAGGGGATCACGCTCGCCGCCGTCGTCGCGGAGCTGCGCGCCCGGGCGCAGGGGGCCTTCGTTCAGCAGGTCTACCAGCCCCTCCCGGATCTGGTTTTGTTAAAGCTCTACCGGCCCGCGACCCGGGAGAAGCTCCAGCTGCTGATCTCGGTGGGAAACGACCCTCGGGTCCACCTCACCGAGCAGCGCTACGAGAACCCCCTCGAGCCCCCGGCGTTCTGCATGCTGCTGCGCAAATACGCGAAGGGCGGCGTCCTCGAGCGCATCGAACAGCCCGACCTCGAGCGGATCGTGGACCTCGGGATCGCCAAGCGGGACGGGGGGTGCACGCTGCGGGCCGAGCTTTTGGGGAACCGGAGCAACGTCGTGCTGCTGCGCGGGGACGAGGTGCTGGGGGCGCTCAAGCCGTCAGTGGGCTCCCGGGTCTTTCGGCCCCACGGGCGCTACGAGCCTCCCGCTCCCCAGGACAAGCTCGATCCCCGGGCCTGCTCGGGGGAGGCGTGGCTCGCCGCGCTGCGCTCCCAGGGGGGCCCGCTGGGGAAGGCGATCGCGGCGATCACCGCGGGGATCGGGCCGCGCACGGCCCGCGAGCTGTGCGCTCGCGCCGGGCTTTCCCCCGAGAGCCCCGTCACCGCGCTTACAGACGAACAGCAGGAAAAGCTCGGGTCGGAGACGAAGTCGCTCTTTCAGCGGGTGAACCGCGGGGAGTTCGCGCCGTGTCTCTACCGACACCGCGACCGCGGCCTCGACGGGGACGGGGACCCCGTGGACGTGACGCCCTTTCCCTACGCGATCTACGCCCACCTCCGGGAGGAGCGCTTCCCCGGCATCTCCGAGGCGCTGGACGCCGCCCACCGGGAGACGCATCAGGAGCCCTTTGAGGAGCTTCACCAGAGGCTGACGAGGGAGCTGCGTCGGAGGCAGGAGAAGGTCGAGGAGGCGCTTGCCAAAGTCGAGCGCGACCTTCGGGGGGCCGAGCGCCACCGTGAGTACCAAGCGCTGGGGGATCTGCTCCTGGCCCACCTCGCGGATCTGGGCACCGCCCGCGGGCGGGCATCGGTGGAGCTGGTGGACTTTGAGGGCTCCCGGCGCACGATCCCGCTGGACCCCAAGCTCACGCCCGCGGAGAACGCCCAGCGCTACTACGAGCGGGCCAAGAAGCTGCGGCGGGGCTTGGAGAAGCTGGCCGCACGCAGGCAGGAGTTGGAGTGGGAGCGGCAATACCTCGAGGAGGTGCAGCTCCACCTCGAGGGGGCCCGCACCCTCGAGGAGCTGCGGGAGCTTGCCGAGGAGCTGGGCCTGCCCGAGGAGGCCCGGCCCCAAACCCAAAAGCGGGGACCCGCGGAGCCGTCCCGGCCGCGGCGGTATGCGCTGGGGGACTACGGGATCTGGGTGGGGCGAAGCGGCCGTCAGAACGACAGGCTGGTGCGGGAGAGCCACCGCGAGGACTGGTGGCTCCACGTGCAGGACCGCCCCGGGGCCCACGTCGTCGTGCGGGGACCCAAGAAGGGGGAGGAGCCGCCCCCGGAGGTGCTGGAGCGCGCTGCGGAGCTTGCGGCGTATTATTCCAAAGCGCGGGGCTCGGGGAAGGTGCCCGTGATCGCCACACGCATAAAACATCTCCGCAAGCCCAAGGGGGCCCGTCCCGGCCTCGTGCTCGTCTCCCAAATCGAGAAGACACTTGTGGTACAACCGCAAAACCCCTTCGAGGAGGACCGCCAAGCATGATGCGCCTGCGATCGTCGTTCGGACTGGGAAGCGCCGTGCAGTACCTCATCGTGCTCATCGTGTTGGTGTACGCCTTTCAGTTGCTCAACCAGCCGCCGCCCCCGCGGGGCGCGAGCCCCTGGAGCTACCTCGACGTGCGCTGGATCACCTGGGTGGAGCGGACCTTCGGGCTGCTCGCGCCGCCCCGCGGCCCCGAGGTCCTGTGGCAGCTCGTCACCTACATGTTCCTGCACGGGGGGCTTTGGCACATCCTCTTCAACGTCTACGCCCTGTGGCTCTTCGGGAGCGTGCTCGAGCGGGTCTGGGGGTTCCGCCGCTTCTTGGTCTACTATTTCTTCACGGGGATCGGCGCGGGGCTGACCACGGTGCTCTACGCCCAGGTCACCGGGGAGCCGAGCTTGAGCGTCGGGGCCTCGGGGGCGATCTACGGGCTCCTGTTGGCGTTCGCCTTCTACTTCCCCAATCAGCCCCTGTACTTCTTCTTCATCCCCATCCCGATCCCCGCCAAGTACGCGGTGGTGCTGCTGGGCGGCTTCGCCGTGATCGCGAAGATCACCGGGTTCCTGCCGCTCATCGGCCACCTGGCCCACCTGGGCGGCATGCTCTTCGGGCTCCTGTACTTGAAGGGACCCCGGTGGCTGCGGCAGCTGGGCTAGGCGAGGGGCGGCCGGGCTAGGGCCTGTCAGGGCTTCGCCCCCTGCGGGTACGATGGACGATTGAGATTTGGGGGGGCGTCGGTTACAATGCCCCCCACGAAAGCGAGGTCGATGCGATGCGCGCGTTCCTGATGACCCTGTTTGTGCTGGACTCGTTGGCGCTGATCGGGCTCATCCTCATCCAGATGAGCCGTCACTCGGGACTCAGCGGGGCCTTCGGCGGCGGAGCGTCGTACGCCGTCTTCGGCAGAGAAGAGACGAGCGACCCCAAGCGCACGGCCACCGCGTGGCTCGCCGCCCTGTTCTTCGTGCTGGCGCTGAGCCTCTCCCTGGTCGCGTAGGGGTTAGGTAGGTAGGGAGGGGGAACGGAACATGGCGACCCCGGCAGCGGCACCGACCCCGACGGCGACCCGCACGCTCATCGACGTCCGGGACCTCAAGACGTACTTCTACACGGAGGACGGCGTGGTCCGGGCCGTCAACGGCGTCTCGTTCAGCATCGACCGCCAGAAGACCCTGGGGGTCGTGGGCGAGTCCGGCTGCGGCAAGAGCCAGACCGCCCTCTCGATCATGGGGCTCGTCCCCATGCCCCCGGGGCGGATCGTGGGCGGGGAAATTCTGTATTACCGCGACGAGCAGCCTATCGACCTCACGAAACTGGACCCCAAGGGGCGGGAGTACCGCTCGATCCGGGGCAACGAGATCGCGATGATCTTCCAGGAGCCGATGACCTCCCTGAACCCCGTCTACACCATCGGGGATCAGATCATGGAGGCGATCATCCTCCACCAGCGCAAGAGCAAGCGCGAGGCCCGGGAGCTGGCCATCGAGATGCTGCGCAAGGTGGGCATCCCCCTCCCCGAGCAGCGGGTGGACGAGTACCCTCATCAACTCTCGGGCGGGATGCGCCAGCGGGCGATGATCGCCATGGCCCTCTCGTGCAACCCCCACTTGCTCATCGCCGACGAGCCGACCACCGCCTTGGACGTGACGATCCAGGCCCAGATCCTCGAGCTCATCAAGCAGCTCCAGGAGGAGCACCACATGGCGCTCATGATGATCACCCACAACCTGGGGGTGATCGCCGAGACCGCCGACGACGTGATCGTGATGTACATGGGCAAGGTGGTCGAGCAGGCCCCGGTGCGCGAGCTCTTCCACGACCCGAAGCACCCCTACACCCAGGGGCTCATGGAGTCGATCCCGGCGCTCACTAAGAAGAAGGAGCGGCTCAAGCCCATCAAGGGCGTCGTGCCCGATCCCTACAACGTCCCCGTGGGGTGTCCCTTCCAGACGCGCTGTCCCCACGTCCACGACGCCTGTCGGGAGATGCCGCCCTTGGAGGAAGTCGCGCCCAACCACAAAGTCGCCTGCTGGCTCTACTAGAGGGGTGACCCGGAATGGCCACACAGACGCAGCTGCAGCAGACGGACGACGTGACCGCCTACCGCGGGGGAGGGGAGCTCCTCCTCGAGGTCAAGAACCTCAAGAAGTACTTCCCCGTAAAGCGGGGGATCCTGAGGCGCACGGTCGGATGGGTCAAGGCCGTAGACGGCGTAAGCTTCTTCATCCGCCGCGGCGAGACCCTGGGGCTGGTGGGCGAGTCGGGCTGCGGCAAGACGACCACCGGGCGCGCCATTCTGAGGCTGATCGAGCCCGACCCCGGCAGCCAGGTCGTCTTCTACGACAACGGCCGGGCGGTGCACATCACCCGGCTCCGCTCCCGGGAGCTCAAGGCGATGCGCCGCAAGATGCAGATCATCTTCCAGGACCCCTACTCGAGCCTCAACCCCCGGATGACGATCGGCGACATCATCGGGGAGCCCTTGATCATCCACGGGGTGGCCCGGGGCAAGGAGCGCGAGGCCCGGGTGCGCGAGCTGTTGGAGGCCGTCGGGCTCAACCCCGCCTACATGAAGCGCTACCCCCACGAGTTCAGCGGCGGCCAGCGCCAGCGGATCGGGATCGCCCGCGCCTTGGCGCTCGATCCCCAGCTCATCGTCTGCGACGAGCCCGTCTCCGCCCTCGACGTCTCCATCCAAGCCCAGGTGATCAACCTCCTGGAGGACCTCCAGAAGGAGTTCGAGCTCACGTACCTCTTTATCGCCCACGATCTGAGCGTGGTGCGCCACATCAGCGACCGGGTGGCGGTGATGTATTTAGGCAAGATCGTGGAGATGGCCGAGACCGAGGAGCTCTTCCAGAACCCGAAGCACCCCTATACGGAGGCGCTCCTCTCGGCGGTGCCCGTTCCCGACCCCGACGTCAAGAAGGAGCGCATCATCTTGGAGGGGGACGTCCCCAGCCCGGTGAATCCCCCGTCGGGGTGCGTCTTCCACCCGCGCTGCCCCTACTACAACAAGAACGGCTGGGAGGTCTGCCGCACCGAGGTGCCCCAGCTCGAGGACATCACGGGGAACGAGCACTTCGCCGCCTGCCACTTCGCCAGGGAGCTGAAGCTCCAGGGTGTCACCGCCATGATCGAGCGGCGCGAAGCGTCCAAATAGCTTAAGGCGCCTGCCCGTCCCGTCGATCGATGAAGCTCGATGAAGCTGCTCCTGGGCACCCGGAACCGCGGCAAGATCCGTGAGCTCCTTGCGTTGCTCCGGGACCTCCCGGTGGAGCTCCTCACTGTGGACGATGTCCCCTTCTCCGACGTCCCCGAGACGGGTCGAACGTTTCGCGAGAACGCGCTCTTGAAGGCCCGGGCGATCTCCCGGGAGACGGGCCTCCCCGTGCTGGCGGAGGACTCCGGCCTGGAGGTGGAGGCGCTGGGGGGCGCGCCGGGGGTGTACAGCGCCCGCTTCGCCGGGGAGGGCGCGACGGACGAGGAGAACGTCCGCAAGCTCTTGGAGCTTCTTAGGGACATTCCCGAGGGGCAGCGGGGGGCCCGGTTCGTGTGCGCGGCCGTCGTGCGCTTCCCCGACGGGACGGAGCTTGCGGCGGAGGGGGAGCTGCGCGGGCGGATCGCGTTTGAGCCCCGGGGGGCGCACGGCTTCGGCTACGATCCCGTCTTCATCCCCGAAGGCTTTTCGCGGACGCTGGGAGAGCTGGGCCGCTCCGTCAAGGACGAGATCAGCCACCGCAGGCGGGCCTTGGAGGCGCTGAAGGCCCGGATGCGGGGATACCTCCGGCGGAGCCCCTAGGCGGGGGCGGGGGCCGGGGTGGGGCGGACCCTCTCCAGGGCCCGCAGCCGGGCGCTCCGGGCCCGGGGGTTCTCCGCGATCTCCCCCTCCGTGGGCGTTGCCTTCCCCAAGAGCTTCGCCTCGGGCCTGCGTCCGCAGCGGCAGATCGGGACCTCGGGGGGGCAGACGCACCCCTGGGCCTTCGCCTGCATGAAGCGCTTCACGAGCCGGTCCTCCAGGGAGTGGAACGAGATCACCACCAGCCGGCCCCCCGGCTTGAGGCTCCGAAAGGCGGTCTCCAAGCCCCTCTCCACGTTCTCCAGCTCGCGATTGACGGCGATGCGCAGCGCCTGAAACGTGCGCGTCGCCGGGTGGAGCCCCCGGCGGAACGATGCCCGCTGCGCGGGTTGCGGGATCGCCCGCAGCACGAGCTCCACGAGTTCTCGTGTGGTCTCGATCGGCTTCCGGGCGCGGGCCCGCACGATCTCCCCCGCGATTCGAGAGGCGTAGCGCTCCTCGCCGTATTCCCGTAGGATGCGCGCCAGCTCCTCCTCGGGGTACGCGTTTAGGATCTCCGCCGCGGTGAGCGGCCCCTCGGGGTCGAAGCGCATGTCCAGGGGGCCGTCCCCCCGGAAGCTGAACCCCCGCTCCCGATCCGCCAGCTGCAGCGAGGAGAGCCCCAGGTCGAGGAGCACCCCGTCTACGCCCGCGATCCCCCGCTCTTTAAGGACTTTTTCCAGGTCGACATAGCTGGCCCGCACCAGCTCCACGGTGCCCTTCTTAAGAAACTCCCGCAGGCGCCCTGCCGCCGCGGCCAACGCCTTCGGGTCCACGTCCAGCCCGATCAGCCTGCCCCCTCGGTCGGGGTCGAGCCGCCTTGCGATCTCGTAGGCGTGCCCTCCCCCGCCCACGGTGGCGTCCACGTATGCGCCCTCGGGGCGCACGGCCAAGTGCGCCAACACCTCGTGCAGGAGCACCGGCCGGTGCTCCACGCCCTCGGCCTCGGGGGCCGGGGCCGCCCTAGCGGGCGCCTCGGGATGGGGCTTGGGATTGGGATTTTGATTGCGAAGCGACATGGACCTTTGTCCCCCTCTCCCCGGCGGGGTGGGCCTCCCCGACCGTTCCGGCGCTTGCGCTCAGGTCCTCCCGCAGACGTCGGAGGAGCGCATCCGTGGCCCTGCGCGTTTGGTTATAAAGAACATCCCGCGCGACCCGGAGGCGCGCCCGGAGCGCCTCCTCTTCCCCGCGGAACCCTTCGAGGACGGCGGCCAGCTCCACCTCGAAGCTCGCGACCTGCTCGGGGACGGCGCACGGGAGGGCGGGCCCGCCCGCCCGCTCCACCTGGCGCGCGAACGTCTCGAGCTTCGTGGGTCCCCCCACGGCGAGGAAGGGCACCTCCCCCAGCAGCGCGAAGATGAGCGCATGCAGGCGCATCCCGACCACGGCCCGGGCCCGGCGGAAGACGCAGAGCGCCTCCGCAACCGACGCCCCCTCGGCCCGCAGGACGGGCGGCCGGGGCGTAAGGCGCGCCGCGAGCGCCTCCATCCCCTCCCGGTCCTCCGGGGGGTGGAGGGCGAAGAAGACGGGGCGCAGGCCCAGCTCCCTCTGGACGTACGCGAGCTGGTGCACGAGTCCCTCCGCCAAGCCCTCGGGAGGGGTCCCCCGAAGGGCGATCAGCACATAGGGCCTTCCGCCTTCGGGGTCCGCTGCGGCTGCGTCTGCGGGTGCGGGTGAGCCCGCGCAGTCGCCCCCCCGGGAGGCGAGCAGCAGGGCGAGGTCGCTCCCGCGGGCGAGGCGCTTCGCGGGGAGGCCCCAGCCCCGCAGGAGCTTCGCGCTCGGCTCGTCCCGCACGGTCGCGAACGCCGCCCGGGGGAGGAGGCTCCGGGCCCAGCGGGTCACGAGCCGGCTGCGCAGCGGTCCCAAGCCCTGTCCCACCAGATAGACGGGGCAGTGGCGCAGAGCGTACGCGATGAGCCCGAGGTAGTAGAGGGCGGACCGGCGGCTCGTCTCGTCTTGCAGCAACCCGCCGCCCCCGCTGAGGAACGCGTCCGCCGCGCGGATCGCCCTTCGGACCTCCCGAGGGTTGCTGCGGTCGACGGCCTTCACCCCGTAGAGGCGGGCCGTCTCCCGCGGCGCGGCCGAGAGCACCACGGGCTCGATCCGGAGGTCGCCGCGGGAGCCCAGGGAGCGCAGCTCCTCGAGCAGCACGCCCAGGATCGCCTCGTCCCCCAGGTTCCCGAAGCCGTAGTAGCCGGAGATGACCACCCTCTTGGCCTCCGCCATGACGGGGTCAGTCTACCCGCCGGGCGCCGCTTCGTCGATGCCGAAGGCCCGCGATCGCCTCGGCCCCCGCGATCAGGCCCCACAGCCCCACGCCGAGGAGGGCCCCCAGGAGGAGCCCGTAGAAGGAGCGCAGCAGCGTCACGACGAGCGGCGTGTGGAGGTGGAGGAAGGTGTTGACCGCCGAGGCGGGGCCGATCGCCCCCAGGACGAGGAGCGCCGCCGTCGCGGGCCGCCGCCACCGGGGGTGCAGCCCGAGCCCCACGAGGAGCAGGGGGTAGCCGATCAGGAACTCCTTGAAGCGGGGTCGGACGCCGAAGAGCCCCTCGAGCAGCTCGCGCACCTCCCCCTCCGCCGCGGGGAGGAGCCCGTCGGGTGGGGCGTTCCCGCTGCGCCAGAGGGCGACGGCCACGGCCACGAGGACCGCCGCCCACGAAACCCCGTCCCCGATCCGGGGGCGGATCGCCCGCAGGGGAAGGCGCCAGAGCACCCCCATCGCTACGAGCACAAGGGGCAAGACGAGGATCGCTTTGATCCCCCGCGGCTCCCGCAGCTTGAGGAAGTAGAGCTCCGAGCTGAGCAGCGCGGCCGCGAGCAGCCCCCCTCCCACAGAAATCCCCACCGCGAGGATGAGGGATCCAGCGGCCCTTACCAACCTAAGGGTTCCTCGAGGAAGGGGAGACCGGGCGGCCAGGCGCTCGGCAAAAAGAACTCCCAGGGCGGGGGCGACGGCCGCGATCCCCGCCGCGGCTACCCCCCGGAGG
>Ga0256830_1002550_pt1 | contig 11901 bp, 13 predicted proteins | sample 128326metaG_FD_190537 | JGI IMG/M metagenome (GOLD analysis project Ga0256830, IMG submission 190537) | Hydrothermal vent microbial communities from Lau Basin, Pacific Ocean - 128-326 | ecosystem: Environmental > Aquatic > Marine > Hydrothermal vents | place: Pacific Ocean: Lau Basin | collected...
AGGGTGGCCCTGGTGGCCATGATCCGGCCCGAGAAGCCCATCTTCACCAGACGCGGGATGAAGCCGCTGTGGTCTATATGGGCGTGGGTGAGGAGGAGGGCCTTTATCTCCTTGGGGTCGAAGGCCAAGGGACGCCAGTTCCGCTCTTCCAGGTGTCCCTGGAACATGCCACAGTCTACCAAAACCCTGCCGCCCTGGGTGTCCAGGAGGTAGCAGGAGCCCGTCACCGTTTGAACGCCTCCCAGAAAGGTGAGTCTCATGGGTCCTCCCGTTTTTCTTCTATCCCACCAGAAAGGGAGGGTGAGGTCAAACCTCTTCCTGGGGGAGTGGGAGAGGCTGTTGGGGGGATGGGTACCATGTTCTCCCTTTGTCCAGGATGTGGGTCACCTGCCACCCCTTGGCCTCCAGGATTTTGGAGATGATGAGTCTGTGGCAGCGCCAGGGTAGCCTTTCGGCGCAGAGGAGGGCCGTGGGGGCTTGAAGGGCCAGGGACTCGAGACGGGAGATGGCCTCTCTGAAGACTTCGGTTTGGGTGAAGGCTTGGTAACCCCCTTTGCGGTATCCACCCAGCTCCTCTCCCATGGGGACATAGATCACTCCCGCCTCGACCAGGGCCCGGGCCAGGGACTCTTTGTGGAACCATGGATACCGACTGCTGGTGGGGAAGCGCCTTACGTCCACCACCTGACCCATGGACCAGTGCCGGAGGATCTCCAGAAATTCCTCCAGGCTTCGGTTGCTGGTGCCCACTGTGTAGATCCTTTTCTTCCCTTGCGCCATCTCACCAACCAGTATTAGGTAACCCTCTATGGAGAGTAAAGGGGATTGGAGGGAGGGTCTTTCCCGGTGCGTTCGATGTGGTCGGTGCCGTTCCGTCTGCCCCACCTTCTCTCTCCTCCGCAGGGAATGGGCCGTGGCCCGGGGCAGAGTGGCTCTGCTGGAGGCCCTTGAGGAGGGGAGGCTGGAACCCACCCGTCGTCTGGAGGACCATCTCTCTACGTGCCTTCTGTGCATGGCCTGTGAGGAGGTATGCACCAACCAGGCTCCCGTGGTGGAACTGGTGGAGGAGGGTCGGGCTCACCTGGTCCGAGAGAGGGGCAAGCCCCTTTACAAAAGGATCCTGGCCCGGGTCCTGGAGGACAAGGCCCTGACCCGGAGGCTCGTTGCCCTGGGGGTGTTGAGCAGACCCCTCTGGGGGAAGGCGGCTCCACAGTACCGGGGACTGGCCCTGAGGGTCCCCCTTCTTAAGGGCTGGGACATGGTGCCTTCCTTGAACTCCCCCTTCTCTCAAGGGGGAGAGTACGGGGTTGGAAAGAGAGGCACGGCGGTACTCTTTTTGGGTTGTCTCCTGGAGTTTGTCTATCCCGACATGGCCAGGGCCACTGTGGATACTTTGGTGGCTCTGGGGTTCCGGGTGGTGGTGCCTTCCGGGCAGAGCTGCTGTGGCTATCCCCACCTGGCCATGGGAGACCGGGAGGGGGCTCGGAGGCTGAAGGAGGCCAATTCCCTGGCCATGGAGGTGGAGGGGGCCTCCATGGTGGTGACCGGTTGCGCCACCTGCACCGCCCACCTGAAGGAGAGATACCATCTTCCCTTACCCGTGAAGGATGTGGTGGAGGTTCTTCTGGAGGAGGGGCCAGAGGCCTTTGAGTATAGGCTGGGGGAGAGGGCCACCTACCATGAGCCCTGTCATCTGGCCAGGGGGCAGGATGTGAGGGAGCTGCCCCTTTTTCTTAGAAGTGTCTTGGGAGAAAACTTTGTAGAGATGAAGAATTACGACAGGTGTTGTGGTTTTGGAGGTAGCCTCTCTCTCGCCTATCCCCAGGTCTCCCTGGGGGTGGGGGAGGAGAAGGCCAGGAGGGTGGAAGAGACGGGAGCTTCCGTGGTCCTGACAGCCTGCCCCGCCTGCGTTTTGCAGATCAATAGGTGCCTGGCCTTGGGAGGGGTGGAGGCCCGGGCTCTCCATGTGGTGGAGGCCCTGGGGAGGAGGGAAAGTTCAGAGTTCTAGGTTCTGAGTTCTAAGTTCGAGGTTCTTTGAACGTTGAACGTTGAACCAATAATCATCTACAAATGAACGTGGAACTTTGAATGTAGAATCCAGAACCAAGAGGGGGAGGTGGCCAATGGACTGCGTCTTTTGCAAGATCGTGGCGGGGGAGATCCCCTCTCAGCAGGTCTACCGGGGGGAGAGGTGTATAGCCATTCTCGACCTTTTTCCCTTGAACAAGGGGCACGTGTTGATCCTGCCCAGGGACCACTACGAGAGGTTGGCGGAGATCCCGCCGGAGGTGTGGCAGGAGATGGCCCAGATGGCTCAGAAGGTGGCCCGGGGGCTCATGGAGGCCTTTGCTCCCGATGGGTACCATCTCCTCATGAACAACGGGGAGGTTGCGGGTCAGGAGATTGCCCACGCCCATCTCCATGTCATTCCCCGGTTTGAGGATGACGGGGTGAAGTTCGGCTGGAGACATCTCGAGTACGGAGAGGAGGAGTTCAAGGAGTACGGGGATAGGCTCCGCCGGGCTTTGGGATGCTAGAAGAAGGATAGTACGGCCTGGATCACCTCTTCCACCTCTCCCGGGGTGAGGAAGGGGTGGATGGGCAGGGAGAGGACCTCCTGGGCTGCCTTCTCTGTCTCCTCCATGGTTCCCCGGGGTGTGTCCTTGAAAGGTTCCTGGAGATGGACGGGCACGGGGTAATAGACCTGGCACCCTATACCCTTCTCCTTTAGATGGAGGAGGAGGGCGTCCCGGTGGGGCGTCCTGATGGTGTACTGGTGGTATACGTGGTGGTAGCCCGGGGGCTCAGTGGGTACCTCTACCACCCCTGCCAGGGCCCGGGAGTAGGCCTGGGCCACGGCCCTCCTCTGCTGGTTGAGCCAGTCTATCTTGGACAGCTTTATTCTGAGGATGGCTGCCTGGATTTCGTCCAGCCGGCTGTTGAAACCTATCTCCTGGTGGAGGTAGCGCCCTTTGCTGCCGTGGTTCCTCAGGGAGATGAGGCGCTGGGCCAGGTCTTCTCTGGAGGTGAGGATCATGCCCCCATCCCCGTAGGCGTTGAGGTTCTTGGTGGGGAAGAAGCTGAAGCAGGCCAGGTCTCCCATACTGCCCACCTTTTCGTCCTTTATGGCGGCTCCAAATGCCTGGGCGGCGTCTTCCACCAGGGCCAGCTCCTTGGCCTTGGCCACTTCCCTTAACTCTTCCATGGGAGCAGGGAGACCGAAGAGATGCACGGGGAGTATGGCCCTGGTTCTGGGTGAGATGGACTCTTCCACCTTGTTGGGGTCCATGTTGAAGGTGCGGGGATCAATGTCCACAAAGACGGGGGTGGCGCCGCAATAGGCCACGGCCTCTGCCGTGGCTATGAAGGTGAAGGAGGGTAGGATCACCTCCTGGCCGGGTCCTATGTCCAAGGCCTTGAGGGCCAAGTGGAGGGCGTCGGTTCCTGATGCAACCCCCACGCCGAAGGCCGCTTCGCAATAGGAGGCCACCTCCACCTCCAGGGAGGAGACCTCGACTCCCAGAATGAATCGGCCCGAGGCCAGGACCCTGGCCACTGCCCTGTCTATATCCTCTTTGAAGAACCCGTATTCCCTCGCCAGGTCCAGTTGATGAACACCCATATCCTTCTCCTCTCGGGTGTGAATAGATTGAAGGGTTATTTACCCTTGCCCACGGTGCCTATACCCTTAAGGGTGATCAGGAAGGAGATCTTCTTCTCGTTGCTTGTGCCCGTGCCCCTGTTGTCTACGAAGAGGTAGTCTACGGTGATGGACCAGCAGGGGCCTGAGTAGAGGACTTTGATCTCCCGCTCCCTGGTGTAGCTGTTCTTGAGGTCGTACCTCAGGGCCCCCCACAGGTCCACGGGCCCCAGTCGGATGCCGGGTTCGAGAATGGCGAACCTCTCTTCGGGCTCTTTGATGTAGTGGTAGCTCCCGTTGAGACGGAAGATACCTTTCTGGAACCGGGCTTGGGTGTCCCATCCCACCAGGCCCTCTCCGTACACGTTGTATCTCACCTGGGTGTCCAGGGTGACCTTGGGGAGGATGTCCGTATCCACCTCCACTAGCAGGTCGCTGAAGGGCCTCCTGGTGGGGCTGGCCTTTTCTTGGAAGTGGGCGTGATAGGTCTGCTCAACGTGGATACGGGCCAGCCTGGTGCATTCCTTGGCTGAGTACAGGTAGAACCAGTTGGTGATGGAGTAGGTGATGGAGTCCTGAGGGGGGATGTAGTCCACGGGATCGAAGAAGGGGATTTCGTGCTGATCTTTGGGAGGGACGTAGGTGTACTTCACTTCGGGGATGATGGTGTGTTTCACCTTCTTTTTCCCTATGGAGAAGAGGCGTTCCAGTTGGGGACCCCGAAGGTAAATCTCTCCATCGGGCAGAAGTCTGCTCTGGGAGTTGCTTTTCAGGTTGTTGTCGTCCTCCAGGCTCTTGCTGTACCAGGTCTCCCGAAGGCCCATTTTGGGGGTGACGGAGAGCCAGTCTCCCAGATTCACGGGCATGGAGAGGGAGGGGTGGAGATCTGCCCTGACGGCCTGGCGGCTAAAGTTTCGGTTCGAATCCTTCTTTTCGTAGCGCAGCAGGGAGTTCTCTGCCTCCAGATAGAGGGGTAGGGATCCGAAGATGGGGATGGGGGTCAGGTTCAGATTGAACTGGGGAAGACGATAGGAGGACTCGCCCAACCCCTGGACCACGTCTTTCTTTCCCCTGAATTCCAGGTAGAAATGGGTGAACTGCCAGTTCTTGGTGAGGGTGACATAGGAGTCGGTGTACTGTTCCACCCTGCGCTGGGCATTGTCCAGGTAGGTCCGGGCGTACCTCTTGTCACTTCGGATGTCAATTTTGGCCTGGAGTCTCCAGTCGTGTTTGAACCACTGCTTGTGTCTGAAATAGAGGGACCACTTTTCTCTCCGGGGGTTCTGGCGCACCATGTAGTCTCCCAGGAAGTAGCCCCTGGAGCGTTCGTCTATGATATATCTGTACTCCAGAGTTCCTCGGAGTCCCCTCTTGGAGTATGGAGTGAGGGTGATGGTGGCGTCTTGGCTCTCTGAGATGGCCCAGAAGAAGGGGACTTTGACAAAGTAACCTTTGCTGGAGTCATAGCCGGGGCGGGGAACCAGGAATCCCGTTTTTCTCTCCTTGTACACGGGCACCTTGATGTAGGGTGTGTAGAGCACGGGGATCTTCTTGATCCAGAAGGAGACGGGACCACCCCGGGCGTAGCCTCCCGCGTCTATGGTGAGCCTCTTGGCGTGGAAGGACCAGTCGGGGGTCTTCCCACAGCCGGTGGTGCAACCCTTGGGGGGGCCGCAGGTGGTGAAGCGGGCGTTCTCCACTATGTAGCGTCTCTCTCCCACTTTTTCTATCTTCTCCCCCCGGGCGTAGTAGAAGGGATGGAAGTAGCCCCGGGCCCGGTATGCCACTCCCTTTTTGGTGTAGAGGTTGAACTCCAGACGGTCGCACTTGAGGAAGTCTTTATCCTGGTAAAGGACCACGTGGCCTTCGGCTATGAGGTCTTTGGTATTGACATAGAGACTCACCTTGTCAGCCACCAGCTTCACGTTCTGGTAGGTGATCTCCACGTTGCCCTGGGCCACCACCAGGTGCTCCTGGGGGTACCTCTTGATGGAGGCTGCTTTGATGTTGATTCGGGACTTCCCCCACGCCCCCTGGGCCCCCAGGAGTATCAGAAGGATGACCGTTATGTAGCTCAGCCTCTTCAAAAGATTATCCTCAGCATGATGTTGGCCAGGACCCCGGCTGCCAGGTCGTCCAGCATCACTCCCCATCCCCCTGGGACGTTTTCCAGGAAGTGGAAGGGCTTCCAGATGTCCCAGATCCTGAAGAGGAGGAAGCCCAGGACCACGGCCCAGAATCCATAGGGTATCCCTATCATGGTTACCAGGTAACCCACAATCTCGTCTATGACAATGTGGGGGCTGTCCTCTTCACCGAAGAACTCCGGTCCGCGACGGGACTCTGCGACCCCGAGGAAGAGGAGAACGAGGGTGAAGAGGGCGTAGATGAACCATGAGAAGTGGTGCCAAAGGACGAGGTACAACAGGAGCCCCACCAGGGAGCCCATGGTCCCCGGTGCCCAGGGGGAATAGCCCGTCCCCAGTCCTGTGAGGAACAGGAGCCGGGCCCTGCTCATTTCAACAGCTCCTTCATCTCTCTCACGGCTCTTTCCATGCCCACTAGCACGGCCCTGGCCACTATGCTGTGGCCGATGTTGAGCTCCTCGATGCCGGGGATGGAGGCGATGGGTTGCACGTTCCTGTAGTTGAGACCGTGACCGGCATTCACCCGAAGACCCAGGTTCTGGGCCAGTTGAGCGGCTTCCACTATCTTCTTGTATTCCGCCTTCCTCTCCTCTTCAGTGGTGGCATCGGCGTATAGCCCGGTGTGGATCTCGATGAAGTCGGCCCCGGCCTCTTTGGCTGCTTTGACCTGGACAGGATCGGGGTCTACGAAGATGCTCACCGTTATCCCCCCCCTTTTGAGGCGCTCTACGGCCTGGGCTATGTGCTCCAGGTTACCTTCCACGTCCAGGCCCCCTTCAGTGGTCACCTCGTTGGGCTTCTCCGGTACCAGGGTGACCTGATGGGGTTTCACCTCCAGGGCGATCTTGATCATTCCTTCTGTGGCGGCCATCTCCAGGTTGAGGCGGGTCTTCACCACCTGGCGCAGGAGCCTCAGGTCCCTGTCCTTGATGTGCCGTCGGTCGGCCCTGAGATGGATGGTGATTCCGTCTGCTCCTCCCAGCTCTGCCAGGACGGCTGCGGCAATGGGCTCTGGTTCCACGGTCTTCCGGGCTTCCCTCACTGTGGCTACGTGGTCTATGTTGACACCCAGCTTGACTGCCATGCTCAAGCCTCCCTAAGGGTTTTCTCAACGGCTCGGCTCAGATCTTCCAGGAGGGAATGGATGAGGTGCTGGTCTTCCCCTTCCACCATGATCCTCACCTTGGGTTCTGTACCTGAGTATCGAAGCACCACCCGGCCCCTGTCTCTGAGGGCTTCCTGGGCCCTTTTCAGTTCCCTTTGGATCTCCGGCACCGAATCCAGGGGGGGCTTTTTGTCGATGGAGAGGCTTCTCTGGACCTGAGGGAGCCTCACGGTACGGTGGGCCAGCTCTGAGAGGGGTCTGCCCTGCTCCACCATGATGGCCAGGATCTGGAGGGCTGTCACTATGCCGTCTCCCGTAGAGGTGTGGTTTCGGAAGATGATGTGTCCCGAGGCTTCCCCGCCCAGGGAGTACCCTCCCTCTTGCATCTTCTCGAAGACGTAGCGGTCACCCACGGCGGTCCTCACCACCCGGCCTTGGTGGGGGGCAAGGGTGAGTTCCAGCCCCATGTTGGACATGATGGTGGCCACCACGGTGTTGGAGGGTAACTCTCCCTTTTTGAGGAGATCCAGCCCGCAGATGGATAGGATGTAGTCTCCGTCCAGGATGTTCCCTTTCTCATCGGAGAGTATGACCCGGTCACCGTCTCCGTCGAAGGCCACCCCTATGTGGGCTCCCGCCTCCACCACCTTCTCGGCCATGGATTGGGGATGAACTGCTCCACACTCTCTGTTGATGTTTGTCCCGTCGGGGGTGTTGTTCATGACCACCACCTGGGCCCCCAGTTCCGAGAAGACGGCCGGTGCCACCCTGTAGGTTGCGCCGTGGGCACAGTCTATCACTATCTTGACCCCCTCCAGGGAGAGGGAGGGGGGGAAGGTCCGCTTGAGGTGTACGATGTACCGTCCCAGGGCGTCCACCACCCTGGAGGCTTTGCCTATCTGGGTGGCCGTGGGCCTGATGTGGTCTATGCGTCCGGAGAAGACCAGGTCTTCCAGTTCCTTCTCCACTCTGTCCGAGAGTTTCAGCCCTTCGCCGTTGAAAACCTTGATACCGTTGTCCTGGTAAGGGTTGTGGGAGGCGGAGATGACTATGCCGGCGTCGGCCCTCATGTCCCTGGTGATGAAACCTATCCCCGGAGTGGGCAGGGGTCCCAGGAGGATGGCGTCGGATCCCATGGAGCAGATGCCTGCCACCAGGGCGGCTTCCAGCATGTAACCCGAGAGCCTGGTGTCCTTGCCTATCACGATGCGTCCCTTGGAGCTGTTCCTGAAGAGGTATCCCACGGCCCTTCCCACCTTGAGGGCTGTCTCCACGGTCATGGGTTCTATGTTGGCCGTTCCCCTGATCCCGTCGGTACCGAAGATGCGTTTCATTGCTTCTTTCCCTTCTCTCCTGGGTTCTCTATCGTCACCGTCACCCTGTCCGGGAACAGGTAGGCTCCCTTTCCCGGAGGTTCCAATTCTACAACTCTCTTCATGGTTTTTCCAGGTTCTAAATTGGTGTTTGTTAGATCCAACTCCTCGGTTTTCACCCTCCGGATCCTCCTTATCTGGGATTTCACCCCTTGTACGGTGACTATGGGTGGATCCAGGGATACCTTCCAGGTCCTCTTTATTCCTTTGGCCCTCAATAGCACCGAGACTTTCTTCTCCACCACCCTCTCGGCCCTGATCACCAGGGTGGTGGGATTGATCTTGGTGACCATGAGTCCCCGAGGCAGGATGACGGACTCTCGGGTGATGGTGAAGGTGTTTTTCCCCTCTTTCAGGTGAGAGAGGTCCAGCACCACCTTGATCTTGCCGGGTTTTATGTTGGTGAGAATGTGGCTGTTTCCCCTCACCCTGATGGTGATGTAGCCCGGGGGTTCGTTTATGATCTCCATGTCAGGGGGAATATTGGTGAGTTCCAGGGGCACGGTGAAGCTCATCTCCGACTTCTCTTGGCCCGTGACATAGACCCAGAGCAACACGGCCAGGAGGAGGGACACAACCTTTTCTAGCCAGTTTCTGGTGAGGAACTTGGGCAAGGCGCCTCCAAACTAAACTGGAATCTTAGGCCTCTCGAATCGGCCCTTATAGTTGAGATATAGGAAAGGGTTTCTTCTTTCAAGTTCTTTCGGGGATGGAGATCCCGGGGTTGACAAGGCTCTGGTGGCTGTGGCATAGAGGCCAAGCCCATTTGAAAGGGAGGTGAAGGTAGTGCCTAATACTAAGTCGGCCAAGAAGAGGGCTCGTCAGGCAGAGCGAAGACGCATCAGGAACAAGGCCATCCGCTCTTACACCAAGACCATGGTGAAGAAGGTGGTAAAGGGAGTGGATGAGGGTATTCCCCGGGATGAGCTGGAGGAGAGGATCAGGGCCGCTATAAAGGCCATAGATAAGGCGGTGAGCAAGGGGGTCTACCACAGGAACGAAGGGGCCCGGCGCAAGTCGAGGCTCATGGCTTATGTGAACAAGCACTATGGGTCCGGGGAGAGGGGGGCCTGAGATCCAGCATGCCTAAGGAGTGCAGCAACAAGGGAAAGAACCTGGACAGGTGCAACTGTACCTGGGAGCCTTGCGACAAGAAGGGATACTGTTGTGAGTGCATCCAGTATCACCTGGCCAGGAGGGAACTGCCCGCCTGCTTCTTCCCCCCGGAGGCAGAGAAGACCTACGACAGGTCTTTCAGGAAGTTTATTGAGGTCTGGGGCAACGGCTCCCGTTGAGCCCAGCCTATATCCTTCTCTTTAACTCGTCTATGAGGGGAATGGGGGTGGGATCAATTCCCCTCACAAGGGCCAGGTAATAGGACACCCAGTCTCCCATGTAAACCAAGGATAGGAGGCGGGTGATGAGGCTTTCACCCCGACTCGTCACCACCTCCACCCCCTGACACCTGGATCCTACCAGATCTAAAGCGGCGGATATGGTGCGGCTCTGGAGATCCGTCTCCTCCCGGTCTCTCAGGAGGATCACGTGGAAGGGGGTCATGTCTCCCTCCCACCCTACTATCTCGTTATGGCCCAGCTCGGGGAAGGTATTGGTGAAGGCGGGGACCTTGCTGTTTTCGTTGAACTGGCCCTTCCATCGGGTGGCCACCGCCTCCAGGGAAGGGCCGCTGGCGTAGATGAGGGGTATGGCTCCCTTCAGCTTGAGGGCCATCTCCAGGGCTTCCCCTCCCCCCCGGGCGGGTCGGAGCTCCTGAGCCATTTCTGAGAGGAGGGCCTGGGCCTCTTCCAAGGGGTCCTTCTGGAAGTTCAGGAGCCCCAGTCCTTGGGCTATGGCCAGGAGGACGGCCAGAGTGGCGCCCAAGGTGGTTCTGGGGGGAGAGGACCCTTGGAGGCTGATCACAGGAATGCCTCCCTCTCGGGCTATCTCTGCCAGTCTGCCTCCCCGGGTGACGGCTAGCGAAGGGATCCCCTTCGTCCTGGCTTCCTGGAAGAGGGCCAGGGTTTCCCTGGTTCCTCCAGAGCAGCTCACGGCCACCACCAGGGTGTGGGGGTCTACCCATTGGGGGAGGCGGTATCCTCTGATGACGTGGACGGGGCAGGAGGAGAGCCGTGCCATGTAGGTCCTGAAGAGGTCCCCCCCTATGGCCGATCCCCCTACCCCTATCACCACCAGACCCTTGGGGGGTGGCGGGGGTTCTATGCCCGGAGGGAGGGGAGGCAGGCAGAGCTGCCGGGGGAAGTCCACGAGGATCTTCTCCATCCCCCTTCGGTCCACCTCCCTGGCCAGTTTTGCTATCTTCTTCATGCCTCCAGTTCCCGATGGAAGACCTTTGCCCTGAAGCCTTGCTCCTTCACGAATCCCTCCAACCATCGGGCTATAGCCACCGAGCGGTGGACTCCCCCGGTACAGCCCACCCCCACGGAGAGGAAGGGTTTCCCCTCTTGCTGGTACTTGGGAAGGAGGTAGGAGAGGAAGGCGGAGAGGTGGGAGAGAAAGGCTTGGGTCTCGGGGTGGTTCATGACGTACCTCTCCACCTGGGGGTCTAAGCCCGTTTTTTCCCTGAGACCATCCACGAAGTGGGGATTGGGGAGGAATCGCACGTCGAGCATGAGGTCCAGGTTGGAGGGAGGCCCGTGTTTGAAACCAAAGGAGTGGATGTACACCAGCATCCCTTCCTTCTCGCCGCCGAAGAGGTCTTTTATCTGGGCCTTGAGGGTGTGGGGGGTGGCCTGGGAAGTGTCCAGTAGGTATCGGGAGATGTTCCTGATGGGTTCCATGATCTTCTTTTCCCGGGCGATGCTGGTGTCCAGGGAGCTGTTTTGAAGGGGATGGGGGCGACGGGTCTCTTTGAACCTTTTGATGAGGACCTCTTCCGTGGCATAGAGGAAGAGGATCTCCGCTTCTATCCCCTGGTGTCTCAGTTCTTCCATGATGTGGGGGAGTTCCATGAGGCTGTCCCCCTCCCTGATGTCTATACCCAGAGCCACCTTCTCCAGGGGTTGGGAGGAGTTGAGGCACAGCCGGGCGAAGGTCTTCATGAGGGAAAGGGGCAGGTTGTCCACACAGTAGTAGCCGATGTCTTCCAAGGCTTTTATGGCCGTACTCTTTCCCGCTCCCGAGAGTCCTGTGACGATGAGAAAATGGGGTGTCACCGGGATGTCACTCTTCCTTTTCATCCTCTTGCCTCAGGATCTGGTAAATCTCCTGAGGGCCTTGGGCCTTCAGGAGCTTCTCCTTTATCTCCTGGTCCTTGAGGATGGATACCGCTTTGGCCATGGCCCTCAGGTGGGTTTCTGTGGACCCTTCGGGGGCCAAAATGAGAAAGAGAAGGTGGACGGGGGAGTTGTCCAGGGACCCGAACCCCACCCCCTTTTTGAATCGCACCAGGGCTGTTACCAAGGCATCCAGCTCTTTTATCCTGGCGTGGGGGATGGCGATGCCGTCGCCCACGCCAGTGGTACCCAGATGCTCTCTAGCGATGAGGGAGGAGAGGTAAGGCTCCCTGGAAGGGAGTTTCCCTTTGGCCACTAGGGTGTCCACCAGGTTACCGAGGATCTCCTCTTTGGTGTTGCCCGGTATGTCTTCCAGTATGTCTTCTTCTGTGAGATAGTCGGT
>Ga0256830_1002551_pt1 | contig 11899 bp, 10 predicted proteins | sample 128326metaG_FD_190537 | JGI IMG/M metagenome (GOLD analysis project Ga0256830, IMG submission 190537) | Hydrothermal vent microbial communities from Lau Basin, Pacific Ocean - 128-326 | ecosystem: Environmental > Aquatic > Marine > Hydrothermal vents | place: Pacific Ocean: Lau Basin | collected...
GGCTCGACGACGCGATGCGGTCGAAAGGAGAGAAGTGGCGCCATGGACTAGGCGCATCCGTCACGGGAATAACCAAACAAGGGGTTCGCCTCCCTCCACAATTGCGATTGATCCGAAAAAGGGAGGCAGTCGATTGAGAGAATGACTTCTCCCGCGAAGAGGCGAAAGACCCGTGCCCTGACGAAGATCCACCAATGTAAGGAACCCCTGAGTTAATATCGTGGAACAGGGGTGGGACCTAAGATAGATCCACAGGAACTTGAAACGGGACATGGGAAAAGAGGGGGGAAAGCCTGAATTCCCGATTCAGGATGTCGGGAATGACGGTTTTTGATTGGAGAGGCAATGAGGTAGTCTGGGCCGACGGTGTGGCTTCGAAACCCTTTGTTGCTTTCTGTAGTCGCTGACTTCTACCATAATTCTATGAGCGGACTTCCTCCAAAATCCAAACTGAAAAAGCCTCTTGGCGATGATCCGCCCCGTCGCATTCAAACCCAAATTCATCGTCGGAAGAAAGCAAAGGCCGTCTATCCGATGACCGATGAATGGGAACGTTCTCACGATTCCCCTCCAAAAAGCTTAAAGCGGCCGCCTGAAGACATGTCAAGATCATAGTCCGTATTTCTTCCCTCGTTCTCTTCATTTTTTTCTGGCGTTGAGCCGCCGTTTCTTCCTCGTAGAAACCTCTGGTCCGGAAAGGGAATCCATCGATCTTCCCCAAGTGAATTATGAGGTTGGGGCTTTTGACGGCATGTTTGTAGGTCTTTTGTTCTCTTGATTCGTTAAAAAACGCGGTGCTACGATGCAAAATTCAGCGGAAAACGTGATGTTTTTTGCTGTGCATGGGGAAGTGGCATGAATGGATTCGATCTTTTACTCGCCTATTTAGATAAATATTTTCCCATCGTCATCTTTATCATTCTGGCCCTGGGCTTTGGTCTGGTCACCCTGGCTCTCAGCTATTTGGTCCAACCGAAATACCCCGAAGCGGAAAAATTGAGCGTGTATGAATGTGGAAGCGAGCCGTTTTCGGATTCCCGCATGCCATTCCCGGTTCGGTATTATGTGATCGCGATGCTGTTCGTGATTTTCGATATCGAGGTGATTTTTCTCTATCCCTGGGCCATTACCTTTCATGATTTGGGAGTCATCGGCCTGATCGAAATGATGATTTTTATCGGATTGTTTGTGGTGGCATACGTCTATGCCTGGCGCAAGGGCGCTCTTGAGTGGGATTAAAAAATGTATCTCGTATTTCGTGAAGCGTATCTCGTAAAAACAACGAAAGTGGGGCAGGAAAGATGTTGGTTTCTTTGCGAGATGCGAGCGACGAGATACGAACGACGGTTTTTTACGCGTCACGCATAACGGGGAAACCATGGGCCTTATCCAAATAGGGAGGAAGCACGAGAAAGATGGCGATCTCGGCGTCATCACGCTTTCGTTGGAGAAGGCTGTGAATTGGGCGCGGAAAGGGTCGCTGTGGCCGATGACATTCGGCTTGGCGTGCTGCGCGATCGAAATGATCGCGGCGGTGTCGTCCCGGTACGATATCGACCGCTATGGCGCCGGAGTGTTTCGGGGATCGCCCCGGCAATCGGATGTCATGATTGTGGCAGGCACGGTGTGCCGCCGCATGGCGCCGGTCATTCGAAAAATCTATGACCAGATGCCGGAACCCAAGTATGTCATTTCCATGGGGTCGTGCGCCACGTCGGGGAACATCTACGATAGTTACAGCGTGGTCCAGGGCGTGGATCGGTTTGTCCCCGTGGACATTTATGTGCCTGGTTGCCCGCCGACGCCTGAGGCCCTGTTCGACGGCATTCTGAAATTGCAAGACCAGATCATGCAGAAACGAGTCTTCACCAAGCAGCCCGATGAAGTAAAACCCCCAGCGGAGAGGACAATCGTCTGATGCATCCCTTGGCTCAAGCCATTCAGGAGCGATTCCCGCAGGCAGTCGTTGCGGTCTCTGAATGGCGCGGGGATGTCGCGGTGACGGTGACGCGTGAACAGGTGCATGATGTGTGCCGCTATTTACGCGATGATCCAGCCATGGATTTCGACTACATGGTCCATGTCAGTTCCGTGGATTGGCCTGATGAAGAAGAGCGGTTCGAGGTGGTGTGGGAAGTGTACTCGATCCGGAACCGTCATCGAATCCGGATCAAGACGCGAGTGCCTGAGCAGGATTGTTACGTGGATTCGTTAACGGATATTTGGCGTGGGGCGGAATTCATGGAGCGGGAAGTGTTCGACATGATGGGGATTCGTTTCAAAAATCATCCTGACCTTCGCCGGATTCTGATGCCCGATGATTATGATGAAGGCTGGCCCTTGCGAAAGGACTTCCCGCTGCAAGGCAAGGGCTGGCGCGATACGTTCGATTTTTTGAATGAAGGGGCCGGCTAGAAAGCACGGCACGGATATGGCGCATTTAGAAGACCAACGCGAGACGATTTACAAGGTCGATCCCGAGCATCCGGCAACCGAGACGCTTCCGGTGTTGCGGAGCGAGGAGTTGTTGCTCAACATGGGTCCGCAACATCCGGCGACCCATGGCGTGCTCAAGGTCATTCTCGATCTGGAGGGCGAGCGCATTACCAAATCCACGGTGGTGATGGGGTTTTTGCATCGCGGGGTCGAGAAACTCGCGGAGTATGGCACCTACCATCAGTTCATTCCCCATACCGATCGCCTCGATTACGTCTGCGCGATGTACAACAACTTCGCGTACTGCCGGGCTGTCGAGAAGTTGATGAATATCACGGTGCCGGAACGCGCGGAATACTTGCGCACCATCGTCGCAGAAGTACAGCGGATCATCGGACATTTGTTTTGGTTGGGGACGCAAGCGCTGGATATCGGCGCGATGACCGTCTTTTTCTACACGTTCCGCGATCGCGAAATTCTCTTGGATTGGTTTGACGAATTATGCGGGGCGCGTCTGACCACGAGCTGGTATCGGATCGGCGGGGTCGAGCGGGATTTCACGGATTCGCTCGAAGACAAGATCCGTCGGTTTTTGGAGTACTTTCCTCCGAAAATCGATGAATACGTCGTGTTTTTGGAAAAAAACCGGATCTGGCTGGCTCGCACCGTGGGTGTGGCCGTGATTTCCGCGGAAGATGCCTTGAGTTTCGGGTTGAGCGGTCCGACGTTGCGCGGGTCGGGCGTGGATTATGATTTACGCAAGTACGAATCGTACGGAGCCTATCCCAAATGCGAATTCAGCGTGCCGGTTGGCCGAAACGGCGACACGTATGACCGGTACTGGATTCGCATCGAAGAAATGCGTGAAAGCATCAAAATCATTCGGCAGTGCATGGAGCAAATGCCGAAGGAAGGACCGATCATGGCCGATGTGCCGAGCGTGACCTTTCCCCCGAAACATCGGGTGTTTACGAATTTGGAATCCATGATCCAGCAGTTCAAACTATTCTCGCAAGGATTCGATGCCCCGGCCGGGGAAATTTACTGCGGCACGGAGGCGCATAAAGGAGAACTCGGTTTTTATATCGTGAGCACCGGGGGGGGGAAGCCGTACCGGTTAAAAATTCGGTCGCCATCGTTTATCCATATGGGCGCGTTCGATCATATGGCCAAGGGATACATGATCGCGGATGCGGTCACGATCTTCGGATCGTACGATATCGTCATGGGAGAATGCGACAGATGAGAAAATGTATCTCGTCTTTCGCATCTCGCATCTCGAGCAAACAAAGAGACGATGCACGAAAGACGTTTTTTCCTGACGAGATACGAACGACGAAATACGAGATGCGAACGTAGGGCGGGAGAAGATAGAGATGGGGTTGAAGCCAGTCACGACACCAGATGCGGAAGCGGTCAAGATCGAGCTCAGCATTGACGGCGAAACGGTCACCGCGAACGAAGGCGTATCACTCTACGACGTGATTTCGAGCACGGGCAAGATCATTCCGGCCATGTGCTATCACTACACCTTCGATCCCTTCGGTTCCTGTGGCATGTGTTTGGTCATGCAGGAAGGGAAAAAAGCTCCAGTGCGGTCATGCACCGCCAAAGCTGCGGCTGGCATGGTTATCCGCACGGAAGGCGAGGATCTCTTCGCCGCCCGCAAGAAAGGCGTGGAGAAACACCTATCGGTTCATCCGCTGGACTGCCCGGTGTGTGATGCCGATGGACATTGTGAATTGCAAGACATGGCGTTTCTGCATGGGGTGACCAACCTGGCGAATGCCAAACAGAAGAATATCCCCGAGGACACCAGAAGCCTGGTTCTCGATTTCAACATGAACCGCTGCATTGCATGCGGCGAGTGCATCAATATTTGCAAAGATGTGCAGCGCATCGATGCGTTGCAGTTCATGAAAAAAGGCGGGTTTACCCAGGTCGTGGCCAAAGGCGACCAAGCCCTGGATTGCGAATTTTGCGGCGATTGTCTGGCGGTGTGTCCGGTCGGCGCCATTACCAATAAATTTTCCAAGTATGTGTACAAGCCCTGGCAGCTTAGAAAGACTACGACCACCTGCAATTATTGTGGGGATGGCTGTCAAATGTACATCGAAACGAAGGATACGGAAGTCGTTCGCGTGACGTCGCCGCTTTCCTGGAAAAACAAGTGGGGTGATCGGACGGATACCGTCAATGGCCATAATGGCCTGTGTGTTCGCGGGCGATTCGGGTTCCAATTCATCGATAGCAAGGACCGCCTCAAGCAGCCGTTGATCCGGCAAGACCAGGCCCTGGTCGATGCGCCATGGATCGAAGCCTTGGAGCTAGCCGCCGAGCGCTTGCGGCGGGTCAAGGAACACCATGGGCCGGATGCGATTGCCGGGCTGATAACCGCGCGATGCACGAATGAAGAATTATATGTGTTTCAAAAATTCATGCGAACGGTGATCGGGACGAATAACCTCGATAGCAGCGCCCGCTACGGACACGTGAATTTCGTTCGTGCCGTTCATCATGCGTTGGGCATCAATCGGAGGATGAACACGTCCGCGGATATCACGAAAGCCAAGGCCATTTTAGTGGTGGGGTCCAACATCACGGAAACCAATCCCGTGGCCAGTCTGCGAATCAAAGCCGCGCTAGGAACGTATAAAGCTTCGGTGATCGTCGTGGACTCGATGCAGACGAATCTGGCCAAGCTCGCGTCTCATCCCATGATGGTCAGGCCGGGGACGGAGGGCCTCTTGATCAAAGGCCTGGTGAAGTCGGTGCTGGAACAAGATCTCGTGGATTCGGATGTGACGGCGCAGGCCCCCCAAGCCTTCGATGCGCTTAAACAGGCGGCGAATGCCGTCTCTCTTGAGAATGTCTCGAAACAGACGGGCATTGCTGTTGACCAGCTCCATGAGGTTGCCAGGATTTTTGCCGAAGCGCCTCGGTCGGTCATTCTGTGCGGCGAAGGAATCGTTCGGCAGTCTGGGGGCTACAATCATGTGTTGAATCTGGTGGATTTGGCATGGGTGACCGGGAAGCTGAATGCCGACGGATCGGGCATCAATACCGTTGCGGAAGAAGGCAACGAGCAAGGCGCCTTGGATATGGGCGTGGCGCCGGAGTTTCTTCCCGGTCCCGTGGCTTTTGATGACGCCACGATGCGAGAGAAATATTCGCAAGCCTGGGGAAGTGGCTTGCCAACGGCGCAAGAAGGCTCGACGCTGATGGATATCTTGCAAGGCTGTCGGGATGGCCGCATCAAGGCGTTGTATGTCGTTGGCGAGAATCCATTGGCCACGTTGCCCAAGTCGTATGGCGTGGAAGACGCCCTGGGGCGATTAGAGTTCTTGATCTGTCAGGACCCATTCCTTACCGAAACCGCGCAATACGCGCATATCGTGTTCCCGGCCTGCACCTTTGCCGAAAAAGACGGCACGGTGACAAATCAAGAAGGGAAGGTGCAGTTCGTTCGGCCCGCCCTCGAGCCGTTGGGGGAGAGCGCCTTGGACTGGCATATCTTCGTCGGCATCGCCCATAGCATGGGGCAGACTCTGCCGTACGACGATACGCAGGATATTCAAGAGGAAATCCGCAAGCTTCTGCCGGGCTATTACAATCTGGGTCAGCCCAAAAAAGTCGAGGCGAATCCCGCAACGTATGTGAATGATGGATTTGCGCATGAGGTCGCCGGCCGGTATGCGGACCTGGATCCCTCCGGCAATGAGTCGCGTCCGATCGGCTTAAAACTCATTCAATTGATTTACCATTCCGGAAAACTGTCCACGAAAGCCTCGGGCCTGATGGCCATCTCTCCCAATACCGAATGTCTGCGCATGGCGCTTGACGATGTCGAACGATTGGAGTTGACGGAGGGCGGACGAGTTCGAATCACGTCCGACCACGGCCGCGTGGAATTGGGCGTGGAGGGTGATCCTGCGGTGCTCCCGGGAACATGCGTGTTCCCCGAACATTTTACCGATCCGCCGATCAAGGATTTGATGGCAGTTGAAATCGATCCCGTGACCCGAGTGCCCTATTTCAAATCGGCGCGGGTTTCCATCGAAAAAGTATAAAGCAGAAGTGGTGAACACATAATGGAATCAGGCGATACAACGAAAAAATTCTTTGACGCGGTGTTGTTCCGGGAAATCTGGAATGCCATGAAGGTGACGTTCAAGCACATGTTTCATCGTCCCATCACGTTTCAATATCCCCGTGAGAAGCGGACGATTCCGGATGCGCATCGAGGGGCGCTGGGTCTCCTGCGATACGAGAATGGTCAGGAGCGGTGCGTGGGCTGCGATTTGTGTGAGGCGGCCTGTCCGTCCCGCTGCATCAAGGTGATCAGCGAGGAAGATACGTCCATGCCGCTCCAACGGTATGCGACGGAGTTTTATATCGACATCACCAAATGCGTGTTTTGCGGGTACTGTGTGGAGGCTTGCCCGGTCAATGCGCTGGCCATGACAAAAATGTATGAGTTTTCCACTCACGATAAACGGACGCTCCTGTTCGACAAAAAACGACTCTACGATATCGGAGAACGCCATATAGAAGATGCGAAAAAATATTTATATGCCCATAACCAAGAAAAGGACGATGAGGAGAGCCGAGCCTACCGCTATCATTTTCCGCAACCCGTTGGGAAAGACGCCGACTCCTAACCATTCACGATGATCTATTTATTGTTCGGGTATTTTGCGACGGTGAGCATTCTTGCCGGGGTCTTTACCATCGCATTGAAAAATCCTGTCCATTGCGGGCTGAGCCTTCTGACGCTGCTTCTGCACGTGGCGGGGCTGTTCGTGCTGCTCAACGCGGAATTCTTATTCGCCGTGCAGATCATCGTCTATGCGGGCGCGATTTTGATCTTGTATTTGTTCGTCTTGATGCTGTTGAACTTGAAGACCGAAGAGCAATTTCTGCATAAGAAATATCCCTTCGCCTTGTTTGCGGGTATCGCCATTCTCGGAGAACTCCTCATTCTGATTTTTCAAACTCCCTATGGCGGGATGAAAGGGAAGGCGACGACCGAGGTGATTTTGCAAACCGGTCCGAGTCATGCGATCGGCATTACGATGTTCAGCGATTATTTGCTGCTATTCGAGATTGTCGGCGTATTTCTGTTGGGCGCCATTATCGGCGCGATCGTGTTGGCGAAGACTCCGACATCGCCGGTCCCAAGGGCAGATGGGCCTAAGTAAAATAACGTATCTCTCGTTTCGTCGTTCGTATCTCGTAAAGAAATGATCGAATCGGTGCAAGATTCTCAACATGTTCGATTGTGAAAACCAAGGGTGTAACTGCGCGGCACCCCGTTCGTGCTAAGCCCTGAGTTCGTCGAAGGGTCGAAACATGAACGGATCAATGGCCATGTAACCGCTGTTTTTTTAGGATACATTAATTGATGATTCCTCTTTCTGCCTATGTGGCGTTGAGCGCGATCCTGTTTATGACCGGGCTCCTTGGTGTGCTGATCCGGCGAAACTTCATTATCGTGTTGATGTCCGTGGAAATCATGCTCAATGCCGCCAATATCAATCTCGTGGCGTTTTCCCATTACCTGGAGTCGATGGTGGGCCAGCTGGCGGCCTTGTTCGTCATTGCGATTGCCGCGGGAGAAGCGGCCGTGGGGTTGGCCATCATCATCGTGGTGTTCCGTGGAAAAATCGCGACCAATGTGGATCAGGTCAACTTGTTGAAGTGGTAACGTGTCGGACCTACTCGTCATTCTCATTCCCGTCTTTCCGCTGATTGCGGTCCTGGTCAATGGGCTGGCCGGTCATCGATATTCGCATGACGTGGCTGGCCGCATAGCCTTTGGGGCCGTGGGGTTATCCTTCCTGTGCGCGCTCACGGTGTTCGTGGGGGTCATGTCGGATCCGGCTCCTCGCGAAGTCATTGCCTATTCGTGGATCTTCGGCGGCGATCTCAACGTCAATCTCGGATTTTTGATCGATCCGTTGACCGCCGTCATGTTGATGGTGGTGACGGGTGTCGGATTTCTGATCCACGTGTACTCGGTCGGGTATATGCACGGCGAAGAAGGGTTCACCCGCTTCTTCGTGTATATGAATTTGTTCATGGTGTCGATGCTCCTGCTCGTCATGGGGAACAATTACCTGGTGCTCTTCATCGGGTGGGAAGGCGTCGGCCTCTGTTCGTATCTGTTGATCGGGTACTACTTTCACAAGGTGTCGGCGGCCAAGGCGGCGACCAAGGCGTTTGTGGTCAATCGTATTGGCGATGCCGGATTTCTCTTGGCGGTCTTTCTGGTGTTCGTGAATTTCAAGACGCTGGATTACGTGAAAGTGCTGGCCAATGTCGGTCAATTGTCAACGGAAATGGCCACGGCCATTGCCCTATGTTTGTTAGTCGGAGCCATTGGAAAGTCGGCGCAGATTCCCTTGTACACCTGGTTGCCGGATGCCATGGAGGGGCCCACGCCCGTCAGCGCCCTGATTCATGCGGCGACCATGGTGACGGCTGGCGTCTACATGGTGGTGCGAAACCACGTGTTGTTCGACATGGCCCCCGTGGCCATGGCCACGGTTGGGATTATCGGAGGCGTGACTGCGTTATTCGCCGCAACGATCGGGCTGGTTCAGAACGACATCAAGCGCGTCTTGGCCTACTCGACGGTCAGTCAATTGGGCTACATGTTTTTGGCTTGTGGGGTGGGCGCGTATATCGCCGCGATCTTCCATCTCGTGACGCATGCGTTTTTCAAGGCGCTCCTGTTCCTTTCCGCCGGGGCCGTGATTCATTCGCTAAATGGCGAGCAAGATATTCGAAAAATGGGCGGCCTCTCGAAAAGGATTCCGATCACCTATACCGTGTTTCTCATCGGCACCCTGGCCATCGCGGGGATCCCGCCGCTGGCAGGTTTTTGGAGTAAAGATGAAATCATGGCCCATGCGTTTCTTCATGGAGGCCTTGGATATGCGCTGTATGCGTTTGCCGCCATCGGGGCATTCTTGACGTCCTTTTATATGTTCCGCCTGACCTATCTCACCTTTTATGGGCAGTCGCGAGTCGATCCTGATGTGGATCATCATATCCATGAATCCCCTCCGGTGATGACCGTGCCGCTCATGGTGTTAGCCGGGCTCTCGATTGCCGGTGGCTTTTTGGGCGTCCCGCCGGAGCATGGATGGTTTCATGGCTTCTTGTCGCCGGTGGCGACGCCTGTTGGCGCGGCTTCGCATGACGTGGGCGCAGGGACGTTGATCGGTCTGATGGCGGTCGCTATCAGCATCGCGCTGGGCGGTTGGGGGTTGGCGCACTATATGTATGCCGTGAAGCCCACCATGGCTGAGGAATGGTCGGAGCGATATGCCGCAGCCTACCGTACGATTTTGAATAAATACTATGTGGACGAGCTCTACGATGCGATCATTGTCGAACCGTGCAAGCGTCTTGGCCGCATGTGGGATTGGGTCGATCAGCATATCATCGATCGGTTCGTTCGGGGGGTTGGCCATGGAGCCGATGCCAGTGGAGCGGGTGTGACCTGGACGGAGAAACATGTGATTTATGGCGGGCTCAATGTGATCGGGTATGCCAATCACTTGGCCGCCTGGTCGTGGCGGAAATTGCAAACGGGGTTGGTGAATCATTACGCCGCGGTGATCGTGATCGGACTGTTTTTATTGGTGCATTTTTTGTTCGTGTGGTTGACGGGGACGTCGGTTCTGTAAACGTTAAGCGCGATCCGTCATGCGTGAGTAATTGTCGATGCTTGAAGAATTGCAATTTGGATTTCCCCTGCTGTCGGTCCTGATTTTCTTGCCGTTGCTCGGCGCCCTGTTGCTGTGGCCGCAGAAGGATCCGGATCTTCTCAAGAAGTCCGCCCTTGGGATCGCGGTGCTTGAGTTCATCTTGTCCGTCTTGCTCTTATTGCGATTCGTCCCCGATTCCGCCGCCATGCAATTCAGTGAACGGCTTGAGTGGATCCCCCCGCTGGGGATTTCCTATCACCTTGCCGTGGATGGCATCAGCATCTTGTTCGTCGGCCTGACGGCGTTTCTGACCGTCCTGATCGTGCTCTATTCCTGGGACTCGGTATCGAAAAACCTCAAACCCTATTTCATGAGCATTCTGGCCTTGGAGACGACGATCATGGGCATTTTCGTGTCCATCGATTTGATCCTGTTCTTCGTCTTCTGGGAACTGATGCTGATTCCCAGTTATTTCCTCATCAAATTGTGGGGGGTGGGGGAAGAGCGGCAGTATGCCGCCTTGAAGTATGTCCTCTACACGCTGTTGGGGAGCGTCTTCATGTTGGTGGGGTTCGCGCTGTTGAGCTTGAATTATCATGACGTCACGAATTCCTATAGTTTCGACTTTCTCGAATTGCTGACGGTTCCGGTGCCGGTGGGGCAGCAGATCCTTATTTTCTGGTTCATCTTCATGGGGCTGGCCTTCAAGGCGCCGGTGTTCCCCTTTCACACGTGGTTGCCTGATGCGCTCGTGCAAGGGCCAATCGGCATGTCGGTGGTGCTGGCCGGCGTCAAGCTTGGCACATACGGATTCCTGCGTTTCAGTTTTCCGTTGCTGCCCGAAGCCGCCAAGGATGAAACCGTGGTCGTCATTGTCATGGGGCTCGGGCTGGCCGCAATTGTGTACGGGGCTGTCATCGCGATCATTCAGGCTGATTTTCGCCGGCTTTTGGTGTTCAGCAGCATCAGCCATTTGGGGTTTGTCGTGATCGGGCTGTTCGCGCTGAACTTTCAAGGCATCCAGGGCAGTTTATTGCAGATGATCAATTTGGGCTTTACGACCGCCGGGCTTTTTTTCTTGGCAGGGTTTCTGTACGACCGGACGGGGAATACGCTTGTGGATCATGGCGGGGGCATCGCGTCCAAGATGCCATTGTTGGCTACGTTCTTCTTGATCATCGGCATGGCCTCGATCGGGCTGCCCGGAACGAACGGGTTCATCGGGGAGTTTCTGATTCTGCTTGGAGCCTTTCAAGCGCATTGGTTCTATGGGCTTGTCGCGGTCTCCGGAGTGATTTTCGCGGCGGCGTATTTCCTGTGGTATTACGAGCGGGCGATTTTCGGCCCGTTGGGAGAAAAAGTGCCTCAAGCGCTGCACGATTTGAGCCGGCGCGAGACGATCATTGCCATCTCGCTGTGCGTGATGATTTTTTGGATCGGTTTGTACCCCTCGCCATTCTTGCGAATGATGAATGGATCGGTGCAGGCGGTTGTCGATAGGTTAGAGCGGGGCTCCGTGGCGAGCATCGAGTTGGACAAGCGCCTTGCGATGGAGTCAGAAACTAGACGACTGCTGATGAAAGAATAATGGTCATGGGTTCCTTAGCCTTGCTCACCGTCTTGTTTGCGCCGTTTTTTGGCGCCATCGCCTTGCTCTTCGTCCCAAATCGGGAAGCCCTTTTGGTTCGCATGGTGGCTGCGGTGTCCGCGGGCATCTCCCTCTTGGCATCGTTGTATGTATTCCT
>Ga0256830_1002552_pt1 | contig 11897 bp, 13 predicted proteins | sample 128326metaG_FD_190537 | JGI IMG/M metagenome (GOLD analysis project Ga0256830, IMG submission 190537) | Hydrothermal vent microbial communities from Lau Basin, Pacific Ocean - 128-326 | ecosystem: Environmental > Aquatic > Marine > Hydrothermal vents | place: Pacific Ocean: Lau Basin | collected...
TTGGCGGCGGTCTTGGGACCGACCCTGGGCACCCCCGGGATGTTGTCGGAGGCATCCCCCACCAGGGCGAGGTAGTCGATGATGCGTTCGGGCGGCACACCGAACTTCTCCACCACGCCCTGGCTGTCCATGCGGGTATCGCTCATGGTGTTGACCAGCGTCACGTGGTCGTCGACCAGCTGCGCCATGTCCTTGTCGCCGGTCGAGATCAGGGTATCCATGCCGGCCTCGGCGGCCTGTTTAGCCAGCGTGCCGATGACGTCATCGGCCTCCACGCCCGGCACCTGCAGCAGCGGCAGGCCCATGGCGCGTATGATCTCCAGCAGCGGCTCGACCTGCGATGACAGCTCCTCGGGCATGGGCGGCCGGTTGGCCTTGTATCCGGCGTACAGATCGTCGCGGAACGTCTTGCCGCGGGCATCGAACACCACCGCCACGTGCTGCGGGTCGTAGTCCTTGAGCAGCCTGCGCAGCATGTTGGCCACGCCATAGACCGCGCCGGTCTGGCGGCCCTTCGAATTGGTCAGTTCCGGCAGGGCGTGAAAGGCCCGGTACAGGTAGGACGAACCGTCCACCAGCACCAGCGGCTTGTTGTCGTCAGTCGTCATGGCAGAAGTTTCGGTGAAATCCGGCCGCGATGGTATCATCCCTGCTCAAAGGCTGCCCGCAGCGGCCTGTCCGCAACCCGAGGATCTCGATGGACGACAAAACCCGGCAACGCCACCTGGGCCTGTCCCAGGTCAACGACACCCAACTCACCCGCGAATCGTGGAAAATCTTCCAGATCATGGCGGAATTCGTCGAGGGCTTCGAGCGGCTGGCGCAGATAAAACCCTCGGTGAGTATCTTCGGCTCGGCGCGCACGCCCGAGGACCATCCCTATTTCAAACTCGCCGAAGACATTGCGCGCGCGCTGTCAGACGCCGGTTTTTCGGTGGTCAGCGGCGGCGGGCCCGGCATCATGGAGGCCGCCAACAAGGGCGCCTTCGCCGGCCGCTCGCCCAGCATCGGTTTGAACATCATGCTGCCGCACGAACAGGCCGGCAACGCCTACCAGGACATCGGCCTCAACTTCCGCCACTTCTTCTCGCGCAAGGTGATGTTCGTGAAATACGCCTCCGCCTATGTGGTGCTGCCGGGCGGCTTCGGCACGCTCGACGAACTGGCGGAGATCCTGACCCTGGTGCAGACCGGCAAGACCCGGCGCATTCCCATCATCCTGGTGCACAAGCCGTTCTGGGAAGGACTCATCGAGTGGTTCAGGACCACGCTGGTGGACGAGAACACGATCTCACCTGAAGACCTCGACCTGTTCCAGGTTCTGGACGAGCCTCAGGAAGTGGTGGACGCCATCTTCGCCCACTATGAGAAACGCGGCTTCGAGCCGTCGCCGAAGGAACAGGAAATACTCCTCGAACTGTAACCGGAACCGCTCCCATGAAGCATCCCCTGCCCGCCTTGTTCATCACCGCCTGGTGCCTGACCGCCTTCGCCGAGCAGGACGTCGGCCCGACACCTCCCCCGCCCGCCGTCGGCGGTGAAGAAGAGGAACTGGAGCCCGAGGTCACCATCATCAGGCGCGAGGACAAGACCATCGAGGAATACCGGGTGGGCGGACAGCTGTACATGATCAAGATCACGCCCAAACATGGCAAACCCTATTACCTGGTCGATTCCGATGGCGACGGCTCACTGGACAGGCAGCAAAGTGAACTCGACCCCAAGCTGATGGTGCCTCACTGGGTGATCTTCCGCTGGTAAACCGACCGATCTGACCCGGATTTCATGCCTCTGTCCCGCCTGCACACGGCGCTCGACGCCTTCGCCGAATGGACCGGGCGCATCAGCGCCTGGCTGGCGCTGCTGCTGGTGCTGGTCACTTTTACCGTGGTGGTGCTGCGCTACGCCTTCGACATCGGCTCCATCGCCCTGCAGGAATCCATCCTCTACCTGCACGCCACGCTGTTCCTGCTGGGCGCCGCCTACACGCTGAAGCACGATGCGCACGTGCGCGTGGACATCTTCTACCGCAACATGTCGCCACAGGGAAAAGCCTGGGTGGATCTCGGCGGCACCCTGCTGCTGTTGCTGCCCGTGTGCCTGTTCCTGCTGTGGGTGAGCTGGGACTACGTGGCCAGCGCCTGGTCGCTGCACGAGGGCTCGCGCGAGGCCGGCGGTCTGCCCTACGTGTACGTACTGAAATCGCTGATACCCGTGGCGGCTGCCCTGCTGATGCTGCAGGGCGTCAGCCAGGTGCTGGCCAGCCTGGCGGTGCTGCTCGAACCTGAAGACGGACGGACCTCATGAACGGTGAACTGGCAATGCTGATGTTCGCCGTGGTGTTCGTGGTACTGCTGGCGGGCTACCCGGTGGCCTTCTCGCTGGCCGGCACGGCGCTGGCCTTTGCCTGGTTCGGACAGATGGCGGGCGTGTTCGACCTGGTGTTCCTGCAGGCGCTGCCCAACCGCCTGTACGGCATCATGACCAACGAAACCCTGGTGGCGGTGCCGCTGTTCGTGTTCATGGGCGTGATGCTGGAACGATCGCGGGTGGCGGAAAACCTGCTGGAGACCATGACGGCCCTGTTCGGCACGCTGCGCGGCGGTCTCGGCCTGTCGGTCACCCTGGTGGGCATGCTGCTGGCCGCCAGCACCGGCATCGTCGGCGCCACGGTGGTGACCATGGGCCTGCTGTCATTGCCCACCATGCTGCGGCACGGCTACGACCCGCGCATTGCCAGCGGCGCCATCTGCGCATCCGGCACGCTGGGCCAGATCATTCCGCCGTCCATCGTGCTGGTGCTGCTGGGCGACGTGCTGTCGGCGGCCTACCAGCAGGCGCAACTCGACCAGGGCGTCTTCTCGCCAAAAACCGTGTCGGTCGGCGACCTGTTCGCCGGCGCGCTCATACCCGGCCTGCTGCTGGTGGTGCTCTACATCGCCTACCTGCTCATCACGGCCGCGCGCCGCCCCGACGCCATGCCGGCGCTCGACGACGCCGGCGACAACGGCCACCGCGGCCTGCGCGCCCTGCAGGCGATGGCGCCGCCGCTGATCCTGATCGTTGCGGTGCTGGGCTCCATACTGGGCGGCTTCGCCACACCGACCGAGGCCGCCTCCGTGGGCGCCATCGGCGCCATGCTGCTGGCAGTGGCACAGCGCCAGTTCACCCTGCGCGTGGTGCGCGAAGTGGTGGAAAACACCACCCGCGTGTCCAGCATGGTGTTCCTGATCCTGATCGGTGCATCCTTTTTCTCGCTGGTGTTCCGCGGCTTCGGCGGTGACGAACTGGTGGAAGACCTGCTGCTCAACCTGCCGGGCGGCGCCTTCGGCGCCATGCTGGTGGTGATGGGGGTGATGTTTCTGCTCGGCTTCGTGCTCGACTTCATCGAAATCACCTTCGTGGTGGTGCCCATCGTCGGCCCGGTGCTGCTGGCCATGGGCCTGGATCCGGTGTGGCTGGGCATCATGATCGCCATCAACCTGCAGACCTCCTTCCTGACGCCGCCGTTCGGCTTCGCCCTGTTCTACCTGCGCGGCGTGGCCCCCGACAGCGTCACCACCGGCGACATCTACCGCGGCGTGGCCCCCTTCATCGCCATCCAGCTCCTCATGCTGGCCATGCTGGCGCTGTGGCCGGCGCTGGCCACCTGGCTGCCCGGGCTGGTCTACGGCTGAGCATTCGACCGACGGCGCCGTCTTCAACGCAAGGGCCGGGTGACGTCTTTTCGACCGAGGTCAATCATTGCGGCCTCGGGCGCGGCTGTTTCATGGAACGGAAAGCCTGGCCTGTCGCCTTACTCTTGACCCAGATCAATTATCAAAATATCAGCAACTATTAAAGTACGCACATCTTCTCTACCTGAAGGGCGCAGAAACATGACAAACAGGAAGCATTGCAAGCATTTACAAACTTTCTTCCGACTCAACATCGCGCTGGGCCTGGTCGCCGCCGTGACCGCCATCTGGTTCCTGGTGACCGGTGAATACGCCAACCTGGCCGAACGCCGGCACATGGAGGCCATCCTCAATGCGGTGGTGGTAGGCAGCATCGTCTACAGCGTGGCCGGCTGGTTCATCAGCCTCTATTTCCAGCCCCGCCTCGAAGCCTGCATCGAGCAGGCCTGAATGCCCGCAGCGGCGCCGCAAGGGCGCCGCTTTTCTTCCCTCCGTTTCCACGGGACGTTTGCCGCCGCCAAGGATCGCCCGCAGGCGAGCGCCGCGGCGGCAATGGCGTCGTGATCAGCAAGCAGGGGCGCCTGTGCGAACAGCGCCTCTACCCCCGGCAGGATGAAACCGACCCCCGCATGCGAAGGCCCCCGGGGGTCGTGGTTCAGCTTGATATAAATCAAGGACACCCTGAAAAGGCGGATTTGATAATGCTTTCGCATGTACGCCTGTCCCACAACGGAGGAAATACCATGAAGACCCCCAAGCCCAGGATCAGCAGCCAGCTGGTCGGTCTGGCCATCGCGGCGGTACTGTCGGTGCCGACGATCAGTGTGGCCAAAGAAGACAAACACCCCACCAGCGACACGGAGACCCGTTATGAGGGAGCCTCCTCGGGCATAAGCCCCGCTGAAGCAAAAAACATGATTACCACCGAGGGCCCGGCCATGACGGTCGAGGAGTTCAACCGCGGCAAGAAGATTTTCTTCGAGCGTTGCGCGGGCTGCCACGGCGTGCTGCGCAAGGGCGCCACCGGCAAGCCGCTCACCACCGATATCACGCGCCAGCGGGGCACTGCCTACCTGAAGACGTTCATCACCTACGGTTCACCGGCCGGCATGCCGAACTGGGGTTCCTCGGGTGAGCTGACCGAGCAGGAAGTCGACATCATGGCGCGCTACCTGCAGCACGAGCCGCCGCTGCCGCCGGAATGGGGTATGGAGAAGATGAAGGCCACCTGGAAGGTGGTGGTGCCGCCGGAGAAGCGGCCCAAGAAGCAGATGAACAACTACAATCTCAGCAACGTCTTCTCGGTGACGCTGCGCGACGCCGGCAAGGTGGCGCTGATCGACGGCGACAGCAAGAAGATCATCAATATCATCGATACCGGTTACGCGGTGCACATCTCGCGCCTGTCGGCTTCCGGGCGCTACGTGTTCACCATCGGCCGTGACGCCAAGATCAACCTCATCGATCTGTGGATGAAGAAACCGGATACGGTGGCGACCATCAAGATCGGCCTCGAGGCGCGTTCGGTGGAAACATCCAAGTACAAGGGCTACGAGGACAAGTACGCCATCGCCGGCGCCTACTGGCCGCCGCAGTACGTGATCATGGACGGTGACACCCTGGAGCCGCTGAAGATCGTTTCGACCCGTGGCATGACGGTGGATACCCAGGAATACCATCCGGAACCGCGCGTGGCCGCCATCGTGGCGTCGCACGAGCACCCGGATTTCATCGTCAACGTCAAGGAGACCGGCAAGGTGCTGATGGTCGATTATTCGGATGTCAACAACCTGAGCGTCACCACCATCCCGGCAGCCCGCTTCCTGCATGACGGCGGCTGGGACAGCACCCACCGCTACTTCCTGACGGCGGCCAACAAGTCGAACAAGATCGCGGTCATCGACTCCAAGAACCGGAACATGACCGCGCTGATCGACGTCGACAAGATCCCGCACCCGGGTCGCGGCGCCAACTTCGTCCATCCCAAGTACGGACCGGTGTGGGCAACCAGCGCGCTGGGCAACGAGAAGATCACCCTGATCGGCACCGATCCCGTCAAGCACAAGAAGTACGCCTGGAAGGTGGTGCAGGTGCTGAAGGGCCAGGGCGGCGGGTCGCTGTTCATCAAGACCCATCCCAAGTCCCGCAACCTGTGGGTGGATACTCCGCTGAACCCGGACAAGTCCAAGAGCCAGTCGGTGGCGGTGTACGACATCCGCAACCTGGACAAGGGCTACAAGGTGCTGCCCATCGCCAAGTGGGCCGGCCTGGGTGACGGGGCCAAGCGCGTCGTGCAGCCGGAGTACAACCAGGCCGGCGACGAGGTCTGGTTCTCGGTGTGGAGCGCCAAGGACAAGCAGTCCGCCCTGGTGGTGGTCGATGACAAGACGCTCAAGCTGAAGAAGGTCATCAAGGACAAGCGTCTCATCACGCCGACCGGCAAGTTCAACGTGTACAACACCATGCACGACATCTATTGACGTGCGCGGGGACCGGTGGAGCCGCGCGCTCCACCGGCCGCCCCGGTTGTAACAGGGGAGACGGTGGTGACAGAACGAGGAAAAATATACCTGGTCGGCGCCGGACCCGGCGATCCCGACCTCCTGACCGTCAAGGCCTTGCGCCTGATCCAGCAGGCCGATACCCTGGTCCACGACAGGCTGGTGTCAGCCGAAATACTGCGGCTGGTGCCGGACAGCGTGTCCCGCATCTACGTCGGCAAGGCACCGGGCCGGCACACCCTCGACCAGGACGAGATCAATACGCTGCTGATCGACCTGGCCCACGGGCAGCAGCGCGTCGTGCGCCTGAAAGGCGGCGACCCCTTCATTTTCGGCCGCGGCAGCGAAGAAGCGCTGGCGCTGGCCCGCCACGGCATCCCGTTCGAGATCGTGCCGGGCATCACTGCCGCGCAGGCCTGCACGGCCTACGCGGGCATTCCGCTCACTCACCGCGGCCTGGCACAGGGCGTGCAGTTCATCACCGGTCATCGCCGCGACAACCAGGCGCCGGCCATCGACGCCGCCACACTGGCCGATGCCGGCCAGACGCTGGTGGTCTACATGGGGCTGACCAAGGTGCCGCTGATCGTGCGCGACCTGCTCGACGCCGGCCGCGCCGCGGACACGCCCGCCGCCGTCATCGAGCGTGGCACCACGCCGCGCCAGCGCCACATCGTCACCACTCTGGTGCGGCTGCCGGAAGCCGTTGAATCGGCGAAGATCGCCTCGCCGGCGCTGCTGGTGATCGGCGAGGTGGTGTCACTGTCCGCCGAGCTGGAGTGGTTCATGCCGTTCGCCGAGGAGGCGCAGCTGCGTTATGCATAGACGCGCCCCCTGGCTGGCGTTGCTGCTGCTGAGTGCCGCCGCCAGCGCCGCTGCGCCACCGGCCGAGCGCCGCAACGAACTGCGCAACCTCCTCTACCAGGACTGCGGTTCCTGCCACGGCATGCGCCTGACGGGCGGCCTGGGACCGGCGCTGACACCCGCTGCGCTGGCCGGCAAGCCGCGCGAGCTGCTGGTGGCGACGGTGCGCGACGGCCGCGCCGGCACACCCATGCCGCCGTGGAAGAAGCTGCTGAGCGAGGCCGACATCGACTGGCTGGTCGACTACCTGCTGCACCCGGAGGCGTCGCCATGAGGACACTGCTGGCGGCCCTGCTGCTCGCCTGTACCGCGCTGGCCGCTGCCGCGCAATTGCGCGGCAGCGGCGATCTGGGGGTGGTGGTAGAACGCGCCAGCGGCCGCCTGCTGGTCGTCGAACACAGCACCGACAGCCGCCTCGCCGAGATCGACGGGCTGGGTGATCTGTCGCACGCCTCGGTGGTGTTCTCGCGCGACCAACGCTACGCCTATGTGTTCGGCCGTGACGGCGGCCTGACCAAAGTCGATGTGCTGACGGCGAAAGTCGTCGGGCGCATCATGCAGTCCGGCAACAGCATCGGCGGCGCCATCTCCCAGGACGGCCGGCTGGTGGCGGTCTCCAACTACACCCCTGGCGGCGTGCGCGTGTTCGATGCCGACACCCTCGAAGCGGTGGCCGACATCCCTGCCGAGTATGCAGCGGGCAAGCGCTCCAAGGTCGTAGGCCTGGTCGACGCGCCCGGCAACCGCTTCGTATTCAGCCTCTACGACGCCGACCAGATCTGGATTGCCGACATGACCGATCCGGCGAAACCGGTCATCACCCGCTTCGAGGACGTCGGCCGCGCACCCTACGACGCCCTCATCACGCCGGACGGCCGCTACTACATCGCCGGGCTGTTCGGCGACGACAGCATGGCCCTGCTGGACCTGTGGCATCCACGGCAGGGCGTGCGCCGCATCCTCAAGGGTTACCTGGCACATGACGATAAGCTGCCAGTGTACAAGATGCCGCACCTGGAGGGCTGGGCGCTGGCCGGCCGCTTCGCCTTCGTCCCCGCCGTCGGCCAGCACAAGGTGCTGGTGATCGACACCGGGGACTGGCGCCAGGTGGGGGCCATCGAGGTGCACGGCCAGCCTGTGTTCGTCATGGCGCGTCCCGACGGCCGCCAGGTGTGGGTCAACTTCGCCCACCCGGACAACGACACCGTGCAGGTCATCGACGTCGAATCGCGCCACATCGTCAAGACCCTGAAACCGGGACCGGCGGTGCTGCACATGGAATTCACGCCGCGCGGCGAAAAAGTCTGGCTGTCGGTGCGCGACGCCGACCGCATCGAGGTGTATGACACGCGCACGCTGAAAAAACTGAAGCAGCTGCCGGCCGCCAGGCCGAGCGGCATCTTCTTCACCAATCGCGCCCACCGCACAGGCCTGTGACATGGAAACCCTGACCGAACGCCTGCTCAACGAATTCCAGCGTGATTTCCCCTTGAGTCCGCTGCCGTTCGACCGTATCGCCAGCCTGCTGGAGACCGACACCGAGACGGTGCTGGAACACCTGCGGGCGCTGCGCGAACGCGGTGCGGTCAGCCGCGTGGGGCCGGTGTTCAGACCCAATACCGTCGGCGTCAGCACACTGGCCGCCATGGCGGTGCCGACATCGGATCTGGAGCGCATTGCCGCCACCGTCAACGCCTTCCCGCAAGTCAACCACAACTACGAGCGCGAACACCGTTACAACCTGTGGTTCGTGGTGACGGCGCCCGACCAGGCGGCGCTGGAAAACACGCTCGACGAGATCCGCGACCGCACCGGCCACGAGCTGCTGTCGCTGCCGCTGCTGCGCGACTACCACATCGACCTCGGCTTCCCCATGCAGCTGAATGAACGCAGCGATATCGCCGAACTCGGCGGCGCCGGCAGCGTCGAGGCGCACAGCGAGGAGGCCGCCGGCAGTGCCGAGGATCTGATCGAGGCGGTGCAGGACGGCCTGCCGCTGGTGGCACGCCCCTACCGGGCCATCGCCGAACGCCTGGGCTGGTCGGAGCAGGCCGTCATCGATAGCCTGCGCGACATGATCGAGAGGGGCGTGATCAAGCGGCTGGGCGTGGTGGTGCGCCACCACGAGCTGGGTTACCGCGCCAACGCCATGGTGGTGTGGGACGTGCCCGACGACAGCGTCGACCGGCTCGGTCACCAGCTTGGCCGCCAGGACTGCGTCACCCTGTGCTACCAGCGGCCGCGGCGGCTGCCGGACTGGCCCTACAACCTGTTCTGCATGGTGCACGGCCGCGACCGCGACGACGTGCTGGCCTGCATCGGCCGCATGGTCGAGGGGCTGGGACTGGAGGCGGTCCGCCACAGCGTGCTGTTCAGCGGCCGCCGTTTCAAGCAGCGCGGCGCGCGCTACCGGCTGGGACACTGATGGACGACATCGACCGGCGCATCATCAACGAACTGCAGGGCGGCTTCCCGGTCTGCGAGCGGCCCTTCATGGAAAGCGCACAGCAGCTTGGCATCACCGAAAGCGAACTCATTACGCGCCTGCGCTGCATGCTCGACGATGGCCTGCTGACCCGCTTCGGGCCACTGTTCAACGCCGAGCAGATGGGCGGCGCGCTGAGCCTGTGCGCCATGCAGGTGCCGCCGGAACGATTCGACGAAGTGGCCGAACAGGTCAACGCCTTTCCGGAAGTGGCGCACAACTACCAGCGCGACCATGCCATGAACATGTGGTTCGTGCTGGCGACAGAAACGCCGGAAGCGCTGCAGGAAACGATCGAACGCATCGAGAAACTCACCGGCCTGCCGGTGTTCAATCTGCCCAAGCAGAAAGAATTCTACGTCGGCCTGCATTTCAAGGTATGAGATGATGGCAGCGGATACGGACGACACGACAGAGCTGGACCGACGCATCGTGCTGGCGACGCAGGCCGGTCTGCCCCTGGACGCGCGCCCCTACCACTGGCTGGCCACCGAACTGGGCGTCGACGTCGACACCGTCATGGAGCGTTTCCGGGCCATGCTGGCCGACGGCCGCATCCGGCGCATCGGCGCCGTGCCCAACCACTACCGGCTCGGTTATGTCGCCAACGGCATGTCGGTATGGGACGTGGCGGACGAAGACGTCGCCGAAGTCGGCCGCCGGGTGGGCGAACTCGAATCCGTCAGCCACTGCTACCAGCGGCCGCGGCGGCTGCCTGACTGGCCATACAATCTGTTCGCCATGGTGCACGGCCGCAGCCGCGAGGAAGTGATCGGCAAGGTGGAAGAAATCGCGCGGCTGCTGGGTGACCGGGCGCGGGCGCACGACGTCCTGTTCAGCACCCGCATCCTGAAGAAAACCGGTCTGCGCATAGGGGGCTGACATGTTCCGGATCTCACGATACATGCAGGAACTGAAACAGCCCTCCGAGGACAGGCCGGCGCGCCGACCGCCCGGCCCGGTGGTGATCTGGAATCTGGTGCGACGCTGCAACCTGACCTGCAAGCACTGTTACTCCATTTCGGCGGACATCGACTTCCCCGGCGAACTCGACACCCGGCAGGTGTTCGACGTCATGGACGATCTGCGCAGCTTCGGCGTTCCGGTGCTGATTCTGTCCGGTGGCGAACCACTGCTGCGGCCGGACATATTCGACATCTCGCGGCGCGCGAAGGACATGGGCTTCTACGTCGGCCTGTCCACCAACGGCACGCTGATCGACGAACACATGCTCGACAAGCTTGCCGCGGTGGGCTACGACTACGTCGGCATCAGCATCGACGGCATGCGCGACACCCATGACCGCTTCCGCTGCAAGCAGGGCGCCTTCGACGCTTCGATACGCGCGATCCGCCTGTGCCGCGATGCCGGCATCAAGGTAGGCATGCGCTTCACGCCCACCCAGGACAACGCCCACGAACTGCCGCAGCTGCTGGAACTGATGGAACGGGAGCAGGTCGACAAACTGTACGTCTCGCACCTGAACTACAGCGGGCGCGGCAACCGCAACCGCCGCTCCGACGTTGTGCATCAGGCGACGCGCAAGGTCATGGACCTGCTGTTCGACACCTGCTGGGCGGACGTGCAGGCCGGCCGTCAGCGCGAGTTCGTGACCGGCAACAACGACGCCGACGGCGTCTACCTGCTGCACTGGATCAGGCGCAACGTGCCGGAACGCTATGACGCCATGCGCCGCCGCCTGGCTGCCTGGGGCGGCAACGCCTCCGGCGTGAACATCGCCAACATCGACAACCTCGGCAACGTGCACCCGGACACCTTCTGGTGGAACTACGACCTGGGCAACGTCAAGGAGCGGCCGTTCTCGGAAATCTGGGTGGACACCAGCGACCCCCTGATGGCCGGCCTCAAGCAGTCGCCGCGGCCGCTGAAGGGCCGCTGCCGCGTGTGCCGCTTCCAGGACGTGTGCGGCGGCAACACCCGCGTGCGCGCCTTCCAGCTCACCGGCGATCCCTGGTGGGAAGATCCGGCCTGCTACCTCGACGACGAGGAACTCGGCATCGACAGGCGCGACTACGTCGCCGACAAGCCCCAGCCCGCCGACCTGAAGACCCACACCATCCGCTTCAATGCCCTCCGTAGGGTGGGGTGAGCGCAGCGAACCCCACCGTGACCCGACGGGTAGTGGAATAATGCTCGCTGCAAAGATGCAGAGGCCGCAAAGGGAGATGCCATTACCGCGAAAGACGCGAAGCGGCACAAAGGAAAAACCAGTGCCAAATAATTCTTTCCTTCGCGGTAAAAAGGTTTTTCTCAACGCCCTTTGCGTCCTTGCGATGAACATCCTTTCCACATCAGCATCAGCCGCCACCCCCGACGCCGCCGCCCTGTTCAGGCAGCACTGCGCCCGCT
>Ga0256830_1002553_pt1 | contig 11894 bp, 10 predicted proteins | sample 128326metaG_FD_190537 | JGI IMG/M metagenome (GOLD analysis project Ga0256830, IMG submission 190537) | Hydrothermal vent microbial communities from Lau Basin, Pacific Ocean - 128-326 | ecosystem: Environmental > Aquatic > Marine > Hydrothermal vents | place: Pacific Ocean: Lau Basin | collected...
GAATACGAAGCTGTTTTGGTAGTCGAATTTCTGTTTTTTGCCACGTGTCAGGAAGGTGGCCAGGCCGTTGCTGAAGCTGTCGATATCGTTGCGCGCGACAGAGTAGTTGAGCTTGTGGGTCCAGCGACCATCGAACAGGTCGATCTTTGCGCTGACTCTGCCTGAGAGCTTGTCGATTTTATCCGTGTTGTTGGCATCGACTGCGCCGATACCGCCGGTAAAGCCGTCGGTGTCGGCCTCGGCCCTGGTTTTTTTCAGGTACAGCGAAAACACGGTGATTTCGTTCGGTGACATGTTCAGGTTGAGGTTGATCGAGTCATTCTTGTAACCGTCTTTTTCCGTTGCGCCTCTTTTTTCGCTGGCGGTGGAGAAACCGTCGGTCGTATAGTGCAGCGCACCGAGCGAATAGTTGAAGCGCCGGTTGCCGCCACGGGTGCTCAGCAGTACCTTGGTCGTGTTATAGGTGCCATAGCTCAACGAGGTGGTGGTCTCGGGCTGTGCCGCGCCGGTCTTGGTCCGGATCAGGATCAGCCCGCCGATCGAATCGCTGCCGTACAGCGCGCTTTGTGGACCGCGGACCACCTCGATACGCTCGATGTTGGACAGCAGCAGGTGGCTGAAGTCGAATTCCGACGAACGTGCCGGATCGTTCATTTCGATACCGTCGATCACCACCAGTGTGTGGTTGCCTTCCGCACCACGGATTCGTACTTGTGACATCCCGCCGCGTGAACCGGTCTGACTGAAGGCCAGCCCGGGTACTGTGCGCAGCAGGTCGCCGATCGTGGTTGCCTGCGAATTCTTGATGTCGTCCTGTGTGATCACAGTGACGGCGCTGCCGACCTGGTTGGCAGGGACCGGGATCCGGCTGGCGGACACGATGACCTCGTTGCCGTTTTCTTCAGCATTCAGTGCCACTGGAAGCGTGCTGAGCCACAGCAGGCTCGTTGCTGCAAGTGTCGCGTTGATCTTTTTCAGTCGCTTTGTTGCATTGCTCATGGGTATTCCCTTTTGTACTTGTCGTTGGAATTCTTTCCAGGCAGAACGGCGGCCTGCGCCAGCCTGCCGTGTCGACGGCATGGAGGACTGTATCGCTCCAGTACCGGCAAGCGCAGGCCGTATGGCACCTGTTCTGTGTGCTGCCTGGTCGTGCGAAGGAATCACGCTGGTCGGCAGGCACCGTGATGAACGGGTGCCGGCAGTCGACCGATGTTGTTCGTTGTGCAGTACAACAACGTAGATTCCTACGTCGTCACTGGCGGATTCCGCACCTGAAAACCCCACGTGATCAGGAAGGACGACGAGAATAGTGGCAGGTATCCTGGCTTATGCGTCGTCATCAGTGTTCAGCCTTCCAATAGGTTCAGTATCGTGGCGTCGCTGGAGTCTGAAAAATGCCGGAAGCCGGATTCTTCAGCCCGTTCGAACACTGACTCGGCAACTACAGTTGCGGGGGCAGCTACAGCATCAGTTTTTTGTATCCTGGCAGAGAAAAGCCTGATCGCCCATTGCGACCGATGCGGATCGTTCCAGGATAAAAACCTGACTGTATTCCCTTTTAACCCGTTGCGGGGCCACTATCAGGCAGCGAAACTAGCACAACGGATTTTTAGCGTCAAGTCGGCATTGGCGGCCGGGCAAAAGTGCTTTTTAAAACAGTCCGTTGTCCAAGCCAAGTTGTCGCGGGCACTGAATTTGACTATAGTAGCGCTGAATAATGCACGAGTGGAGAGATCGGGTATTCAGCAGTGTGGCGTGTGACGCCACTTGTTTTTTTTAGGTCCAGACAGGAGAACCGGATGACGCATCCAGCGTTTGAATTGCTTAGAACAGAGAAGATAGAGTCGTTGAACCTGGAGGTACAGGAATTTCGTCATCAGGGCACCGGGGCGGTGCACTACCATCTGCGGGCGGACAACCCCGAGAATGTCTTTTTGGTCGCGTTGCGCACCGCGCCGAAGGATTCGACCGGTGTCGCGCATATCCTCGAACATACCGTGCTGTGTGGCAGCGAAAAGTACCCGGTGCGCGACCCGTTTTTCATGATGATCCGGCGTTCTTTGAATACTTTTATGAATGCCTTTACCAGCAGCGATTGGACCGCTTACCCGTTTGCGAGCCAGAACCGCAAGGACTATTTCAACCTGCTCGATGTCTATCTCGACGCGGTTTTTTTTTCCAACCTGCATGAACTGGATTTTGCCCAGGAGGGCCATCGCCTGGAGTTCGATGACGGCGACAAACTCGAATACAAGGGGGTCGTCTACAACGAAATGAAGGGGGCGATGAGTTCACCGGTCAACCGCTTGTGGCAGACTGTCTCCAAGTACCTGTATCCGGTTACGACTTACCATTACAACAGTGGTGGCGAGCCGGACGAGATTCCGAACCTGAGTTACGAGGGGCTCAAGGAGTTCTATCGTGTGCACTACCACCCGTCGAATGCGGTGTTCATGACCTACGGTGATATTGAAGTCGATGCGCTGCACACGAAATTCGAGGACAACGTGCTGTCGCGGTTCGAACGTTCCGAGCGCAGGATCGTCGTTGAGGACGAGGTGCGCTATCATGCGCCGGTCAATGTCGAGGAATATTATCCTGTCGACCCGGCCGAGCAGGGGCAGGACAAGACCCATCTGGTGCTGGCCTGGTTGCTGGGCCCGAGTACCGACCTGAAACAGCGCCTGCGGGCGGAGCTGATGACCAGTGTGTTGCTGGAAAACAGCGCTTCGCCGCTGCAGCACGTGCTGGAGACCACCGAACTGGGTACTGCACCATCGCCGTTGTGTGGTCTCGATGATTCTAACAAGGAAATGAACTTTATGTGTGGAATCGAGGGCTCCAGGCCGGAGCATGCACAGCGTCTCGAGCGACTGGTGCTGGATACCTTGCAGCAGGTGGCGGCCGAGGGTGTGCCACAAAGCCAGCTCGAGGCGGCATTGCACCAGCTCGAGATTTCGCAACGGGAAATCGGCGGTGACGGTTACCCGTATGGTTTGCAACTGATTCTCAACGGCTTGGGTCCGGCCATTCACTATGCCGACCCGATCGCCTTGCTGAACCTGGACGAGGTGTTGGAGCAGCTGCGCGAGGAGAGCAGGCAGCCTGACTTTGTTCAAAGCCTGGTCAGGCAGAATCTGCTGGACAATCCACACCGTGTACGCGTGTCCTTGATTCCCGATCCCGGACTCAGCCACCGCCGCCAGGCGTTCGTCGAGCGTAGACTGACATCGCTCTGCGACAGCCTGAGCGCTGAGCAGAAACAACAGATTCAGCAGCAAAGTGCCGCGTTGCAGGCCAGGCAGTCACAGCAGGACGACGAGGAAATACTGCCCAAGGTAACGATCGACGATGTGCCGGAAAAAATGCCGGTGGTCGAGGGTGAACTGCTTGAGCATCCGGCGATGCCCGTACACTTCTATGCGCAGGGTTGTAACGGCCTGGTGTACCAGCAGTGCGTCGTCACGCTGCCGGAGATGCCGCAGGAGATGCTCGATGCGGTTTCGCATTTCGTCCACCTGGTTCCCGAAGTCGGCTTTGGTGACAAAGATTATCTGCAGGTGCAGTCATTGCAGAGCGAGATCAGCGGTGGCGTCAGTGCTTTTACCAGTGTGCGCGCCGATGCGGTCAACATGGCGCAGCAACGTGGGTTTTTCGTGCTGTCGTCAAAAGCGTTGAACCGCAATGCGGAGGCGGTACACAAGTTGCTGAAGGCCACGCTGGAGACGGCTCGGTTCGACGAAACGGCACGGCTGCAGGAATTGATCAGTCAGCGCCGCGCCCGGCGTGAGGCGGGGATCACCAACAACGGTCACAGTTACGCGATGATGGCGGCTGCCAGCACGTTGAGTCCGATGGCGGCGTTCGTACACCGGCAGCAGGGATTGAAGTCGATCCAGCTGTTACAGCAACTGGATGCGATGTTGCAAAAACAGGAGAGCACGCTAGACTTCAAAAACAGGATGGAGCAAATTCATCGGTTGATTCTGTCACAACCAATGCAGTTGTTGCTGGTGGCGGAGCAGGAGCAGCGCACTTCGCTGCAAGACATGGTCGAGCAGGTCTGGAGCGCGGCATCGGTCAGCGACACACAAGCGGCCGGCTTTTCGCTGCACGGTGCGGCGGCGCAGAATAGGCAGGCGTGGCTGACCAATACGGAAGTCAATTTCTGCGCCAAGGCCTACCCGACAGTGCCGATGACCCATCCGGATGCGGCAGCACTGGCGGTGCTGGGTGGTTTTTTACGTAACGGTTATCTGCACCGCGCGATACGTGAACAGGGAGGCGCCTACGGTGGAGGCGCCAGTCACGATGCAGGTGTTTGTGCGTTTCGGTTTTATTCCTACAGAGACCCAAGGCTGGAGCAGACATTAGACGACTTTGATCGTGCCGTACACTGGTTGTTCGAGACCAAACACGAGTGGCGACAGGTCGAAGAGGCGATACTGGGCGTGATCAGCAGTATCGACAAGCCCGGCTCCCCGGCGGGAAATGCCAAGGAGGCCTTTTACAACGTGCTGCATGGCAGAACCCCCGCGCTGCGCGAGCAGTTCAGGCAGCGGGTGCTGGCAGTGACAGCAGAGGATTTATGCAGTGTTGCAGAAAGGTACTTGCAACCAGAACGAGCCAGTGTCGCAGTCGTTACGCATCAGGCTGGGCTGGAAACCATTCGTGACAAGGGATTCGAAGTGTTTCAGCTTTGACCCGGTGCCTGGCTGCGGGTTCAAGGAGTCACGTTCCGACAGCCATGCGTTCCTATATCCGCCATCCTTCTGATATCCCGATCGAGGTTCTGCCCGACGAGGCAGCGCCGGCCGGTGAGGAATGCCTGAAAAATATCAGTCACGGTGGTCTGGCGTTCAACTCTGAACAGGCGCTGGCGCTGGACAGGATCGTGCGGATCCGTATTACCGCGGTCAATCCCTGCCTGGAAGTGAGCGGCAAGGTCAAGTGGTGCAAACGCAGCGGTACGCAGTATGAAATCGGCCTGGAGTTCTTGCACAAAGACGACGAGTTTCAGACCCGGATGGTCGAGCAGATCTGTCATATTGAACACTATAAGAACCAGGTAGCCGCCAACGAAGGACGTTGCCTGAGCGGCCAGGAGGCGGCACTGGAGTGGATCGCCAAGTATGCCGACCGGTTCCCGGGGACGGATGATGATTGATTAGCCGGAGCAGGCTCTATACAATTGAGCAATGCGCGCTGGAACGAACCGGTTCGGAGGAGGTGAGCGAGATGATGATAGAAGGGCCTTTGCGCCTGAAATTGATCGAGAATCCGGAGGCCGGACCGCAACTGGAGATCTGCTTCAGCGAGGCGTTCGTCCGCCTGCCAGTGTTGCAGCAGGGACAGGAGTTCGGCCGTTACATCACCCGTCTGAAGCAGTTGATCGACGATGCCGATCCGCACAGTGCCGAACGCCAGGGCATGCTGACGGTATTGCAGTTTGCCGAGAGTGTCCACCCTTATATTCAGTCCGGGGAGATGCTGCTGGAGGAGCCTGTCGTGATCGAGTTCAACTATGCAGACCCCATCGCCAGCCTGTTGACGGGAGACACTGCATCGAGTGGGTCCATTCACTAGTGCGTACAGGTGCATGAAGAGAATCAACCTAGTAGAGGAATAGCGACGATGGCAGAAACGGTAGATGATTTGACGATTGACTATACAGAGGATGGTGTGCAGTTGCGCAAGCAGCTGGACAAGCAGGTATTGTCCAAAGGCGCCTGGTCGACGGTCATGTACAAGTATCAGGACTGGAACAAGCCGAAGCAGGAGTATGGTCCGGACAAGTATATGATTGCACGCTATCAGAAGTCCGGTGGGGTGTTCAAACAGCGTTCCAAGTTCAATATTTCAAGCAAAGACCAAGCGGAAAAGATCATCGCCGCGCTGCAGAAATGGATCAGTGAAGACTGAACCGGCAGCGAAGACATCACCTTGTTGAGACCCTGGCTGCGGCGAAGCCCGGCCATAGAAGAACAGCCATGCCATGCCCCCGTCCGTAACGGGGGCGGAAAAGCGGCCTCAGAGGTTAGAACTTGACTACCGAGGAGTTGTTGACGCTGTCAGCAAGGCTTACCGGGCGCAGGCGGTCGGAGATGCGCCTGGGTTTCAATCCCATCCGGCGTTCATAGATAGCCATGTAGGTCAGGACGGCGCGGGTGTAGTTGCGTGTTTCCTTGAACGGGATGCTTTCGATCCAGATATCTGCTGCTGCCTTGGACTTGTGACCACGCAACCACTGTTTGACCCGGTTCGGTCCGGCGTTGTAGGCGGCGGTGGCCAGGGCCTTGTGGCCGCTGAATTTGGCCAGTTCCAGTTTCAGGTAGGTGGTGCCAAGATGAATATTGAAGTCGGCCTTGTAGAGCTGGCTGGTGCCGCGCAGCCGCGTTTTCAGCGTCCTGGCAACCGAGCGCGCCGTGCGTGGCATCAGCTGCATCAGGCCGCGGGCACCGACATGGGAGCGGGCATCGGGAGCAAACGCACTTTCGCGGCGGATTACGGCCATGGCCCAGGCCGGGTCGATGTTGGCTTTCTTGGAAAACTTGATCACTGCGTTTTTGTGTGCGACCGGAAAGCGTAACGACAGGTCGTCGCGGTACGAGGTTTTAGCGAGTGTCAGGATAGCGCGGTCCAGCCAGCCCCATTTTTGTGCCAGGATGGCGGCTTGTTTCAACTCTTTTTCGTTCAGCCTGTTGGTCAGGTACCACCATTCCCGCTTGGCCTGGGTCTTGCGTCCGAGGAAATAAAACTCGCGTGCGATGGCGATGTCCGGCCTGGTTTCAAAGGCAAGCATCTGCCGGGGAGAGAAATACAACCGGCGGTGATCGAAGATATATTTAGCCTTGAGCCGGTCGGCGGCAAGGAAGCCCTCGAAGCTGCGTGTCTTGGCGACTTCACGGTAAAGCCTGCGTGCTTGCTTGCGGCGGCCGGTTTCCTCCAGTGCACGTGCACGCCAGTATTTCCAGCGTGGTTCGTTCATGTCTTTGCGATCGATCCTGTCCAGCCAGTAGAGTACCTTGTTCCAGTTTTCGTGAGTCAGCGCGACCCGCACACGCCAGCGTTTCAGCCTGGCATTGGCATGCTGTGCCGGCACGCGTGCGAGCCATTCGGCCGCTTTCGGATCTTTGCGATAGGCATAGGTCATGCCGATGGCTTTGAATACGGTTGCTTTCTGCAGGCTGTTCAGTTTCACCTTTGCCGTGCTTTTGTTGTAAAGCCGGATTGCCAGGTCCGGGTCACGCCTGGCCAGGCGTGCCAGCGAATAGACCAGGATTGCCTTGTTGATATAATGATTGGAGCTGAACAGTACTTTGTTTTTCTTCAACAGTTTCGGCTTGCGATGGATGTTCTTCCACAGGTAGAGCCGGAAGCGCTCCTTCTTCGGTAAGAACGCAGCGAGCGTCCTGGCATGACGCCAGCGCCTTTTACCGAACATCAGTGCGGCGCGTTTCCATACCAGTGTTGCGGTCAGGCCGCCGGAGCGATACCAGCGGCTGACAATGAAGTTGCACGACTTGGGCAGGGCTTTGTGTGTCAGCCAGATCTTGTTCATGTTCCGCAGTGCAGCCTGGCGTTGTCCGGTATGGTACAGGGCCGTACGGTACAGGCAGCGTTGTGAACGGCTCGAAGTGTGCTTGTAGTACTTCAGTAACAGGTGCCATTGCCTGCGCTTGGCCAGCAGTGCCAGCCATTTCTGACGGATGGATTTTCCGGCCAGTGTGTTGCCATGTGTCTGCAGGAAACGGTCGATTTTGGAGCGGCTGATTTTATCCAGCCGTGCCGAATAGTCCGCAGCGAGCAGGTAAGGGTAGAGCGGGTAGTCGCGCAGCTGCGGCAGCAGTTTTCTGTAGCGTGCGTAGTTTTTCTTCTTCAGTGCACGGTCGGCACGTAAAAAAAGTTCGCGCTTCGACTCGATCGCCTGCAGCCGCTTGCGGTAGCGGTCGATATCGTGCTGCCTGGTGTCTGTCTTGCTGTAGGTCCGCTTGGTTTGCTGCGCATGAAGGACTGCCGGCGGCAGTAAAAGCGTGATCAGGATGAGTGTGAGTAGTCTGGCCATTTTCTTTTTAATTTTCTGTCCGTCAAAGAGTCCAATTCAAAAACATTATTTTCCTAAATAATGAATTGCTTAACCAGTGGTTACGGGCAATTATTCAGGAAAATTAACATTTTACCCAAGTTTTATACAATGCTTCGCAGGTACCGGCCTTACGGCCAAGGGAATCATCTTCTTTGTGTTATTGTTATCAGATTATAGTTAGCAATGCCGACGATTTCCTCCTGTACCATTGGTTCGCCGGGCCCGCGACATGCCCGGCCCGCCGTGGTCATTGTGCTTGTCAATCGTCAATGATGGCATGGAATCTTCTGTACAAAGTATGACCGTTTCGTCGCGGCGGTGCAAGTCTTTTCGGTGTCAGTGTCCAAGGTAGAAAAAAACCGGAAAAAAGCGCCAGCAAGCGCAAGACAAACTGCAAATTTATAGGTATTATTGTCTACATATTAATAACTTATAGTAGGGTCTTTGTTACGGTACCATGGAGTCTATCTATCAGTCGTTCAATCATGTCGTTCCTGGAGTGTCAGGCCAGACTTTATTCTGGGTGTTCACTGCGATACTCGTGTCCCTGGTAGTGCTTGCGTTTGTAAAAACCTCGTCCGGTGCCGGGAAAAGCAAGGGTGTCGTCAAGACCCTGCAACGGATCAGTGCCGACAGTATTTCCAACGTGGTGATCAGGGACGAGGTGGACGGCTATATACCGATCGACTACCTGTGCCTGACTGCGTCGGGAATCTGCGTGGTGGATATCAAGGACTACCGCGGCCTGTTGTTCGGCGGGGCGACCACGGATCAGTGGACGCAGGTGATCGATAACCGCAGCTATAAATTCGACAATCCCTTGTACCAGAACAAGGCGCGTGTGCATGCGATCAAGATCATGCTGAACGAAGAGATCCCGGTGTTTGGTTGCGTGGTGTTCACCAATGCCGGTAAGTTTCCGAAAGACAAGCCGGAAGGTGTGCATATGCAGGATGTGCTGGAGCAGGAGCTTAAACTCGAAGATCAGTCCCAGATCCCGGAAAAATACAAATCGGTATGGGCCAAGTTAAAGGAAACCATTGCCAGCCTGCAGCCCAGTGAGTCACGCTAGTGGTGGCGCGTACAACGCACCCTACCTCGTCGTGACGGTGTGCGCAGCACACCAAAGGATTTTTACACCAAGGAAATATCACGCCCCAAAGTAGGGTGCGTTGTACGCACCAACACCACGACAAATCAAATGATGCCACGTGGCGATTCTTCCACAGTGAATTCCTTGTCCGGCATGTCGTCGTAGTAGGCTTCTTCACCGTAGGTTATAGCAGGTGTGGCGCTGCCGGTTTCGAGCATGCCATACAAGTCGTCGTAGAGCCGGTGGCGTAGGGCAGGCTGCCGCGGGCTGACACGGAGCTTGCTTTTTGCACCGTCAAACCCGTAGGCGATGAACAGCACGGCTGACAACGACAGGTCCAGCTTGTTTTTCATGTTCCTCCTCCACGCAGCTTGTGTTTTCTCGTAGGTCGGAGTGATCTGTACCAGGGTTCAATGACGGCGGTCGCTTGCGGCATGGAGAATTCGTGCGGTTGTATTACACTGTAGACTGGTGGAACCGCCTGGTCAGTGTGCAGATGGGACAGCAAATTCCAATACGTGTAGTATTGAATATTCCGGCTTCCGAGTACCAGAAGGTGTACCGCGGCATGGCACAGACTGTGTACGCTCGGGCCGTCGATGGCCGGGTGATTCGTTTCCCGGTATCTATTTTGCAGCAGTTTTTGACTCCCAGCGGTATCCATGGACAATTCGAGATTTATCTCGATGAGCGTAACCGGTTGAAGAACATAGTCAGGTGTGATTGATGGGCAGTGACGAGATCGACAACGCGATGCAGCAGGCAAAGCTGGTGTTCGTCAGGCAGACCCAATTCTATATACTGGTGGCAGCGGTCGCGAGTATCGTGGCCTGGCTTGCGATCGGCTGGTGGTGGCAGATACCGGAATTCGCGATCGTCTATTGCCTGGTCGAGGTTCTGTTGGTCGCATTTCTAGTCGCGTTTGTCGGCGCACGTTTTTCCATTTTATTCGGCCTGCTTGCGTTTGTGTTTATGGTAATGGTGTTCCCGTTCAGCTCCGTGCCGTTGATTCCCCTGAAGCAGTTTCAGCAGGATCGTGAATATATAGACTACCAACGCCGGGCTGCGTTGTTACCAAGCCTGGCACAATCTTCGGTGCAAAACCTGACCCTGCACGGTCGGTTTCCGCTGGTGGCCTGGATCGGGATGTTACTGGGCCCGTTTTTTATGGTTGCAGGATATGTGCACTTTCATAACACGGTGGTGGTGATTCTTGGTTTCGTCGTGTTCTGTATCGGCGTCATCAGCCTCAACCGCGCGATTATTTCGATCCGGGGCGAGAAGATCGTGATTCGCCAGAGCGGGCTTGGCGGCAGCCTGCGGCGCAGTAACTTTACGGTGATTCATCGTATCGAGGTGGTTGCGATCGAGCAGCTGCCTGGCCGGCTGAAGATTCGTTATGCGTTCGTCGGCACGGGCGTGGAGCGCGAGGTCGTGTTCTTCGGTTCGAAGCGTGCCTGCCGCCGTATCGTTGAAGCACTGACACTGCATACGGAACAGAACCTGTACGACCTCGGCAGCCTGTCTGCCGAGGAACCGGATGATTTCGCGTTGCCCGGTTCAGCCGGGATTACCTCTCCGGGGGAAGCGCGGCGGCCTGCACGGCTGCCGGCGGCGATCGGTGTGCGCACGCTGATTTCGGCGATCCGCAGCAACCAAATAGGTCTTGTAAATCAATTACTTGAGGTGGGTGTCGATGTCAATGCCCAAGACAGCAACGGCCAGACCCCGCTGCAGGTGGCCATCAGCGGTGGTAACGAACAGCTGATTTACGTGCTGCGCCAGGCCGGGGCGGCCGGTTGATCCGCATATTTTACCTTTTATAAGTTCATGGTACTATGGGGCGGTCGATTCAACCCTGGAGTCTCTCTTGTCGCCGAAACTGCACCGTTCCATCCTCTGGTTATACTCGATTTTTGCATTCCCGTTTGTAGTCCAGGCGGTTGAGATCGATCCTGCACCACTAGCGGAACCGATCGTCGAACCGGCCTGGTTCAAGCTCAGCCTGCTGGATTTGAAAGGGGATATCGAGGATGCCAGGCACAGCGGCAAGCATGGCCTGATCCTGTATTTCGGCCAGAAGCGCTGCCCCTATTGCAAGCGTTTTCTGGAAGATAATTTTTCCAGGAAGGATGTGCGTGAATTTACCCGCAAGCACTTCGATGTCATCAGTATCAATGTCCGCGGCCAGCGCATGCTGACGGATGTGCAGGACAGGACCACGACGGAAAGGCAGTTTGCCATCGCACTGAAAGCCAACCTGACGCCGACGGTGCTGTTCCTCGATTTGAACGGTAAACCGGTGCTGCGCCTGACCGGTTACCAGGCACCCGAAAAGTTCCATCACGCGATGCGGTATGTGGTGGCAAAACACTACCGGCACCAGACCTTTCGCAGTTATCTTGCGGCGATCGCACAGCGCAAGTCGTTGCGCCCGGGCGCATTGCGCCACAAGACAGCTTCCGGCGCGGATACCGGTTCCAGGTAACCCATCCGGTTTAAAAGCCGCGAGATGGCCCTATTATTGATAAGTAACAGAACTTGTTTCAAGTCAGGCGATACCGCGGTTTCGCCGGGCCAGCGTCGCGCATCACCGTTTCGCCACGCACGGGAGTGCACGGCAGGCTGTTGTGCGACAGCTGCTGCAGTCGTTGATTTTGAGATAGGTTTCAGTCGCAACAAGCCCGAATACCCGTCCCGGACCTATGGTAAAAG
>Ga0256830_1002554_pt1 | contig 11893 bp, 8 predicted proteins | sample 128326metaG_FD_190537 | JGI IMG/M metagenome (GOLD analysis project Ga0256830, IMG submission 190537) | Hydrothermal vent microbial communities from Lau Basin, Pacific Ocean - 128-326 | ecosystem: Environmental > Aquatic > Marine > Hydrothermal vents | place: Pacific Ocean: Lau Basin | collected...
TATAATTCAGGTAGTCCATATAGCTTGGTGGTAATATGACGCCATTCATCGCCGCCATTCCTTTTAATATTTCGAGTGCTGCGGGGATACTTTCAGCGCGAAAAAACACCCAGGCGATGACAATAGCAAGGAAGGTTATGGATCTTGCAAGATATTTACTCCAGCAGCTTACTTGATTAGCGTTTCCTTTTATAGCGATATAAAAATTTCGCCATAAGTGATTTAATATAAGATATAGGCCATGCAGTGCTCCCCAGATTACAAAATTCCAACCGGCTCCGTGCCAAAGTCCTCCAAGCAACATGGTGATCATAATGTTTGTATAGCGGCGTAACGAACCATTTTTGTTGCCGCCTAAGGGAATATACAAATAATCACGTAGAAATCTCGACAAGGTGATATGCCATCGGCGCCAAAACTCAATAATACTGTCCGCTTTGTAAGGAGAGTAAAAATTAAGTGCTAAACGTATCCCAAATAAATAGGCTAAGCCTACTGCCATGTCAGAATAACCCGAAAAATCAAAGTATAGCTGAAAAGTATAGGATAATGCTCCTCCCCAGGCTTCAAAAAAACTGATACTTTCCCCTTGATGAGCTGCATCAAACACCGGTGTTGAATACAAGGCGATACTGTCTGCTATAACGATTTTTTTGAATAAGCCAATAATAAATATACTTAAGCCGATTGCAATGCGGTCATGCGTGAACAGATAGATAGCATTTTGTGAAAACTGAGGTAGCATCTCTTTGTGGTGTACAATAGGGCCCGCGATAAGTTGAGGGAAAAAAACCACAAATAAACTATAGTGTAAAAAGTTATATTCGTGTGTTACTCCTCGGTAGGCATCGACTAAATAGGTAATTTGCTGGAATGTAAAAAAAGAAATTGCCAACGGTAGAATAATGTTCTCAAGATGAAAACTATTGCTAAATAGAAAATTCGCGTTTTCAACAAAAAAATTTGCATATTTAAAATATCCTAAAGCTATTAGGTTAGTACTGATCCCTAAGGCTAATAGTCGTCGCCTTGTCTGTTTCGCGCTTGTGGTTTGATCGTCCCTATTTTTGACCAATAGTCGGCCTAATGCATAATTAAAGACTATCGAACCGATTAACAAAAAAATGTATACAGGGTTCCACCAGGCATAAAAAAACAAGGATGCTGAGACTAACCACGAAATAGCTACACGGTGCTGTCCTCTTCCTCCAATAAGATAAAATACAATGAGTGTGATCGGCAGAAAAAGAAAAATGAAAATATATGAATTAAATAGCATAATTTGTTATTAAGTTGCCCAGTTCGAACAAATGTACTTCAATTAATTGTAGAAAAAATTTACCATGCATGAGTTAGTGTAGCCGCATCAAGCAATGGGTAGCTTCTAGGATCTGTTGAGGTTTGAGATTCCTCACTGTTGAGCACTGAATTGAACGTGATGGGAAAGCCTGACTTAGTGCGCACTTTAACCGTAACAGAATCAATGCCTGTTTGTATTTAACGTTCAGATAAATAGTCATTGCGAACAACACCGGCATGACCATCCGTCGTGCGGCGATCTGATACCGTTTCGAGTAAGACCTGCAGTTCGCTTTTAGTCGCTTGCTGGATCAATTTTTGTGCACCGTTTCGGAGTAATGTCGTTAACGGATCTTTATTTAAATCTCGATTCTTTAGTTCAATAACGTTATTCTTTTCCATCGTGGCGTATCTCCTTATTTGATTGTTTGTGTCGTCAACCAGATACGTCGCTTTTTTTCAAGTTTCGAAACACCAGAGTAGGTTATAACTCAGATTCTAAGTGTGTAAGTAGTCAGAAATTTATTTCTAGTTACTACACTTCTTATCTCAGTTTACATTAGAGGGACGCAAAACTAAATCAAAAGAATGACCTGGTCAACTCTTTGTCATACAGCCCAGTTAAACGGTTTCATTTATTTCAGTTAATCATTTTTCATCATCAGTTGGGTTTTTCTTCTTTTTTTCTGTTTTAAGACTTCCCTAAATGAAATATTAGTTTCTCCTGGCAAATGTAATAGATATTCCTCCTGCAGACGTGTAACAATGTTGGGGTAGGTGTTGCCTTGCACAGACTTAAAGCCTGGAGTTGCACCCATATAGATAGCTTTATAGCCAACATCAATAGCGAGACTTGCACTTTCCTCACAAGCTTGAAACCAAGGAAAACAAAAGTGTTCTACGGTTTTTCCAGGGATGCGCTCCTCTATAATGCGTTTTGATTCCACCAATTCATGTCTGAGTGCCTGTAAAACCTCATCTGAAGACTCATAGTCCGGTTTTTGTTCCGCAGCTTGCACAATATTTAATAGTTCTTCGCGCCAATTGGGGTTGTCGAAAAATTGTTCGCCTCCATTCGATGCAACATGTTTAGCGCAAGCATGCCTTGTTGCAGTGCTGTCTTTGTATCGTGCAAGGCCTTTTAATCGAGGTGCATTTTTATAAACCGGATGTCCTAGTACGAAATCTCGGGACAGTAATTTACTCATTTGCTCATTTTCAAAAGCAGGTATATGAATATTTCCATAGTGATACACATCGTAATCTGGGTGGATAAAATCAACAATTTTATCTGCTGTACCGACCAGCATGTGATGCATGCCATGCGATTGTATATCTACAAGCCCAGAGTTGTGTAGCGCAGTAATCTCACCCCAATTACATAAGGGATTTTCGCTGTAATCTCGTCCTGTTACATTTTGCCTTTCTTCATCTGAGAGAGAGTTTTTTAAAGAAAGGCCTGGCATTCCTTCACTAATCAAGCCTGGTATTACAAACAAGATCATTTGAAAGTCGTATTTCTCAAGTAAGGGCAACCCTGTCGCCCACACGCTGCCCATTCCATCATCAAAGGTTAGGACGATTTCGTTGCCAGCATTTCTGTAATTATTATCCTGTAATCGCTCTAATAATTCGGTAGCGTTTAATGTGTTATATGAGTTTCTCTTAAGGAATTTCAATTGACGATCAAAAAGATCATATTCGGCTGAATGAAAACAGAAAACAGGGATATCCTTGAACCTTCGTACATTATAAAGGAACTTTGGTGCGCTTCCATTTAAAAAAGCAACGAGTTCCGGCATGTTTTTTCTGAAAGAAGTGATTAATTTATTTATCATTTTCATGCATGTATTATTGCTATAATCCTGTATTATTTTGAGATCGAGAAACAACAACTCAAAATAAAAATATTAGATAGATGGGTTTTTAAGTTTTGAAAATATATAATTATACTATGGTATTTATATTGCGCAATATGCGAGCGTTATCAGTTAATAAGCTGTTAGAACACTGTCAAGACCATGTATATACAGCAAATCATTATTCTTGAATAAGTACTATAACATGACAGTATTTAAATACAGCCTTTTATAGCGTAGTATTTATTCTGCCTTCCTCAGTAGATTTTTGTTATGCTTTACTCAAGTGGTACTTTTCATTTATACATAAAATAGGAAGCTAATTTCATGTTGTCGTTTGCTGAGAACATGCCTCAGATATCTAAAATAAATGCAGATATATGTATCGTTGGTGCAGGTGCTGCGGGAATAACAATTGCGCGGGAATTGATTGATAGTAACTTACAGGTTGTATTGCTAGAAAGTGGAAGCTTTGATTACGATCCTGATACACAAGATTTGTATAATGGAGATAATGTTGGCAGGGAGTATTTTTCGCTGAATGCTACGCGCCTTCGATATTTTGGTGGAAGTACTAACCACTGGGGAGGGCAAAGTGGGCCATTAGATGAATTAGATTTTGCGAAACGTGATTGGGTGCCTCTAAGTGGGTGGCCCGTGGAGTATGAGGAATTAGTCCCGTATTACAAGCTTGCGCAACAAGTTTTGGAAATAGAAGGGCCTTTTGATTACTCAACAGAATATTGGGAGAAAGTCATTGTCGCTAAGGCACTTCCCCTTGATCCGAAAAAATTTATAAGCAGTGTTCGGCAATATAGTCCACCTACTCGATTTGGTGAGAAGTATCGACAAGAAATTATCAATGCTAGGAACGTTAACTTGATTTTAAACGCCAATGTGCTTGAGCTAAATACAAATGAATCTGCAAACATTGTAAATTCGGTTCGCGCATCCTCTCTTGCACATAATGAACTCGAGGTTAAAGCAAAAAAGGTAATAATCGCGGCTGGTGGCTTGGAAAACCCGCGTTTATTATTATTGTCAAATAAAACTCAAAAGTTCGGTCTAGGAAATGACTGTGATCAAGTCGGTCGTTATTTTATGGAGCACCCACATTGGCAATGCGGAAAGATTGTGCTTACTAATCCAGAGCTTGATATGGGGTATTACGATGGTGCTTCTATTCGTCGTAAACCAGGAATTCGTGCTGCGGGAATAATTATGCCAACTAGCAGTCTTCAACGAAAAGAAAAATTACTGAATTCTCTTTTTGTTTTAAAGCCGGAGTTCAGGGAAACTACAGAAGATAAAAGCATTATTGATAGATTTGACGGGTTTATGGATCACCTAGGCCGCACAATAAGAAAAAAGGAGTATATTGATAGATATACATATAGAAAGTATTTTAAAAATAGCAAAAGAGTTGCTTACATAACGATTAATGCTTCAACTGAGCAAATGCCAAATGACACGAGTCGAGTACGTTTGTCGAGAAAACGGGATGGTTTTGGGCAGCAAAGACTGGAGCTTAATTGGCAGCTAAATCCCGCAGATAGTAGTGATTTAGAAAAAACGCTGGTGTTACTGGCTAAAGACTTAGGTAGCAATGGTATTGGTCGAATGCAGATTGATATTAAGCCTTTACCTGGATGGCCGGGTGGTAATCATCACCTTGGTACAACTCGGATGAGCAATGACTCGAAGCACGGAGTGGTTGATAGCAACTGTAAGGTATTTAATACCGATAATCTTTATATCGCTGGAAGCTCCGTATTTCCTACCGGAGGTGCAGTCAACCCTACCTTTACATTGGTTGCGTTGTCTTTGCGTCTGGCTCGACATATAAAAGAGAAAATAGTATGAATAGAAGACGTTTTTTGTTGAGCCTTTCAATTTGTTCATTTATCTTTCCCTCAATAGTTTATTCAAAAAAAACCTTTGCCGAAAATTCATTGATTGAAAATAATTTGCGAAATTATTTTTTCTCTTTATCCAGTGCTCAGATGATTGGTCAAAAATATCTGCAATCTTTGATCTGCCAACCAAACTATTATATTTTTCTCCTGAGTTTTTTATCAAAAAAGTATGAAAAACCTTTGTCGTTATATCAAAGTAACGATTTTAGCAAAGTAACTTCTGAAGTGATTGGAAGAGACTTTGAAAGTAATGATGTTATTGTTATTGATGGGTGGCACCTATCATCGACAGAGGTAAATCTTTGCGCGCTTTGTGTAATACTCAATAATGGAATTATTTAATGTGATGGGCTTAGTGTAAGGCCGATTAAGTCTATAATTTGAATTTTTCTGTGTGCACTAATATTTGAGGCTGGTGATTTTGAGCAGTACAGCCAATACTTGGACAACTCCAAGATTAAAGTAAAATGTCATTGTTATGCCGTTGGTCAAATAAAGCACAATATATTTGATTGATTTGTAGAGATATAAATCATGATTCAGTTATCAAAAGGCCTTATAATATACTTGGTAGTGCCGTATCCTTTTAAATTCGTCCCCCTATTCGAAAAAGTCCAGCAGGCCATTTGATTAACGAGCTTTTGATTGGGAGGATGCGACCCACTCTATTTTACATTTATACCTCGAATCGTAGGGTGGATAAGTGCAGCGTATCCACCGGGATATCTGAAACGAAGTAGCGAATTTAAAGAATATGGCTGTAGTTTGTATGATAAAGCCCACACTTTTTACTCTCAATGGAGAAATATGTTCGATGAATGATGATTACCGCGATTCCCATACAGCAAAAGGTTATGGAAAGTTTTATGATAATGATTTGTTTAAAGAGGGTACTTTTGGTTATGAAATTTGGCAAAAAGAAAAAGTTATTTTGGAAGATATAGTAACTCGCTATACTAATGCTGGTCGATATTTGGATTTTGCTTGTGGAACAGGGCGCGTTTTAAGTGCTCTCGAAGATTATTTTGACGAAGCTATAGGATTAGATATATCAGAAGATATGCAAAATATTGCTAAACAAAAAATAAAAAAAGCAACACTAATTTGCGGTGACGCGACAAAAAATGATCAGCTAGTTTCTGGTAAATTTAATTGCATCAGTGCATTTAGATTTTTTTTAAATGCCCAGGAATCACTTAGGCATGACGCTTTGAAGTTCATCACAAACAAACTAGAGAATGAAAATGCCGTTTTTATATTTAACATTCATGGTAATGTGTACAGTACTCGCTGGTTTTTAGTTGCATTTGATAAAATTTTGGGGCGAAGCAAACAAAATCAAATGAGTTTAAAACAAGTTCGGAAAATGTTGGAGGTACATAATCTCGAGATAATTGAATACCATGGCGTTGGATTTATTTACAAAGTCTATTATAAGTTCATGCCTAAAGTTCTTTGGCGGTTTTTCGAGTCTGTTTTTAGTTCATTGCCATTTTTAAAAAACTTTTCCCTTTATTTTATATTTGTGTGTAAAAAACGCGATTGAATAGTTCGAGAATACTAAAAAATCTTGCTGCCCTTGTTGGCTCAAAGATTGTAGGTGATTTTTTTCTCTTTATATTATTTGTCACCATATCAAGAAAATATGGGCAAGAAGGTATAGGTGTATATTCCTTTGCCATAGCCATAACTGGTTATATTGCTGTAATTTCAGATTGGGGACTCTATAATAATACAATAAAGCGATTAAGTACTTCTGCTTCTAGCGAGAGTTTTCGATATGACATAGGTATTATTATATCTACTAGATTGATTTTGGTTGTATGTGCAACACTAATGTTGTATTTATTGTCATTATTGGTTCCTGGTGATAAGACTCTAACTCTTGCTCTTCTTATAGTAGGTTTCTTTCAGATCATTACACGATTTCATAGTGGTGTATTTGCTATATTTATATCACAGGATGATATGCCGCTAGCAAGTTTGCTAGAGGCTTGTTTGAAATTATTTAATGTTTCTTTTTGTTTGCTTGTTATATTTTCGGGCGCAGAATTAATTTTGGCTTTAATTTCATTGGTTATCACTTCACTTTTGTATGTGGGGACTGTTTTATATTATTTGAGAAAAAAATATCGTGCTGCAACCATAAAATTCAATTTAAGAAAATCTTATTTTATATTAAAAGAAAGCACCCATAATGCTTTTGCATCTTTATTGTTTCAAATTTCATCTCGTTTAGATGTTATATTGCTTGGGTTATTTCTTGGGCCAGCGTCAGCAGGTATATATAATGTTGCGTACCGTATTATTTTTATGCTGCAATTTCTTCCGCATCAAATTTCGATAACTATTTTTCCTTCGATTTCCAAAGTCTATCTAGAGAATCCTAGTAAATTACCAGAATTTTTTGCTCAAGGGTTAAATTATCTTGTATTGATTGCTACACCTATAGCACTTGGGTTAGCTCTAATATCTCTTGAGTTAATAACGTTGGTTTTTGGTTCTGAATTTGACGGCTCAATAGTTATTCTTCAACTATTGTCTATTTTACTTTTTCTTATGTTTTTTACGCATTTTTTTAGCATGTTTTTAATGTCGTGCAATCTTGAAAAAGCTCGAATGCGGGGCTATGCTATTTGTCTAGTCGTAAGTTTGATTACAAATCTGATCTTAATTCCGTTGTTTGGAACAATTGGTGCTGCTATAAGTGTTATCATTACTGAAGTTATTTTAATAAGTTATTTCTGGATTAAGCTCTCGCACTTCGCGCACACAAAAGATATTTCGAAAAGAGCGTTTTTCGCTATTATGGGTGGAATAGCTTTAGTGATAATTACTGAGTATTTGAATTTAGAAGAAATTATGTTTAAAGTGCCCGCAGCAATATTAATATATGTATTGGTGGTATCTAGTTGTCGAGATATTCGTCAAAATGAATTAGCGCTCATTTTTTCAAGACTAGTGAAATTGATTAGAAAATAAAATAATTCTCAATATGAAACTTTTTGCAAAATATTTTTTTTTGGATAATTTCCCTTTCAGTATTTTGCTTCACTTGCCTTCTCCTGCCAAAATACTGTTGTTAGATGAAACAAGAAATGCACATTGTAAAATTAGTCGTGCTTTTCCTAAATCGGTGGTTTATGAAGCGGATAATGTGTCGGTTTTAAAGAGATATTTGACTATAGATTTTACGGAAGAAGTAAGAAAATCCATTAAGCTTCATTCAGTTAATAAAAAAAATATACCATTGGAATGCAGCTCATTTGAATTGCTAATATTCATAAGTGAGCAACATGTTGTGTTGTCGAGATCTGTTTTTGAGAAAATTTTATCCCCTGAAGGTGCGGTTATTCAATTGTTTTCTCGCAGGAGTGGGCTGCCTAAAGAATATAATCATTTTCAAAAGAAAAGCATATATTACATCTATCCTACAAAAGGTAATTTTTATTGTTTATCGCGTGATTTAACGTTTCGGAATTGGCCATTTGGTTTTTTTCAACAAGGTACATTGCTGAAAGTTAGATTAACAATTTTTAAAATTCTAAACCAAGTAAAGTTAGGTATTCTGTTTAGGAAAGGTATTTGTTGTGTTTATACAAAATCGATCACATCTGTGGACCAGGATGATAGAATAATTCCCTGTGAATATCCTGAAATTGAAAGTTCGAGAGCAATATATATTCGAACAAATAGGAGTGCGTTATTACTAAATAGTATTGACCAGACTAAAATTATAAAAATACCATTTTCTCAATCTTCTTATGAGTCACTTACAAGAAACAGCAAAAACATAAAATCGATTAAGTTGCAATTACCGTATGCTTTAAGTTCTCTAATTCCAGATTCTATACTACTTGAGAAATATTCTAATATCTCTTTCTGGCAAGAAAATATTGTTGCTGGGAATGTAGCAAGTGCATATCAGTGGAATTATGGTAAGTCAAAAATTATTGCAGAAGCTGCGGCTGCTTACCTGTGTCAAATGCACAAGCACACGGGCGTTCAGACAGTCCTAACAGAAAAAATAGTAAGAAAAATATTAGATAAGGATTTTAATCAAATATCACTTTCTTTAGATCTTCGCCGTATAGAAATGCTTGAAGAGATATATATGCTGTTGAAAAGGGTATTAATAGGAAAATCCATACCGCTGGTTTTATCTCACGGAGATTTTTGGAACGGTAATGTGTTAGTTTTAAACAATAACCAGATAAAGGGTGTAATTGATTGGGACGAATCAAGCAATCTTGATTTTCCTCTGCTAGATCTCTTGCATTATATAGTAAATATAAACAAGTTTATTGGTATTAATTATTTTTCACAAGCACTCTTATTTCTATTTTTAAATACAGAAAAGAGTAGTTTTCCTCACAGTTTGATAAATAATTATCTAAATTACATGGGAATCGATAAGGAGTTACATAAAAGTCTTATCATTGTTTATTGGATAAGACGAATATCTCTGTGGATGACTATCGATGTATCTCATGAAAATATGTCCGCTAACGAAATGAAATGGTTTAAAAGAAATTTCGTGGATAAGTTGCCGAAGTTGAGAGAGATATTGCGAACCTGTTCGATTTAAATATGAGCAAGTTCGCAAAACAGGATCACTTCCTAATGATCCTTAACTGAAAATTATTGACTTTTCCTGGAGCCTCAGTTGGTGAAGCAGTGGTTGAGTAAATTCGTAGTGCTACGTCGTATTCGTTAGCCCATGGAGAGGATATGCTTCCATTATTTGCAAGGGCTTCAGGTGTTGAATACTGGCCTGAAGCAGGCGACATCCATTGCATAGTATAGTTCCCCGCAGGTAAGTTAACACTTAATTCGACACCTGTCCCTACATCACCATAAAAGTATGCAATATATTCTTCTCCAGCTTTCCCTCGTACTGCATATTGGACGTTTGCGGTACCAAAGTTACTTGAGACTAAAGGAATGAGTTCATATACTTCATTAATTAAAGAGGAAAGAAAAACAGAAAACCGTCCATGATCTTCCATAACATTCCTAACATTAGCGTTAGCTAAAAAAGAATCCATCGACGTGAAGGGGTCGGGCCCGCTGAAAGGAAGTGAGCACTCAATAGAGCCGGAGCCACCTTGAGCCATTCCCTTCCAAATGGTGCGTCTATAGTATTTTCTATTGTTCGAGTTTCGACATGCTTTTCCACCCCAAAGAGTACCCGTTGCCCCACTAATACTCACTAGCTCAGTATGAATTATGGGTAGACTTTCGTTAATCCCTATATTCTCACCTTGATGCAAGCCACCAATATCGACATTGATGTCTTTATAAATACCTTCAGATATTGTAATTGGAATGTCGTACGGGTCGTATCCGCGCAACCAGGGAAGGTAATAGGTATTTGCTAATGTGGTAAAATTACTTCCATTGTTTGGATAACGCTCCATTTCATTCCCTATTTCCCAGATAATATTATAATAACCTGAAAATCTAGCTGCCATGTAGCGTAAATAAAATTCTTTTTCCGCCATGAGCGTGTTATTCCAGGGATTTAATATTTGACCCGATGATGATTCTACGGTGACATAAGGATCTGATGCGCTTCGTCCCCAAGTGCTAAGCAGACCCATAACGACATAAATCCCATTGTTTGCTGCCACTTCAATTGCAAAATCGATCTTCTTAGTCCATGCTAAGTCGAAACTGGCGCGATCGTTATTTATTAATCGATCAAGACTTACCATCGTTGTTCCATTGTGATTTGTCTCTGAGAGGCGATTGATATAGTTAACCCAATCCTGTGTAGAAATAAATGTATTGCTGAAGTCTGCTTCATTTACTCTATAACGCCGAGTATCAGGCCAGTTTGAACCCTTATAAATAAAACCTTTTCCATTGTCAGTTTTCAAGAACCGACCAGTCCTTTTTACATGGCCGTGAACCAGAGCATTCGTTTGCGCTATTGTATTAAAGGTTCCTGTTCCTTGATCCCCGTTAAAGTCCCATGAATATTCCCATTGCCCAATTTCGTCAGGCATAAACCGCGCTTTCCATATGTTGCCTGTAGAGTCTCCATTTTCATCCCCGTCGAAAAAGCCTTCTACAACAAATGATTTGCTTCCTTTTGTAAAAACTATTTTTGGAAATTCAAAAAATTTATTGGTCGTGATATCGGATCGAGATATCTTCAGTGTAAAGGTGTTGTAGAGCTCTACTTCTGAAGAGGCTGGGATAACTGTGGTCGCACTAAATGCTATTGTGGTGTGGAAAACAAGAAAAATAGCGAGTAGATAGTCGGGCTTCAATATTTTTTCTATGATTTTGTGAGTATTAAAATTTGTCACGGGGGCTACTCCTTGAAGAACGTCTTTTGTAATCATCACCTAGCTGTAAATTTAATGATGTTATAAGCTTGTTGATCTAAAATTTATAAGCTAGAGTTTCATTATTTTTTGGTTAGAAGTTTTAAGGTGGTGGAATGGTGTTGCGCGCATTGATACCATCTATGTTAGAAAAAGGCGCAACTGTATTAATAATTGCGCCATTCTTGACTTTCTAGATGCTCTGACAAATTATATCTGACGCTGTTGATTCACCTGCGCTGTTAAAGGCGCTCACTTTAAAACAAACACTGTCTGAGTAACGCAGTTGCAGATCAATACCTGCATTAAATGAGTAGGCAGGTGCAGTTGAGTCAAACCCCGCATCATTAGCATTAATAGTTTTTGTTAATGAGGTGGTTGACCCTGCATTACTACCCGAATATAGCTTATAACCAAGAATGTTTTCTTCAGCTGGATTTGCGTCCCAATTTAAGTTCAACATCACATTATTTGCACAGTTACT
>Ga0256830_1002555_pt1 | contig 11889 bp, 11 predicted proteins | sample 128326metaG_FD_190537 | JGI IMG/M metagenome (GOLD analysis project Ga0256830, IMG submission 190537) | Hydrothermal vent microbial communities from Lau Basin, Pacific Ocean - 128-326 | ecosystem: Environmental > Aquatic > Marine > Hydrothermal vents | place: Pacific Ocean: Lau Basin | collected...
TATTGGGGTCTCGGTATTGGGGTCTGACCCCTTTTTAGATTCTTTTTAGATTTTAGCAGTAGGATTTCGCCATTCAGCCCCATTCTACCAAGTCCTTGGCGAGGCATTGAGAAACCATATCTGCATCTACGTCTTTCATTGGGGGTAACAAACCTAGTAAGGGTTCTTGCATTTTTATTTGAATACTATCCAGTAATTCGGGCACCATGCTGACATTGGGGTCCATGATGTTGGCAACCCAACCTTTAAACTCTAAACCCGAGGCTTTAATACTTTGGTAAGTCAACAATGCATGGTTTATGCAGCCTAGTCTAATCGCAACGACCATGATCACTGGAAGCTGCATCTGCACGGCAACATCGGCCATGGTCTGACGCCCATCGATGGGTACCATCCAACCACCTACGCCTTCAACAATCACCACATCTGCACTATGGGTCAGTGCTTTATAAGCGGATAGGATTTTTTCCAATTCAATTCGCTGAGACACTCTGTGTGCAGCAATATGCGGCGCGATAGCGGGTTCAAAACAATAGGGATTGACCCGGTCATACGGGACTTCACAATTCGCTTGCCGCATGAGATCTTGTGCATCTGTATTGCGTAAACCCTCGGCGGTTTGCAGCGCTCCTGATGCAATGGGTTTCATGCCCACAACCTTTTGCTCTGCATCGGCAAACATTTTAATAATCCCAGATGAAACCAAGGTTTTACCAACTTCTGTATCCGTGCCTGTAACAAAAAAACCCTTATTCATATCGCCTCTTATATTTTTTTAATGGGTATAGATATGGGCAAACCTAAATGTTCTTTACCTTGAAAACTATGCCGTTTTTTCTCTGGAACCCAGGCATGCCCATAAACAATCTCATAACTCGCAGGTAGGCTTCCATCCTTGCGGAATGCCTCATAAGCCTGGGTCATTGCGCGCAATGTGTTTTTACCGGTTAATCCAATCGATCTTCCTGCGGTTGCATTACGCGAGCCGATTTGCTTGAGATCCTGCATCAACTTAGACACTGTCTGATAGGTCAAAGTGATGTTTTCAGTTTCCATCACCGGATTGACCAAACCCGAGCGCATTAAGGCATCACCCAGATCGTGCATGTCGATAAATGGACTAACATGTGTTTTGTTATCGGCATGCGCCCAACTTTTTCTTAATTCCTTTAGAGTATCCGGCCCCAGGGTTGAGAACATTAATAGGCCACCCGGCTTTAACACCCGATAACATTCCTGAAAAAGTCGATCAGGGTCATTACTCCATTGAAATGCAAGACTTGAAAATACCAAATCAACGGAGTTATCTGCGAGCGAAATTGATTCTGCATCCGCACACAAAAATAACTGAGACCGCCGCAAACGATTCATGATACTTCTCTGTTTTTTGGCATACACCAACATACCCAAGGCCATATCGAGATTAATCACGGATGATTTTTTAAAGATTTGGCTTAATCCTCGCGCGCAATAACCGGTGCCCGAGCCCAGATCAAGAATAATCTCAGGCGCATAGTTAATGCTCGCTAGGGATTCAAATAAATGATCAACAACGGCTCGTTGCAGCACTGCCGCTTCGTCGTATTTTTTTGCCGCGTTGTCGAAACTTTTTCGGGTCCAACTTTTATTGATAGTAAACTCTGTATTCGCAGGTGATTTCATTTTATAAACGCTTTAACAACACTGACAAATTCATCCACATGAGAAATAAATGGTGCATGAGATGCGTGCTCAAAAATGTGAACATCGGCTTGTGGCATACGAGACTGCATGTCTTCAGCAACCCGAGCAGGCACTAAAGTATCGAGATGACCGAACATCAATAATGTAGGAATATGCAAATCCGCTAGAACTTCTACAAAACTAAGTTCTCGGAGCAATGCTAAACCCCCACGTAGCGCGACTAAACTTGGCACACCGTGGTGCTCCATATTTTTTTTTAATTCCCGCACCGTTTGCTTGGCGTGCTCACCGCCCATGGCCTGGATCGACAAAAAACGATTCAAGGTGGTTTTATAATCTTGCTCCAAGCCACTCGCAAACTGGCTGAGCACATTGCCATCCATGGCATGCAACCACTGCTCTGTACGCACAAACTGAGCATTACAGGCAAGCAACAAAAGTTGCTTGACGGGTTGCGGTTGATGAGCTTGTTGCTGAAGGGCAATGTGCATGGCAATCAAACCACCCATTGACCATCCTAGCCATGCTGCATTTTTGGGAGTAACGGCGCGTACTTGCGCGGCGACTTTTTCAATCGTATAAGCTTTTGTATCATCCCACGGGCTACGCCCATGTCCTGGCAAATCAACCAGGGTCAAACGAAAACTCTGTTCTAATTGCTTCACCACCACCGACCATGCCGCACCGCTTAAGCCCCAGCCATGCAATAAAACCAAATCAGGCCCTTGGCCTCTTACTTCTGTGTATACTGTCACTGCTTATTTTCCTTAGTCGGTGGGTATACCTAAACTCATCACGCTTTGTGCATAGCCAGCACTTCGAGCAACTGATTAACATGTTCAATACTGTGCGCAGCGGATAAGGTCACACGCAATCTCGCCGTACCCTTCGGTACTGTTGGCGACCGAATAGCGGTTACTAATATATTTTTTTCCCACAAGGCATTGCTCAGGGCTAATGCACGTTCAGCATCACCCACCAAGATGGGCTGAATGGCCGTTGCCGATGGCATGAGATCCAAAGCAAGATCGGCCGCGCCCTGACGAAAATAGTTAATCAAGTCTTGTAAATGTTCGCGCCGCCAGGCCTCCTGCTGAATAACCCTGAGGCTCACTGATGCCGCAGCGGCAAACGCCGGTGGCATCGCGGTGGTATAAACATAGGTTCGTGCATATTGAATAAGATATTCGATTAAATCATTCGAGCCAGCGACAAATGCACCCGACACTCCGATGGCTTTTCCAAGGGTGGCCATAAAAACCGGGACCTGCTGTTGATTCAATCCAAATTTTTCTATCGTGCCGGCACCCGTCTGACCCAACACACCAAAGCCATGCGCATCATCCACCATTAACCACGCATCATTTTTTTGGCTTAATGCGGCTAATCGATCCAACTCAGCAATATCACCATCCATGCTGAATATCGCATCGCTGAGCACGAGCTTATTGTGTGCAGCAGACTTTTCAAGCTGTTGGGCTAACTGTTCGAGGTCGGCGTGTTGATAGCGGCTAAAGTTTGCAGCTGAATATCGTCCTGCATCAATCAAAGAAGCATGATTTAATTTATCTTCAAAAATTTCGTCATTGCGCTTTAATAAGGCGGTAACAACACCGATATTTGCCATATAGCCGGTAGAGAATAATAAGGCGCGCTCACGCCCGACAAATTCCGCCAGTTGCTCTTCGAGTTCGTGGTGAGCATGGCTATGTCCATTGACTAAATGCGCCGCACCACTGCCCACACCGTAGTCCGCCACACTTTTCACAACGGCTTGGCAAACCAACGGGTGATTCGCTAAGCCTAAATAATCATTACTGCAAAAAGACAATACCTGCTTGCCATCCACTTGCTGCATAGGCGCTTGCGGCCCTGTAGCAACCCGGCGAAAACGAATGAGCTGTTGCTCTGCACGCTGTTTTAGTTCGACGCGAATACGGTCTTCAAATGTTTGCTTAACTTGCTTCACCACGAAGGACACAGAGAAAAAACAGACCGATACAGGATTAGGATTGGAATTCTATCACTGATTCGGTCACTTGCTGTCTACGCTGCTGAGTATCACCGCGTATTTCGAGTTTAAGACTCGAAATCATATTTAAGTCATCTTCAACTTGACGGCCTTGGGTCGTTAAGTAGTTGCCTATCATGACGCCTGATGCCCCCGCCATAAAGATCATCGATTGCATATCACCGAGAAAACCACGACCACCGGCAATGCGAATTTCAGCCCTTGGTAACATATACCGAAACGTGGCGATTGCACGCAATATCTCCATCGGTGTAAGGGGTTTAATATCTTGCATTGGAGTACCCGCAGCGGGGTTTAAAAAGTTCAAAGGCACTGACTCTATGTTGAGTTTACGCAGGGTATCCGCTAATTCAACACGTTGCTTTAAACTCTCTCCCATACCTAATATCCCACCCGCACAGACACGCAAGCCTGCATCAGTGGCATGTTTAATGGTATCTATATTTTCTTTATAGCTATGGGTAGTGCAAACATTGTCAAAAAAACTTTCTGCTGATTCAAGATTATGATGGTAATTTTCTAACCCCGATTGCTTCAACATCGTTGCGCTATCCGCATCTAAAACACCTAAGCTACCACAACGGCCAATGTCAGTTTCTTGCGCTAGCGTTTGCAAATATTCTTGCAACTGGGCTTTTTCCTTTGCGTTACGAACCCCCCAGCCTTTTGAGACAATGCCAATATCACTCGCGCCCCATTCCCGCGCTTGCCGCGCTTGCTCCAACAAGGTCTCTTTTGGAATATAATTATACACCGGCGCTGCGGTTTTATGGTGTGCACTTTGGGAACAAAAAGAACAATCCTCGGAACAATTGCCCGAACGCACATTAGAAATCGCACAAACTTCGATTTCATTGCCGCGAAAAGTCTTGCGCAGTCTATCCGCCCCGGCCATCATCCAAGGCAAGTAATCATCCTCTAGCGCTATCATCCAACACGCTTCTTCGACGCTCATTTCGCCGCCATCAAGGACTCGCTGGGTTATTTCATCTATTTTGCAAAACACTGTATTATCAATCATCAAATTCTCCATGGTACTCCCATCAATGCTTGGATGGCCGAAGTAGTCAGTGATGCAAGTTTAGAGCAACCAACATAGCTGTCAATTCTCAGAATTTCGAAGGTTTACTAATGCATGCTTTGTGATCACATTACCAGCAACCCCTGCTTACTCTGTGATACTCAAACAGTCGCTAACACGCTGACTTGCCAGGCTTGTTTTCAGGACTTATTACCTGTAAATAATGCCTGCTACCAATGCGCACTTCCGCTAAATACCCCGTTAAAACAAGGCGATAATGCCGCAACGACAATTCAGCTTTGTGGCCACTGCTTAAGTCACCCTCCCAGCTTTGATTATGCGCTTGCTGCGTTTTTATACGCGCAACCCCTGGACTATTTAATCCGCCAGTTTAAATTTTCAAATCAACTACTGACAGGGCATGCGCTTGCAAAGCTGATGCTTAAGACCCTCAAACCTTCAATAAATAGCCAACCAGAGTGCTTAATACCCGTTCCCCTACATCCCAAGAAACTGAAATCCAGGGGTTATAATCAAGCCCAGGAACTGGCTTACCCTATCGCTAAATCACTTGCCATCAATATTGACCTGACTTCTTGCGCTAGAACAAAGCACACCCAGATCCAGTCCAAACTGGCAAAAACAGACCGCAGAAGTAATATGAAAAACGCATTTGAGGTGATCAAACCTATTTCCGCTGAGCATGTGGTTTTAATTGATGACATTATGACGACCGGCAACACGCTCAATGAACTGGCTAAGCAAGTTAAAAAAAGCGGCGTAAAAACCGTCGGGGTCTGGGTATGCGCCAGAGCAGTGCTTGAATAACAACAATCCACTAGCCAATGACAAACGCTAGGTTTAAACTACGCGTCCTTTTAAATATTTGCTCAAAATGACTAACGCACTCATATTAAAAAAACTCAACAAGACCTACACTAATGGCTTTAGCGCAATCAATGGAATTGACCTTGAGGTCAAGCAAGGGGACTTCTTCGCACTCCTAGGTCCTAACGGCGCCGGAAAATCTACCATCATCGGTATTATTAGCTCGCTGATTAATAAAACAAGTGGCGAGGTTAAGGTTTTTGGGCATGATCTTGATCGTGAGCTGAATTTAGCCAAAAAACACATTGGCCTCGTACCTCAAGAATTCAATTTCAACATGTTTGAACCAGTCGAAGAAATCATCATTAATCAAGGTGGTTATTACGGAATACGCCGTAAATTGGCTCGTCAACGTGCGGCAACGATGTTGAAAAAACTCGACTTATGGGACAAGCGCAAGGACATGGCGAGAAACTTGTCAGGTGGCATGAAACGAAGACTGATGATTGCTCGTTCACTGGTACATGAACCCAAGCTATTAATACTTGATGAACCTACTGCGGGTGTCGATGTTGAAATCCGCCATACCATGTGGACTTTTTTAGAAGAGATCAACGCTGCGGGGACTACCATTATTTTAACCACTCATTATCTTGAAGAAGCAGAAAATCTCTGTCGCAATATTGCAATCATTGATCAGGGTGAAATATTACAAAACACCAGTATGAAAAACTTGCTGGGGCAATTAAATACAGAAACCTTCATATTAGATCTAAAACAAGCCCAGAGTACGGTGCCCACCCTAACCGGTTACAAGGTTCGCCTGAAAGATCTCAACTGCCTTGAAGTAGAGGTTCACAAATCACAAAGCATGAATGATTTATTCACTGAACTTAAACAACAAAATATTGAAGTGCTAAGCATGCGAAATAAAGTTAACCGACTCGAAGAGTTATTTATGTCTATTTTGAAAAAAAATGCATCGGCGACTGCCGTTAATGCAATAGAAAACACCATAAAGGCCAATTAAAGCAATGTCTGCAGCAGAAAAATGGGTTGCGTTTCAAACAATCCTCATCAAAGAAATATTACGTTTCATGCGTATTTGGCTACAAACCATTTTACCTCCGGCGATTACCACTACGCTGTATTTTGTCATCTTTGGTAATTTGATTGGCTCACAAATCGCAGACATGGATGGCTTCACTTATATGGAATATATCGTTCCAGGGCTCATTCTAATGGCGGTATTAACCAATTCATACGCAAATGTTGTATCGTCCTTTTACGGCTCGAAATTTCAACATAATATTGAAGAAATGATTATTTCGCCGATACCTAATTATATTGTACTGCTTGGGTTTATTGCCGGAGGTGTTGCGAGAGGCCTAGTTGTTGGTGCGGTTGTAACACTGGTTTCGCTCTTTTTTACGGATCTGAATATCCAACATGTCGGCTTATCAGCGCTGGTTGTATTTTTAACCGCATTTCTTTTTGCCATTGCGGGATTGATTAATGGAATATATGCCAATAGTTTTGATGATATTTCAATTATCCCTACCTTTGTATTGACCCCACTCACCTATTTAGGCGGCGTCTTTTATACGATTAAGATGTTACCTGAGTTTTGGCAAACTGTTTCTCTGATTAATCCAGTATTGTATATGGTCAATGCATTCAGACACGGTATACTCGGCGTTAGTGATATTGATGTTTACCGCGGTATTTTCATTATTGCTATCTTTTGCATTGGACTATTTGCATGGGCTTTATCGTTATTGAATCGCGGAGTAGGCATTCGAAACTAAAACGCATATACTCCATAGGCAGACCGTACTAAAACTTTTAATGTTATAAACAACGTGGAATAGACGATGACAAGCCAAGAAAAAATAGAATTTCTACTCGAAAAACAACGATCTACTAAAATAAAAATCGGGGTCTCGATTGGTCTAGTACTGATCATATATTTTTTTTCCTATGGCGGACTTATCGATAAAGCACCCGCCAGCTTTATGTACTTCCAATTATTCACATCCATTATCATGGTCATCATGCTTTTTATGCTTAACCGCATTTCGTTCGGACTCTTAAACCGGAAGTTCAGCAAACAAGCCGAATATTCTGACATTGTTAAACAACTCACCCAAAATGATGTCGATGAAAAAATTAAAGTGATTGTAGCGCGAGTCGATGGCCAGCAATCTTAGGGGATGGGCAATCCCATTCCAGGCTAGCGCTAAAATGCAGGATATTCTTCGGCCCCCGCCTTTATTTTGATGTTCTTTTTTCTCTGCGCTTTTTGTAATACATTATTATTTTTTAAATGCATATCAACTCGCTTTCCCATTTTGACACTGCCCACACGCCCATTAGCAAGCACGATCCATTGCGCATTATCGGTAGTATGAGAAAAAACAGCCTCTAAATAAATTTTATCACTACTATCGACTGATCCCTGCCAACGTTCATTTCCCCGCAGTAACTCTCCCGCTAAAGGATTTATTCTAAAACTCATATTTTCCACCGATACTGTCGCATGAAGCACCGCATAAACGGTGACTTCGTTTTCCGAGGTTTTTTCCACTGAAGCATTTATCGTCCATGGTATAGTGGGTTTACTTGCCATCGCGAGGGGTAAAAAGGCCGTCGTAAACAACAAAGCGCTTAGCATAGAAAAGCAACAAGCGTTAAATCGTCTGCCTGAAAAAATATTTTTTATTCGCATCATTTTTTTAAAACACATCTAATTTATAAGAACCAAAACGAACAATAGCCGGCGTAGCAGATGAACGAGCTATTCTGACATAGTAAAAACCACTTGCATTAATCGTTAAGTCTTGCACCGAAGCAAGATTGATAGCGGACACATTGTCCGCCGTCGCTATTTCGGTTATGCCATCGGCAGCAAAAACCGTTAACACGGTATCGGCTCCACTATACAACTTCGATGTTTTAAAACGATAAGTGGTATTTTTTTCCAAATAAACTTTTAACCAGTCTTCATCTTCTTGATCATGAAAGGTTCTTTGTTGTTTTACAGGTAATGTCTCTGCTTGCATATTTTCAATGGCAATGGCATCCATAGATTCGTACTCATCCAACGCTGCGAATATTGACCGGTCATTAGCCACTGCCGAAATATTTGAACCCTGCCATAATTCCATAAAGTCTTGCATGCTCACATTATCCACGCCCTTCATTGCCTGCAAGGTATCCCAAAGTGATTGTTGCTCAGCAATATTATCAAACGTTTCTTGTTCATTACTGGCATCGAATAAATCCCAAAGCACTACACTAACCGCGAGTTCTCCGGCCATTCCCCCAGTTTGCGTTTTTGGTGAAAATACATTACGCCCTCCGCTAGGAACTTCTAATGCGTAGTTATACAAACTCACGCCTTTGCCATCGGTATCTACATAGGCATCAGCGTCGGCAATTCCTTCGTACCGCCTTACCATGGATGAAAAAGCAGTTGCAAAACCTTCTGACCACGCCAAACGCAAGTCTTGATTATTATCGTATAAATAATGCACCCCGCCTGGGCTATCATCTTCAGAATAAGTATTTAAAATAAAATGCCCGACTTCATGCAATACAACCGCATCATCAAATGCATCGCTATCATTTGCACTACCCAATAGATGAATGGTATCTAGGCCATCACACTCCGATCCGGTGAAGGATGCAGGGCAATAAAATGTTCCGCGTTCATTGCCGTCATACCATACGGCATTAAGCGCAGGGATATTTCCAAGCCCTACGCCATTCAGAACATATTTATGGGCCGCGACCATTTGATCGAAAATATTAAACGCAGAAGATGCGATGAGACTAGCAACCACTAAATCCACTCGCTGCCCATGCTCTTTGCTCGGAGTAAAATTCTGGGTAGCCACTGCATACGGAAAACCAGACTCACCTTTGACTAAGCTTGGATCGACCGACAAACCGCCTTTAGCCAAGATTCTCACTCTATATTGAACGGCTAAATCGACCTCGGCAATATTGAGTTTATACACACCCAGATCATCAGAAATTGTGCTCGCCACCACTTGATCGCTTGCGCTGACTAGCTCAACCTGTGCTTGACGGATTGGCATTGCAGACCAACTCAATTTTTCGTTATCGACTTTCTGATCGGCATAACAAGCAACACCTGAAACAAGGTTTTGTTCCGCTGTAAAAATAACATCGTCGCAAGCAACAATAAGCCGATCTGGTTTTCCATCCACAACATTTTGCACCAAATCATTGCTTTCATCGTTCTTACATGCGCTTAAAAAAAATAAACTCGCTATTAGAAATATAGATACAACCTGTCTCATAATGTTCTTATTAGTAGGGGATTGTTACTAGGTCATCGGCCTTGCTTAGCCAAGTGCAAGCAAAATAACAGTGATAGAGTTGGCAAAAAAAAGGGCCGCGAATGCGGCCCTAAGCGTTATTTTTATATATTAATTATTAGCGTTACGGTGTACCCAGTGAAGCACAGGTTTCACCCGTGCTAGCAAGCGCTGCACCTTTTATAGTGTACCAACCAATAGGTTCATCCATCACAACAGTTGCAGGCGTATTAACATCTGCATCTGCATCAGCACTCATGACCAACCACAAACTCGCGCCGGTTGCACAGTAGACCGTCTCAGTCGTGCCATCAAATTCCCAATAAGTCCAGGTTTCGACTGCCTTAGACGTGTTATCAGCCAACTTTATGCTTCCCTTTGATATTGTAGGGACATCAACTTTAGCAATAACGGATATCGTCTTCTCTTCATCCGTTGCATCAAGCTCAGCAGTAATAGGTGCACCTGTTGCCACCATGACTTCACCACCCTTGGTTGGATCAAACACGCGTAGCTCGTAATGAAAGCTAACACCTATACCCTTATAATAAACGTTCGCATCAACTTCACCACCATAGCTATTATCAGGTGTACGTGTTGAAGTGAACTCTTGTCCAACTGTGCCCGCAATTAATGGATATTCGACGTAGTTAACCGGATCCCAATTGATAGGCTCAACCGCACCATAACCTTGCTCATCATATTCAACCCAAAAATAAGCATTGTCTCCGGCAGTGTTGTTTGGATCACCTTGCTCATCAAAAGCTTGGTAATCTACGACTTCTAACTGATTCATATTTTTCGCAATGAAGCCTAACCAAGAATTACGTGCTTCTGTAGTCCCTACACCCTTAGGCATTCCACCGGCGTACTCAACCGTAGTGCCATCAGCCATTGCAACCGATGTTGGGCTTGTCATGCAAACAACAAAAGATTTGTCGCCTATTTTAACTTCCTGAGTGTCTGCCACATCTTTACAAACCCTCGTTTTGGCCGCTGCCACTTTGTCCGCATCCGCAATACCACGCGACATCATCCCAAAACGCACACCCTTGAATGCTTGTTGCCACGGAATGATATTGCCCGCTGCATTCATCGCATTGACCTCTGCGCCGTATTTAGCCACGATATAAAAAGCGGCTTTGCGATCACCTTCCTCTTCGGTGATTTTTATAATTGGCAATTTATTGCCCAATGAATCCGTCAACAAGCCATCTCTCACTAAATCAACAGAAAAACTAAACTCACCTTTGTCATCCTTTTCTGTAACAACCACACCGAGTTCAATCTCTAGCGGAATACCATCACCTTCACCCCAATCTACACTGCGTGTTTCATGGTTCCAACGACCTTGTGCAATGACACCTGCATCTTGGTCTGCAAACTGATATTCAGACCATGCCCAGATACCGAGTTTCCAGTCAAATTTCGCCGCTGGGTTAATTTTTTGAAAAGTGGATGAGCTGTAGGGGTCGCACCAGAACCATTCAGCAGAATCAGCGCTGATTCTATCTTTGCATTCTGTTGGTAAATTATCGACCACAACGCTGGTATTGTCCTCATTATATTTTGCCGCGTTAACACTATAATAACCTCCATAATTTTCATCGCGAATGAAGGCGCCTAACGACCCGTCGGACGACTGGTCGTAAACCTTACCATTTTGCTTATTGTAAAAAGTAACTTGGCCACGTTTGAGTGCGGTAATTTGACTGCCATCCGGGCCATTCACCAGTTTTTCTCTGACTAAACGAAAAGTTCCTTCAGTGCTAGAGCCCTTGAAAATAACTTCTCTGTCTTGCTCAGTATCAGGATCCCATTCTTGTCGGGGATATTCTTCGCCAGCTCGACTGCGAAACGCTGCAATCCAAGTGTTGCGATCACCCATGAAGTTGATCGGCGAGAGTTTCGTAATCCGCACATCTTCACCCGATGCAATAGACTCTTCTAACGCTTTCGCTTGCAAATTAGTGATATCG
>Ga0256830_1002556_pt1 | contig 11888 bp, 12 predicted proteins | sample 128326metaG_FD_190537 | JGI IMG/M metagenome (GOLD analysis project Ga0256830, IMG submission 190537) | Hydrothermal vent microbial communities from Lau Basin, Pacific Ocean - 128-326 | ecosystem: Environmental > Aquatic > Marine > Hydrothermal vents | place: Pacific Ocean: Lau Basin | collected...
CAAGGGGTTCAAGGACAAGATGGCGGCGGTGCGGGCGCTGGCGGCGGCGGGCGACCCCCGCGCCGTTCCCGCCCTCGAGGCGCTGCTGGCCCGCAAGCTCTACCAGACGAAGGAGAGTGGCCAGGTGGTGATCGCCGAGCGCGAGGCCGGCGCCTATCGGCGGCGCGATCCGCTGACGGGCGCCGACCTCGGCACGGTCGCGAAATCGGAAATCCGCCGCCTCCGGACCAACAACCGCCTGCGTACGGAAGTCCGCACCGCCTTGGGCGGGCTCACCCTTCTCAGCGACGATCCCGAGCGCCGCCGCGCCGCCGCCGCCGCGATCTTCAAGTCCCGCCCGGCCGGCCTCCTCCCCCTCCTCGATCGGGCGATCGCGCGAGAGAGCGACGCCGCCATCCGGCGCGGTCTGGTCCGCGCCGCGGCCGCCGTGCGACTGGTGCGCGCCAGCTCGTGGCAGGACCGCGCCGCGGCCGTCGACGAGCTGGCGCAATCGTCGGACCCGGCGGTGCTGTCCCTGCTGCGCGGCGTGCTCAGGCAGGCGGCGGACGGGACGTTCGAGGAGCCCAGCGAAACCGTGCGCGCGGCCGCGGAGAAGGCCCTGTCGCAGATCGAGAGCCGGCTCGCGATGTGGAGCTTCCTGGGCCGCCTGTTCCAGGGGCTCAGCCTCGGCTCCGTCCTTCTGCTGGCGGCGATCGGGCTCGCCATCACCTTCGGCGTGATGGGGGTTATCAACATGGCCCATGGCGAGATGGTGATGCTCGGCGCCTACACCACTTTCGTCGTCCAGGCGGCGTTCGGCGCCGTCGTACCCGCCGCCCTCGACTGGTCGTTGATCGTCGCGGTGCCGGCCGCGTTCCTGGTGGCCGGCGCCGCCGGCGTCGCGATCGAACGCGGCATCATCCGTTTTCTCTACGGCCGCCCCTTGGAGACCCTGCTCGCCACCTGGGGCCTCAGCCTGATCCTGCAGCAGCTCGTGCGCACCGTCTTCGGGCCCACCAACCGCGAGGTGAGCAGCCCGTCCTGGATGACCGGCGCGATCGAGCTGCCCGGCGGCATGCTCCTGACCCACAACCGTCTGTGGATCATCGCCTTCAGCCTGGCCGTGGTCGCCATGCTGGCCCTGGTCCTGCGGCGGACCGCCTTCGGCCTCCAGATGCGCTCGGTGACCCAGAACCGACGCATGGCCGGCGCCATGGGCATCCGAACCGGACGCATCGACGCCCTGACCTTCGGGCTCGGCTCGGGCATCGCCGGCATGGCGGGCGTTGCGCTCAGCCAGATCGACAATGTCAGCCCCAATCTGGGCCAAGCCTACATCGTCGATTCCTTCATGGTCGTCGTGTTCGGCGGCGTCGGCAACCTGATGGGAACGCTGGTCGGCGCGACCACGCTCGGGATCGTCAACAAGTTCCTCGAGGCATGGTCGGGCGCGGTGGTCGCCAAGATCCTGGTTCTGGTCGCCGTCATCCTGTTCATCCAGAAGCGCCCGAGAGGGCTGTTCGCCCTCAAGGGTCGGGTGGCGGAGTCGTGACCGACCGGCGGCCCCGCCTCCTGCCCGATTGGCTGGCGCGCGACCGCGGCGGCCTCGTGCTCCTCGTGCTCGTCGCCGGGGCCGCGGTGCTGGTGCCGGTCGCCAATCTGGCGGTCCCCGCCGACTCGGCCTTCCACGTTCCGAGCTGGGTGGTGTCGCTGCTCGGGAAGTATCTCAGCTTCGCGCTGCTCGCGCTGAGTGTCGATCTGGTCTGGGGGTTCGCCGGGATCCTCAGCCTCGGGCACGGCGCGTTCTTCGCGCTGGGCGGCTACGCCATGGGCATGTACCTGATGCGTCAGATCGGGTCGCGCGGGGTCTACGGCCATCCGGTGCTGCCGGACTTCATGGTGTTCCTCGACTGGAAGGAGTTGCCCTGGTACTGGATCGGCTTCGACAGCTTCCCCTTCGCCGCCCTGATGGCGCTGCTGGTTCCGGGGCTGCTCGCGTTCGTGTTCGGCTGGTTCGCCTTCCGCTCGCGGGTGACGGGGGTCTACCTCTCGATCATCAGCCAGGCGATGACCTTCGCGCTGATGCTCGCCTTCTTCCGCAACGACATGGGGTTCGGCGGCAACAACGGGCTGACCGACTTCAAGGACATGCTCGGCTTCCCCCTTCAGTCGGACGCCACCCGGGCCGGCCTGTTCGCCGCCTCGGCGGTGGCGCTGATCGGGGGCTACCTGCTGTGCCGCTTCATCGTCGCCTCCAAGCTCGGCCGCATCCTGGTCGCCATCCGCGACGCGGAAAGTCGGATTCGTTTTCTCGGCTACCGGCCCGAACACTACAAGCTGTTCGCCTTCACCGTCTCGGGGGCGCTCGCCGGGCTGGCGGGGGCGCTTTACGTGCCGCAGGTCGGCATCATCAACCCCGGCGAGTTTGCCCCCGCCAACTCCATCGAGATCGTCATCTGGGTGGCCATCGGCGGGCGCGGTTCGCTCTACGGCGCGGTGCTCGGCGCGATTCTCGTCAACTACGCCAAGACCTATTTCACCGGGGCGCTGCCCGATCTGTGGCTGTTCGTCCTCGGGGGGATGTTCGTCGCGGTGACGCTGTTCCTGCCCAAGGGCATCGTTGGCCGCGTTCCGACGTTCGCGTCCCTCGCCCGCTTCCGCGCCGGCCGGCGGCCGGACCCCGGCCTCGCCCGAGGCGCCGACGGTTGATCCCGAGATGGACCCGGCGAAGGCACCGATTCTCTATCTCGACGGAGTGACCGTCAGCTTCGACGGCTTTCGGGCGCTGAACGGCCTCAGCTTCTACGTCGAGCCGGGAGAGCTCCGCGCCGTCATCGGGCCGAACGGCGCCGGCAAGACGACCATGATGGACGTCGTCACCGGCCGGACGCGGCCCGACAAGGGGGACGTCATCTTCCGCGGCGAGCACGACCTGACCGGCCTGGACGAGGCCCGCATCGCCGAGCTGGGCATCGGCCGGAAGTTCCAGAAGCCGACCGTCTTCGAAAGCCATAGCGTGTTCGAGAACCTCGCCATCGCCCTCAAGGCCGACCGCCGGGCGCGCGCGACCCTGTTCGCGCGCCTTTCGCCGCACCAGCGCGCGCGCATCGACGAGGTGCTGGAGACCACGGCGCTGGCGGCGTTCAGCGCCCGGCCCGCGGGCGCGCTCTCGCACGGACAGAAGCAGTGGCTCGAGATCGGCATGTTGCTGATGCAGGACCCGGACCTGCTTCTCGTCGACGAGCCCGTCGCCGGCATGACCGACGCCGAGACCGAGCAGACCGGGGCGCTGCTGCGCGGGATCGCCGGCCAGCGCTCGGTGATCGTCGTCGAGCACGACATGGAGTTCGTCCGCGCCCTCGGCACGCGGGTAACCGTGCTCCACGAGGGCGCGGTCCTCGCCGAGGGATCGCTCGAGACCGTGCAGAACGACCAGCGGGTCGTCGAGGTCTATCTGGGGCGCTGAGCGATGCTCGAAGTCGACGGGATCGATCTCTTCTACGGCGCCAGCCGGGCCCTGCGCGGGGTGTGCCTGTCGGCGCCGGTCGGCGAGGTGACCTGCGTCCTCGGGCGCAACGGCGTCGGCAAGACCAGCCTGCTGCGCGCCGTCATGGGGCAGGCGCGCCTGCGTCGCGGCCGGATCGCCTGGGAAGGCAGCGACATCACCCGCCTCCCGCCCTACGACCGCGCCGCCCGGGGCATCGCCCTGGTCCCCCAGGGCCGCGAGATCTTTCACCTGCTGACGGTGGCCGAGAACCTGCGCACCGGCTTCGCCGCCCTGCCCCGCCGCGAGCGGCGGATTCCGGACGAGATCTTCACCCTGTTCCCGGTTCTCGCCGACATGCTGGACCGGCGCGGCGGCGACCTTTCCGGCGGCCAGCAACAGCAGCTCGCCATCGCCCGCGCCCTGGTGACGCGACCGCGGCTGCTGCTGCTCGACGAACCGACCGAGGGCATCCAGCCGTCCATCATCAAGGAGATCGGCAGGGTCATCCGCGACCTCGCCGGGCGCGGCGACATGGCGATTGTCCTGGTCGAGCAGTATTTCGAGTTCGCCCGCGAGCTCGCGGACCGCTATATCGTACTCGATCGCGGCGAGGTGGTACTCTCCGGCGAAACGGCCCAGATGGTGGAAGGCGATGTCCGTCGCTACCTTACGGTCTGACCTGCGACCCGAGCCGGTCCGGCTTGGCACCCCTTCGGATGGGCGCACGGTCCCGGCGTCGGGCCGTGCCGACGGGGCCGCCGAGGTCGCCTTCGCCCGGCACGGCGAGGTCACCCGCCTCGCCCACCTCTACCAGCGCGACCCCTGCCGGGTGCTGTTTCCGCGTCCCGCCCGGGCGGAGCCGGCCGCGGCCGTTCTGGTCACCACCTCGGGCGGCGTGGTCGGCGGCGATCGCCTGCGCTTCGCGATCGCGGCCGGCGCCGGCGCGCGCTGTAGCGTGACCACCCAGGCGGCGGAAAAGATTTACCGCTCCGCCGGCACCGACAGCCGGATCACGATCACCGTCGACGCCGGCCCCGGCGCGACGCTGGAATGGATGCCCCAGGAGACGATCCTGTTCGACGGCGCCCGGCTGCGCCGGTCCACCGCCATCGCCCTGGCCGGCGATGCCAGGCTGATCGCCGGCGAGATCGCGGTGTTCGGACGCCGCGCCCGCGGCGAACGCTTTGGGCGCGGCCTGTTCTGCGAATCCTGGCGGGTCCGGCGAGACGGGCGGCTGGTCTGGGCGGACGGCCTGCGGCTCGACGGCGATGTCGCCGGGACCCTGGACCGGCCGGCGGCCTTCGCCGGCGCCGCCGCGCTGGCGAGCATGATCTACGCCGGCGGGGACGCCGCCGCCCGGCTGGCCGCGGCGCGCGGTTGGCTCGACCGCCTGCCGGGCGATCTGCGCGCCGGCGCGAGCTGCCTGGGCGAGGTGCTGCTGATTCGTGTGCTGGGCCGCGATCCGCAAGAGGTCCGCAGCGGCTTCGGCGAGGTCTGGGCGGCGCTCCGGGCCGAGGCCCTGGGCTTTCCCGCCGCGCCGCCGCGCATCTGGAACGGCTGATCAGGGAGAATGAGATGCGCCTTACCCCCAGAGAGAAGGACAAGCTGCTGGTCGCCATGGCGGCCGAGGTCGCGCGCCGGCGTCTCGCCCGCGGCGTGAAGCTGAACCACCCCGAAGCGGTGGCACTGGTTACCGATTTCGTCGTCGAGGGGGCCCGCGACGGCCGCAGCGTCGCCGAACTGATGCGCGACGGCGCCGCCGTGGTCAGCCGCGCCCAGGTGATGGAAGGGATCGCCGAGATGATTCCCGAGATCCAGGTCGAGGCGACCTTCCCGGACGGCACCAAGCTGGTGACCGTCCACCAGCCGATCCGATGAGAGGGGTCTCCATGATTCCCGGAGAAATCGTTCCGGCCGACGGCCGCATCGTGCTCAACGAGGGCCGCCCAACGGTCGCGCTCGAGGTCGCGAACACCGGCGACCGCCCGATCCAGGTCGGGTCGCACTATCACTTCCACGAAGCCAACGACGCGCTTCGCTTCGACCGCGAGGCCGCCCGCGGCTTTCGCCTCGACATTCCGGCGGGAACCGCGGTCCGGTTCGAGCCCGGTCAGACGCGCGCCGTGCGCCTCGTCGCCTATGCCGGCGCCCGCGTCGCCTGCGGCTTCAAGGGCCGGATCAACGGCCCCCTCGAGGACTAGGCCATGGCGAACGACATCGAACGGTCCGCCTATGCCGACATGTTCGGCCCCACCGTCGGCGACCGCGTGCGTCTCGCCGACACCGAACTCTTCGTCGAGGTCGAGGAGGACCGCACGACTTACGGCGAGGAGGTCAAGTTCGGCGGCGGCAAGGTCATTCGCGACGGCATGGGCCAGTCGCAGAAATCGCGCCGCGAGGGCGCGGTCGATACCGTCGTCACCAACGCGCTGATCGTCGATCACGGGGGCATCCTCAAGGCCGACATCGGCATCCGCGACGGCTGCATCGCCGGCATCGGCAAGGCCGGGAACCCGGACGTCCAGCCGGGGGTCGACATCGCGATCGGACCCGGCACCGAGGTCATCGCCGGCGAGGGCAAGATCGTCACCGCCGGCGGGATCGACGCCCACATCCACTTCATTTGCCCGCAGCAGGTGGAAGAAGCGCTCTACAGCGGGATCACCACGATGCTCGGCGGCGGCACGGGACCGGCCGCCGGCACCAACGCGACCACCTGCACGCCCGGGCCGTGGCACATCGGTCGCATGCTGCAGGCGGCCGAGGGCCTGCCCGTCAATCTCGGCTTCTTCGGAAAGGGCAACGCGTCGACCCCGGCGGCGCTGATCGAGCAGGTCCGAGCCGGGGCCTGCGCGCTCAAGCTGCACGAGGACTGGGGCACGACGCCGGCGGCGATCGACGCCTGCCTCGCCGTGGCCGACGCGGCCGACGTGCAGGTCCTGATCCACACCGACACGCTGAACGAATCCGGCTTCGTCGAGAACACCGTCGCCGCCTTCAAGGGGCGGACAATCCACGCCTTCCACACCGAGGGCGCGGGCGGCGGCCACGCCCCCGACATTATCCGGCTGTGCGGCGAGCCCAACGTTCTGCCGTCCTCGACCAATCCCACAAGGCCCTTCACGGTGAACACCGTCGAGGAGCATCTCGACATGCTGATGGTGTGTCACCATCTGGACCCGCGCATCCCCGAGGACGTGGCCTTCGCCGAAAGCCGCATCCGGCGCGAGACCATCGCCGCCGAGGACATTCTCCACGACATGGGCGCATTCTCGATGATCGCCTCGGACAGCCAGGCGATGGGGCGGGTCGGCGAGGTGATCATCCGGACCTGGCAGACCGCCGACAAGATGCGCCGCCAGCGGGGCCGCCTGCCCGAGGAGACGGGCGACAACGACAACTTCCGGGTCCGCCGCTACATCGCCAAGTACACGATCAACCCCGCCATCGCCCACGGAATCGCCGACGAGGTAGGATCGGTGGAGGTCGGGAAGCTGGCCGACCTGGTGCTCTGGGAGCCGGCCTTCTTCGGCGTCAAACCGGCGCTCGTGCTCAAGGGCGGCGCCATCGCGGCGGCGCCGATGGGCGATCCCAACGCCTCGATTCCGACCCCCCAGCCGGTGCACTACCGGCCCATGTTCGCCACCTTCGGCGGAGCGGCGGCGGCCAGCACGGTCACCTTCGTCAGCGGCGCGGCCCTGGAGGACGGCGTCGGCGAGCGGCTCGGCCTGGCGCGCCGGCTGGTCGCGGTCTCGGACACGCGCGGCGGGATCGGCAAGGCGGCGATGGTCCTGAACGACGCGACACCGGTCATCGAGGTCGATCCCGAGACCTACGAAGTCCGGGCCGACGGGGCGCTGCTGACCTGCGAACCGGCCGAGGTCCTGCCGATGGCGCAGCGGTACTTCCTGTTCTGATGCGGCGCGCCAACGACGTCGCCCCGGCCGGCGAATGGCCCGCCGCGCGCGCCGTCGCCACGGCGACGCTGACCCTGGACCAGCGCCACCGGCGGCGCATCGCGCTGCGTTGCGACGACGGCGAGGACGTGATGCTGGATCTGCCGCAAGCGACGGTGCTGCGCGACGGCGACGGGCTCCGGCTCGACGACGGCGGCTGGGTCGGCGTCCGGGCCGCGCCGGAGGAGCTGGCCGAGTTCCGCTGCGCGACGCCGGAGGCTCTGGCCCGCCTCGCCTGGCATCTGGGCAACCGACATCTTCCGATGCAGATCGTGGACGGTGCGATCCGCATTCGGTTCGACCATGTCGTCGTCGCGATGGCGCGCGGGCTCGGCGCCTCGGTCGGCCGCTGCCGGGCCGGCTTCGACCCCGAGGGCGGCGCCTACGACCAGCACTCCCATCGCGGCCACGACGACGATGGATGACGGCGCCCTCTACCGGCTGCTGAGCTGGCTGTCGCCCGGTTATCCGGTCGGCGCATACAGTTACAGCCACGGAATCGAGTACGCCGTCGAGGCGGGCTTGGTCACGAGCGGCGACGAGCTCGCGGACTGGATCGCGACGGCGCTGGTCGACGGGACGGGGCGCACCGACGGGGTGTTCTTCCGTGCCGCCTTCGCGGCCGTCGCCGAGGGCCATCATGACGGCCTCGCCGAGGTCGCCGAGCTCGCGGCGGCCTTTCGCGCCAGCGCCGAACTGGCCACCGAGTCGCTGGCCCAAGGCGAGGCGTTCCTTGCGATCTCGCGAGCGGTGTGGCCGGCGGCCGGTCTCGACGCGCTGGCGCCGCCGGTCGCCTATCCGGTCGCGGTCGGCGCCGTCTGCGCCGCGCACGGCTTGGGTCTCGAGAGCGCCCTTCTCGCCTACTTGCACGCCTTCGCCGCCAACCTGGTCTCCGCCGGCGTCCGGCTGGTGCCGCTCGGCCAGACCGACGGCCAGTCGGTCGTGCGGGCGCTGGAGCAGACGGTGCGCGCGGCCCGCGACCGGGCGCTCGCCACGCCACTCGACGAGCCGGGCGCCGCGGCGCCGGTCATCGAGTGGACCTCGATGCGGCACGAAACCCAGTACACGAGGCTGTTCCGATCATGACGATTTCCCCCCACGGACCGTTGCGGGTCGGCGTCGGCGGCCCGGTCGGTTCGGGCAAGACCGCGCTGGTCGACGGGCTGTGCAAGACGATGCGTGAACGGTACGAGATCGCGGTCGTGACCAACGACATCTACACCCGCGAGGACGCCGAGTTCCTGACCCGCTCGGGCGCGCTGGCGGCCGAGCGCATCGTCGGCGTTGAGACCGGCGGCTGCCCCCATACCGCGATCCGCGAGGACGCCTCGATCAACCTCGCGGCCGTCGCCGGGCTGGCCGACCGGTTTCCGGCCCTCGATCTCGTCTTCATCGAATCGGGGGGCGACAACCTGGCCGCGACCTTCAGCCCCGAGCTCGCCGACATCACGATCTACGTCATCGACGTCGCCGCCGGGGACAAGATCCCGCGCAAGGGCGGGCCGGGAATCACGCGCTCGGACCTCCTGGTGATCAACAAGATCGACCTGGCGCCCCTGGTCGGCGCCGACCTGACGGTGATGGACCGGGACGCGCGGCGGATGCGCGGCCCGCAGCCTTTCGTGTTCACCAACCTCAAGGAAGGAGCCGGGCTCGACGAGATCGTCGGCTTCGTCGAGCGCACCGGCGGGCTCGTCCGGGCACCTCAATCGAGGTGATTCGATCTCGTCGAAGGGGAAGCGGACCCGAACTTGGCGCCGGCCTACATGCACAGCATGTCCGGCGAGAAGACGATCCTGATGGCCTTTCGGGGACAGTCCTGGCGGCAGGAGCCGCAATGCCAGCATTCCTCGGGCCGCGGCAGGTAGGGTGACTTCTTGTCAAGGTGCGTCCCGACGTCGAGGCGCTGGGGGTTGATGCGAACGACCTCTCCCGACCCGTTCGGTCCCGCCGTCTTCTCGGCCCGGTGCATGTAGATCACATCGCCCGGGCAGATGCGGCCGCACTTGCCGCACCCGTCGCACAGTTCGAGGTCGAATACCACCGGCATGACGTTCTCCTCGTTCAACTAGCCGCGATAGACGATGGGCTCGAAGGAGCAGCCGATCCGGCCTCCCTCCTGGCGCACGACCACGAGGCCACACCAGTTCTCGTCGTCCGTCTCGGGGTAGTCGAGCCGGTGGTGATAGGGCTTGTTCCGGCTTTCCCGGCGGTAGAGGGCCGTGGTCGCCATGACCTTGCCGACGGCCAGCAGGTTGCGGGTCTCGTTGGCCCGCATCAGGTCGTGATAGTTGTCGACCTGGATCTCGTCGAGATGGGGCTCCAGCTTCTCGAGCTTCTCGGCCCCGGCCTTGAGCCCGACCTCGGTGCGGGTCGGCCCCACGTGCTCGGCCATGATCTTGCGGATCGCGTTCTCGATCTGCATGTAGGGGTAGCCCGACTTGCGGTGAAGCGGCGCGATGAAGCGGTCCGCCGTCTCCCTGACCTGGGCCCGGGGCGGGGCGTCGGCCAGCCGTCGGTTGCGGGCGTAGAGGGCCGCCGACTTGCCGGCCTTGAAGCCGCCGGTGACGGCGCCGTGGACGCAACGATTGTGATCGGCGGCGTCGCCGCAGGCGAACAGGCCCGGCACGGTCGCAGCGCCTTCGCCGTCGATCTTGATGCCGCTCCCCGTGACCTCGGTCGGCCCCGCTTGCATGCCCTCCGAGACCATGACCTCGACGGGCTTGGTGCGGAGGTTCTCGCCCCTCTGATCGAAGTACTCGGGCAGCGTGTCCTTGTCGTAGCCGAGGGTCTTCAACAGGTGGTCCATGGCCTCGGGCTCGACATGGCGGCAATCGATATAGATCGGGCCGCGCCCGTTGCGGATTTCGTGCAGCGTGTTGAAGACCACGGCGTAGCGCGGCGCCCGATTGCCCATCGGGTGGGTCTTCTCCATGTAGTACTCGCCGAGGCTGTTCAGGAACCGGCCACCCATGCCGACGAGGGCGTTGAACCCCGGCGCTGCGAAGCCCTTGGGCAGCACCGTCATGCGCATGTACTCCATGTTGGTGAGCGCCGCCCCGGCCTTGAGCGCCATCATCTGCCCGTCGCCGGTGTTGTAGGGGCAGAGCCAGGTGTTGAAGGGGTTGAGCCTGGGGTTCTCGTAGAGGCGGTTGGTGTTGCCCGTGGCGATGATGACCGACTTGGCCCGGAAGACCAGGAACCGGTTCGCCCGGAAATGATAGGCGAGCGCGCCGACGACCTGGCCGTCGTTGGTCAGGAGGTCGACGGTCACGCAGCGGCCGAACACCTTGCAGCCCGCCCGGCGAACGGCCTTGCCGAGCTTGGGCTTGAGCCGCTTGCCGTTGAAGTTGATCCAGTAGGGTCCGGGCTGGCCCATCGAGGCCGTGCGGTAGAAGGTGCCGTCGCGCTGGGTCAGCGGGTTGCCGATCCTGGCCATGCGCTCGATGGCGGCGGGCAGCTCGGCACAGTAGAGCGATTCGATGTGGCCGAGATGGTTGGTGCCCTTGCCGATCTTCTCGACATAGCCGAGAAAGGCATCCGGCGTGTCCCAGGCGGGACCGGTCTCGAGATAGGCGAGGAAGTGGTCGACGCCGCCGCCGATGTCGCCGGACCGGTCGATGTGCCCCTTGTCGACGACCATCACGTCGGCCCCCATCTCGGCCGCGCCGAGCGCCGCGTTGACCCCGGCCAATCCGCCGCCGAGGATCAGGACGTCGGTCTCGAGTTCTCGGAACTTCATGGCTTCCTCCTACAGTCGGAAGACGCGCGCGGCGTTCTCGCCGCGGATCTTTCGTCGCGCGTCGGCGGGCAGGGCATCGACACGTGACAGGCAGCCCCGCATGTCGCCGATATTGTGGGGATAGTCCGAGCCGTAGAGCATGTTGTCGGCGCCGGCCACGTGCAGGCAGAGCTCGAGCGCCGGCTGGCTGAAGACGACGGTGTCGTAGTAGATCCGCGGCAGATAGGTGCTCGGCGCCCGGTCGATCCTCTCGCGGCACGCGGGCATGTTCTCGTAGCAGACGTCGAGCCGCCCGGCGAGATAGGGAAGGTAGCCGCCGGCGTGGGCGGCGATGATCTTGAGCTCCCGGTAGCGGTCGAAGAAGCCGTCGAAGATCATGCGCGAGACCGCGAGCGTGGTGTCGAACGTGAACCCGACCGAGGCGACGAGGTTGTACTCGAAGGCATCCATCTCGGCGACGCCCGGCGGCGCGGTCGGGTGGACGAGCACCGGCAGCCCGAGCGACTCGATGGCCTCCCAGACGGGAGCAAGGGTCTCGTCGGTGAGCGACATGCCCCGGACGTTGGCGGTGACGAAGACGCCGACCGCGCCGTTGCCGGCGGCGCGGTTGAGCTCCTCGACCGCGAGCTCGGGATACTGCCAGGGCAGCGACGCGAACCAGCGCAGGCGGTCGGGCCAGGCGGCCTGCCGGGCCGCCATGTCGTCGTTCATCTGCCTCGCCGCG
>Ga0256830_1002557_pt1 | contig 11887 bp, 24 predicted proteins | sample 128326metaG_FD_190537 | JGI IMG/M metagenome (GOLD analysis project Ga0256830, IMG submission 190537) | Hydrothermal vent microbial communities from Lau Basin, Pacific Ocean - 128-326 | ecosystem: Environmental > Aquatic > Marine > Hydrothermal vents | place: Pacific Ocean: Lau Basin | collected...
CCGGTCCCGGTCCCTTTACACAAACCTCGACATTCTTCATGCCCATTTCCTTCACGGCCGCGGCAACACGCTCCGCGGCGACCTGCGCAGCGAACGGTGTGCTCTTGCGAGAGCCGCGAAACCCGGAACCACCGGCAGTGGCCCAGGCCAGAGCATTGCCCTGACGATCTGTCATGGTGACGATGGTGTTGTTGAACGTCGCGTGAATATGCGCAATGCCATCAGCGACATTCTTCTTAACCTTCTTGCGTGTACGAGGACTGGCCATTCCAATAACCTGTATTAATTGACTTTAGAGGAGCGCGCCATTGGAGCGCCCGTAAAACTGAAACTACTTGCGAATCATGCGGCGCGGCCCCTTACGGGTGCGCGCGTTGGTGCGGGTACGCTGCCCGCGCACCGGCAGACCGCGACGGTGGCGGATACCGCGATAGCAACCGAGATCCATCAAACGCTTGATGTTCATGGACACTTCACGACGCAAATCGCCTTCTACGGTGAAATTTCCGACTTCGGCACGCAGCTTATCCAGCTCGGCCTCGGTCAGATCCTTTATCTTGGCATCGGTCTTGATGTTGGCGGCCTTGCAAATCTGCTTGGCCCGCGTCGCGCCAATGCCATAAATCGCCCTCAGCGCGATAACCGTATGCTTCTGCACAGGAATATTGATACCCGCAATACGAGCCATTCGACTAATCTCCAGAAAATAAACGTCGCGGTAAACCCGCTATTCTAATCAGTTACAAGCGACTCCACAAGAGCAAAGCCGTGATTTTAGCGTCATCAGCCCTGGCGCTGCTTGTGGCGAGGATCGGCACAAATAACACGAACCACGCCCTTGCGACGCACGATTTTGCACTTACGGCAGATTTTCTTCACTGAAGCACGAACCTTCATTGCGACTCTCCAAACTGTTTCGCCCCTCGCAGAAAAGACGAGGTGACGGAGCTAAATTCCGCTGCGGCCATACCCCTTCAGGTTGGCCTTTTTCATCAATCCATCGTACTGATGCGACATCAGATGCGCTTGTATCTGGGCAATGAAATCCATCACCACCACCACGATAATCAGCAGCGAGGTACCACCAAAATAAAACGGCACGTTCCAGTAAACGATCATGAACTCGGGCAACAAGCTCACCGAGGTGATATAGATCGCACCGATCAGCGTGAGCCGGGACATCACACCGTCGATGTAACGGGCCGTGTTTTGCCCCGGGCGAATACCCGGGATAAATGCGCCGGAACGCTTCAGGTTATCCGCCGTATCCTTCGGGTTGAACTGCAGGGCCGTGTAGAAGAAGCAGAAGAAGATGATCGCGACCGCAAACAACAACACGTATACCGGCTGCCCTGGGGACAGCGTCGACGATAAATCCTTCAACCAGCCCATGCCTTCGGATTGTCCGAACCACCCGCCCAGCGTCGCCGGAAACAGGATGATACTGGAGGCAAAAATCGGCGGAATCACACCCGCCATATTCACTTTCAGCGGCAAATGGCTTTTCTGTGCCGCGTACACCTTGCGTCCCTGCTGGCGTTTCGCATAGTTCACCGTAATGCGCCGCTGGCCACGCTCCACGAACACGACGAAGCCGGTAACGCCAATCGCCAGCACCAGCAGCGCCAGCACCAGGAACGCACTGAGTTCGCCGATGCGCGCCAACTCCAGCGTACCGCCGATCGCCGACGGCAGACCCGCCACGATGCCGGCAAAGATGATCAGCGAAATACCATTTCCAATGCCGCGTTCTGTAATCTGCTCACCCAGCCACATCAGGAACATGGTACCCGTCACCAGGGTCACTACGGCAATCAACAGGAACGACATACCCGGGTTCGGCACCACCGCAAGGTTTCCTACACTCTGCCCCTGCAGCGCAATGGCCACACCGATGGACTGGAACGTGGCCAAAAACAGGGTCCCGTAACGGGTGTACTGGGTTATCTTGCGACGCCCGGATTCGCCCTCTTTCTTCAGCTGTTCAAGTTTCGGCACCACCGCCGTCAGCAACTGCATGATGATGGAGGCGGAGATATAGGGCATCACACCCAGCGCGAAAATCGTCAGTCGACCAAGCGCACCACCGGAAAACATGTTGAACATGTCCAGAATGGTGCCCTTCTGCTGCTCGAACATCGCGGCCAGCGCAGCCGGGTCGATACCGGGTACGGGAATGAACGAGCCCACGCGAAAAACGATCATCGCCAGCAAAACGAATAACAATCGCTGTTTCAGTTCCGTGAGCTTCCCGGAGCCCATCGCACCCATGACTGACGAACGTGACGCGGACATTCCCAATCAGTCCTCGACCTTGCCGCCAGCGGCTTCGATGGCCGCACGCGCCCCCTTGGTCACGCCCAGCCCACGCACGGTAACCGGCGCAGAAATCTCACCGGAGAGGATGACCTTCACCCGCTTGATTTCCTGGCCCACGACATTGGCCGCCTTCAGCGCCAACAGATCGACCACGTCTCCTTCGACCTTCAGCAACTCGTTGAGGCGCACCTCGTCAACGAAGCGGGCCTTGCGTGAAGTGAATCCAACCTTGGGCAGGCGGCGCTGCAACGGCATCTGGCCGCCTTCGAAACCGACCTTGTGGAATCCACCGGAGCGGGATTTTTGACCCTTGTGGCCGCGGCCGCCAGTCTTACCAAGACCGGAACCAATACCGCGCCCAACGCGTTTGGCATTCTTCTTGGACCCCTCGGCGGGCTTGAGAGTGTTTAAGCGCATGTTAGGCTTCCTCGACCTTGAGCATGTACGACACGGTGTTGATCATGCCGCGATTGCAGGGTGTATCTTCCACGACCACCGTGTGGTGCATGCGGCGCAGCCCGAGGCCGGACACGCATGCCTTGTGAGCGGGCAGTCGTCCAATAACGCTACGCACCAGCGTAACTTTCAGCTTGCCGTTGGCCATGATTTACTCCGTAATCTCTTTCACGCTCTTGCCGCGCTTCGCCGCGACGGCTTCGGGCGTGGTCATGCTGCACAAACCATCAAAGGTCGCACGAACCACATTGATGGGATTGTTGGAACCGATACATTTGGCAAGTACATCACGCACTCCGACCGCTTCGAACACCGCCCGCATCGCACCGCCGGCAATGATCCCAGTACCCTCCGAAGCCGGCAACATAACCACCTTGGCGGCACCATGCTCACCTTCCAGCGGATACTGCAATGTGCCCCCCTTCAGATTGACCTTGTGCATGTTCTTACGCGCATCTTCCATCGCCTTTTGCACTGCCACCGGCACCTCGCGTGCCTTGCCACGACCGAAGCCAACGCGTCCTTCGCCATCACCAACCACGGTCAATGCGGTAAAGCCGAAAATACGGCCACCCTTCACCACCTTGGCAACCCGGTTGATATTGACCAGCTTTTCGATCAAGCCGTCACTGTTTGCTGCTGCGTCAAATTTCGCCATGTCCAGATACCTTAGATTTGCAAGCCGCTTTCACGCGCGGCGTCGGCCAGCGCTTTCACGCGCCCGTGATACTTAAAACCGGATCGATCAAACGCGACGCGTTCGATGCCGGACGCCTTGGCACGCTCGGCAATAACCTGCCCAACCTTGACCGCAGCCTCGATATTGGCCGTGTGTTTGAGCCCAGACTTGATGTCCGCCTCAAGAGTAGAGGCACTGGCCAGCACCGTCGCACCGTCCGGCGAAAAAACCTGGGCGTAAGTATGCTGCGGGGTACGGTGAACACACAGGCGATGCATACCCAGCGCCTTGATTTTTGCCCGCGTGCGCCGAGCGCGACGCAGGCGGCTTTGTTTCTTGTCCATAACGTCTCGACCCTATTTCTTCTTGGCTTCTTTACGCACGACATGCTCATCGGCATATCGCACACCCTTGCCCTTATAGGGCTCCGGCGGACGGAAGGCGCGGATGTTCGCGGCCACTTGTCCGACCTTTTGCTTGTCAATACCGGACACCACCACCTCGGTCTGACTCGGCGTCTCGATGCTGATCCCCTCCGGCACCGCAAACTCCACCGGGTGGGAAAAGCCAAGCGCGAGATTCAGCGTCTTGCCCTGGGCCTGGGCACGATAACCAACACCAATCAGTGTCAATTTCTTTTCAAAACCCTTGCTGACGCCAGTTACCATGTTATTTACAATGGCGCGGGTGGTACCGGCCATCGCATCGGCACCGGGGCCATCCTTACGAATAACCACTTTCAGCTGCTTGTCTTCCTGATCAACGCTCACCGACTCATGGATATCGAAATCCAGCTGACCTTTTCCGCCCTTGACGGTAATGGATTGGCCATTGAGGGTCACCTCGACACCGGCGGGGATTTCAATGGGATTCTTTGCTACGCGTGACATCGTTCTCTCCCCTTAGGCCACATAACAGATGACTTCGCCGCCGTGACCCGCCTTGCGGGCGGCGCGGTCCGCCATCAAACCTTTGGAAGTCGAAATGACCGCAACGCCGAGCCCATTCATAACCTGGGGTAACTCGTCCTTGCCTTTATAGACACGCAAGCCAGGACGGCTTACGCGCTTGATCATTTCAATAACCGGCTTGCCTTCGTAATACTTGAGGTCAATTTTCAACACCGGCTTACCATCGATATCCTGCACGGAAAAATCGTTGACATAGCCCTCTTCCTTCAAAAGGCTGGCAATCGCTACCTTTTTCTTGGAAGAAGGCATGGAAACGTCCAGCTTGCCTGCCGCCAGCGCATTCCGCACACGCGTCAACATATCCGCAATGGGATCAGTCATGCTCATGCCTGTATAACTCCTAATAAAATATCCAGAACCCGATCCCTAACCAGCAGCGGGACACAGAATCTGGAACCAGAAAAAATCTAACTTGCGCGGCCAAACGGCCGACACAATAACTTACCAGCTGGCCTTTACCAGGCCAGGGATGTCACCTCGCATCGCCGCCTCGCGCAGCTTGGTGCGACTGAGACCAAACTTGCGATAGTAACCGTGTGGGCGACCCGTCTCACGACAGCGATTTCGCTGACGACAGGGGCTTGCATCGCGCGGCAAAGCCTGCAGCTTGCGTTGCGCCTCCGCCTTTTCCTCATAGCTCGCGGTCGGGCTCTTGATGGTTGCCTTGAGTTCCGCACGCTTGGCCGCAAATTTCTTTACGGTACGAGCACGCTTGAGTTCACGATGAATAATGGAGGTTTTAGCCATATCCGATATCTCTATTTTTTGAGCGGCAAATTGAATGCGGTCAGCAACGCGCGAGCCTCGTCATCGCTCTTGGCGCTGGTGGTGAATGCGATATCCATCCCACGGATCGCATCGATCTGATCGTAATCGATCTCGGGGAAGATAATCTGCTCCTGAATACCCATGCTGTAATTGCCGCGACCATCGAAGGCGTTGGCCTTGAGCCCCCGAAAATCACGAATACGCGGAATAGCAATGCTCACCAGGCGATCCAGGAAATCGTACATACGCTCGCGACGCAGAGTGACCTTGCAGCCAATGGGCCAACCTTCACGCACCTTGAAACCGGCAACAGAGAGGCGCGCATTACATACGACAGGCTTCTGCCCCGCGATTTTCTCCATGTCGGAAACAGCATTCTGCACGATCTTCTTATCGCCGATCGCTTCACCGATACCCATATTAAGGGTGATCTTCTCAAGCCTCGGAACTTCCATGACGCTCTTGTAACCAAACTGATCCATCAGCTGGGAGACCACGGTGTCTTTGTAAAATTCTTTGAGTCTGGACATGACCAAATACCGCCCTTAAATATCCACAACTTCGTTGTTGGACTTAAAAATTCGAACCTTGCTACCGTCTTCAAGAATCTTGAAGCCCACACGATCGCCCTTGCCCGTGGCCGGATTGAACAGCGCAACATTGGAGATATGCAGCGGCATCTCCTTTTCGACGATACCCCCGGCCTCCCCGATATTGGGGTTGGGCTTGACATGCTTCTTGGCCATGTTACAACCTTCGACCACCACCCTGTCATCGGCGCCAATTTTAAGCACCGAACCGCGGCTACCCTTGTCCTTGCCTGCGAGGATAATAACCTCGTCGCCTTTCTTGATCTTACGCATTGCTAAATACTCTTCAGGTTTACGTGCGTTTAGAGCACTTCGGGTGCCAGCGAGATAATCTTCATGAAACGTTCGCTGCGCAACTCGCGCGTCACCGGCCCAAAGATACGGGTACCAATGGGCTGCAGCTGGGTGTTGAGCAGCACCGCGGCATTGCCATCGAAGCGGATAATGGAGCCATCGGGACGACGCACACCCTTTGCGGTGCGAACCACCACCGCATTGTAAACCTCGCCCTTCTTGACCTTGCCACGAGGAATTGCTTCCTTGACGGTTACCTTGATGATGTCCCCGATACGTGCGTAACGACGCTTGGAACCACCCAGAACCTTGATACACATTAGCCGGCGTGCACCGCTGTTGTCGGCCACATCCAACATCGTTTGCATCTGAATCATTGAAACATCTCCGCCAAAATGCGCCGTTACCCGCCGAACCCCGGGGATTCGAGGGCGCGCATAATATCACTAAAATGCGCGGAGCCCAAATACTTTATGCGTTTGGGCTCCGCGATATTGCTGTTTTGTTCAAGGCCGCCCGGCGGCCGGAACGCGTGTACGAGCTAATTGGCCCGCTTAACGATTTCCACCAATTTCCAGGACTTGCTCTTGGAAATGGGGCGACACTCAGCGATCGTCACCTCGTCGCCCTCGTTGCACGAGTTCTCTTCGTCGTGAACATGCAGCTTGGTGGAGCGACGGATGAACTTCCCGTACAGCGGGTGCTTCACGCGCCGCTCGACCACCACTGTAATCGTGCGGTCCATCTTGTTGCTGACCACGCGCCCGGTGGCAGTCCGAATAGTCTTGGTCTCAGTCATTCTGCGTTACTCGCAAGTTTTTCATTCAAAATCGTCATTACGCGCGCGACGTCACGGCGTACCGTCTTCAGTCGAGCAGGATTGCTCAACTGGCCGGTGCCCTTCTGCATACGCAGATTGAACTGCTCACGCAACAGAGCCTGAAGTTCGTCCTTCAGTTCGGCTTCGCTCTTGTCTCTCAGTACTTTAGCTTCCATCACATCATCGTCCGTGTAACAAAGGTGGTGGCCACCGGCAGCTTGGCCGCGGCCAGGGTGAAGGCTTCACGCGCCAATTCTTCGCTGACGCCTTCCATTTCAAACAACATTCGTCCGGGCTGGATCTGGGCTACCCAGTACTCCACGCCGCCCTTACCCTTACCCATACGCACCTCCAGGGGCTTCTTGGTAATGGGCTTGTCGGGAAACACGCGAATCCAGATCTTGCCGCCGCGCTTGATATGGCGGGTCATGGCGCGTCGGCTGGCTTCGATCTGACGGGCGGTGATACGCCCCCGACCGGTCGCCTTCAGGCCGAACTCGCCGAAACTGACATCACTACCGCGAAACGCGAGGCCGCGGTTACGCCCCTTCATTTGTTTGCGAAACTTGGTCCGCTTTGGCTGTAACATTGTTCTACTCCCTACGAGGAAAGCCGACGACTAGCGGGCTGCTTTTTCAGTGCTAGCCTCTGGCACAGCACCCTTGTCAAACACTTCACCCTTGAACAACCACACTTTCACGCCAATCACACCGTAGGTGGTGCTTGCTTCGACAACACCGTAGTCGATGTCGGCGCGGAGCGTGTGAAGGGGCACGCGACCTTCGTGATACCACTCGGCGCGAGCGATATCGGCGCCATTGAGGCGGCCGGAGACGCGAATCTTGATACCCTGGGCGCCAAGACGCATGGCGTTCTGCACCGCGCGCTTCATTGCGCGGCGGAACATGATGCGACGTTCGAGCTGCTGTGCAACATTCTGTGCCACCAGGGTGGCGTCCAGCTCGGGCTTGCGAATCTCTTCGATGTTTATACTGGCAGGGGCACCCATCATCTTGGTGACATCACGGCGCAGACGCTCGACGTCCTCGCCTTTCTTGCCGATGACAATACCGGGACGCGCAGTGTGAATGGTGATGCGCGCGTTGTTGGCAGGCCGCTCGATCTGGACCCGACTCACGGACGCATTCTTCAGCTTCTGCTTGATATAATCACGCACCTTGAGGTCCATGTTCAGCGTGTCGGCGAAATCCTTGGAATCCGCATACCACGTGGATGTCCAGTCCTTGACGATGCCGAGACGCATGCCGATTGGATGTACTTTCTGCCCCATTACAGACCCCTTGGTTAACTATCACTGACTGTCACAGTGATATGACTGTGACGTTTCAAAATACGCGTACCACGACCCTTGGCGCGGGCACGCATGCGCTTGTATGTCGGACCTTCGTCGACGAAGATCTTCGACACCTTCAGCTCATCGATATCCGCACCTTCGTTATGCTCGGCATTGGCGATGGCGGACTCCAGAACCTTCTTCACCAGCTTGGCCGCCTTCTTGGGACTGAAGGTCAGCAACTGCAGCGCATTTTCGACGCTCTTGCCGCGAATCTGATCGGCAACCAGCCGACCCTTCTGCGCAGACAGCGAGGCGTTTTTCAATTTTGCACTTACTTCCATCTCAGCACCCCCTAGCGGCCTTTCTTGTCCGCCACGTGACCTTTGTAGGTACGGGTCGGCGCGAATTCGCCCAGCTTGTAACCCACCATGTCTTCGGTAACGAAGATAGGCACATGCTGGCGACCATTGTGCACGGCGATAGTGACGCCAATCATGTCCGGCAACACCATGGAACGGCGCGACCAGGTCTTGATGGGCTTGCGATTGTTGGTTTCCACGGCCTCCTGTACCTTCTTCATCAGATGAAGATCGACAAAAGGCCCTTTGCTGATTGAACGTGGCACGATCGTGGCTCTCTACTCTCGGGTAACTAACTAGTTACTTGGATTTACGACGGCGAACAATCATGCCATCGGTACGTTTGTTACTGCGGGTCTTGTAACCCTTGGTCGGCACACCCCACGGCGACACCGGGTGACGCCCCCCGGAGGTGCGACCCTCACCACCACCATGGGGATGATCCACCGGGTTCATGGCGACACCCCGAACCGTCGGACGAACACCGCGCCAACGGGTGGCACCAGCCTTGCCCAGCTTGCGCAGACTGTGCTCGGAGTTGCCCACCTCGCCGATGACAGCGCGACACTCGACGTGGATCTTGCGCATCTCGCCGGAGCGCAAACGCAGCGTTGCATAATCACCCTCGCGGGCGACCAGCTGCGCGGAGGCGCCGGCACTGCGGATCATCTGCGCGCCCTTGCCCGGCTTCATCTCCACGCAATGCACCGTGGTACCCACCGGTATGCGACGTAGGGTCAGGCAATTGCCGGGTTTGATCGGGGCCTCGGAACCGGACATCAGCTCGGTGCCGGCAACCACGTCCTTCGGCGCGATGATGTAACGACGTTCGCCGTCGGCGTACAACAACAGCGCAATATTGGCACTGCGATTGGGATCATACTCCAGGCGCTCGACGCGGGCCGGGATTCCATCCTTGTCATTACGCTTGAAATCGATCACGCGGTAATGCTGCTTGTGACCACCGCCACGATGGCGGGTGGTGATGCGGCCGTTGTTGTTGCGTCCACCGGAGCGCGACTTCTTCTCCAGCAGCGGCCCATGAGGCTCGCCCTTGTGCAGCTCCGGGCTGCTGACCTGCACCACAAATCGGCGGCCAGGCGATGTCGGTTTCGCTTTCAAAATTGCCATGTCTGCTTAACTCCCCTTACTCGCCGCCCATCAATTCAATGGACTGCCCGTCCTTCACGCGAACGTAGGCTTTCTTCCAGTTCTTGCGCCGCCCGAGGCGAAGCCCGGTGCGCTTGGTCTTGCCCTTCACGTTGGACACGGTGACGCCATCGACTTCGACCTCGAACAGCTGCTCGACGGCCGTCTTGATCTCGGGCTTGCTGGCGTCCGCGGCAACACGAAACACGTACTGGTTGCTGGACTCACCAACAATGGCGGCCTTTTCCGTCACGTGTGGCCCCAGAATGATTTTCAAGATTCGTTCCGTATTCATCCGAGCATCTCCTCGATCTTTTGCAGCGCGGCCACCGTCATCAGCACCTTTTCGCTGCCAACCAGGCTGACGGGATTGAGCTCACTGACATCGAGCACATCGATATTGTGCAGGTTACGCGCAGACAGATACAGGTTGTCGTCAGTATCGGCCGTGACGATCACGCCGCGCTCGAACTTCATTGCAGCCAGCTTTTCCAGCAGGGCCTTGGTCTTGGGCGCATCGACGGCGAACTTGTCCACCACGGTGATGCGCTCCTGACGCAGCAGCTCGGAAAGGATAGAGCGCATCGCACTGCGATACATCTTCTTGTTCAGCTTCTGCGAGTGATCCTGCGGACGCAGCGCAAAAGTGTGGCCACCGGCACGCCAGATCGGGCTACGCGAGGTACCCGCACGCGCGCGGCCAGTACCCTTCTGGCGCCAAGGCTTGGCCCCGCCGCCGCTGACGTCGGAACGACTCTTGCTGCCACGCGTACCGCTGCGGCCACCCGCCAGATAAGCAGTCACCACCTGGTGCACCAGGGGCTCGTTGAATTTACACCCGAACGTAGCTTCGGAAACCTCGACGGATTTCGTGGAGGCCTTGCCGGTTGGGGTTGTCAGTTTCAGATCCATGGTTCAGCCTCTCACTTCGCTTTCACAGCGGGACGAACAATCAGGTCACCGCCCTTTGCACCGGGAACCGCGCCTTTGACCAGCAGCAGGTTACGCTCGGCATCCACCCGCACCACCTCGAGATTTTGATTGGTGGTACGCGCATTACCCATGTGGCCAGCCATCTTCTTGCCTTTGAACACATGGCCGGGATTCTGGCCCAGGCCAATGGAACCCGGTGCGCGATGGGACAACGAGTTGCCGTGGGTGGCATCCTGCGTGGAAAAATTGTGACGCTTGATGACACCGGCAAAGCCCTTACCAATACTGGTACCGGACACATCGACCCTCTGGCCTTCGCTGAAGATATCCACATTGATCGTGGAACCGGGCTCGAGATCGGCGCCTTCATCATCAGCGAGACGGAACTCCCACAAACCGCGGCCGGCCTCGACTCCCGCCTTCGCGAAATGACCGGCTGCCGCCTTGTTGACCCGCGACGGACGGCGCGAACCCGTAGTCACCTGCACGGCACGATAGCCGTCGGTCTCAGCCGTCTTAAGCTGAGACACTCGATTGGGCTCCACTTCAATCACGGTAACCGGAATGGATACACCGTCCTCAGTAAAGACGCGCGTCATTCCCGCCTTGCGGCCGACAACTCCGATGCTCATTGTTAATTCCTCTACCTGTGCCGGCATCTACACCCGGCTATCAATGCTTTATTCAGTGTTTCCTGCCCTTGCGCGGGCCGGAAATCTAACCCAGTTTGATCTGCACATCCACACCGGCGGCAAGATCGAGCTTCATGAGCGCATCGACCGTCTTGTCCGTCGGATCGACGATATCCAGAAGACGCTTGTGGGTGCGCAACTCATACTGGTCGCGCGCATCCTTGTTCACGTGCGGCGAAATCAGCACGGTCCAGCGCTCTTTTTTCGTCGGCAACGGAATCGGGCCGTGAATTTGCGCACCCGTGCGCTTTGCGGTTTCAACGATTTCCAGCGCAGACTGGTCGATCAAGCGGTGATCGAACGCCTTCAAACGGATGCGGATTCTTTGTCCTGCTGCCATGTCTGTTGACCTTTAAAAATTCAGAAAATAATTACTGGATAAATGGGAGCGGATGCCCGCTGGGCACCCGCCCCATTTTATCTATGCCAAGCCGTTACTCGATGATCTTCGAAACCACGCCGGCGCCGACGGTGCGGCCACCTTCGCGGATTGCGAAACGCAGGCCTTCTTCCATCGCGATCGGCCCGATCAGCTTCACCTTCATGTTCACATTGTCGCC